>Ga0082335_1003886_pt1 | contig 23606 bp, 20 predicted proteins | sample Subgrocontami58m_FD_72375 | JGI IMG/M metagenome (GOLD analysis project Ga0082335, IMG submission 72375) | Subsurface groundwater microbial communities from S. Glens Falls, New York, USA - GMW37 contaminated, 5.8 m (SPADES assembly) (version 2) ...
ACCTTGCATGGCGAGTTGCTGAGCGCGCCTCGTCCGACCGTTGAAGATGCCGGAACGCCGTCCCCAGTGCAGTCCATGCCATGGGATTCATTGGGCTATCCTTGATCCACTGCTCCCCCAATGCCGCAAGTGCGCCCCACTTCTGGCCGGCTTCCAGTGATACGGCGCGGAGGAAGTAGGGTTGCATTTCATATGACCGCTGCCAGAACGGCAATGTTCCCTCCGAACTTCGCTCAGGCTCCGTGCGATCCGGCTTCTTTGTCCAGGCAATCGGAAGCGCGAAATGGAATACCCCGCCTACGCGCGCTTTGAACGTAAGAATGCCGATGAGCCGGTCGTCCTCGTCGAAAAGCCCTCCGCCACTCGCGCCATAATCAAACGGCGAGGAAACTTGAATAACTTCGGCTCCATCATAATCGTGCAGCGCAACAATGCGCCCGGCCGTTACGGCGAACTGGTTGCCACCGGGAAAACCGGCGGCAAATACTTTCTGGCCGACCGTAAGACTCGTTGCAGCAACCGGGGCGTTCCCCGCAATGCCTGCTGCGCGCAGGGTACAGAGGTCGTGCTTTGTATCCTGAGCCGCTACTTCTGCCCGCCAGCTGCGGCCATTGTGGATGACTTGCAAGCTTTGCGCGGTTGCGGTTACATGACAGTTCGTAACCAGCCTTTCTCCTCCCAATAGCACAGCAGATCCCAGTGTAACCGTGCCGTTGGGGTAATGAGCCCGGACCTTTGCAACCGTCGTCCGGGAAAGGTCTTCACCAGAAAAGCTCGCCGCCGGGTTCGCCAGCGACCAGATGAGCCCCCCAACCAATAAACCGGCGATTCTCAAGATAGGCTGCCACAAGGTGGTTAGTCGGCACCTTGTTCAGCATAGAGTGTGCCCGCGTGGGCCCAGACAACTCAAGTTGGCGCGGCAACAGATGTCGCTTATTAATCAGGGTCATAAACACATTGGCTTCTCGCCGCTCTCTGTCGATGCGGTACGTGGCGCCCTATATCAGTGCCTGTGTTTTCGTCGTGCACCAAAATGAGGCTTGGTCGACTTGGTTTTCGGACATGACGGCGTCTTTTCCCGCCGAAATCGCCGGGGATCAAATGCGGCAGCTTATTTCCGGACGTACACCGACGTGCGGCCTTGCCGATCGAAAGTCAGCACATCGTAGCGCTGGGGATTGGGGCCCTCCATTCCCGGGGAACCAATCGGCATTCCTTCCACGACTAACCCCACGACTGGCGGCTTTTCCTTCAACAACCGGGCAATCGCGTCCACCGGGACGTGGCCTTCGATGACGTAACCTCCCACGAGCGCTATATGGCATTGCCTGAGTTGAGGGGGTACGCCGTGTTTCGCGTGGACCGCCTCCAACTTCGAGTCCGAGAGATTATTCTTTTCGACCTTGTAGCCATTTTTTTGCAGGTAACCTACCCACTGGGAGCAGCACCCTCAGGTGGGGCTTTCGTACACCGTGACGTTGGGGCTGGCCGGAGCCTGTTGTGACAGGGCCGGAGCCGCCGACATCGAAAATAACACCGCAGCGGCGGACAACCATGGTTTCCAAAAACGATCGACGTTCATATCTCCACTCCGTTATTGAAGGGGCATTCTCTGAGCACCTCTAGCGCTATTTTTTCCTGGCGGTGGGCGCAATGCGCGTGATGACGAACTGGCTCGGGCCCGTTTGCGCGATGTCGAACTCGACATTCTGGCCGGGTGTGACGCCCTTCAGCACGGCCGGGTCTTTGACCTGGAAATCCATGGTCATCGCTGGCCACTTGAGGCTCGGGATCGGACCATGAGCCATGTTGATCTTGCTCGATTTTTCGTCGATCCGTTTGACGGTACCTTGCCCTTTATGAATCTGCGCCGCGGCGTTTTTGTCCTTCATCTCAGCGGCATGTACCGGCGAGGCCAACAGAGCGAGCAACGTCAGGGGAGCGATGATTGAAACGATTCGGTTCATGATGAATCTCCTATATCAGGTTAATGTTTGCGTGCTGTTGCGGGTAATTGAAAACTCCTTCACCAGCGCGTAAAGCGCCGGAATCACGATCAGGGTCAGCACGGTCGAGGACACCATGCCTCCCACCATCGGCGCGGCGATGCGGCGCATCACTTCCGATCCGGTGCCGCTGCCCCACATGATCGGCAGCAGGCCGGCCATGATCGCGACCACGGTCATCATTTTCGGTCGCACTCTTTCGACCGCGCCCTTCATCACTGATGCGTAAAGGTCGGCCACAGTGAACGGCTTGCCTTCCGATTGGCGCGCGGCTTTGAACTCCGAGCAGGCCTGGTCGAGATAAATCAGCATCACGACCCCGGTTTCCGCCGCCACCCCGGCGAGCGCAATGAACCCGACGACCACCGCCACGCTCAGGTTGTAGCCGAGCAGATACATCAGCCAGATTCCACCCACCAGCGAAAACGGCACGGAGAGCATTACGATCAGCGTTTCGGTAAGGCGATTGAAGTTGAGATAGAGCAGCACGAAGATCAACAGCAGCGTTACAGGCACCACGATTTTCATGCGCTCCTTGGCACGTTCCAGGTACTCGAACTGGCCGCTCCAGGTGATGTAATAGCCCGGAGGGAACTGCACTTGCTCGCGTACCGCTTTTTGGGCGTCGGCGACGTAGCCGCCGATGTCGCGGTCGCGGATGTCGACGAAAATGTACGCCGAGAGCAGCGCGTTCTCGGTGCGGATGCCGGGCGCCCCCTTGGTAAGCGTGACTTTCGCGACCTGTCCCAATGGCACCATCGCGCCGTTCATGACCGGTACCAGCACCTGGGTCGCGATCGTGCGCGGATCGTTGCGCAGTTCGCGCGGGTAGCGCACGCTGACCCCGAAGCGCTCGCGGCCTTCCACCGTGGTCGTCACCAGCTCACCGCCGAGCGCGGTCGTGATGACTTCCTGCAGGTCTCCCGGGTTCAGGCCATAGCGCGCCAGCGCCATGCGGTCCGGTGTGATGTCGAGAAAGTAACCGCCGGTGATGCGCTCGGCGTAGGCGCTGGTGGTTCCGGGAACGGCTTTCACCACGGCCTCGATTTGTTTGGCGAGGCGCTCCATTTCGTCCAGGTCGTTGCCGAACACCTTGATGCCGATGGGGGTGCGGATGCCGGTGGAAAGCATGTCGATGCGCGCCTTGATCGGCATCGTCCACGCATTGCTGATACCCGGCATCTGCACTGACCGGTCGAGTTCCGCGATCAGTTTGTCGATCGTCATGCCCGGACGCCACTCGCCGGGCGGCTTCAGGTTGATCACGGTCTCGAACATCTCGAGCGGCGCCGGATCGGTCGCGCTGTTGGCGCGCCCCGCCTTGCCGAATACCGAGGCGACCTCCGGGAAATTCCTGATGATCCGGTTCTGAATCTGCATCACTTCGGCTGCCTTGGTCACCGACATGCCGGGCAGGCCGGTCGGCATGTACAACAGCGTGCCTTCGTTCAGGGTGGGCATGAATTCGGTGCCGAGTTGCAGCGCTGGCGGGACCGATAAACCCAGCGCTACCATCGCGGCGAGGATGGTGAGTTTCTTCCAGCGCATCACCCAGGCGATGACCGGACGGTAGATGAAGACCAGGATCCGGCTCACGGGATTCCTGCGCTCGGGCAGTATGTGGCCGCGGACGAACAGCAGCATCAGCACCGGCACCAGCGTGATCGAGAGCAGTGCCGCGCCGGCCATGGCGAAGGTCTTGGTGTAGGCAAGCGGCGCGAACAGACGGCCCTCCTGTGCCTCCAGCGTGAATACCGGCAGGAAGGAAACGGTGATGATCAGCAGGCTGAAAAACAGCGCCGGCCCGACTTCACGGCACGCGGTGATGATGGCTTCCAGCCGCGAGCCACCGGGCTGCATGCGCTCGAGGTGCTTGTGCGCGTTCTCGATCATCACGATCGCGGCATCGATCATCGCGCCGATCGCAATGGCAATGCCGCCGAGGCTCATGATGTTGGAATTGAGGCCGAGCGCCCGCATCGCGACGAATGCGATCAGCACGCCGATCGGCAGAATGACAATCGCCACCAGTGCGCTCCTCACGTGCAGCAGGAACACGATGCATACCAGCGCCACGACGGCACTTTCTTCGAGCAGCGTGGTTTTGAGGTTGTCGATCGCGCGGTGAATCAGGTCCGAGCGGTCATACACCGGCTCGATCGTGACGCCTCGCGGCAGGCCGCTCGCGATTTCCGCAACCTTGGTCTTCAGGTTGTCGATCACGTCGAGCGCGTTCTGGCCGTAGCGCGCCATGGCAATGCCGGCGACGACCTCGCCTTCGCCGTTCAGTTCGGTGATGCCGCGGCGCTCGTCGGGCCCGAGTTCGATGCGGGCCACATCCTTGAGCAGCACCGGGATGCCACCCTCGGACTTGATCACCAGCTGTTCGAGGTCGGAAATCCCGCGCAGGTAGCCGCGGCCACGCACCATGAATTCGGTTTCCGCCATTTCCACCACACGGCCGCCGACGTCGGTATTGCTCATGCGGATCACCTGCGTGATCTTCGACAGCGGGATGCCGTAGGCCTGCAGCTTGCGCGGGTTTACGACCACCTGGTATTGCTGCACGAATCCGCCGATGCTCGCGACCTCCGCCACGCCCTGCGCCTTGGTCAACTGGTAGCGGATGAACCAGTCCTGGAGCGTGCGCAGTTCGGCGAGCGAGTGCCTGGCGCTCAACACGGCATATTCATATACCCAGCCGACGCCGGTGGCGTCCGGCCCGAGCGCGGGCGTCACCCCGCGCGGCAGGCGTCCGGCGGCGAAGTTGAGGTATTCCAGCACGCGCGAGCGCGCCCAATAGATGTCGGTGCCATCCTCGAAGATGACGTAGACGAAAGAAGCACCGAAGAACGAAAACCCGCGCACCACCTTGGAACGCGGCACGCTCAACATCGCGGTGGTCAACGGATAGGTCACCTGGTCTTCCACCACCTGCGGCGCCTGGCCAGGATATTCGGTATAGATGATCACCTGCACGTCGGAGAGATCGGGAATCGCATCCAGCGGCGTTTTGATCACGGCATAGACGCCGGCGCCGACGATGAACGCCGTTCCCAGCAGCACCAGGAACACATTGCGCGCCGACCATTCGATGATGCGGGTCAGCATGTCAATGGCCCTTGTGAGGGTCGGCTGGCGTGGCCGGTACGCCTGGCGCTGGAGTGGGTTTGATCTCGGTTCGGCTGGGCACGCCGAAAGTGCTGAGCGCAGCCCTGAGGTTGCTTTCGGAATCGATCAGGAAATTGGCGCTGATCACCACGCTTTCACCGGCTTTGATTCCCTCGAGCACCTCGACGTAGCCATCGGCGTACACGCCGAGCTTGACCGGGCGCGGCTCGAACGAACCCTCGCCGCGCTGCACCAGCACGATCTGGCGCGTGCCGCTGTCGAGCACCGCCGAATCGGGTACGGCAAGCACTTTGGCCCTGGACCGGCCCGCGGCGAGTTCGACGCTTGCATACATCGCCGGCTTGAGCAGCCCGCCCGTATTGGCAAGCTCGATGCGCAGCTTCGCGGTGCGGGTCTCCGGGGTGACGGTCGGGTAAACAAATGCCACCCGGCCCGCGAACACCTTGCCGGGATAGGCGTTGACCATGATCTTTGCGGACTGCCCCTGCGCGATGAGCGCGAGGTCCTGCTCGAAGATGTCGGCGAGCAGCCACAACGCCGACAGGTCCGAGATTTTGTAGAGCGCTTCGCCCGGCATGAAGCGCATGCCTTTCAATGCCGGCTTTTCCAGCACCACGCCGCTCACCGGCGAGCGCAGGCTGATGGTTCTCCGCGCCGTGCGTTCCTTCTGCAGCCGTTGCAATTCTTCTTCAGAGATGTCCCAGTTGCTCAGCCGTTGCAGGGCGCCTGCGATGAGTTGGCGCATGCTCGCCTGGGTTTCCGGATGGCCGTCCTTGACCGCTTCGCCGCCTTTCAAGGCGATGATGTATTCCTGCTGCGCGGTGACCAGGTCAGGGCTGTAGACCTCCATCAGCACCTCTCCGCGTCTTACGTACTGGCCGGTGGTGTTGACGTCAAGGCGCTCGATCCAACCTTCGAACTTCGGGGCCACGGTGTGGAGCCCGCGCTCGTCGACCTGAACGGTGCCGACGGCGCGCACTGTGTGGACCAGCGCGCGCAGCGCCGCTGTCTCCGTCTTCACGCCCAGCCTCTGGACTTTCTCGAGACTGATCTTCACCGTCGAGATGTCGGTTGCGGGTTCTTCACCCGCATAGACGGGGATGTAATCCATGCCCATCTGGTCCTTTTTCGGCGTGGGAGAAGTGTCCGGCAGGCCCATCGGGTTGCGGTAGTAAAGCAGCTTGCGTTCGGCTTTTTTCGCGGCATCCGCTGTGCTCGTGCGGGGGGCGTCCCCCTGAATCTTCGCGCCCTGGTCCTGGCGGGCTCCCAACCAATAGCCTGCGCCGGCCCCGGCCCCGGCAATTACCAAAACGGCCACGAAAACGGCGATGTTCTTCACGGTTTGTCTCCCGCGTCAGCCACCGGTCCCAGCGCGTCTTCAGCGAGCTTGCCGGTCAGGAACTCTATCTCGGCGAGCGCCTTGTGATAGCCGACCAATGCCGTTGCGCTGCCGATTTCGAAGTTGAACACCGACACCTGGTTATCGAGCAGCCCCATGAAGTCGACGCGGTTTACCTGGTACGCCGCGAGCGCCGCTTCCAGGGTGAGGCGCGCCGCCGGCAGGATGTCGCGCTCGTACAACCGCAGCGACTTGAGGTTTTGTTGCGCCGCGACGATTTGATGATGCAGTTTGGCCCTGATGTCGTGTTGTTGCGCGCGCAGCATGTCGAGCGTCTGGCCGCGCATCGCCTGTGCCTCGGCAATGCGCGGTTCGGTCTTGGTTTCTCCCCATACCGGAAGGTTCATCGCGACCGTGAACGTCACCAGATCCGAGCGCTTCATACCGGTCGGCGAGTTGTCCCGCTGGCCGTACGAGAGCTTGACGTCAAAATCCGGCAGGGAACCCTTGCGCGCCAGATCGAGCGCACGCTCATTGCGGACAATGATACTTTGCAGGGCCAGTAACTGCGGACGTTGCTGCAGCGCCGTTTTCTCGAGGGCGTCGAGCACAAACGGCGTGTCATCCGGCGCCGGCAGCGCGGGCAGCACTGAACTGTAGTCCCCGTGGCGCGCGAGCGATCGCCCGATCTCGGCTTCAGTCATCGCGCGTTCGCGGTCAAGCCGCAGCAACTCATCGAGCATTTTGGTGAACTGGGTCTGGGCTTTGAGCACGTCGGCCTGGGTGCTCAGTCCAACCGCATAGCGCGATTCCGTGACTTTCAGGAGTTGTCCGAGCAGCGCCCGGTTTTTCCCGGTGAGCCGCTGCGTCTCAACGGTAAGTGCGAGGTCGTAGTAAGCGATCTTGATTTCGCGCAGCACGCGGTTCACCGTCTCGCGGAAACCATGACTCACCGACTCGGCGTCCCGCGCGGCGATATTCCTGCGCAGTTCGCGCTTGCCGGAGTACGGGAAGCGCTGCGACAGCCCGATCATTTTCATGGTCATGTCTTCGCGATCGAGGCGCAGCGTGTCGGTCGGCAGATTGAGCACGCCGGCTTCCAGCATCGGATCGTCGAGCGCGCCGGCCGGCGCGATCCGGTGCTGCGCGGCTTGCCTTTCCTTCAGGGCAGCCTGAATCTCCGGATTACTCCGCAGAGCCTCGGCGGCAATTTCCGCGAATGCCAGGACGGGCCTGGCGGCGGACGGCATTTCGGCTGGTGGGGGCGAATCGGCAGGAAACGCCGCCATGGGCATGCCGGCGGTGATAAGCCACAGCGCGGCACGCAGGCAGTTTTTGGCAGCGCGAGCTCCGCGCGATCCGCAGCATTTCGGGAACGACTCAATAGGTACAAACGACATGACACACCTCCGCAACAAATAATCAACGCAGCCAGAAAATTCTGGCTGGTTTGCGCGAACGGTGTGCGGCTAAATCAGGAAACTACAGTAGCGGATCGGGATGGGAGGGTCGTGACCAGCGTTGTCCGCCACGAAGGGCGGGATCCATGGCAGTAAACACTGGGCTGCGTCTGCCACTGTCAGGACTGCTGTGACCGGCGCGGCTACCACCGGTGGAGTCGTACTCTGATCGGTCTGGTCGGCCCACTGATACAGGCAAAGATTGAGACTTATATCGTTTGCCCGTTCGCAATGCGACGACGTGACATCAGCCGCGGGTCGAGTCCCCATCGAGCTGGGCGTCAGACATGCATTCGCGGCAACTGCGGCCTGGGCAAACAGCACGCCAAGCAACACAATGCGTATGCACGCCAGCCGGATACGTTTTGCAATCATGGCGCCATACTACGGCATCAGCCGGCAACGCACAATTGACCTGGATCAAAGATGGTTTGGCAGGCGCGCCTGCGAGCAGTAAGCAGGGCTCCCGCTTGCGGGATGCGCACGTCCGCGAGTCTGGCGCGGCGCCGTCGAGCGCAGGCGCGGCGTCCGTCTCCGGGGTCACATCCCCTAAAGGGGCCCCTGTTCCGCCCTCCGACGGCCCTTTCCCTGCCGCGGTTTCTCGCATAATATGCCTGAATTCAAAGCGTTTCTGTCTGCCCACATGCCTTTTTCCGCGCCTGCCGATTTCGTCAGATGGTTCCGCGCCGCGGCGCCGTACATCCATGCCTTCCGCGGACGTACTTTCGTCATCGCGTTTGGCGGCGAGGTGGTGGCGGACGGCAAGTTCATGGCGCTCACCTACGACCTCAACCTGTTGGCGAGCCTCGGCGTGCGGCTGGTGCTGGTGCACGGCGCGCGTCCGCAGATCGAGACCCGCCTGCGGCAGCTGAAACACCGCACGCGCTATGTACGCGGCTTGCGCGTGACCGATGACATCGCGCTGACCTGTGCCAAGGAAGCGAGCGGCAGGCTGCGGGTCGAAATCGAAGCGCTGTTGTCGATGGGGCTCAGGAACTCGCCGATGGCGGGCGCCGAGATCCACGTCGCGAGCGGCAATTTCGTCACCGCACGGCCGATCGGCGTCGTCGATGGCGTCGATCTCGTGCATACCGGCGAGGTGCGCAAGGTCCACGCCGCCGCCGTCCGCGACCGGCTCGACCACAATGAACTGGTGCTGCTGTCGCCGCTGGGCTACTCGCCGACCGGCGAAATCTTCAATCTCGCGCTCGAGGAGGTCGCCGCCTCGGCGGCGATCGCGCTGGGCGCCGACAAGCTGATTTTTTTGATGGACACCCCGGGCGTGACCGGCCGGCGCGGCGAACTCAGGCGCGAACTCGCCCCGGGCGAGGCCGATGCGCTGCTGAAGAAAGGCAACGCCGCGCCCGATGTCCAGCTCTACCTGCCGTGCGCCGTACGCGCCTGCCGCGAAGGTGTCGCGCGCGCCCACCTGATCTCGCGCCACAGCGACGGCGCGCTGTTGCTCGAGTTGTTCACGCACGAGGGCATCGGCACCATGATCGCGCACGACCCGCTCGAAAACCTGCGGCGGGCGCGCATCGAGGACATCGGCGCCATATTGCAGATGCTCGAGCCGCTCGAAGCCGACGGCACGCTGGTCAAGCGCGGCCGCGACCTGCTCGAAATGGAGATCGAACGCTTCGTCGTGCTCGAGCACGATCGCGTCATCGTCGGTTGCGCCGCACTTTATCCGTTTGGCGAGGGCATGGCCGAGCTCGCGTGCCTCGCGGTGCACCCGGAACACCGCCGCGCCGGCGCCGGGGAGCGCGTGCTGCACGCGATCGAGGCGCGCGCGCGCAGCCTCAGGATCAAGCGGTTGTTCGTGCTGACCACGCGTGCCGCGCATTGGTTCATCGAGCGTGGCTTCAGCGCTGCGCCGGTAGCGGCGCTGCCGCGCCGCAAGCAGGATTTGTATAACTATCAACGGCGTTCCCAGGTGTTCGTCAAACGTCTGTAACGCTTCTGTATCACGCGGTTGTCAACCGGGAGTATGTCATGGCAAGAATGGTGAAATGCGTCAAGCTCGGACGCGAGGCGGAAGGGCTGGATTTCCCGCCTTATCCCGGCGAACTCGGCAAGCGGATCTTCGAGAGTGTTTCGAAGGAAGCGTGGAAACAATGGCTCGAGATGCAGAAAATGCTGGTTAATGAGAATCGGCTCAATCTTGCCGACAAGAAGGCGCGCGATTATCTGGTGCAGCAGATGGACAAGCATTTTTTCGGCGCTGGCGCCGATGTTGCGCAGGGTTACGTTCCTCCGTCCAGCAAGTGAAGGAGTGGGGGCGTGGCTAAACGACACGTAGCTCCCGAGTTGTACCTCAACCGCGAACTCGGCCAGCTCGAATTCAACCGCCGCGTGCTCGCGCTCGCCGAAGACCGCGGCATTCCGGCGCTCGAGCGCCTGCGTTTCCTGTGCATCGTCGACAGCAACCTGGACGAGTTTTTCGAAATCCGCGTCGCCGGACTCAAGGAAGAAATCGCCGCCCATGCGCCGCCCGGGCCGGACGGCATCCCGCTTGGCCAGCTGTTCCGCGAGGTCACGCGCAAGGCGCAGGAGCTCGTCGCGCGCCAGTACCAGGTGCTCAATGAGGACGTGTTGCCGCGGCTTGCCGCAGAGGGAATACGCTTTCTGCGCCGCAACCAGTGGAACAGCGCGCAAAAGGAGTGGGTCAAAGGCTATTTTTTCCGCGAATTGATGCCGGTGCTGACGCCGATCGGGCTCGATCCCTCGCATCCCTTTCCGCGGCTGCTGAATAAAAGCCTCAATTTCGTGGTCGAACTCGAGGGCAAGGATGCTTTCGGCCGCAAGTCGAGCATGGCGATCGTGCAGGCGCCGCGCGTATTGCCGCGCGTGATTGCGCTGCCGCGCCAGGTGGCCGGCTGCGAACACGGATTTGTGTTCCTTTCATCGATCCTGCACGCGCATGTCAGCGAGCTGTTTCCCGGCATGACGGTGCGCGGCTGCTATCAATTCCAGCTGACGCGCAACAGCGATCTTTACATCGACGAAGAGGAACTGCGCGAGTTGAAGAGCCTGCGCAAGGCGCTGCAAGGCGAGCTCACGCAGCGCCAGTTCGGGGACAGCGTGCGGCTCGAGGTTGCCGATTCGTGTTCGCCGCGCATGGCGGAAGCGCTGCTGCAGCAGTTCGGCCTGACCCAGGAGGATCTCTACCAGGTCAACGGCCCGGTCAACCTGATGCGGCTGATGCAGATTCCGGAGCGCGTCGATCGACCCGATCTCAAATTTTCTACTTTCGTGGCCGGCGTCCCGCGCGAGCTGACACGCTTTCCGTACATATTCGACTGCATCCGCACGGACGACATCCTGCTGCATCATCCATACCAGTCGTTCCTGCCGGTGATCAATTTCATCGAGCAGGCGGCGCACGACCCGCAGGTGGTCGCGATCAAGCAGACCGTATATCGAACCGGCGCGCAGTCCGAGATGATGGATTTGCTGATCCAGGCGGCGCGCAACGGCAAGGCGGTGACGGTGGTGGTCGAACTGATGGCGCGCTTCGACGAGGAAGCCAACATCAACTGGGCGCAGCGGCTCGAGGAAGCCGGCGCGCACGTGATCTACGGCGTGGTCGGGCACAAGACCCACGCCAAGATGGCGCTGGTGGTGCGGCGCGAGGACGACCGCCTGCGGCGTTACGTGCACCTCGGCACCGGCAATTATCACTCGCGCACCTCGCAGACCTATACCGACTTCGGCCTGTTCACCTGCAACGAGGAGGTCTGCTCCGACGTCAGCGAAGTCTTCATGCAGTTGACCGGGCTGGGCAAGGCGATGAAGTTGAAGCACCTGTGGCAGTCGCCGTTCACTCTGCATCGACGCAGCCTGAAGGCGATCCAGACCGAGACCCGCAACGCCAGGGCCGGTCGCAAGGCGCACATCGTGGCCAAAATGAACGCGCTGCTCGAGCCCGAGATCATCGCGGCGCTCTATGAGGCGTCCCAGGCCGGCGTCAGGATCGACCTCATCGTGCGCGGCGTGTGCGCGCTGCGGCCGGGCATCCCGGGAGTTTCGAACAACATCCGCGTGCGCTCGGTGCTGGGCCGCTTCCTCGAACATACCCGCGTGTTCTATTTCTACAACGGCGGCGCCGAGGACGTCTATCTTTCCAGCGCCGACTGGATGGACCGCAACTTTTTCCGGCGCATCGAGGTGTGTTTTCCGGTGCTCGAGCCGCGGCTCAAGAAGCGCGTCATCAGGGAGGGACTTAAGCCCTTTCTGTCGCGCGAGGTGGAGGCGTGGGAAATGGACGCCAGCGGCCAATACCGGCGCCGCAAGGGCGAACGCGGCAAGCGCGGCCACGTGCAGACGCAATTGCTCGAGACGCTCGCCATCAGGCGCGGCGCTTGACGCGCCGCCATCAAGCGCATACGCAATGAGAATGCGACAGCCATGGACCTGATCCTGTGGCGTCACGCTGATGCCGAGGAGGGCATTGGCATCCCCGACGGGGAGCGCAAGCTCACGGCGAAGGGCATCAAGCAGGCGGCGCGCATGGCGAAATGGCTGCGGGCGCGCTTGCCCGAGGACGCGGTGGTGCTCGCGAGTCCCGCCAAACGTGCACAGCAGACTGCGCGTGCGCTGACTGCGGATTTCGAGATCGTCGCGGAAATCGGCACTTCGGCCGCCGCGGAAGACGTGTTGCGCGCGTGTGGTTGGCCGAAAACCGGCCGCACGCTGGTGGTGGTCGGACACCAGCCGACACTCGGCGAAGTGACGGCGCTGCTGCTGACCGGGGCGCGGGGGCAATGGGGCTTGAAGAAAGGCGCGGTGATCTGGCTTGCGCAGGGTGCGGGCGGCGGCATTGCGCGCCCCAGTCTACGTGCCGCCATTTCGCCGGACCTGCTATAGCGGGTTAGGCCGCCTGCGCTTCTGCGCCAGCTTCGATCTCGCGCAACGACTTGATGTCGAGTTCGAAGCCGGCGGCGTTCCACTCTGCGGTTTCTTCCTGCAGTGCGGTGACCGTCAGCGGGTTGCGGGCGAGCCAGTCACGCTCGATGCCGAGCCGCAACGTGCGGCCGTTCACTTTGGCCGCGATCTCCGGCAACGCGATGTCGGCGCGGCTGCGGTAGATCAGCGCGGCGAGCCGCAGCGCCATCACCATCCGCCAGTCGATGATTTCGACATCACGCGCGAATATCTTCTTCAACGAGCGGCGGTGCGCGAGCACCAGCGTCGAGAGGCGGCTTTGCTCGATTTTCGAGAAGCCCGGCATGTCGGCGTTCTGCGTGATATAGGCCGAATGCCGGTGGTAACCGCTGTAGGCCACCGAAATGCCGATTTCGTGCAGCTTGGCCGCCCATGAGAGGTAATGCGGAGCCGCTTCGTCGGCGATGTCGGCATCGGCGGTGAAGCGACGATAGAGCACGAGCGCGAGGTTCGCGACGCGCCGCGCCTGCTTCGAATCGACGTGATAGCGCTGCATGAACTGCGACACCGTGACATCCCGCATGTCGTGGTGCTGGAAGCGGCCCAGCAGGTCGTAGAGTATGCCTTGGCGCATCGAGCCGCTCGCCACCGCCAGCGCCTCGATCCCCAACTCCGACAGCGAGGCGCTCATGATCGCGAGTCCCCCCGGCAGCACCGGCAGGCGGTCGCTCCTCAAGCCTTTCAGGTCGAGGCGCTCGATATCGCCCGCTTTGATCAGCGCCGCGCGCAGCCGGTCGAGGCCATCCGGCGTGATTCCCGCGTCCGAATAGCCATTCAACTGCAGGATCTCGGCCAGCGCGCGCGCGGTACCCGACGACCCCACCGCCTCTTGCCAGTTGCCGCAGGCGAAGCCCGCGATGATGGTTTGCAGCTCGTTGCGCGCGGCGAGCTCGGCCTGCTTCATCGCGCTTTTCGATACCTTGCCATCCGGAAAGTATTTGAGGCTGTAGCTCACGCAGCCCATGTAAATGCTTTCGAGCTTGAACGGCTTGAACGCGCGGCCGATGATGAACTCGGTGGAGCCGCCGCCGATATCGATGACCAGGCGCTTGTCCTTCGACACCGGCAGGCTGTGCGATACACCGAGGTAGATCAGGCGCGCTTCCTCGCGCCCCGCCACCACTTCGATCGGCCGCCCCAATGCCGCCTCGGCCTGTCTCAGGAAGCTGGCGGCGTTCTTGGCCACCCGCAACGTATTGGTGCCGACCGCGCGCACGGCGTGCGGGTCGAAGCCGCGCAGCCGCTCGCCGAAGCGCTGCAGGCATTCGAGCGCGCGTTGTTGCGAGTCTTCGTCGAGGCGTTTATCACGCGTCAGCCCCGCGCCGATACGAATGGGCTCACGCAGAGAGTCGAGCGGATACAGCTGATCGCTGACGACGCGCGCAACCTGCAGGTGGAAGGAGTTGGAACCGAGATCGACCGCGGCGAGCGTGGAATAAACGGCCATGGGTTTCAGGCGCCGGCGCTGCCGCGCGTGAAGGTCTGCACGCCGCGAGCGGTGCCGAGCAAAAGCACGTCGGCGCCGCGCCGCGCGAACAGCCCGTTGGTGACTACGCCGGTGATCTGGTTGAGCGTCTCCTCGAACTCGAGCGGTTTCATGATCTGCAGATTGTGCACGTCGAGGATCAGGTTGCCGTTGTCGGTGGTAAAGCCCTGGCGCAGCGCCGGCTGGCCGCCGAGCTTCACCAGCTCGCGCGCGACATAGGAACGTGCCATCGGAATGACCTCGACCGGCAGCGGGAACCTGCCAAGCACGTCGACCAGCTTGGACTCATCGGCGATGCACACGAATTTGCGCGCGACCGCGGCGACGATCTTCTCGCGCGTGAGCGCCCCGCCGCCGCCTTTGATCATCGCGAGGTGGCGCGTCACCTCGTCGGCGCCGTCGACGTAGACCGGCAGATCGGCTACGTTATTCAGGTCGAGCACCTCGATGCCATGCTTTTTGAGCCGCTGCGCTGAGGCATCCGAGCTTGCGACAGCGCCGTCGATCTTGTGCTTGATCAGCGCCAGCTCGTCGATGAAGTAATTCGCGGTCGAGCCAGTGCCGACACCGACGATGCCGCCGACCGGAACCAGGCCTAGCGCCGCTTTCGCGACTGCGCGTTTGAGTTCGTCCTGAGTCATGGGGTGAATGATAGGGGGTGGATGGTCATTAGTAAATGGATAATCCAATGCAATCCTGCTACGCTTGAGACTCCATCATTCACCGCTTGCGACATGAAAGTCGATTACCTCGAACGCATCCTGACCGCGCGCGTCTACGATGTCGCGATCGAAACGCCGCTTGAGCGTGCGCCCAACCTTTCGGCACGGCTCAATAACACGCTGCTGCTGAAGCGCGAGGACATGCAGTCGGTGTTCTCGTTCAAGCTGCGCGGCGCCTACAACAAGATGGCGAAGCTCGCGCCGGCGGCATTGCAGCGCGGCGTGATCGCAGCGTCCGCCGGCAACCATGCGCAGGGCGTCGCGTTGGCGGCGCGCAGGCTCAAATGCGCGGCGACGATCGTGATGCCGGTGACCACACCGCAGATCAAAATCGTGGCGGTCGCCGCGCGCGGCGCGAAAGTGATACTGCACGGCGACTCCTACGACGAGGCCTATCAGTATTCACGCAAACTCGCGCGCCAGCGCCATCTCACCTTCGTTCACCCTTATGACGATCCCGACGTGATCGCCGGGCAGGGCACGATCGGCATGGAAATCCTGCGCCAGATGCAGGCTCCGATCGACGCGATTTTCGTCGCGATCGGCGGCGGCGGGCTGATTTCAGGCATCGCTGCGTATGTGAAGCGCGTGCGACCCGCGGTGCGGGTGATCGGGGTCGAGCCGGTCGATGCCGACGCGATGTATCGTTCACTCAAGGCCGGGAAGCGCGTGAAGCTCGACCAGGTCGGGCTGTTCGCCGATGGCGTCGCGGTCAGGCAGGTCGGCGTTGAAACGTTCCGTCTGTGCCGCGAACTGGTGGACGACGTGATCCTGGTGGACACCGACGCAATCTGCGCGGCGATCAAGGACGTGTTCGAAGACACGCGCACCATCCTCGAGCCGGCGGGGGCGCTCGCGATCGCCGGGGCCAAGGCGTGGGTCGAGCGCAAGGCCCTGCGCGGCAAAACGCTGGTGGCAGTGGCTTCCGGCGCCAATATGAACTTCGACCGGCTGCGTTTCGTCGCCGAGGAAGCGGAATTAGGCGAGCAGCGCGAGGCGGTGCTGGCGGTTACGATTCCCGAGCGTCCCGGCAGCTTCAGGCAATTCTGCGCGCTGCTCGGCCCGCGCAACGTCACCGAGTTCAACTACCGCTATGCCGACCCGCAGGCGGCGCACGTATTCGTCGGCATTCAGATACGCAATCGCGCTCAGACGCAGCGCCTGGTGCGCTCGCTGCGCCGCCACGGGTTGAAGACGGTCGACTTGAGCGACAACGAGTTGGCGAAGCTTCACGTGCGCCACGCGGTGGGTGGGCACGCGCCGGGCGTCGCCAACGAGATACTGTACCGCTTTGAATTTCCCGAGCGCCCCGGCGCGCTGATCAAGTTCCTGAACAGCATGAGCCACGGCTGGAATATTTCGTTGTTCCATTACCGCAACCACGGCGCCGACTACGGGCGCGTGCTGGTCGGCATGCAGGTGCCGCCGCGCGACAAGCCCATGTTCAAGGCGTTCCTTGCCAAGCTCGGCTATCCGAATTCGGATGAAACCCGCAATCCCGCGTACCGGTTGTTCCTCGGCTAGAATTGGAGTCATAAACCTGATCTCAAAGCCGATGCTTAAACGTTTTATCCCGTTCCTCGCAGCATTGTTGCTGTCTGCTGCCGTGCACGCGGCACGCCAGGATGATGATTTCCTTGCCGCGCGTGAGGCATTCCGGGTTGGCGATGCCGTCAAGTTCGAGCGTGCCGCGAAATCGCTTGCGGGTTACGTGCTCGAGCCGTACATCGATTACTGGCGGCTGAAGCTCAGGCTCGAGAATGCGGGCGCGGACGAAGTGCAGGCATTGCTCGCGCGTCTCCGGGACGGTCCGCCCGCTGACCGGCTGCGCGCTGACTGGCTCAAGGTGCTAGCCATGAAGCAGCAGTGGGAACTCTTCGACGCCGAGTATCCGCAACTGGTCAACGAGGACGCCGGGCTGGGTTGTTATGCGCTGCAGAGCAAGTTGCGCATTGGCGCGGATGCGGCGCTGCGCGCCGCGCGCGCGCTCTGGTTCAGCGGCCGCGAGCAACCCGACAGCTGCAATGCGCTGTTCGAGACGCTCGCCGAGCGCGAGCAGCTGACGGTGGATGATGTGTGGGCGCGCATCCGGCTCGCGCTCGAAGCCGGCAACACCGGTGTCGCGCGGCGGGTCGCCGAGTATCTGCCCAAGGGACAGTCCGCCGACACGCGCGCATGGGCGGGCATCGCCGTCAATGCGCAGAGCTTTCTCGACAAGCAGGCGTTCAATCTCAAGACGCGCGACGGCCGCGAAACCGTGATGTTTGCGGTGCGCCGCCTGGCGCGCACCGCGCCGCCGCTCGCGGCGCAGCAATGGACGAGGCTGGCGACGCGCTTCTCGGAGGCGGAGCGTGGCTATGTATGGGGCGTGATCGCATTACTCGGCGCGCAGCGCCACGACCCGAACGCGCTGCGCTGGTATGCGCAGGCGGGCGAACTCAGCGGCCTGCAGCTGGCGTGGCAAGTGCGCGCCGCATTGCGCGCGCAAAGCTGGCCCGAGGTGCTCGCTGCGATCGACCGGATGTCGGTCAAGGAAAGCGGGGAGCCAGCATGGCGCTACTGGAAAGCACGCGCGCTGCAAGCGCAGGACCGCGGCCCCGAAGCGCAGGCACTGCTCACAACGCTCGCGCTCGAATTCAATTTCTATGGCCAGCTCGCTGCCGAAGATCTCGGCGGCGCGAGCCGGATACCGGCCGCGGGCCACCGGCCGAACCGGGACGAAGTGCAGGCGGTGGCCAAATTGCCGGGCTTGCAGCGCGCGCTCGCGTTCTATCGCCTCAACCTGCGCTTCGAGGGCAATCGCGAATGGAACTGGACAATCCGCGGCCTTGACGACAAACAGCTGCTGGCGGCGGCCGAGTTCGCGCGCGCGAACGAACTCTACGACCGTGCGATCAACACCGCCGACCGCACGCGCGAGCTGCACGACTTCAGCATGCGCTACCTCGCGCCCTACCGCGATGTGATGAAAAATTACGTGCGGCAGCAGGGTCTCGACGAGGCATGGGTTTACGGCCTGATCCGGCAGGAAAGCCGCTTCATCGCGGATGCGAAATCGAGCGCCGGTGCAGCCGGCCTGATGCAGTTGATGCCCGCGACTGCGCGCTGGGTCGCAAAAAAGATCGGCCTCAGGGATTTCCGCTGGACGGGGGTCAGCGACGTGGGCACCAATATCAATCTCGGCACCTGGTACCTGAAGCATGTGCTCGACACGCTCGACAATCATCCGGTGCTGGCGTCGGCGGCTTATAATGCAGGACCTGGTCGCGCGCGCGGCTGGCGCGCCGACGCGCCGATGGAAGCGGCGGTCTATGCCGAAACCATACCGTTCAACGAAACTCGCGATTACGTGAAGAAAGTGATGAGCAACGCGAGCTATTACAGCCAGCAGTTCGGCCACACGCTGCTGTCGTTCAGGGAGCGCATCGGTGTGATCGTGCCGCGCACGCGCGCCGCCGAAAAACCGCCGGATGAGCCGGGAGGCTGAGGGCGCGCCGGGTACGAGTTGAGGCCGGAGTCGAAGGAGATCGGTCCATGAGTGCGCATGTCAGCAAGGTCTGTGTGATCGGCGGGAGCGGTTTTGTCGGCCGCCATGTCCTGCACCTGCTCGCGGCGGGGAACTGCAATGTGCGCGTGCCGACGCGCCGGCGGGAGCGTGCCAAGCAACTGATCCTGCTGCCGAATGTGGAGGTGGTCGAGGCGAATGTCCACGCCGCGGCCGAACTCGCGCAACTGGTGCACGGCATGGATGCGGTGGTCAACCTGGTTGGCGTACTGCACGATGCACGCGGCGAGCGCGGCTTCGAGCAGGCGCACGTCGAACTGACGCGCAAGGTGATTGCGGCATGCGAGGCGGGCGGCGTGCGCCGTTATCTTCACATGAGCGCGCTCGGCGCCGATGTCAACGGCGCCAGCCAATATCAGCGCACCAAAGGCGCGGCTGAAGCGCTGGTGCGCGCCAGCTCGCTCGACTGGACCATTTTCCGCCCGTCGGTGATTTTCGGGCGCGACGACAGTTTTCTCAATCTGTTTGCGCTGCTGCTCAAGCTGCTGCCTGCGATGTTCCTCGCCAGTCCCAACACGCGGTTTCAGCCGGTGTTTGTTGAAGACGTCGCCCGGGCGCTGGTGCACAGCATTACCGACGTTGCAACCTGCGGCAAGTCGTACGACCTGTGCGGGCCCAGGGTCTACACGCTGCGCGAATTGGTCGCGCTGGTGGGGGCGCTTACCGGCCATCGCCGCCCGATCATCGGGCTGAACGCCGCGCTGTCCTATCTGCAGGCATTCGCGATGGAGCTGCTGCCGGTCAAGCTGATGACGCGCGACAATTACTATTCGATGAAAGTCGACAACGTGAGCGCCGCGCCGTTTCCATTCGGCATCGTGCCGGCGGCGATCGAGGCGATGGCGCCCGCCTGGTTGGGCAATGACACGCCACGCGCGCGTTATCGCTCGTATCGAAGCCGTATGCCCCGCGGGATCGCGCGCTGAGGGCAGGACGGCGCGATACACGCCTGCTTTTGCCAATCACCAATCACCGTTTCATGAAGATTTACGCAGTTGGCGGTTCCGTTCGCGACGAACTGCTCGGCCTGCCGGTCGCCGATCGCGACTATGTGGTGGTCGGCGCTACGCCGGAGCAGATGGTCGAGCTCGGGTACCGGCCGGTCGGCAAGGACTTTCCGGTATTTCTGCATCCGCAGACGCACGAGGAATACGCGCTTGCACGCACCGAGCGCAAGACAGCACGCGGCTATCACGGCTTTGAATTTCATACCGAGCCCGACGTGACGCTCGAGCAGGACCTGGCGCGCCGCGATGTCACCATCAACGCGCTCGCCAGGGACGAGGCAGGCAACCTCGTCGATCCGTTCGGCGGGGTAGCGGACCTCAAGGCGCGCGTGCTGCGCCACGTCGGCACCGCGTTCGTCGAAGACCCGGTGCGCATCCTGCGGGTTGCGCGCTTCGCCGCGCGATTTGGTTTCGCGATCGCGTCCGAGACGCTCGATCTGATGCAGCGTATGGTCGCAAGCGGTGAGGCCGATGCGCTGGTGGCCGAGCGGGTGTGGCAGGAATTAGCGCGCGGCCTGATGGAAAAGCAGCCTTCCCGCATGTTGCAAGTACTGCGCGACTGCGGCGCGCTCGCGCGCATACTGCCGGAGCTCGATGCGTTGTTCGGCGTGCCGCAGCCGGCCGAGCATCATCCCGAAGTCGATACCGGCGCGCATATGCTGCTGGTGCTCGACTACGCCGCGGCGCAGGGCTTCCCGCTCGAAGTGCGGTTCGCGGCGCTGACGCACGATCTCGGCAAGGGCACCACGCCGCGCAGTGAATGGCCGCGTCATATAGCCCACGAGGAGCGCAGCGCCGGGCTGGCGCTTGGCGTGTGCGAACGGTGGCGCGTGCCGCACGAATGCCGCGATCTCGCGTTGCTTGCGGCGCAACACCACGGCGTGATTCATCGCGCGCTGGAATTGAAACCCGCGACGATACTGAAACTCCTGCAGGCGTGTGATGCGTGGCGCAGGCCGCAGCGTTTCGCGCAACTGCTCGATGCCTGCGCGTGCGATTTTCACGGCCGCACCGGCTATCGCGAGCGGCCATATCCGCAGGCCGCGCGGCTGCAGGCGGCGCTTGCCGCGGCACTCGCAGTCGACGCCGGCGCAATTGCACGCGCTCAGCACGAGCCGCAGCAAATCAAGGACGAAGTCGCGCGTGCACGGCTCGCTGCCATCCGCGGTGCGCTCGGTGCGGGGGATACACCGACGGAGGGGCGATGAGTGCTGCGGAGCCTGACCGCGCGCGGTATGCGGTCAATACGTATTCCTACACGATGAGCCACACGGCTATCGATTGCCTGACGCGGCTTGCCGGGCGCGGCTACACCGAATTCGAGCTGATGATGTATCCCGGCCACGCCTGGCCGGCCGACCTCGGCCCGGCGGCGCGCCGGCGCATGGTGCGTTTTCTCGAGCGCAACAAACTGGTGGTGCGCACCCTCAATCAGCCGAACATCGACATCAACATTGCGGCCGCGACACCCCAAATGCGTGTCTACTCGCTGGGCATCGTGCGTAGCGTCATCGAGCTCGCCGGCGACCTGGGCGCCGAGGGCGTCGTGATCGGACCCGGCAAGGCCAATCCGTTGTTTCCCGCGCGCGTTGACCGGATGACGGACCTGTTCTTCAAGGCGCTGGATAAACTGCTGCCGGTCGCGCGGCGCGCGGGCACCAGGCTGCTGGTCGAGAACATGCCGTTCTGCTTTTTGCCCGACGCGGACAGCATGACCGCTGCGCTCGAGCGTTATGGAGCGGACGAGATCGGCGTCGTTTACGATATCGCCAATGCGGAATTCATACGCGAGGACATCGCGGCGGGCTTGCAGCGCGTCGCGCCGCGTCTGCATTCGGTGCACGTGTCCGATACCGGCCATCGCGTGTACCGGCACGACCCGGTCGGCACGGGCAGGGTTCGATTCAAGCGGGTTCGCGACCTCCTGATGGCGCTACCGCATCGCCGCCGCCCCATCCTCGAAATCATCGCGCCGGATGCCGACGCCGGCATCGAGTCCTCGGTCGCGGCACTCTCGCGCATGGGGTGGGATTCGATTGCGCCGAGTTTGTCTGAGGAGAATAACCAGTGATCCATACCCGCAGCGCCAGATGCCTGCGCCTGATCGCTATCTCCGCTCTGTTTGCCGGCATAGCTTGCGCTACCGGAGCAGTTCATGCAGCCGAGCAGCCTTACCCGGTCAGGCCGGTACGTATCATTGTTTCCAACGCGACGGGCAGCTCGCCGGAAATCACCGGCCGCATCGTCGCCAACAAACTGACCGCGCAGATGGGCCAGCAGTTCGTCGTCGATACGCGGCCGGGCGCGAGCGGAATCATCGGCGTCGAGCTCGTGAAGACGGCCACGCCCGACGGCTACACAATGCTGGTGGGCAGCACCACCGTGTTCTCGGGTTTACCCGCGCTGAAGCCCAACCTCCCGTACGATATGGAGCGGGACTTCGTGCCGCTGACCCGCATTGCGTCCGTCGCCAACGTCATGGTGGTCCAGGCGTCGCTCGGCGTGACGAGCGTCGCTGAGTTCATCAAATATGCGCAGGCGAATCCCGGCAAGCTCAATTGCGGGCATTCGGGCAATGGCACTCCCGCCCATCTGGCTGCGGCGCTATTCAACGTCATGGCGAAAGTCAATATCCAGCACGTGCCGTACAAAGGCGCGGCGCAGGTGTTGAGCGATCTGCTCGCGGGGCACATCCAATGCCAGTTCACCTCGCCGGTGGTGGCAATGCCGCACGCGAAAGGCGGCCGCGTGCGGGTGCTTGCGACCACCGGCATCGCACCGGATCCACTCGCGCCGGGGCTGCCCACGGTTGCCGAAACCGTGCCGGGTTACGAAAGCACGCAGTGGTTCGGCATTGCGGTTCCGGCCCGCACGCCCAAGCCCATAATCGACAAGCTGCATGCCGAAATCATGCGCGCTCTGCGTTCACCCGAGGTGCGCGAACTGCTGAGCAAACAGGGGGCCACTGCGCAACCCGAGTCTCCGGCCGCGTTCGCCAAGTACATACGCGACGAGCGCAATCGCATCGCCGATCTCGCAAAAAGCGCCGGAATTACGATCGATTGATCCGTGCTGATAAAAACCGAAATCCCGCGCGGGGCCAGAGTCATCAAGGCGAGCGGCATCAAGCCCGAGTAGTATCCCCGGCTCTGACGACACTCACCGGCGTCGGGATGTGCGCGTCCGGGCCGTCCGCGCCGATTTCGCATCCTCTGCAAAGACTTCCTGTGCGAGCGTTACGGCATCGCGCATGACGGGCACGCCGGCATAAATGGCGCACTGCCTGAATACTTCCCTGATTTCGGCTTTGGTGCAGCCGTTGTTGAGCGCGGCGCGGAGGTGCGATTTGAGTTCATTCCGGCACTTGAGTGCCGCCAACAGCGCGACGTTGATCAGGCTGCGCGTCTTGTTCGGCAAGCCTTTGCTGGACCAGAACTCACCCCACACGTAGCGCGTCGAGAACTCGCGCAGCGGCAGGGAAAAATCGTCTTCCGTATTGGCGATTTCGCGCTCGCGCCCTTGCCCCAGTATCTGGCGCCGCGTTTTCATGCCTTTCCTGTAGAGTGCGTCTTTCATGGCTGCCTCCTTGATGAATATAAATGAATGACTTCCGGGTCACGATCCGAGCCGGTCCAATTTTAGCCGCCGCCAGCGCCGATGGGATCAAAGGACAGACGCGCGAAAAGCGCAGGATTGAATCTCCTCTCGCATTGGTGTAGATACCTATTTGTTACGCGGAGGAACATAACCGTGATTCGAGCAACTTCGTTGGCGTTTGCGTGCAGTTTACTGAGCTTTGGCGCGCTCGCGGCTGAAACCTATCCTGCGCGGCCCATCCGCATCGTGGTGCCGCAGTCGCCGGGCGCTTCCACCGATCTCACCGCGCGCCTGATCGGACTGAAGCTGTCCGAAGCATGCGTGCAGGCCGGGATCATCGGCAAC
>Ga0082335_1003887_pt1 | contig 23605 bp, 11 predicted proteins | sample Subgrocontami58m_FD_72375 | JGI IMG/M metagenome (GOLD analysis project Ga0082335, IMG submission 72375) | Subsurface groundwater microbial communities from S. Glens Falls, New York, USA - GMW37 contaminated, 5.8 m (SPADES assembly) (version 2) ...
CAAGTATGGCCAATTATTAATGACGCTTTGTCTAGTAGCCCGTGATTCGTGGAGTGCTGGTAGGTTTCGGCTCGCAACGGGCCGGCCCGATTGTCACCACAGTCCGGTCCAGTTTACCCCACCCCATGCCCGACACCTCGCACTCCCGAGGCGTAGTTGTGTGCTATTCGCACGAAGACGCGATCCCCCGCCGGATGGCCGCTGATGGCCATGGGCGACGGCGTCACGCCGTTGCCCGGTGGGCCATGGCGACGGCACCGATGCTCTGGCCATGAACGACGAGCGTCCAGCCACCAAGCCGGCGACACCCAGCCCGAAGGGCGCGGTTTTTCTGAGCTATGCTCGGGAGGATATCGACGCGGCGCGCCAGATTGCCGAAGCGCTGCAGGCGGCCGGGATCGAGGCGTGGTTCGATCGGGAGGAACTGCGCGGCGGCGACGTCTGGGACCAAAAAATCCGCCGGCAAATCCGCGAGTGCGCCCTGTTCGTGCCGATCATCTCCGACAACACCCAGGCCCGGCTCGAAGGCTACTTCCGGCTGGAGTGGAAACTCGCCGCCCAGCGCACGCACACCATGGCGACGGCGAAACCCTTCGTGGTGCCGGTGGTGATCGACGCGACCGATGACGCCGAACTCCACGTGCCCGACGAGTTTCGCGTGGTGCAGTGGACGCATCTGCCGGGGGGTGCCGCCACGGCCGATTTTTGCGCGCGGATGAAGGCACTGCTCTCGGAGTCCGCCAAAGGTGGCACGCGGGCGTTCCTGCCGCGCGATCAATCCCGCGAACCTTACCTCCGGCCCGCCGCGGAGCAAAGGCCACGACGCCCCTGGGTGTTCGCCGCCGGCGCTGCCATCGTGCTCGCGCTCGCGTTTGGCTTCGCGTCGGCGTGGCAAAAAAAAGGTCCTTCCGCGACGGTGCTGACCGCGCCCGAGCCGGACAAGAACTCGATTGCCGTGCTCGCGTTCAAGAACCTCAGTCCGCAACCGGAAAACGAATACGTTTCGGAGGGCATCAGCGACGAACTCATCAACCTGCTGGGCCGCGTGCGCGGCCTCCGCGTGATTGGCCGCACGTCGGCCTTCGCCTTCAAGCAGAAGAACGCCACCGCCCAGGAGATCGGCCGCACCCTTGGCGTCGTCCACCTGGTGGAAGGCAGCGTGCAGCGCGTCGGATCCCACACCCGAATCCACGCGTCGCTCATTCGGGCGCAGACCGGGGAACAAATCTGGAGCGACAGCTTCGACTTCGAGCCGAAGGATGTCTTCACCGCGCAGGAGGAGATTGCGGGCAAGATCACCAAGAGCCTGTCGCTGACGCTCGGCGCCAGCGGACGCGCGGCCAGGACCGTCAATCCGGCGGCGCACGCCCTCGTCCTCGAGGGCCGGCACTTCTTCGTGAACCGCAGCTACGAGGGGTTCATCCGCTCGGAAAAGGCCTTTACCGGCGCGCTGGAACTCGATCCGCAATTCGCCGAGGCGCACGCCGGGCTCGCGCTGGTCTGGATCACGCGCGCGGGCTATTCCGAGACGGATGGCGTCGGCAACGCCGCGGCCGAAGCCGATCGGGGCGAGGCGGAGGCCCATCGCGCGATCGAACTCGATCCCAACCTGCCCGAGGGGCACCTGGCACTCGGATACGCCTCGCTCTGGCGCGGCAAGTTCGCCGACGCGGAGCAGCGTCTCCGCCAGGCGATGACGCTGAATCCGAATTCCGCCGACGTCCGGCACTTCCTGGGCCTCGTCTATTCCTGCACCGGGCATCTCGATCGCGCCATCGCCGAACACAAACAGGCCGCGATGCTGGAACCGCTCGGCTGGATGAACCTGCAGAACCTGGCCCGCGTATTGTATTGGGCCCGGCGCTACAGCGAGGCGCTGGCCATCAATGAACGGGCCGCGGCGTTGCGCGGTTCCGACGTCTTCGTGCCGAATCGCGGCGAACAGGCCCGGCTGGCCCTGCAGCTCGGCCGCCGGGACGAGGCGATCGCCGCCGCCAAATGGTTGCGGGATAATCCGAACTTGTATCCCCGATGGCAACTCGACAGCGCCGCCATCCGCGTCCTGTGGCGGCTCGGCGAGCAGGCGCAGGCGCTCGGTTACGCGGAGGAACTGTTCAAAAAATTTCCGCCAGAGCATTATCAACGAGGCTTCGTGCTCGGGGCCATGGATCGGTTCGAGGAGGCGCTGCCCTATCTCGAGCGCACGCCGGCGCAGCCCGTCCGGTACCTCTACTGGGACGAAAGCTGGGACAAGTGGCGCGACGACCCGCGGTTTCAGCGACTAATGGAGAAGCTCGGCCGGACCGAAGAGTACAACACCGCCCGCGCCAGCATCGCACGATTGCTGCAGGAGCAACCGGCGGAACCGCCTGAACCCGAGACTCGGCATACGCCGATCGCGGCCGGCGGGAAATAGTCGGCTCAGCAGGCCGCTCTTTTTCTCGGGAACAATGCAGCCCCAACCGCAAAAGGGACTTTTGCCGGTGACAGGAAGAAGCCAGCTTGTAGCGACGAGCACCAGCGAGTCTCCTTGCAGCTCTCGGCTCGCTGGTGCTCGCCGCTACACGAACGGCCCTGTTTCCTAGGAGAGGCGTCCCGAAGCTGGCGGCGGCTTCCTGGTAGCCGGCCTCGTTGAGGCCGATCCGGGGTCAGCGACCCCGGCTACATGGCTAACCCGCCTTGATCACACTGGGATGTGGCCAGTCGGGTATGCTGCCGTACGAGCGGGTTTATCCCGCGATGGACAATCCATGCGCAGCTTCGGCGATTGTCACTCGCCGCTTATTTTCCTCGGCTTGGCGCGCAAAATTACCCCCGCGTCGATCCTGCTCCGGTGGTCTTTCTCCATTACATCCGGCAGGGGCGTCGCACTTCCAGCCATGCACTCCAGCCTTCTCGATCCCCGGCGCATAAAAACGTACCTGGCCGCGCTGAACCTGACGCTGACCGCCGCGACGGCGCTGGCGGCCACCGGCCATGACTGGTCGCAGCGGCTCGAGGCTGACTGGCTGCTCGCGGAAAAAGCCGCGGCCCACGATGGCGTGACCGAGAAGGTCACGACGGCGAACGATGCCGCGGGCGGCTGCGACGGCGTCAAGACGGGCGAGTGGGGCTTTCACACCGGCGAAAGCAACGAGCCGTGGTGGCAGGTCGATCTCGGCGCGGTGCAGGAACTCGGGCGCGTCGTCGTCTGGAATCGGATGAGCGCCACCGCCCGGGCCGCACGGATCCGCATCCTGCTCTCGGACGATGGCCGGCAGTTCCGGGTCGTTTACCAGCACGACGGCAAGGTGTTTGGCGGTATCGGCGATCACCACCCGCTGGTCGTCGACTTGCAGGGGCAGCCGGGGCGTTTCGTCCGGCTCAGCGTTCCCGGCAAGAACCGGCTGCATCTCGACGAAGTGGAAGTCTTCGCCACGACCGACCCGCAGAAGAATGTCGCGCTGCACCAACCCGCCGACGAGAGCAGCGTATCGCAATGGTCGGTCGCGCACACGGCGGTAAAGGAAGTCGATTGGGTCGGGCGGACCGGACAAACGCTCGCGGTGTGCGCTCGACTGAATCGGGAGTACGCCGCGGGATCGGCCGCGGCCGCGATCCAACGGCTCGAGGAAAAACTCGCGCGGCGGCCCGCGGATCAGTCGGCCGAGCCGGTTTTCCTCGAGGCGCGCCGGCTCCAGCGACAGCTCGCGTTGCGCAATCCGCTGCTGCGCGACTTCGACACCCTGCTCTTCACCAAGCGCGTCCCGGGCAGCTTCAACCACATGTCCGACCAGTACTACGGCTGGTGGTCCAAGCCGGGCGGCGGACTGTATCTGTTGCGCGGATTCACGGGCGATGCACCGACCGAGCAATGCATCACGACGGCGTTCAAGGAGCCGGGCAGCTTCCTGCGCCCGACGCTTTCCTATGACGGCAAGAAGGTCCTGTTCGCCTGGTGCCGGCACTATCCGCAGCTCGCGGCGGAGAAGAACAAGCTCGACAAGGCCAATGTGCCCGAGGACGCGTTCTATCACCTGTTCGAGATGAACCTCGACGGCTCCGGCCTGCGCCAGCTCCTGCGCGGCAAGTACGACGACTTCGACGGACGCTACCTGCCGGACGGACGCATCGTGTTCCTCTCGACGCGGCGCGGGCAGGCGTTGCAGGTCGGCCGCGCAAGCGCGGCGCGCACGCTGGCCCCGACCGCCCAGCCGGACTCGTATGTCCGCTGCGGCGGCGGGCCGGAACGGCCGGTCGCGGTCTACACCCTGCACACGATCAACGCCGACGGCTCGGACCTCGTCGCCATCTCGCCGTTCGAGATGTTCGAGTGGACGCCGGAAATCGCGCATGACGGCAGCATCCTCTATTCGCGTTGGGACTACATCGACCGCGACAACATGCCCTACATGGGGCTGTGGGCGATCCGGCCCGACGGGACCGACGCCCGGCTCGTCTACAAGAACTACACCAAGGTGCCGCACGCGACGTTCGAGGCGAAGCCGATTCCCGGTTCGAACAAAATCGTCTTCACCGGCAGCGCGCATCACGCCCAGACGATGGGCAGCCTGGCGTTGCTCGATCCGAGCTCCGGCCAGGAGGGGGGCGACCCGATCACGCGGCTGACCCCGGAAGTGGTGTTCCCCGAGATCGAAGGCTGGCCGCTGACCTCGTATGCCAATCCCTGGCCGCTCAGCGAGCGGTCCTACCTCGTGGCGTGGGGCGCCGAAGGGATGCTCGTGCAGGGCCGCGAGGGCTGGAGCCGCTGGCACGCCGTGCAGCGGCCGAGAAACGGCATGGCGCTTTACCATTTCGACGCCGCGACCCGCACGCGCGAATTGCTCTGGAGCGACGACGAAATCGCGTGCGGCGATCCCATTCCGGTGCGCCCGCGCGAACGCCCGCCCGTGATCGCGAGCCAGCTGCCAGCCGACGCGGCGCCGGAAGGCTGCTTTTTCGTCAGTGACGTGTATCGCGGTTTGCCCGACGCCGCCCGCGGCACGATCAAGTCGCTCCGCGTCGTCGCGGTTCCCGCAAAGACGCATCCGACGATGAATTTTCCCAGCATCGGCGTGACCCGGGACGATCCCGGCAAGTGCGTGCTCGGCACGGCCCCGGTCGAGGCCGACGGGTCGGCCTACTTCCGCGTGCCGTCGGGCGTGATCGTGTTTTTCCAGGCGCTCGACGAAAGCGGCGTGGTCGTGCAGACGATGCGCGGCGCGACCCACGTCCAGGCCGGCCAGACGCTGAGTTGTATCGGCTGCCATGAGCGCCGCGAGGAAACGCCACCCGCGCGCATGGCGCTGGCCAGCCGGCGCAAGCCGTCGCGGCTGACCGCCGGCCCCGAGGGTTCGTGGCCACTGCGTTTTGACCGGCTCGTGCAACCGGTGCTGGATCGCCAGTGCGTGCGCTGCCACGACCCGAAGGCGGACGATGCGCTCGCCGCGAAGTTCGATCTCACGCCGGCCAAGGCCTACGCGACGCTGGTCGGCTTTGGCCGGCCGAGCGTGCAGGATCAGGTAATGGCCGGGTATCGCCGCGGTTATTCGATTCCCGGCGATGGCATCGCACAACGCAGTGCCCTGCTCGCGCTGCTCGATGCGCCGCAAAGGCACCACGGCGTCGACCTCGACGCCGATGCGCGCGAACGACTGCTGACGTGGCTCGACACCTACGCTCAGCGCATGGGACATTTCAGCGACGAACAGGAGCGTGAATTGGTGGAGCTGCGTCGCGCGTCGAGCGCCCTGCTGATCGAGCGCGCACCCGTGCGCTTCACCGCGGCGAACGCGCGATGACGACCATGATCTTCCTGGGAACGGCGTGCCGGCGCGCCATGGGCTGCGCCCTGCTCGCGCTCGGTCTGCTGGCGGGCGCGGCGCCGGCCGCGGGCGGAAGTGGCCGGGCGTTTGCCTGCGTCGACTACACGCAGGGCAAGGTGTTCATCGTCGCGGCCGACGGCACGATCGAGTGGGAATACCAGACGACGAAATGCAACGACGTGTGGGTGCTGCCCAATGGCAATGTGCTTTTCAGCACCGGCCACGGCGTGCAGGAGGTCACCCGGGCCCGGCAGGTGGTGTTCGATTACCAGTCGAAAAGTGAAATCTACGCCTGCCAGCGGCTCGCGAACGGCGATACGTTCGTCGGTGAATGCAACAGCGGCCGGTTGCTGGAAATTGAACCGGGCGGACGCATCGCGAAGGAAGTCCGGCTGCTCCCCGCGGGCAAGGACGGCGGCCACCTCTACATGCGCAACTCCCGGCGGCTGCCCAACGGCCACTACCTGATCACTCATTACGCCGAGCAGGTCGTGCGCGAATACGACGCGACGGGAAAACCCGTCCTCACGATCCCGTCGGCGGGCGGACCGCACAGCGCGGCGCGATTGCCCGACGGGCACACGCTGATCAGTTGCGGCGATCTACCCGGTGGCGGGAGGGCGCGCGTGTTTGAAGTGGACCGCGCGGGCCGGACGGTGTGGCAGGTGCAAGGGGACGAACTCCCCGGCATCAGCCTGAAGTTCATTGGCGGATTCCACCGGCTGCCGAATGGCAACACGGTGATCGCGAACTGGCTGGGACACGGACAACTTGGCAAGGCGCCGCACGTGATCGAAATCACGCCGGACAAGCAGGTCGCCTGGACCTTCACGAATCACGATAAGATGCGGACGGTCTCCAGCCTGCAGGTGCTCGATGTGAAGGGCGACGCGACGCGCAACGACATCTGGCATTAGATCGCCGGGTGAGATCGATTCACCCTTCGGCGGTGTCAGGCAACGGCGACGGCGCGCGGGTTTTGCCTTCAGGCCGGCTGGAAACGATCACCGGCTCGAACTCGCCATCGGATCCCGCGGCTCCAGAGTACTCGTCACCACGAGCCGCCGTTTTCTCGTTCAATCCGGCTTTTGACCGGAGATGGTATGGATATGTCGGATACAAGCCGCCGAACGATGATGAACTCACGCAGCTATTCTTCGTTGTCTTCTGTTCAATCGCGTTCGCCCTGCGGCTTGCACGCCGACGGTGGTGTTCTTCGCGGCCTCGCGACCTTCTCTTCAAACGGTTCTGTTCAACCGCTTTCCGGAGGCAATCCGGCCCGCTTCCGCTGAGATTCTCCGTGCCCTCTGGGTCCATGAACAGACGGCTTGGCTCTGGAGAGCCCGGTGTCGGGAAAAAACTTGGTCTGCTATCCAGCGGTTTACGGTGTTTGTGGGAAATACGCGTTGCAACCCGGGCGAAGGCAGGTCCCTTCCGCCTCCGCAAAGACCAAGGACTTGGTCGGGACGTGCGCTGAGTCGGGGCTGTTGTCACCGGTCGGCGTGCCGTGCGGGCACTATGATTAGACTAAAGTACTTGGGATGGGTGTTGTCGTCGTTCGTCGTTTGGTGCGCGCTTCCCGCATCGGCGCACGCCGTGGAAAACACCTGGGACTACGCGGTGCAATTGAGCTCGGTCGTGCAGGACTCCCCCGCGCGGATCACGTTGAACTGGCCCCAGGACACCAACGGCACGCCGTCGAGTTACGCGGTGTACCGCAAGGCGCCGGGCGCCACCTCGTGGGGCGGGGGTACAACGCTGCCGGGGAGCGCAACCTCTTACACCGACACCACGGTCGCCGCCGCCACCGCCTACGAGTACCGGATCGTCAAAGCCGCGAACGGGTATACGGGATACGGATACATTCTCACGGGCGTGAATGTCCCGCTGGTCGACGCGCACGGCAAACTCATCCTGATCGTGGACAACACGATGGCGGGTCCGCTGGCCAGCGAACTGGCGCGCCTGCAGCAGGATCTCGTCGGCGATGGCTGGGCGGTGCTCCGACACGACGTCGGCCGGAACGACGCGCCCGCCAGCGTGCGGGACTTGATCAGGGCCGACTACAACGCGGACCCCGCGAACGTGCAGTCGGTGTTTCTTTTCGGCCATGTGCCGGTGCCGTATTCCGGGTTGCTGAATCCCGATGGTCACCCTGACCACCTGGGCGCCTGGCCGGCGGATGTTTACTACGGCGATGTCGATGGAACCTGGACCGACTCGACGGTCAATTACGTGCAGACGCAGCATCGTTATGCGTTCGACAATGCGCGCTCCACGAACGTCCCGGGCGACGGCAAGTTCGATCAGACCGAGATCCCGTCCAAGGTGGAATTGGAAGTGGGGCGCGTCGACCTGGCCAACCAGCCGGGTGATGATTACTGGGGCATCGAAGCGCTGATTCTCAGCGAGACCGAGCTGCTGCGGCAGTACCTGAAGAAGGACCATGATTTTCGTCACCGCATCGTGAATACGCCGCGTCGCGGCCTGGTCAGCGATTACCTGGGGGTGCTCGGCGGCCAGGCGCCGGCCTCGAGCGCGTTCCGCAGCTTCACCCCCCTGTTCGGCGCCAACAACGTGCGCAATCTCTCCCGCGAAGTGAACGGCGCGGAAGGCGTATTCATCAACGAAGTGGCGGCCAACGATTATCTCATGGTCGGTGCCTTCGCCTATTCCGCGTACGTCGCGCTCATGGGCATGGGCAGCGCCGGCCCCGGGCTCGGCGCGCCGATGCACGAATTCATCAGCCGTGACACCCACGGTGTCTTCACGCTCATGTTCGGCAGCTGGCACGGCGACTGGGATCACCCGGACACGGTGTTGAAGGCGCCGTTGATGACCACGCACGGCCTCGTATCCGTATGGTCGGGACGCCCGCATTGGTTTTTCCATCCGATGGGCCTCGGCGCGACGGTCGGCTCCATTGCGCGTCTCACGCAAAACAACCAGGGGCTGTACGAGGCCCAGCAGAACAGCTGGACGCATGACATTCACATCGCGCTCATGGGCGATCCGACGCTGCGGCTCCATCCCGTGGTGCCGCCCCAGAATATCAACGGCCGGGCCAGCGGTTCGACCGTCGCGCTCACGTGGCTGGCCTCGTCCGATTCGGCGATCGTTGGTTACCATGTGTACCGCGCGGACTCCGCCGGCGGGGCTTTTCGTCGGCTGACGACCACGCCCATCACCGCGCTGACGTTCACGGATTCGTCCGACTCGTCGTCTGCGACCTACATGGTCCGCGCCATCAAGCTCGAGAACACGACGAGCGGCAGCTATTACAATCCGAGTCAGGGTGCGTTTTGGCCGGACAACGGCGGCAGCACGACGACGGCGCCGACGACCGGCACCACCACGACTGCCACGACCACCCCCACCACGACGACAGCTCCGACGTCGACGACGACGCCGGTGGCCGGCGACGTGCTTTGGTTCGACGACGTTCTCCCGACCGGGGCGAGCGGCTCCGCCTCAGGGGGCGATGGTTGGAATTGGGTTGGCGCGAACCCCGCGCCGTTCTCCGGCACGGCGGCTCACCAATCGAATCTGGCGGCAGGCCTGCACGAGCATGCTTTCGGCTGGGGGGTGGGTCTGTCGATCGCGACCGGCGACAAACTCATCACGTACGTGCATCTCGATCCCGCGAATCCCCCGACCGAAATCATGTTGAGTTGGAATTCAGGCAGCTGGGAGCATCGCGCTTATTGGGGTGCGGATAAAATCCCCTACGGCAACAAGGGGACCCCTGGCCATTATTACGCAGGACCGTTGCCGGCTGCCGGCGAGTGGGTGCGGCTCGAAGTACCGGCAAGTGCGGTGGGTCTCGAAGGTCAGACGGCCACGATGATGTCGTTCAGTCTGTTCGACGGCCGCGCCACCTGGGACCACACGGCCCGCAATGACGGTTCGACCGCGACGACGACCACCACGCCCACCACGACATCGTCGACGACCACCACAACAACTCCGACCACGACCCCGGCGCCAACGTCCACGCCAGCAGACATCGTCTGGTTCGATGATGCCTTGCCTGCTGGTGCCACGGGTGGAGCGAGCGCGAACGATGCCTGGAACTGGATCACCGGCAACCCCACGCCTTTCTCCGGAACGAAGGCGCACCAGTCGGCCATTGCCGCGGGCCTGCACGAACATTACTTCGGCTGGGGTCAGGGTCTCCCACTGGCCGCGGGCGACCGGCTCTTCGTTGAGGTCTATCTCGATCCGGCCAATCTCCCGGGCGAAATCATGCTCAGCTGGAATTCCGACAGTTGGGAGCATCGCGCGTATTGGGGCGCGGATCGAATCACCTATGGCCAGGCAGGTTCCGCCGGCCGCTATTACGCCGGTCCACTTCCCGCGGCCGGTCAATGGGTCCGTTTGGAGGTCGCGGCCAGCGCCGTGGGCCTTGAAGGTCACACGGTCACCATGATGGGGTTCTCGCAGTTCGATGGCCGGGCCACGTGGGACCGGACCGGCAAAACGAGCGGCGCGGCGACGACCCAGTCTACGCCCCCTCCGTCGACCACGACTCCGGCAACGACCGCTACGACCACGGGCAACGACAGCTTCGTCTGGATCGACGACCAGTTGCCGGCGGGCGCAACCGGAGTCGGAGTAGGCGCCGATACGTGGAACTGGGTCAGCGCCAGTCCGGCGCCGATCTCAGGCACCCGCGCCCACCAGTCGGCCCTCGCGAGCGGGCTCCACGAGCATTACTTCGCGTGGGGCGCGACGATGTCGGTCAACGCGGCCGACAAGCTCTACACCTATGTGTACCTCGACCCGGCCAATCCGCCGACGGCGATCATGCTGAGCTGGTCGGCCGACAATTGGGAGCACCGGGCCTATTGGGGCGCCGACAGAATCGACTACGGCACGCGTGGCACGGCTGGCCGATACTACGCTGGGCCGCTGCCGGCTGCCGGTCAGTGGGTGCGCCTCGAGGTCCCGGCGAGCGCCGTGGAGTTGGAGGGCAAAACGGCCACCGCGATGTGCTTCAGCACCTTCGATGGTCGCGTAACCTACGACAAGTCGGGGAAGTAAGGCGCGCCCGTAGCGGAGTTTCAATTACGTCGCCGGCCCTCCCGCGAGGGGGTGCCGGCGATTTTTTATGGGCCCTACATCACCCATTTGGTGGATCCATGCATTTTTCTCCGCTGCCATGTAGCGCACGAGCCACCCGAACCTCCGCGTTCTCCGCGGCTCAGTATTCCGTTTGTTCCGCGGGTGATCCTGCCTGCTCGCCCTACTTCACCGCCCGCTCGTACTTCGGCACCGGCGCGCCGGAGCGGACCCATGCGGAATACCACACGTCGCGGAGCATCCGGGCGCCATCAGCCAGTCGCGCGGCGGTGCATGGTTTCGCCTCGTCCGATTCCTTGCCGCTACTCCACGGCGCCTGCTTGTCCCAGAAATAGATCTGTTCTACGGCCGATCCGACGTCCGTCCTGCGTCGTGGTAGTAGCATGAGGATTCGGCTCGCAACGGGCCGGCCCGATTGTCACGACAGTTCGGTCCAGTTTGCCCCACCCCATGCCCGACACCTCGCGCTCCCGAGGCGTAGTTGTGTGCTGTTCGCACGTAGACGCGATCCCACGCCGGATGGCCGCTGATGGCCATTGGCGCCGGTCTCACGCCGTTGCCGAATACGCTCTGGCGGCGGCACCGATGCCCTAGCCATGAACGACCAGCGTTCAGCCACCAAGCCGGCAACACCCAGCCCAAAGAGCGCGGTTTTTCTGAGCTATGCGCGGGAGGATATCGACGCGGCGCGTCAGATTGCCGAAGCGCTGCAGGCGGCCGGGATCGAGGCGTGGTTCGATCGGGAGGAGCTGCGCGGCGGCGATGTATGGGACCAAAAAATCCGCCGGCAAATCCGCGAATGCGCCCTGTTCGTGCCGATCATATCCGACAACACCCAGGCCAGGCTCGAAGGTTACTTCCGGCTGGAGTGGAACCTCGCCGCCCTGCGCACGCACGCGATGGCCGAAGAGAAGGCATTCCTTCTGCCCGTCGTGATCGACGCGACGACCGAAGGCGCGGCGAAGGTGCCGGCGGAATTTCGGGCGGTGCAATGGACCCGCGTGCCAGCCGGCGCCACATTTTCGGCGTTTGCGGAAAGGGTCAGAAGCGTCCTCACCTCGGATCGAAATCCACCGTCCGCTGGCGTCGACGTGGCGCCGAAAACACAACCGGCCGGAGACCGTCAATCCAGCGCCGAAAACGATCGCTCCATCGCCGTCCTCGCCTTCACCAACATGAGCGGCGATCGGGAGAATGAGTATCTCAGTGATGGCATTTCGGAAGACCTGATCACGGCGCTTTCGCAGGTAGCCGGACTTCGTGTGCCGGCCCGAACGTCGGCCTTTGCCTTCAAGGGCAGGAATGAGGACATCCGAATGATTGGTCATCTGCTCAACGTCGAAACCGTGCTCGAGGGCAGCGTGCGGAGATCCGGCAACAAGCTGCGGATTACCGCGCAACTCGTGAAGGCGGCGGACGGCTTTCATCTCTGGAGCGAGCGTTACGATCGCGAGATGAAGGACGTGTTTGAAATCCAGGATGAAATCACGCGTGCAATCGTCAGCGCGCTGCAGGTTCACCTAGGGGCGTCGCGGGGCGCGTCGCTGATCAAACCGACAACGACGAATCCCGTGGCTTACGAGTATTACCTCAAAGGCCGGGAATTCTTTTATCAACGGGGCACGGGGCTGTTGAAAGCGCAGCACCTCTTCGAGCTCGCGCATTTGGAGGACCCCGCATATGCGCGCGCGTGGGCCGGAATTGCCGACACGATGGTCATTCACGTCTTCTACGGACTCGGATCACCGGCCCAATGTTATCCTCGCGCGCGAGCGGCGGCGGCCCGCGCGATCCAGATCGACCCCGATCTCGCGGAAGCACACGCGTCACTCTCAACTGTGCTTGGCTGGTGTGAATGGAAGTTTCCCGAATCGCTCGCGGCCCACGCCCGTGCGCTGGAGTTGGACCCGAAATTCCCGCTTACGTATGCGTGGTATGGCGCCACCTTGAATGCCGTAGGCCGGTTCGACGACGCCATTGCCATGGTGGAACGCGCCCTCCAGTTCGATCCGCTATCACCTTTTGTTTATACGCTTTGGGGCTGGGTATTCGTGCTGGCGGGACGGTTCGAGGAGTCCCTGTCGCGGTTTCAACGCGCCCTCGAATTGAAACCCGGTTACCCGATCGCGCAGTGGGTGATGGGGCACGCGCTCGCGTTCCTGGGGCGTTTCGAGGAATCGATTTCGATTCTCGAGGCGGGTGCGGCGAACACGAAGCGCGCACCGTGGATGCTGAGTTACCTCGGGCACGCCTTGGCATCGTCGGGTCAGAGCCAACGTGCCCTGGAAATCATCGCGGAGCTCGCAGACGCTGCGCGGCAGCCCGTCGACATTCCATTTTATCGGGCGCTCGTGTGGGCCGGGCTCAACGAGGTTGAGCAAACGCTTCGCTGCCTCGACCAAGCCTACGCGGAACGCCACGTGCGCATGATCTGGTTGCGCTCCGATGAAACGTTCCGCGGCCTCCGGGATCATCCCCACTTCCAGGACCTCATCCGGAAAATCGGTTTGCCGGCGTATTCGAAAACAAACGTCGGCGCCGAATAACGTTTGCGATGCAGAAGGACCGGAGATCGCGCGCCAGTGCCGCGCGGTCGGTTTTCGCCCAACTGACGTTGGCGAACATGCATCGAACGACAAGTGATCCGTGCGGCAGGTGTAGCGGATGATGATCGTCGTCACGCCGAGCCCCTTGAACGGAGCGAGTCGTCGCCAGCATCGCGTGCGCCGGCTCCAGTTTCACGATGGACGGCGCCGCGGTCGATTCTACGACGGGCTCAGGGGCAAACTACGCTGGCGGCGTCCGGTGGCGGCAAACAGTGCGTTGGCCAACGCCGGCGCGACCAGCGCCGTCGACGGCTCCCCGATTCCACCTGGCGGCTCGGAGCTTGCAATCAGCACGACTTCAATGGACGGGGTGTCCTTCATCCGCAGGACGGGATAATTGTCGAAGTTCGACTCCTGCACCACGCCCTCCACGAGCGTGACGTTACCGTGCAGCGCCGCGGAAATACCGAAGACCACGCCCGACTGTACCTGCGCCTCCACCGTATCCGGATTGACCATTCGCCCGCAATCCACCGCGACGACGATTCGGTGAATGACGACCGCATTGGCCTGCACCGACACTTCGGCGACCATCGCCAGCGACGTTGCATAGTCGCTCTTCAGGAGCGCGATGCCGCGGGCCCGTCCCCGCGGCAGAGCGGTGCCCCAGCCTGCCTTTTCCGCGGCTTGCTGCAACACCGCGGCTTCGCGCGGCTGGCGGGCGAGGAGGCCCAGCCGAAAGGCATATGGATCCTGGCCCGCGAGATGAGCCAGCTCGTCGATGAAGCTCTCGTTCGCAAACGCGTTCAAAGCATGGCTGACTGACCGCCAGTAACCGACGCGCAGCCCCGCATCGTGCGCGATCAGTTCGTGCTTCATGTTCGGAATGGCATAGGGCACGACCGCCGACTCCTTCATGTAGGGATCCAGCACGTCTTTCGGCAGCCCGAATGCGCGCTGCGTGATGGACTGTGAAGTCAGATGAAGGGTGAGTGCCACTGGCCGGCCTTCCGCATCCAGCCCGCCAGCCATCCGGTGCAGCGCCATCGGCCGATAGTAATCATGCCGCAGGTCGTCCTCGCGCGTCCAAATCAGTTTCACCGGCCGCCCCACCGCGCGGGATATCTCCGCCGCCTGCACCATGAAATCGATTTCGAAGCGGCGACCAAAACCGCCGCCGAGAAACGTCGTGCGAACACTCACGTCTTCCGGTGCTAGGCCGATCGCCTTCGCCACGTACGGCTGGGCGCCTTGGAACTGCGTGGGCCCAATCACGAGACATTTCCTATCGCGGAAATCCGCAGTGAAATTCATCGGCTCCATCGTCGCATGCGCGAGGAGTGGCGATTCGTATTCGGCGCGGTGTTGCTTGGCCGCGCCCGCCATCGCTTCGGCGACATCGCCTTTCACGGCGATGGACATGCTGACTTCGGTCGCGGCGGCCTGCCGGATGCCGGCCATCATACTCGCGTTCGACAGCGTCGCACCGGCGCCACGATCCCACGTGATGTCCAGAGCTTCGCGCGCCTTCGTTGCGCGCCAAAAGCTGTCGGCTACCACCGCAATGCCGTCGGTCACTTTCACGATGGCCACGACGCCAGGCATCGCCTGGGCTTTTGCCGGGTCGAAGCTCTTCACCGTGCCGCCGATCACCGGGCACTGCTCGAGCGAGGCATACACCATCCCGGGCAGTTTCACATCGAGGCCAAACTCGGCCGTGCCATTGACCTTCGCCGGGGTATCAAGTCGCTTGGTACGCTGGCCGATCACCTTGAACTCCTTCGGGTCCTTCAGCACCACGTCCGTCGGCACCGGCAGCTGCGCCGCGGCGGTCGACAATTCGCCGTAGGTCGCCTGCTTGCCGTCGGCACCGTGGACCACGCCGTCTTTGGCGCGACATTCCGCCGCTGGCACACCCCACTTTTGCGCCGCGGCCGTGATCAGCATCGTGCGCACCTGCGCGCCGGCAAGCCGCAGTTTGTCCCAGCCGTCCCGGATGGAGGACGAGCCGCCCGTGGCCTGCACGGTCAGGAACGGATTGACATATGCCGCATTCGGCGGCGCGACCACGAGGTTGATTTGCGCCAGCGACACGTGCAGTTCCTCGGCGATCAGCATCGGCATCGCCGTGTGCACGCCTTGTCCCATTTCGGAACGAGCGCAGAAGAAAGTGATGGTGTTGTCCTCGCCAATCCGCAGCCACGCATTCGGCCCAATGCTCGGCGTCGCCGCCCGGGCCTTGCGCATCAGCCCCGGCACATGGATGGCAAGCAACAGGCCGCCACTGGCGATGGTGCTCGATTTGATAAAGGTCCGGCGAGAAAGGTTCATCGGGATTCTCCTCACACTTTTTGGCGCATTTCGGCTGCGGCGGTTTTGATCGCGGCGCGGATCCGCTCGTAGGTGCCGCAGCGGCAGATGTTGCCGCTCATCGTCTCCACGATGTCGGCATCGCTGGGATTGCGGTTCGACGCGAGCAGCGCCGCTGCGCTCATCAACTGACCGGACTGGCAGTACCCGCACTGCGGCACATCGTGCGCAATCCAGGCTTTTTGCAGCGCGTGCGAGTTGTCCGACGAAAGCGATTCGATGGTCGCGACTTTCTTGCCCGCCACCTCGCCCACGGGAAGAACGCAGCAGCGCGTGGCAACCCCTTCGAGATGCACGGTGCAGGCGCCACAGAGCGCGGCACCGCAACCGAATTTTGTACCGGTGAGGCCAAAGTCCTCTCGCAGGACCCAGAGGAGCGGTTTGTCCGGTTCGGCCTGCGTGGTGACGTTCCGGCCATTGAGCGTGAAACGAGTGGGCATGGGGTATCCTTGCGTGGAGGTTGACGCGGAAAAGCATCCGCGCGCGCGGCGTAACAGCCGGGCCGCGCACAAACGGAGCAGGGGTTAAGCGGGGTACTGGAATGAACTCACCGCCGCGGCCATCGGCAACTACTATTTAAAGACCGATGCAGGGGAATGGCGTCCACGGCTTGTCGGGTGCTCGGACCGCGGTGGCATGCCGCGCAACCACCGAACTGCGCGGCAGCGAGGCATAGGATGCGACGATCAAGCAGCAAATTCGCGAGTGTACTTTTGACGCGAAAAGAGGCCGGCGCCATCGGTGCCGGCTGAATTCATGCGCGTGCACGTTTCAACTCTGAAATTCGCGCTCATTCGCGTGATTCGCGGGCTGACTCCTCTCCCTGCAGGCACCGCGAACAGTATTCCCCTCCGCGCGAATCCGGGTTCTCATGCGGGCCATGCAGAACGTCAGCCATTTCTGGGAGCTGATTCTCGGGACGATCATTGCGTTGCTGCCGCTGATTAACCCGCTCGCGTCGGCCCCGACCTTCCTCGCGATCACGGAGGGCGACACCCGCGAGCACCGGCTGCAGCAGCTGCGACGCGCGTGTCTGTACATGGTGGCGATTCTCGTCTGCTTCCTCGTCGGCGGGACCTTCATCATGAGTTTCTTCGGGCTCTCGATTCCCGGGCTGCGGATCGCCGGCGGATTGCTCGTCGCCGGCATCGGTTCCGGGATGCTCCTCGCGCCGCAACGCAGCGGGCAGATCGATCCGGCGGAAATCGCCGCACGGGCGAAACGCGATGTGTCGTTCTCCCCGCTCGCGATGCCGATGCTGAGCGGACCCGGGTCGATCGCGGTCACCATCGGGTTCACCTCGCTCGCCAAACAGTGGCTCGACTACGTCGCCATTATCCTCGGCATCATCGTGGTCGCCCTGCTCACCTACGTGACGCTGCACCTGTCCGAGCGCGTCGTCCGCGTGATAGGCGCGAATGGGATGAATGCGCTGTCGAAGGTCATGGGGTTTATCATCCTGTGCATCGGAGTGCAGTTCGTCGTCAACGGCATCGTCGGCATCGCCACCGATCCCGCCCTGCTGCGGAGTATTCGCGACGCCGTGTCGTAGCGTCGCGCGAATGGCGCTAGGATAACGAAACTTCTCGTCATGTTCTCGCGTAGCGCGGTCAACCTGACCGCGCCGCCACCGACCGGGAATTTCGCCCGAAATGCGCGGTCAGATTGACCGCGCCACGGCTCGCGCCACCAGCCGACAGCCGCAAGGTCCAAACGCTTAACTCAGCGCCATTCTAGCCCCGCGCTGTCCCGCCGATGCGACGCGGATGCGTCGGAAAAAGACGCGGGCTCGCGTCACCACCCGGAATCGCGTGGGATCCGTTCACTCTTCGCTCGTCATGACTTTCCTCCTCGCACGATTTCGACTCATCGCGTTCAGCGTCGCCGCGTCACCGCTGCTCGCACTGGCCGCTCCGCCCGCGCCCACCCGTTCGCCAGGGGAGGATGTCAACAGCCCGGCGGTCCGCGAACGGCCGCAGCTCCAGCCCGGCCCGAATCTGCTCCCCAACGGCTGGGGCGTCACGCCGGCCGGCCGGCAGGTGAAAATCAGCGACCTCGCGTTGAAGATGATCGTATCGCCCGATCGCCGACGGCTCGTCGCGGTCACGGCGGGCTTCAGCCACACCGGGGTCACGCTGCTCGATTTGCAGTCGAAGGAAGTGACGGCGTTCCACGCCCTGAAGAAGTGCTTCAACGGCCTCGCGTTCAGCCGCGACGGCACGCGCCTGTTCGTGTCAGGCGGCGACACCGGCGAGATCCACGTGTTCGCGTACCGCGACGGCACCGCGACGCCCGCGCCGGCGGTCCGGCCGGCGCCGGCGAAACCGGTCTTCCTCGCCGGCCTCGCCGTGCATCCCCGCACGGGCCAGGTCTACGTTTGCAACGAGGCCAACCACGAAGTGTGGGTCCTGAACGCGGACACGCTCGCGCGCGAGGCCACCATCGCGACGGGCCAGCATCCGCACAGCTGCGTGCTCGGCGGCGATCGCCGGCACCTCTACGTCAGCAATTGGGGCAGTCGCTCGGTGAGTGTGATCGACACGGAAAGGAACGAACGCGTCCGCGATGTGACCGTTGGGGTGCGGCCGAATGACCTGGTGCTGGCGGGCGACGGCCGTCTCTTCGTGGCGTGCGCGGGCGACAACACGGTGCACGTCATCACCACGAACCAGCTCGAGCAACTGGGTGAGCCCGCGAGTCCGGCCCGGCGGCTGTGGGAAGGCACGCGCGAGATCATCTCGACCTCGCTCTACCCCCAGTCGCTCGAGGGCAGCACGCCGGTGAGCCTCGCGGTATCGCCGGACGATCGGACGCTGTTCGTCGCGAATGCGGACAACAACAACGTGATGGTGGTCGACATCTCGAACCGGCTGGTCGACGAGGCGCGCGGCCGGGGCGAAACAATCTCGATCGTGAACGGCTTCATCCCCACCGGCTGGTACCCGACCGCCGTCGCGGTGAGTCCGGACAACCGGACGCTGTTCGTCGCGAACGGCAAAGGCCTGGCGTCGCGCGCCAATTACCCCGCCCGGCTCGCTGACCCGCTCCAACCCTTCAAATCGGTGAGTTTCGATTTTATCGGCCGGACGCTCGAGGGCAGCATCGCGGTGATCGAGCGGCCCGACCCGCGGCAAATGGCCGAGTACACGGCGCAGGTTCGCCGCAACACGCCGTACACGCCCGAGTCGCTGCGGCGCGCGCCCATTGCGAGCCGCAGCGCGATTCCGGAAAAGGTCGGCGACCCGTGCCCGATCAAGTACGTGCTCTACGTCATCAAGGAGAACCGCACCTACGATCAGGTGCTCGGCGACCTGCGGGACGCGCAGGGCCGGCCGCTGGGCAACGGCGAGCCGGAGCTCGCAATCTTCGGCGAAGCCATCACGCCGAACCACCACCAGCTCGCCCGCGAGTACGTGCTGCTGGACAACCTGTATTCGAATAGTGAAGTCAGCGCCGATGGCCACAGCTGGTGCGACGCGGCGATCGCGACCGACTTCAACCAGCGCTCGTGGATCATGAGCTATTCGCGGCACGGCCGGCTGCCGGGGAACGAGGAGATGGAAAACCCGGCCAACGGCTACCTGTGGGATTTGTGCCGACGGCACGGCGTGACGTTCAAGAATTACGGCGAGGGCGCGCAACGGGTGCCGGCGGTGAATCGCGGCAACTGGGGCGACTGGCACGACTACCGCGACATCGATCTCGTGAAGAACTGGATCGAGGACCTCGCGAAGGCGGAGCGCGGCGGCGCGTTGCCGCAGTTTGCGATCATGTCGCTCGGCGAGGACCACACCTACGGCACGCAGCCGGGCAAGTGGACCCCCAACGCCTGCGTCGGCAGCAACGATCTCGCGCTCGGCCAAATCGTCGCCGCCGCCTCGCGCAGCAAATTCTGGCCGGAGATGGCGATCTTCGTGATCGAGGACGACACGCAGAACGGCCCCGACCACGTCGACGCGCACCGCACGGTCGGATTCGTCATCAGCCCGTACGCCAGGCGCAGCTTCGTCGATTCGACGCTGTACACGACGGCGAGCATGATTCGCACGATGGAGCTGATCCTCGGGCTGCCGCCGCTGACGCAGTACGACGCCGGCGCGACGCCGATGTTCAACGCCTTCCAGCGCGAACCGGTGCTGACGCCCTACGCGGTGCTTACGCCAAAGGTGGACCTGATGGCGAAGAACACCGAGCGGTCGCCGTTCTCGAAGAAATCCGCGCAGATGAATTTCAAGGAGTACGATCGCGCGCCGGAGGATGAACTGAACCGCATCCTGTGGTTCGTGGCGAAGGGCGACGTGCCCTACCCCGCGCCGATTCATCGCGCGCTGTTCACGCGGTAGTGGGCACCCGTTTCGGCCGCTTCGTCGCCCCGGCTAATGCGGACGTTCTGCCGGCCGGCAGCCGCTCTGCGCCCCGGGGACGGCGCGCATACTTTGGCGAAGTCGTGCCGTATCTTGGTTTCAGCGGGCCGTCCGCGCATTTGTTCTCTGCGCGGCAGCGCTGAACCGTTAGTCATCGCGTCCAGTTATGCCGATGAACCCTGCTTCTCCCGTATCCCGCAGTGCCCGGCGCGCACTGCTTTTCGGCGTCGGTGCCGTGGCCGCACTGCTCGCCAATGGCCGCGCGGCGTTGCCCGCCGTCAACGCCGACATCGCGTTCGTGGTCGCGGGCGACATGCGCAGTTTCACCGAGAATCCGAAGTCGGATGGCAAACGTTTCTTCGATGGCGCGTGCGAGGCAATGAAGCGGGTCGGGCCCGGCGCGTTCCTGGTTTCTCCGGGCGACGCGGATCCGCCGGCGGCCAACCGCGCCGTCGTCGATCGCTTCCTCGGCGCGAAATTTCCGTGGTACATCGTCGTCGGCAATCACGAGGTGGAAAACGCCGTCGCGATGCCGTGGGTCCGCGAATGGCTCGCGGCGGATATTCCCGGGCTGGTGCGCCGCGGATTGCCGGGCACGAAGCTGACGATCTATTCGTTCGATGTCGGCTCCTCGCACATTGTCGCGATCGACAGCTACCCGCTGGCGAAGGAGGGGAACATGGCTGAGAAGGACAAGGCCAAGAAGGGCGACAAGGGGCAGGTCGACTTGACCGATGCGGAGTTCAAGTGGCTCGAGGAGGATCTCGCGGCCACGAAGCAGCGCTTCGTCTGGGTCACCGGCCACCAGCCGATCGAGTCGCTGCCCGACATGGACAGCGGCCGCGTCCGGCATCAGGGCGAGTCGGTGAGTTTCGATCCGGCGCGCGCCGAGCGCTTCGTTGCGCTGCTGAAGAAATATCACGTGCGCGCCTACCTCTGTGGCCACACGCACAATGCCAGCGTGGTGAAACTGAAAAGCGGCATGTGGCAGGGCGATTCCGGCCATGCCCGCGGCGGCGGCGATCCGGGTTCACCGAGCACGTTTCTCAAGGTGCGGACGCAGGACAATTCCGCGTGGATCGATGTGTATCGCGCCGATCCGAATGGAGTGGAGTACGCGCTGAAGAAGACGGTGGAGCTGAAGTAGCGGCGGCCGTAGCGCGGGCAACCTGCCCGCGCTGACATGCGACCGGTCAACAAACCTCCGCGCCCGTTTCCGACACCTTGCTCGGCGGGTGGGGCCGGTTCTCCGAACCGGCCTGAGTTCCGCGCGGTGTTCGCGATCAGCCGTGCTATTCACCCCAAATTTCAGGCCGGTTCGGAGAACCGGCCCCACCAGGACGGCAACCTCAGAATAAGCTCCACGTCGGGCAGCGAACGGAGGTAGGCATATCGACTCCCCACCCTTTCGATGCCGTCCCCCACTCGGAAACTCACCCGCCGTCGTTTTCTCTCCAACTCTGCTGCGCTCGCCGCCGGTGCGGCCGTGGCGACGAAGTTGCCGCCGATCGCCTCGGCCGCGGACACGGCCGAGTGGGTCAGCAACTGGTCGAACTGTCCCGACCGCGTATGGCTCGGGCCGGACTTCTGGTCAAATCCGCTGCAGGATTGGCGAATCGCGAATGGCCGGATCGAGTGCACCAACGCCGCCGTGGATCGCAATGTCCACCTGCTCACTCGCGCGCTCGGTGACAAGGAAGGCGCGTTCGCCACGAGCGTGCGGATCGGCCGCGCCGATGGCAGCGCGCTCGGTCGCGGGCAGGGGTCGGTTGGGTTCCGGCTCGGCGTGCGCGGGCCACTACCGGATTACCGCAACGCGCTGATTTTCGGTCGCGGGCTCGACGCGGGCCTGACCTCCGACGGCGGACTTTTCATCGGCGCGAGCGCGGAGGCCAAGGCCGGCACCGCCAAGCTCGACGCGACCGAAGCCGTGTTGCGCCTGACCGGCACGCCGGCCGGCGAAGGCTACACGCTCACGCTCACTCTCGCGGACAAGGCCGGACGCGAGCTGGGCTCCGTCACGAAAACCATGCCACGCGAACGCTGCAGCGGCGGTCTCGTGCTCGTGAACAATTTTGGCGTGGCGACCGCCGCGGGCGGCGGCGGCAAGGCCGGCAAGGCGAAGAAAGCCGGCGGCGGCGCGACGCCCGGCGGGCTCGGCATGTTCTGGTTCGCCGACTGGCGCGTGTCCGGGCCAAAGGTGGAAACGCATCCGGACCGCGCGTTCGGGCCGTTGTTGTTTTCCCAATACACGCTGAGCGGCGGGGTGATGAAACTCTCCGTGCAGCTGCCGCCGATTGGCGCCGGCGATGCGCAGACCGTGCGGCTGCAGACCAAGTCGGGCGCCGACTGGAAAACCGTGGGCGAGGAACACATCCACCCGGAGGCGCGCGTCGCCGCGTTTCGCGTGAACCATTGGGATGCGTCGAAGGACACGCCCTACCGGCTCGTGTATGTGCTGCAATTCAAGGACGGCCGGAAAGAGGACCACGTCTGGACCGGCACGGTGCGGCGCGATCCGGTCGACGCGCCGGTGCTCTCCGTCGCGGACATCTCGTGCAACATCCACGCGGCATTCCCGAATGCGCCGTACCTCGCGAACGTCGCGAAGCTGAACCCCGACCTGCTCGCGTTCGTCGGCGATCAATTTTATGAAAGCAGCGGCGGCTACGGCATCATCCGCTCGCCCACCGACAAGGCGATGCTCGACTATCTCCGCAAGTGGTACCTTCACGGCTGGACCTGGCGCGAACTTATGCGCGACCGGCCGAGCGTGTCGCTACCGGACGACCACGACGTTTACCAGGGCAACCTGTGGGGCGAAGGCGGCCGGATCCAGGGCCCGACGCAGGAGTCCGGTGGCTACACCATGCCGGCCGACTGGGTGAACGTCGTCTACCGCTCGCAGACCGCGCACCACCCGGATCCCTACGACCCGACGCCGAGCGAGCAGGGCATCATTCAATACTACGGGGCGTTCACGTATGGACGCGTGAGCTTCGCGGTCGTCGCCGACCGTCAGTACAAATCCGGCCCGGAGGGCAAGGTTCCGCCGACCGGCGATCGCGGCGACCACGTCGTGGATCCGAAATTCGTTCCCAAGACGGCGGATGTGCCTGGCCTGGTGCTGCTCGGCGGGAAGCAGGAGCAGTTCCTCCGCGAATGGGCGCGCGACTGGCGCGGCGCGGAAATGAAGGCGGTGGTTTCGCAGACCATCTTCACGTCGTTCCCCACGACGCATGGCGGGGGACGCGAGGTGCTGCGCGGCGACTACGACAGCAACGGCTGGCCGCAGACACCGCGCAATCGCGTGCTGCGCGAGATGCGCAAGGCCTTCGCCTTCCACCTCGCCGGCGACCAGCACATCCCGGGCGTCGTGCATTACGGAGTGGATACGCACCGCGATGCGGGCGTGGCGTTTGCCGGACCGGCGATGAAC
>Ga0082335_1003888_pt1 | contig 23601 bp, 23 predicted proteins | sample Subgrocontami58m_FD_72375 | JGI IMG/M metagenome (GOLD analysis project Ga0082335, IMG submission 72375) | Subsurface groundwater microbial communities from S. Glens Falls, New York, USA - GMW37 contaminated, 5.8 m (SPADES assembly) (version 2) ...
CCTGCGGCCATCCCTCCATGGTCGTCGATGGCATCTTCAGGAGAGTCATGGAGGACGCTCAATATAAATTTTGTACTTCAGCAACCCAATATGGCCACGCCAGCACGCCAATGCGGCAGCAGGCGAACGCAAGCTGTTGATTTAAAAACAATAATAAACACGAATCGCCTCCGGCATGACTATTGCTTTATCCATTCAAACAGTGATTGCGAGGTACACAAAATGATGAAGAACACCAACATCCTGGTCGTCGACGATGAAGAGATCGTTCGACTCAGTTATGCAAGATCACTGGCGAGTGATCATTGCAAGGTTGAAACGGTCAGCAACGGACGGGATGCGTTACAGGCCATGGGCCGCAGCCCCTTTGATGTCGTTTTACTTGATCTGCTGATGCCAGGCATGAATGGCATGGCCGTTCTCAGCACCATCAAGCAGCGATGGCCCGAAAGTGAAGTCATCATCATTACCGGTTACCCGGCCCTTGAAACGGCCAAGGAGGCCGTGACACTGGGCGCCTACGATTACCTGGCCAAACCCGCCGGCCCGGACGATATTGTCAACGCAACCTACAACGCCGTGATGCATAAACAATGGACCCTGCGCAGCGATCAGGCATCGTCGTGCGCAGGCATGCATTAATCCGGGCAGCCGACCCGCCAGGACTTGGTCCTGCAGCGCCCTGGCTTTCCTAATCAGGGCGGTCTGGTCCTTGGCGTCGAGTGGAGACATCTTGACGGTTTCCATACCCACTCTATCCTCAGGTGTTTCTGGCGCCTTTTCTTCGCGGAACGGCCTAACCACCGTGGCCAGGTCTTCTTTCTTGATGCGTATTCTTCTCTGCCCTACGCGGTAGGCTGCCAGACGGCCCGAGTCTATCCAGCGCCAGATGGTGGACATGGAAACGCGGAGGCTCTTAGCGGCCTCCGGAATCGTGCAAAAGTCATCGTCGAGCATACTCACCATCGGGGCCTCCTCATGGTTGGTAGTGATTGACAGCCATTGCCACATTGCATTATACGTCATTTGTTGAATGAAGTGTCAAATACTGCTTGAGATGCGGTCCGTGGTGTTGGAGACAGCTCCCCGCTCAGTCGTTTGATGGCAACTCCCTAGTAGGGAGTTCGGGGGAGATGGTCGAAGGCGTTTTCCAGTCGGGCGCGGGTCTCACCCACCTGCCAGAGGTTAACCTATCTGCAAAAAGCCCAGCGGAACAACGGATGGCGTACAGAGTCGGGCTTGCTGGCTAACGGCATGGGCGCGATGCATATCCGTTATCCGTTCGCCTCATCCGCTATCCGTTGGGAATTATGGCCTCCGTAGGACAGAACTCCTCGGTGTGGGCCGAGCTCGGTAGATAGCTCACGGATCTGCTCCAGCGCGACGCTGGTGTAAGGCTCGCCTGGCATCGCTGAATCTGCTCCCCCGTGGCGCCCAAGCGCCCTACTCTGTCCTGGCTCGTATGCGAACCCTGCCCTCTTCAACGATCCACAGCCTGTCGCTAAGTTCCTCTCCATCGAGCAATGGCACTATTTGTCTCGCAAGGGCCAATACCCGTTGCTTGCTCTGGTCGGGCGTCCTGAACACGATTATGCCATACCGGGCGTCCGGCAAGTAGGAACGAATATCCGAGAAGTCCAGGTCTAGGGTTACCAGCGACCGCTCTTCTTCGAGGCACCGGGACCATAACACTGGATCGCTCGCCTCTAAGACGTTGCTCTGCCACCGTCAAGGCATCGTGCCCCGCCTGCCTGAGGACCTCTGCCACTTCTACGGGAAGATTCTCGTCTACTTTGAACCTCACCGCTGTCAGCCGCTCCTGACGGGCACATAGCGCTCCTTGGCCAATTCTGCTCCGTAGGCTAGAGCCGCGCGGATGTCATCTCGAGTAAGTGTTGGGTAGCTCCTCAAGATTTCATCCTCGCTCACCCCCGCTGCCAGATTGTCCAGAATGACCGTGACAAGAACGCGCGTCCCCTTTATGCACGCCTTGCCATGACACACCAATGGGTCGACTGATATGCGCTCTAACATCACCTGGCCTCCACGCCATTATAGGCACGGCATTTGCTGCGTAGCTGCGTCCATCCGCTCTACTGCTATCTCAATATCCCCAACACATTCCCCGAGAACACCCTCTCCTCGTCTTCCGGCGCCAGCCCCAGGGCCCTGATGCCTTCCACCGACTTCTCCATGCTTCCCAGGGCGAAGGGGTAGTCGCTGCCCAGGAGGAACCGGCCCACGCCGAAGGTGTCCAGGGCGCAGCGCAAGGCCGGGAGGTGGAAGTTCACCGTGTCTATGTAGAGCCTCTTCAGGTAGTGGCTGGGAGGCTGGGAGATGTGCAGTTGACACTCCGGGCGGGTCCGGAAGGCGTTGTCAATGCGGCCGATGATGTAAGGGATGGTCCCTCCAAGGTGTGGGATGATCACCCGCAGGTTCTGGCAGCGCTCGAAGATGCCGCTGTAGGCCATCCTGGTGGCGGCCACGGTCGTGTCCATGAGGAATCCGGCTGAGGCTGCCAGGTCGTATTCGCCCAGGACCTCGATGCCCATGGGGATCATGGGGTGGATCAAGATGGCCAGGCCCATCCGGTCGACTTCCTCGTAGAAAGGCATGAACTCCGGCGAGTTCAGGGGCTTGCCGTTGACATTGCTGCCCAGGACGAGCCCGTGCAAGCCCAACCCTTTGATGGCCCGGCGTATCTCGTCGATAGCGTCGTTGACATAAGGGAGTGGAACGCTGGCCAATGCCTTGAACCGCTGGGGATGCTTTGCGCAGATGTCTGCCAGGGCCTCGTTGGTGGACTGGGCCAGGGCCCGGCAGGTCTCCCTCTCCTGAAAGTAGACGTTGGGGATGGAGAGGGAGAGCACCTGCATGTCGATGCCGGCCTGCTCCATCTCTGCCAGCCTCTCGTCCACGCTCCACATGGTCGGTGTCGGATTCACTTTGCGCTGGTTGATGCCCAGCCAGGCCTGGTCCCTGAGGCTGGCGCGGTCCGCCAGGCGCTCGATCTCCCTCAGGTAGTCCAGAGGATAGAAGTGGGCGTGTACGTCTATTTTCATAAGCCTCTCCTTCACTTCTTTGGCGCCGGTGTCGGACCCAGAATACCGGGGATGCCCGTGGGCAGGTCCACTACCTGCGTGCCCGGAGGCAGCTCGAAAAGGCTATCCGGCTGCGGCCCGAACTGATAGTCCGTGTACTCGACGACCGTCGTGCCCCGGGGCGTGGTGGTCTCGACCTTGAGAGGCAGCCCCCTCTCAGTCCAGACCCACATCCTACTCGTTCCCTGCGAGCTGGGGACGTCATACATCGCGGCCGGCTTGCCGTCAACGGTGTCGGTGCCCACGAATTTGGAGTCGCTGGGCAGCGAGTCCATCTTGTCGCCCGGGTTCTCGACGTTGGCGGCGGCCTGGCTGAAGTCCATCTTCATCGCCATTTTCTGCTCGGCGAGCAGCGTGTAGGCCACTTTGGACGCGAGGTCCAGCAGGATTACGGCTTTCTGGCCGGCAACCGTCATCTCGTTGCGCATCTTGGTCCCTTTGACGTAAGCCTTGGAGCTAACCGCCTGTCCAGCCGACGTTATCTTCGTGTTGAAGCTGTACTCAGTCGCGCCCTTAGCTTTGTTGGCCAGGTCCGTGATGGAGACTCCGCCGGCCGGCGCGGTCGTCGTAGCCGGCTTGGTGGGGCTGGGGGCTGTCGCTGTGGGCGCCGGAGCGCCCTGAGGCGTAGCAGCGGCCGGTGGCTTGGCCGGAGTGGCAGGGGGGGCTGTAGGGGCAATCGCAGTCTGGGCGCAGGCGCTGGCGATGAAAATCAGCGCCGGCGCCAGGATACCGATTGATCTGCCGCGTACGGCGAAGCGCATGCTTCCCTCCTTTCTAGCACTTGAGACAATTCTAGCACAAACGCGGATCTTCGGCTGGCGTTTAGATTCCGCCAAGACCGACTCGGTTTTCAAAACTGAGTCGGTCTTATGGAATCGTAATCATGATCCGGAGCACTGGTCACCCAATGACCCAATCACCCAAGTAGAGACTGTTGAACATCACCCAAGTCCGTAGCCGGGGTCGTCCCTGACCCCGGCCGTCGGCATCGGGGACGATGCCGACTACAGAGGTTATTCACCACTCTCAATTGCGGCCTTCCTTGACAACTCCAAAGTCCTATGCTACATTACACCTATGCTAAATTAGCATAAGTTAGGAGTGACAACATGTCGCTACGATATGCGATCCTGGGTATGCTGTCCCTCGGCTCCATGTCTGGATACGACATGAAGAAGTTCTTCCGGCGAAACGTCGGCCTTTTCTGGAATGCTAACTTCAGTCAGGTCTATAGTCAGCTCCATCGTCTGGAGTGGGAGGGCCTGGTGCGGAAGACCAGCGTCATTCAGGATGGGGTACCCAACAAGAAGATCTATACGTTGACGCCTAAAGGGCAGGAGGAATTAAAGTCCTGGCTGGCCACCTCCCTGGGCACCCCGGACTACCGGGACGAGTTTCAGCTCAAGTTCTTCTTCTCTCACCTTCTGGATGAGGAGAAACTGCGGTCCCATTTACTGGAGCTGCAGGAGTTTATTCAGGGTAGACTGGCGTCGCTGGAGAAAGTCACGTCCGGCCACAAGAGGGCCCTTTCTCCGATTACCATGCAGGGGGCGCGCTACGGCGTGCATTACTACAAGGCTTACCTGGACTGGATCCAGGAGACCCTGGACCTGCTGAATAAGGGAGAGCTGCTCGGGGATAAGGCCAAGGGACGCCAGGCCGGCCGGGGCGTCATGGCCCTGGTGTCGTCCGATGGCGCGAAGGGCTCTTAGGGGCCGGTCGTTCCGTGCTTGATTGTGTTTGGTTGTGCTTGATAGTCGTTCAAGCCATGAATCACGACAAAGCACCATAAGGCACCATCGAGCACCATAAGGCACAATGAAGGAGGGGGTTTATGTCTGTCGCTAGCGGTGTGCTAGACCGCCTGACCTATGAGGGGGCTTCGGCCCTTTCTAAGGAGGCGGTTGCCCAATGGAAGGCCAGGGGAGGCAAGGTGGTGGGATGGGTCTGCATCTACGCCCCGGAGGAGGTCCTCCACGCCGCCGGCATCCTTCCCATTCGCATCATGGGCAGCCCGGAGCCTCACTCTATCGCCGATGCTTACCTTCAGAGCAATATGTGCCCCTTCGTCCGGAGCTGCTTCTCCCAGGGTATGAACAAAGAGTACCAGTACCTGGACGGCATCCTCTCGTCGCATACCTGTGACGCCATGGTCAAGCTGTTCGATACCTGGCGCACCTTCATCGGCGCTCCCTTCGCCTTCCTCCTCGACATGCCTCACGTCGTCAACCGCTTTGCCTATGACTATCACCTGGAGGAGGTGAAGCGCCTGGTGCGTGACGTGGAGGCCTTCGCCGGGGTGACCATTACCCCGGAGGCCCTGAGCCAGTCCATCCGCGTCTATAACGAGAACCGCCGTCTCCTGAGGGAGCTGTACGAGCTACGTAAGGCCGATAGCCCCCCCTTGATCGGGTCGAAGGTACACGATGTGGTCCGGGCAGGCATGATCCTCCCCAAGGAGCAGCACAACCTCCTTCTCCAGGAGCTTCTGGCAGAGCTGGCCAGCCAGCCGGCGCCGAAGGCCCAGGGTCCTCGCCTGATGATCTCCGGAAGCTGCATTGATACGCCCATCTTCCCTAAGATCGTGGAGGAGGCCGGAGGCCAGCTCGTGGTGGACGACCTGTGCTTCGGCAGCCGCTACTTCTGGGACCTGGTGGGCGAGGACGGCGACCCTCTGGAGGCGCTCAGCCGCCGCTATATGGACAAGACGCATTGCGCCTGTATCCCCCTGCCCAGGGACAGCCGTTACGACTTTATGCGACAGCTTATCGTGGACTACCGGGTGCAGGGGGTTATCTTCTACGGCCAGAAGTTCTGCGACCCCTTTGCGTACGATTTCCCTGACCATAAGCCCAGGCTCGAGAAGGACGGGATTCCGGTCCTGACACTCGAAGTTGAGCACGCCTCGGTCGGGGCGGGCCAGTTGAAGACCCGGGTGCAGGCCTTCGTGGAGATGATAGGCTGATTTTGAAAGCTGTCATTCTGACCGAGCGGTCATTCTGACCGAGCTGTCATTCTGACCGAAGGGAAGAATCTCTGCCGCTCCGAATGTATACCAACTACCACGGAAGACGGGAGATTCTTCGCCTCCGCTCCGCTACGGCTCAGAATGACGTTGCTGCTGAAGGGTTCAGAATGACATTGATGGTAAAGGGTTCAGAATGACGTTGCTGCTGAAGGGTTCAGAATGACGTTGCTGCTAAAGGGTAAGGAGGAAGAATGCTTGCGGCTGGGATAGACGTAGGTGCGGTCAGCGCCAAAGCCGTGATCCTCTCCAATGGAGGGATCGCGGCCTACAGCATCGTGGTTACCGGCGAGGAGGCGTCCATAGCCGCCAGGCTCGCCCTGGACGAGGCCCTGCGCCTGGCGGGCATCACTCAGGACGACCTGGGCCAGATCATAGCGACGGGAATCGGCAAGGCCAGCGTGGACGTGGCCAGCAAGACCAAGTCCGAGGTGGTCTGCCTGGGCAAAGGGGCCGCCTGGCTCACGCCCGAGGTCCGCACAGTCATCGACATTGGAGCCGAGAGTAGCAAGGTCCTGCGGCTGAACGAAAAGGGTGGCGTAGAGGATTTCGCCAGCAACGACAAGTGCGCCTCTGGCACGGGGATCTTTCTACAGGCCGCCGCCAAGATCCTTGAGGTAAAGCTGGCGGATCTGGGAGAACTCTCCCTGGCAGCCCGGAGCAAGGCCCCCGTCAGCGGCATGTGCGCGGTCTTCGCCGAATCTGAGATCGTTTCCCACATCCACTCTGAAGTACCCAAGGGCGATATCATCGCCGGCGTCCACAAAGCCATCGCCGATAGGGTCTCGTCCGTGGTCAACAGGGTCGGCCCCCGGGAAGTTGTGCTCATGTGTGGCGGCGTGGCCAGGAACTTGGGCATGGTGCGAGCCCTTGAGGAAAGGCTAGGCTTCACCCTGGCAGTGCCTGAGAATCCTGAAATCGTAGCCGCCCTTGGGGCGGCTCTGATCGCCAAAGAGGCACTGGCGAAAGGGATGAGATAATGGCTGTTCCAAACTCCGTTAAGAAGTTCGCCCTGGAGACCACCAGCGGAGTCAGCCGCTTGATGAAGGAATATGCCCTCCGGGCCCGCAAGGCCCGAGACGAGGATGGCGCCAAGATCTGCTGGCACTGGGCTGTGAACCACGCGGAGATCCTGCGGGCCTTCAATATTTATCCCTTTATGGTCGAGCTGCACTCCGGCTTCCTCTCGGCCAAGGGAGAGATAGTGAAATACCTCGAGCTGGCGGAGGGTTGGGGCTTCTCGCGAGATGCTTGCACCCTCCACCGGGCCTGCCTGGGTCACTCCCTGGCGGGAGAGGAGGCCATGCTCCCCAATCCTGATATGCTGGTCTGCACCACGAGCTGCGATAGCACGGCCAAGGCCCTCTTTCCTGTCGCCGACCATTTTAAGGTGCCCTACTATATCGTAGACCTGCCCTGGAATGTCCAGGCGGCCGAGGGGCCGGCGGTGCAAGAGCACCGGGTGCGCTATTACCAGCAACAACTGGAGGACCTGATCTCTTTCTTGGAGAAGAACACCGGGGAGACCCTGGACCAGGAACGCTTGCGGGAGAGCTTCCGCCAGGCGAACCGCCTCCATTATGCCTGGCAGGATATCTACAAGCTCAAGGCCAACTCGCCTTGTCCCATGGGGGGTAAGGACGAGGTTGTGGCCACGGGCGTGCTGATGCAACTGGCCGGTGACCGGCAGGGCGCCGATTTCATGGAGCGGCTGCGGGACGAGGTGGCGGAGCGGGTCGCTCGAGGCCAGGGGGTAATCGAGAACGAACAACATCGCATCCTCTGGCTGGGCCCATACATCGCCTACGATCTGGCCCTTTTCGACCACTTCGAAGACCTGGGCGCGGTGGTGGTCAAGGCTGAGTTGGACCAGATGTTCGCCGGCATCTACGGCGGCAATCTGGACCCGGATAATCCCCTGGAGAGCTTCGCTCGTAAGCACATCAGCTACATGTATAATGGCGTCTACGAGAACCGTATCGAGCTGGCTCGAAGGGTGGTGCGTGACCTGAAGATAGACGGCATCGTCTATATGTGTGCGTTCTTCTGCCATCTCCTGGGTGGGGCCCAGCGGGCTATCAAAGATGCCATGTCCGAGGAGTTTGGGGTACCGACTATGGTCATTGACGTGGACAACGTGGACCCTCGTAGCTATAATCCGGACATGATGCGCAGCCGCATCGAAGATTTTCTAGAAATGTTGGGCTAACGTGGCTCCTGCTCGTTCCCATCACTTTGCGTTGGAGACCACCAGGGAAGTCCCGCGCCTCATGAAGCAGCGTCTGGCCCAGGCCTTGGAGGCCCGGGCTAAGGGCACCGGCTGGGTGGCCTGGCACTGGGCGGTGTCTCCGGCCGAGGTGCTGCGGGCCTTCGGGATTCATACCTTCATGGTTGAGTACCACGCAGGCTACCTGGCCGCCCGGGGAGAGGTGACGCCCTATCTGGAGGAGGCAGAGGCCCGGGGTTTCCCCAGGGACGCCTGCTCTCTCCACAAGGTCTGTTTGGGCCATTCCTTGCTGGGGGCCCAGGCTAACATCCCGGACCCGGACTTCCTCCTGGCAGCTACCAGTTGCGATAGCACGGCCAAAGCCCTGTTTCCCCTGGCCGACCACTTCTCGGTCCCCTACTACCTGATCGATTTGCCCTCGAATATCAGGGCAGGCGACGGCACCCAGGTGGAGGAGTTCCGGGTGAAATATTATGCAGCCCAGTTGGCCGAGCTGGTGGAGCGGCTGGAAGCCCTGACAGGCCGCCCCTTGCCCGAGGGCGCCTTGGCCCAGACCTTCGGGCTGGCGGATCGCGCCTACCAGCTTTGGGGAGAGGTCAACCAGATGCGGAGGGCGGTGCCCTGCCCTATGGGCGCCACCGACGATACGGCGGCCCTGGGGGTCCTGATGAACTTCCCTGGTACCCCTGAAGGGGTGGCCTACATGGAGAGGCTGCGGGATGAGGTAGCGGAACGGGTGCGCACGGGACAGGGGGTCATCACCGACGAGCGCCATCGCTTTCTCTGGTTGGGGCCATCCATTACCTACGATTTGGCACTCTTCAACTACTTCGAGGAGCTGGGGGCGGTGCTGGTCAAGTGCGAGCTCGACTACCTGTACAGCGGGATATATGCGGGCCGCCTGGACGCCGCCAATCCCTTGGAAAGCATGGCCCGCAAGCAGATCGCCCATCTTTACAACGGCGTTTCCGAGAACCGGGTGGAACTGGTCCGCCGGCTGGTGCAGGAGTTCCAGGCCGATGGCGTTATCTTTTACTGCAATTGGTTCTGCCGGCTACTGGGGGGCACCCAGAGGGCTATCAAGGAGGCCGTGTCGGCGGACTATGGGGTGCCCCTGCTGGTGATAGAGGGTGACTGCGTGGACCCACGCAGCTACACGGGCGACCGGGTCCGCAGTAGCATAGAGGATTTCATAGACATGCTGGGCTAGTCCAGCGCTGTTCAGGGAGGAGAACCATGTACCCGAAGTTGTTCGAACCGATCCAGATAGGGTCAATGAAGCTCAAGAACCGGCTGATTCTCTCCGGCATAAACGTGAACTATGCGGCAGAGGACGGCAAGGTAACCAAGCGTCTGAAAGACTTCTACGTGGAGCGAGCTAAAGGTGGCGTCGGAATGGTGCAGACGGGCATCTGCTACGTCGACCCCCTGGGCAGGTTCTTCACCAACATGATGGGCATCCACGATGATTCGGTGATCCCGGGGCTGAAGGAATTGGCCCAGGAGGTGCAGTCCTACGGGGCGGCCTTCGTGGTGCAGTTGTGCCATGTGGGGAGATACGCTTCCTCCAAGATCATTGGCACTCAGCCGGTGGCCCCTTCTGCGGTTGCGTCCAGGGTATCCCATGAGATGCCCCGGGAGCTGACCGTAGACGAGATCAAGGCGATCATCGAGGCCTTCGCGCAGGGCGCCCGTCGCGCCAGGGATGCCGGCGCCGACGCCGTGGACCTGGCGGGGGCCGTAGGCTACATGATAGCCCAGTTCCTGTCTCCGTACTCCAACAAGCGCGATGACGAGTACGGGGGGGATGCGGGGCGCAGGATGCAATTCGTCCTGGAGATAATCGACCGCATTCAGCAGACCGTCGGTAAGGACTATCCTATTATGATTCGCATCTCCGGCGACGAGTTCATCTCCGGAGGAAATACGCTGGATGACATGAAGGTCGTGGCCCAGGGCCTGGAAAAGGCCGGCGTGGCCTCTATCAACGTCATACCGGGCTGGCATGAGTCCCCCGTGCCGCTGGTATCCTGGCACGTTCCGCCTGCCCATTACGCCTACCTGGCCGAAGAAATCAAGAAGCTCGTCAAGGTCCCGGTTATTGCCAGCAATCGCATCAACACGCCAGATCTGGCGGAGCGTCTCATAGCCGAGGGAAGGGTGGACATGGTCACCATGGCCCGAGCCCTTATTGCCGATCCGGAGTTGCCCAGGAAGGCGCAGGCGGGCCGGGCGGATGAGATACGGCCTTGTGTCGCCTGTAACCAGGGCTGCTACGACAGGCTCTTTGCCAACCAGGATATTTCCTGTATGTCCAATCCTGCGGCCGGCAGGGAAGAGGAATTCGCCATAAGGCCGGCGGGTACGCCCAGGAAGGTCATGGTGGTCGGCGGTGGTCCTGCCGGAATGGAGGCGGCCCGGGTGGCAGCCTCCCGCGGGCACGAAGTGACCCTGTACGAGAGGTCGGAGTCTCTGGGCGGCCAGTTGGCGCTGGCGGCCGTGCCCCCCGGCAAGGATGAGATCAATAGCCTGGTCTCCTACTTCTCCAACCAGTTGGCAAAGCTAGGCGTCAAGGTCATCCTGGGCCAGGAGGCCACGGCGGAGACGGTCAGCCGGGAGAAGGCGGACGTGGTGATAGTGGCCGCCGGGGCACGCCCCTTAATTCCCTCTATGCCTGGAGTGCAGGGAGCAAACGTGGTCACGGCCCACCATGTCCTGGCGGGCACGGCCGGGACGGGGCAGAGGGTCGTAGTTGTGGGCGGTGGCCAGGTAGGGATAGAGACCGCCGATTTTCTGGCCGAGAAGGGCAAGACGGTAACCATCCTGGAGATGCTGGACAAGCTGGGGCCCGACTTGGGGGTGACGGTCCGGTGGATAGCTATGAAGAAGTTGTCTGAGCGGGGCATCAAGGCCACTCCTGGGGCCAGGGTCCTGGAGATAACCCCCACCGGTGTTATCTACGAAAAGGACGGGGCGACCCAGTCGGTGGATGCTGAAACAGTAGTCCTGGCGGTGGGCGCCCGGGCGGAGAAGAAGCTGATGGAAGACCTGGAGAACAAAGTAGAGGCCTATTCCGTCGGCGACTGCGTCCAGGCGCGCAAGGCCCTGGACGCCATTTACGAAGGCGCCAAAGTCGGTCTCAGGGTCTAGGGTCTAGGAATAATGATGAAGGATGCGTCGTGATGTACAGGGTTGCAGTCACTTGCTCGACTCTCGACTGTCGCGTCTCGACTCTCGCCTGATGTACGATGTAGCCATCGTTGGCGGAGGACCGGCGGGGGCCGCTGCCGCCCACAGGTGCGCTCGCATGGGTCTGACTACCCTGGTCCTGGAGAAGGAGCGCCTGCCCCGGGATAAGGTCTGCTCCGGCTGGGTCATGGGCGTCGGGCGCCTGGTAATAGCTCGCGTGTTCGGGGAGATACCGGGCGAAGTTCTCACGTCGCCCCCTTCCCATCAAGGGTACATCTGCCACGTGCCAGGCGTCGGGTCGGAGTCCGTGGTTTGCGAAAGCCGGATAGCGTGGCGACGGGACCTGGACCGCTGGCTTCTCAAGAAGGCCCAAGAGCAGGGCGCCGAGCTCTGGGAAGGCGCACGTTTGACGGAGATGGAAGAAGGCGCTCCCTGCCTCCTGAGGGTTGCCAAGGAAGGTGTGACTGAGGAGGTGACCGCTCGCTTCGTGATCGGCGCCGACGGGGCTAACTCCCATGTGCGCAAGGCAATCTTCCCTGGCCTGGAGGTCCCCCTGTCCCAAGCTTATCAGGAATGGTTTGCGGTGGACGTGCCTCTGGAACGGCGTTTCGGGTACCTCTTGCTGGCGCCGGAGATAGCTCCCTTCTACGGAGCGGTCCATTACAAGGGGGAATTCCTGGTCCTGGAGATCGGCGCCCGCATGGGGCAGGTGAAGGAGGTCACCCGCTGGATGAAAGGGGCTTTGGCCAGCGAATACCGGTTCCCGCTGGAAACTGAAGCCGCCGGCAAGGGGGCTTGTGTAGAGCCCGTGCTTTACAGTCTCCTCTTCTCGGGCTCTTTCCGGCCGGCCCGGGGCAATGCCCTCCTGGTGGGAGACTCCGCGGGGATGCCAATGCCCGTGACGGGCGAGGGCATTGGGACGGCCATGTTGAGCGGACTGGCGGCGGCCGTAGCCATCGGCCGGGCCCTGGAGAAAAACCTCAAAGCGGAGGCGCTTTACCTCCAGGGCATACGGGGGCTGCTGGCTGCTCTCGAGGGACCCTACAACATGGTCCGGGATATTCGTAGACAGGCGGACAGGGGAGGGATTGCTCTCCTGGAGACCACCGCGGCTTCCTGGCGCAGGACCCTGGACCTGTCGGAGGCGGTACTGGCGGCCGTGGATTTTTGAGGTGTAACCAAAGTTGTAGCCGCAGGCTTCATGCCTGCGGAGCCGCGCGGGGGGCGCAGGCATGAAGCCTGCGGCTACTTTACATCGGGGGTAATAATGGCGAAGCAACCAATTGTGGCAGGGGTGGATATAGGCTCGCTCAGTGCCGAGGGCCTGCTGATGAGCGACGGCCAGATTCTCTCCTATAGCATCATCCCCACCGGGGCGGAGAGCGCGAAGACGGCCCGCCGGGCCATGGAGGAGGCCCTCAAGGGTACCGGCCTGGCTATGGAAGACCTAGACTTCATCGTGGCTACCGGGTACGGCCGGGTGGTCGTGCCCTTTGCCAACGATAACGTCTCCGAGATCTCCTGCCATGCCAAGGGTTCCCATTTCTGGTTCCCCGGCGTACGGACTGTCCTGGATATGGGCGGGCAGGACTGCAAGGCCATCCGCGTGGACGACACGGGTAAGGTCACCAACTTCGTCATGAATGACAAGTGCGCGGCCGGCACCGGGCGCTTCTTCGAGATCATGTCAGAGGTCATGCACCTGCGCCTGGAGGACCTGGGCCGCCTGTCCCTGGAGGGGGATGATACCGTACCAGTCAGCTCCGCTTGCGCTGTTTTCGCCAAATCGGAGATGGTCTCCCTGATGCGCAAGGGCGTGGACAAGAAGGATATCCTGGCCGGCCTCCATTCCGCCATTACCTCTCGCGTCTATGCCCTGCTGAAGCGGGTCGAGGTCCAGGGTGACTTCGTCATGACCGGGGGTATTGCCAAGAACATCGGCATCGTCAAGCGGGTTTCTGACCGGGTGGGCATGAACATTCTCATACCGCCGGAGCCTCAGATCGCCGGCGCCCTGGGAGCGGCTATTTTCGCGAAAGAGAAGCTGAACGGAAAATAAGGTCCTCGTCGGCACCTCCGGCTGGCACTACGGCCACTGGAAGGAAAGGTATTACCCGAAGGGCCTCCCCACAGCTCGCTGGCTGAGCTATTACGCCCAGACTTTCCGCACCGTCGAGCTCAACAACAGCTTCTACCACTTACCCAGCGAAAAGGCTTTTCTGGCTTGGAAGGCGGCCACGCCTCCCGGCTTCGTCTTTGCGGTCAAAGCCAGCCGCCTCATTACCCACATGAAAAAGCTGCGCAACGTGGACCAGGCTCTGGAAAATTTTCTGTCCAGGGCCCGGCTGCTCGGTGAGAAGCTCGGGCCTATCCTCTATCAGCTCCCCCCAAACCTTCACAAGAATGAAGCGCTCCTGGACGATTTCGCGGCCGGGCTGCCGCCGGACCTGTTCCACGTTTTTGAGTTTCGCCATGCCTCTTGGTTCGATCCCGCCATCTTCGATATAATGGAACGGCGGAAGATAGCGTTTTGCATCTTCGATGCGCCGGGGCGGGCCTGCCCGGAAGTGGTCACCGGCGACCTGGTCTACGTCCGCTTTCATGGCTCGTCCCAGCTCTACTCCGGTTGCTATACAGAGGAAGAACTAGAGAACTGGGCCGGGCGCATCCGGAACCTGGCCCTTGGGCGACTGGCCGTGTACGCCTATTTCAATAACGACGCCGAGGCCTTCGCGGTTTACAACGCTATCGACCTGGCCAGGGATATCAGAGATTTGGAACAGCGTTAGTCCGGGGCGCGCTGGCAACTTTCACCGCGGAGGCGCAGAGTTCGCAGAGGGGACCTTTATCAGTCTTTGTGCCGTTAGTGCTTCTGGCAGCGGACTAGATGGCACACTTCCCTGTCTCTTGTCCTTACCACAGAGCGCGCGGAGTCCACAGAAGTGACCTGTGTCAATCTCTGCGCCCTCTGCGTCTCTGCGGTGAACTCGGGTTAACTAGATGATATACTTCCCTATAAGAGAGTAAGTGAAATGGCAGAGATAGCGCAAGACCAGCCCTCGCAAGAGGCGCTCCTGGCTAAGGTAGTGGAGATTCGGGGACACATCATTGACTCCCTCATTCTCCCGCGTATCCTGGACGAGGTGATGGACCTGGGTGGTGAATTCACCATCCAGGCCATTGAGGTCGGGAGGCAGAAGCACGAGCCCAGCTACGCGCGGCTGGAAGTCCGAGCTCCTACGCGGGAGATCCTGACCGGCATCCTGGAGCGCATCGAGAGGTTGGGTGCGACGCCTCTGGAGGAGGTGGACGCCACCGTTGAGCCGGCGCCGCGGGATGCGGTATTCCCGCCCGACTTCTACTCCACTACCAGCCTGGATACAGAGGTCCGGCTGGACGGGCGCTGGACGCCGGTGCAGTTCCCCGAGATGGACTGCGGCATTCTCGTGAGCGCAGACAGGACCTCTGCTTGTTGCATTCCCATTAACGACGTGATAAAAGGTGACCTAATGGTAGTGGGGCGCCAGGGTATGAGAGTTCTGCCGGTGGAGCGTCCCCGTACGCCGTCCCCGGCCTTCGCCTTTATGGGCAGTGCCATCTCTCCCGAAAAGCCCAAGGGAGTCATGGTGGCCGATATCGCCGAGAAGATACGGGCCCTCCGGCAAGAAGAGAAGAACGTCCTGGTGGTGGCGGGGCCGGCGGTAGTCCATACCGGAGGGGGGGAGCATCTGGCGCGGCTCATCGAGATGGGCTATGTCCAGAACCTCTTTGCCGGCAACGCCCTGGCCGCCCATGATATCGAGTGGGCCTTTTACGGGACTTCCCTGGGTATCTTTTTAGAAAGGGGCGAGCCGCTGGAAGGCGGCCACCAGCACCATCTGAGAGCTATCAACAACATCAGGCTGGCCGGGGGCATGGCGGAGGCAGTCCGGAAGGGAATACTGACCAAGGGGGTCATGTATACCTGTATCAGGAAGGGAGTCCCTTTCATCCTGGCGGGGTCGTTGCGCGACGATGGTCCTCTTCCAGAGGTTATTACCGATGTCATCAAGGCGCAGTCCGCCATGCGGGAGGCAATCCGCAAGGGGGTGGACTTCTGTCTAATGCTGTCGACCATGCTCCATTCCATTGCCACCAGCAACCTCCTGCCGGGCCATGTACCCATAGTCTGCGTTGACATCAACCCCGCAGTAGTAACCAAGATCATGGACCGGGGGGGGCTACAGGCCGTGGGTCTGGTCATGGACGTAGGGAGCTTCCTGCGTGAGCTTGAGTTGCACCTCAAGTAGTACCAGGAACGAGGAACAAGGAACGAGACCTGCTGGCAGGACGGGGGGTTTGGGGGGTGTCCCCCCATTCTATCCTCCCGAGGGGGTGGGTGGGGCCTGGCCAGGGCGCCAGGCCAGGAGTTTCACTGAAGATAACTGAGGGGGCAGTTTGGCCATAATTCTGCGTATTCTGGTCTCCCTGGCGGGCCTGGGCATAGTCGCCTGGGTTCTGCGGGGAATTGACCTGGCCGAAACGGGAAAAGTCCTACTGGAAGCCAGGCTGCCGTACCTGGGAATCGGTCTACTCCTCGTGGCCACGAGCCTCTTCGTCCGCACCCTTCGCTGGGGCTACATGCTGGCGCCCTGCAAGTCGATCTCGGTGGGCAGCCTTGTGGGTCCTCTCGCCGTGGGCTACGCCATCGGCAACGTGACGGCAACGGGCATAGGGGCTTTGCCTCGCAGCCTGCTGATCACCCGGAAGGAGGGTGTGCCGACCCCCTATGTCTTGGGTACGGTGCTTCTGGAGTTTGTTATTGACGCCGCGGTGGTCGTCACCCTGGCTGCCGTAGCCTCATTCTTCGTGAAGCTGCCTCCAGCCCTGGCTCCCGTGCCTTACATCTTGAGCCTCTTCGCCCTGGCTATTTATCTCATAATCCTGGGTTTCAAGCGCCGCCGCAGTCTCTTGGCTCAGTTCCTGCCCTTGCACCGGCTGGCACCCCTGGTGGGGCGCCTCCCCGACGAGGTCAGGCTGGGTTGGCAAGGCTTTCAGGAGGGGGCGTCAGCTTTTCTCAACAACCCAGGGATTTTCTTGCGGGTGGCGCTTCTTACCGTGTGCGTGTGGGTAGTGGAGGGCCTCCTCTTCTGGGTGCTCATGCTGGCGGTGGGTATGGCTGCTTCCTTCCCCCAGGGCGGCGTCGTCATGTCCTTCACTCACGTGGTCATAGGGGTCCCTTCCTTGCCCGGATTCGTGGGGACGCTGGACGCGGCGGCCCTGACCTCGCTCGGTACTCTGGGCCTGGACGGGGCCCGAGCCTTGAGCTATACGCTTATCGTCCACGCCTACCTGATAGTGCCCCTGACTCTGGTAGGGGCACTCATGGCCTGGCGGGAGGGCATAGCCCTGACCTGGCGGCGGGCGGACGTTCCCTAAGTACTGCTTTTCATAGATACACATATGTAGCCGCAGGCTTTATGCCTGCGCACCGTCCACGACACCTGGGGCGGGCGCAGGCATGAAGCCTGCGGCTACACTTGAGGCTGATCTAGCCGCCTGCAAGGAGAAATACGTGACCGTATTTATGAAACGGTTTACTAAGCACACTTGTTCCGCCACAGAGGTCACGGAGAGCGCGGAGAAATCCCCCGGAATATCTCTGTGAGCTCTGTGGTAGGATTGGCTGAAGCCACATTACTTGGGGACCATCCTGCCCATGTGCTAGCGTGAGACCACGATGTTTATGATTCACGTCATTGCGAGTCTAGTAAGTCGGGGTGGCCGACCCGATGAAGAGCAATGAACCGATTGGCAGTTCCACGGTTCATTGAAAGGGAAGCGAAGCAAGCCCTACCCCACGCCGAGATTGCTTCGGCTGCGGCCTCGCAATGACGCCGACCATATTCAGCGTGGTCGAGCATTAGTGCTGGACCACAGAGATTTTGATGCCACTGCGAGCAATCCATGCGCCCGTCGGCCCACCACAGCGGATGAAAACGTGCTGGCCTATGCCCCAGTGCTTTCGCCTGGGGTACGGGAACCCACCCCAGGCCAAAGGTCTGGGGCATGAGAATTCCATCGCCCCTGGATTCATTTTCGTAGGAGAGGTCGGGTTTTATGCCAGTGTTGGAAGGAACCTGCAGTCCGAAGCAATCTCCTGGTGGCGCGCCGAGATTGCTTCGGCTGCGGCCTTTCAATGAACCGTGGAACTGCCAATCGGTTCATTGCTCTTCATCGGGTCGGCCACCCCGACTTACTAGACTCGCAATGACACCAAGCAATACCACCGTGGCCGCGTACTAGGAGGACCTCAGGTGGTAGTGCTGTACAAGCCTGGCTCGCCTCTCGGCCGGGTTGTCGTGGATGTGCTTGAGCGCCAGGATGGTGTCCCGGACGCCGGCATCGGCCAGGGTGGTGAGGGACTCATCGCTGATGTGGCGATGCAGTTGCTCTAGCTGGTGATACGTGGTTATGACCTCTTTAGCGTTTCCCCTGCCGGGGAGCTGGGCGAAGATGTCCCTGGCTGCCTCCGTGTAGGCTTGCCCCTCCACTTTGTCCCACTCCTCGTGCAATGAACGGACCCATTGAGCTGTTTCCCATATCTCGGGGGCCACAGTTGAGTGCGAGGGGCGTGGCGCAATGAGATTACAGATGAGCTCGCAGTCTTCAAAGAGGTGCATGTTCCCTGGGGTGACGCCCAGCTCCTCCACCAGGTCCACGGCTCTTTTAAGGACAGCCTCAGCGCCCCTCTCAATGAACTTCTTACATCCGCACAACTGGCACATGTTGACCACTACTTCCTTTCTACCGACTCTACCGGCCACCAGAAATGGACCTCGATGGGCATCTTCCTGGCCTGGGGGACCTCAGGTCTGGCTACTTTTCCCGTGCGGGGGCGAGTCAGGCGCTCCACCGCCGCGGGGGCTGATCTTCCCTGGTTATCTAAATGAACCGAGGTTGGTCATGCAGTCTTGGCAGCGGAGCCATGGGAGCGTAGGGGAGGCTCATGAGCCTCCCGACGGTGGCGAGACGTTATCTCCAGACTACCTTGAGCCATGGCTGTGTAGGGGAGGCTCATGAGCCTCCCCTACAGGATGGACCGGCCCGTGATTCCCAATCACGCCAGATCTCGCTCGGTTCATTTAGAGAGAGGCCACCGCCTCTATTTCCACCATGTAGTCGGGATGGGCGAGCGCTTTAACCTCGACCAGGGTAGAAGTGGGATACGGCGGTTTCAGGAACGGCGCCCGGGCCCGGCCCATGGCTTCTCGGTCACCCATATTAGTGACATAGAGGTTCAGCTTTACCACGTTGTCGAACGTCGCCCCGGCCGCTTCCAAGAGGCCCTGGATGTTTTCCATGGCCTGCCTGGCCTGGGCGGCGGAGTCCCCCTTACCCACCAGGCTACCGTTGGCGTCGACCGCTACCTGGCCGGCGATGAAGAGCAGGTTTCCTACCTGAATGGCATGGGAGTAAGCGCCCAGGGGCGGCGCCACTTTGTCCGTGAGAACGACCCGTTTCTGCACCATCTTACCTCCTAGTGTAAATCTGATTCCCCAATTCTACCAGAGAACGACGAGTTGTATGTGACAAAAGTCATAGCAGGGTCTAGGGTTGAGGGTCTAGGGTTGAGGGGCGGGGGCCTGGACCCTATGTCCTAAACCCTATACCCTGAACGAACAAGGAGGTGCTATTTATGGACGCTCTAGCCGCTATCCACAACCGCCGCAGCATAAAACAGTTTGCCCTGGAGCCGGTGCCCCGGGCGACCCTTCAGAAGCTGTTGGAGGCGGCCTACGACGCTCCGTCCGGGGCGAGCAACTACCCTTGTCGTTTCGTGGTGATCACGGAGCGAGAAGCGCTGGACCGCTTGGGCGAGACCCATCCCTTCTGTGGCTGGCTCAAGACTGCTCAGGCTGCCGTAGTCGTAGTGGCGGATTCTGCCAAGAGCCGCTACTGGCTGGAGGACTGCTGCGTCGCCGCTCAAAACATCTGGATAGCGGCCACCGCGCTGGGGCTGGGTGCGGCCTGGTCTGCCGTATTCTTGTCAGATAACCCGGATGAGACGGCCAAGCGTGAGGGCCACGTTCGCGGTACTGTGGGCATACCGGACACGCTCCGAGCGCCCATCGTTCTCGGCCTGGGCGTGCCGGATTACCAGGTCAGCGAGCGCAGCAAGCGCCCGCCCCTGGCGGAGATAGGGCACTGGGAGAAGTACTGATCCGGGTTCGAGGCCTGGCGTTCCTCCCTTTGCAGCGGTCTGACGTCCTGGTACGGCGGTCCGCAGGGGCCGTGCGTTCGTCTGATGCTCTGCGCGGCGAGTTGTGGAGGGGGACGGGGCATTGCCCCGTCCCCCTAACCTTGGTCTACTTGAAACCCTTGCGGTCCATGAAGTGCTTTTGCCACTCGGCGTCGGTGGGAGGCCGGCCGTTCTGGGCGATGAAGCGGTTGCCCCAGTCACGGTCGGCTATGTCGTCCCCGGTGGGGGCCCGGCCGTGGCGGAGGGTGAACTCCTCGTCCCAGGAGAGAGCCTTGAGCCCCCAGATGTACTCGCCGATGCTGAGTATCTCGCCGTCGGTTAGGACCGGGAAGGCCGGCATCTTGCCGGGGATGCCGTTCCGCAACAGAGGGACCATTCCCCCCAAGAGTTGTTCCTTGGTCAGACCCAATTGGGCGGCCACGATGGGACCCATTCCCGCTAACTTGGGTCCAACGCCCCCGACTGCTTTGGGCCCGTGGCAAGCGGCGCAACTGCTGGGGTTCTCGTAAAGCTGCTCTCCCGTGGCCGGCGGCGTGGTTAGCAGGTAGGCTATCATGTCACCGAGGTCCTCGTCGCTCAGGATGTTGGGCGGGAAACCGGGCATCCTGTTGGGAATGCCGTTCCTGATCGTCATGAGTCCCCCTTCCATCCCCCCCGGCAACTGCGCTATCCGCTCCATGTGCCCGGCCAGTCCCGCCAGGGGCGGCCCCACACGACCTTCTGCGTTAGCCCCGTGGCAGAGGGCGCAGCTCCTGTCCCAGGCCGCCTTTCCCTTTACCGGGTCGCCGGGGGGCGGTGGCTGCTCTGCCTGTACCGCGGCGCCAAAGAGCCCTAACGCCAAGAACCCTACGAGGGCCACCCCCAACGTCAGGGCGGCCCACCTCCACCTTCCTGTTGCCAAGATGATCCTCCTTTCCGTTTTGACTCTCCCCAAGTTGCCGGCCCTTGAGGGGAAAAAGACATGTTTATCCCTCCTTTCTGTGTTGCTTCCTCCCGGTGCCAGCTTTAGATAGGGAAAAAGATACATATCTTTATACGCCTGAGACGAGGAAATGTCAATAGAAGATATGTATCTTTTGGGTGATTACCACGCGATTGTCATGCGACCTTGCGTCTGGATATCGCGAAAACGGAACGGGGTAAGAGTTACCGGAGGGGTGATTGGCGGATGGACGGGAGGGACTCGAAGACCGGGGAGACCGACTCGGTTTTCAAAACCGAGTCGGTCTCCGATTTAGCTATCAGGAGGGCAAGGTAATGCCGTACCTGGCCCACTCTCGTTCCACCTTTTCCACGGCGCCCTTCTCCGGGCTGCAGACGGTCTCGAATTCCTTGGCGTCATAGCGGGTGGCGTCTATGATCATTTTCGAGGTGCGGGAATGGCCGGTGAGGCGCTCATGGAGAGGGAGGGAAGGATCCAGATGGATTCCCGTTACCTCTTTGATGATCTCCACATCCCGATGCGGCTGCACCCTGGTAGCCAGGGCCCACTCCACTTCGGTCCAGTTATAGGGGTCTATATCCTCGTCTACAACTATCACCGTCTTCATGAACCGCCCGCTCCAGGTGCCCAGCACGGCCATTGCCACCATCTTGCCGTAGCCTTCGAAGCGCTTCTGGACTGAGACTACCGCATTGAAGGCCCCGCAACCGCCCTCCGTGATATTGATTCCCCGGATCCCCGGCAGGGAAACGGTCTTGAGGGTCTCTCCCTCGATGGAGATCGCCTGGAGCATGTTGGTCTCCTGGGGAGGCCTTCCCTCGTAGCTGGCCTGATGGATGGCCCCATTACGGTAGGTTATGGCCTTGATCCGGATGACCGGCCGCTGATTGTCGATTCCATAGTATCCGGTGAATTCGCCGAAGGGTCCTTCTTTGTGCAGGACGTCGGGGGGCATCTCCCCCTCCAGGACTATCTCTGCATGGGCCGGAACGTAGAGGGGTATGGTCTCACATCGCACCATCTCCAGAGGCTCGCCCCTCAGTGCCCCGGCCATGGCCAACTCGTCCACCCCAAAGGCGAAGGGTGCGACGGAGGCGATGAGTATGCTTGGGTCAACCCCCAGGACGATGGCCACCGGGAATGGCTCTCCCCGGGCTAAAGCCTTGGCCCGGTGCTGAGAGATGTGCCGGTAGGGGGCGGCCGCGATGCCCAGGGTGCGGCGGTCATGGACGTGGGAGCGGTAAACCGCGGCGTTGTATTCCCCTGTCTCCGAGTCTTGGCTGATGTGGATGGCCAGGGTGATAAAGGGGCCACCATCCAGGGCATTCCAGACGGGGATGGGGAAACGGAAGAGGTCTACGTCATCTCCCATGACGACGTTCTCCTTACAGGGGCCGGTGGAGACAATGGTGGGCCGGATGGGATGCGCCGTACGGTCGATCCACTCCTCCATCAGCCGGGAGGGCTCTGTCTCCAGGGCCAGGGCCATGCGCTTCCGGGTAGCCAGCAGGTCGGTGGTAAGGGGAAAGGCACAATCCCCCGCCTTCTCGAAAAGGAGGGCTGGCCCCCGGGCATCGAGCACCTTCCTGCAGAGGGCTCCAACCTCGTATTCCAGGTCTACCCGGGTTCTTACCCGGGCCAGCTCGCCCTCGTTCTCCAACCGGGCTAGAAATTGCCGCAAGTCGCGATAAGGCATGTTATCTCCTGCGAATGGTGATTAGGTATTGGTCATCAGGTCGTTGGTGGAGGTCCAGCCGCCAATGACCTGATGACCCGATTTGCCAGTTACGAGCTACTGCTTTCCCAGCTTCTGAGTGGCGAACTCCGAATACGACAGGTCAAGAATATCGCCAAAGGTCTTCTTTCCGGTGTAGAGGGCCTTATCCACAAACCACTTGTATTGGGCGTCCATGCTCTTCTTGTCAGGGGTGCCGTTGGGGTCCAGGTAGGGCATCTCCATGACGTCGTAGAGCTTGGGGTCCTTTACCGTGCTGTACTTCACCAGGATGTTTACCACCTCGTCCCGGCCTTCCTTGGTGGTGAAGGCCTTCATGTAATCCCGCACACCTTTGAGGTAGGCAACCATCCACCGGCGACCCAAGTCTTGGTCCTTGAGAATGGCCGAGCCGTAGATGATTGTAGCCGTTTCTGTTCTACCATCGAAATACTGGCTGTTGGGTATCCATTTTACAGAGAAGCCTTGCGCCGTGCCGGTGGCGATGAAAGGCTCTACGGCGTAGTTAGCCGCGATGCCCTTGTTGGCGAACGCAGACGCGTGTTCCGCGAAAGGCAGTACAATGATTTCCGCGTCGGTGGCCTTCAGACCAGCTTGCTCCAGGGCCATTTGGACAGTCTGATCGCCAAGACTTCCCGGGGAAGGGATAGCGATCTTCATGCCCTTGAGGTCCGCCGGAGTCTTTACCTGTTTGGAGTCGGAAAGGTCCTTGCGCAGGTTCATCCAGGCGAACTCCCACTTGGGAAGTGATTGGCCCTTATCTGCTACAATCTTCATCTCTATGCCCCGGTCGGCAGCCGCCAGCAGAGCGGAGCTGAGCGGTGTGGCCATGAAGTCGAGTTGTCCAGTACCCAATGGTGCAATGAGCTCGGCCACAGTACGGAAGTTGTTTACCTCTATCGTGATCCCCTGCTCCTTGAAGTAGCCTTTGTCAATGGCGACATAAACACCTGCATCAGAGACGGACTGGATGGAGCCAAACTTCAGGGTGGCCGGCCTGGGGGTGGCGGTAGCGGCTGGCGCTGTAGTAGGTGTGGCGGCCGCGGGCTTGGTGGGCTCGGGCGCCTTGGTAGGCGCAGCCGCGGCAGTCGGCGCCGGTGCGGTGGTCGGCGCGGCCGCGGGAGCCTTGGTAGGTGTTG
>Ga0082335_1003889_pt1 | contig 23597 bp, 34 predicted proteins | sample Subgrocontami58m_FD_72375 | JGI IMG/M metagenome (GOLD analysis project Ga0082335, IMG submission 72375) | Subsurface groundwater microbial communities from S. Glens Falls, New York, USA - GMW37 contaminated, 5.8 m (SPADES assembly) (version 2) ...
GGTGATATTAATGGGCATCGCCCCGCTCTTAGCCTGGCGCAAGCAGGCTGTTCATACATTTGGGAAAGCCATTTGGATTCCGTTCATCGCTTCACTGGGAATCGCGGGAATCTGGGGATATACCCACCGCATGCACCCCGCTTCCATCCTTGGACTTTGGCTGGTCACGTTTTCTCTGAGCGCGATCCTGGCTGAATTTTGGAAGGGAGTCCAGGCGCGGCAGGCGACACGCGGCGAGAATCCATTGACCGCGCTGTACAATCTGATCGGACGGAATCACCGCCGCTATGGAGGTTACATCATCCACCTAAGTGTGGTGCTGATCGCGCTGGGCTTCATCGGCGACGCCAACTTCAAGCTGGAAACCCAGGGTACGGTGTCCTCGGGGGAGGCTCTGACCATTGGTGACTACCAGTTGCAATTCGAACAATTGCGCGCGTATCCCGGGTCTGATGGCCGGGAGATCATCGAAGCGGTGACCACTCTCAGCCAGGATGGGGAAACGATCCGCGCCCTCAACCCGCGCCGCGACTATTTCACAGTTCAACAACAGCCGGTCACCGTGCCGGGGGTCTACTCCACACCGGGTAAAGATGTGTACGTGCTCCTTGTCGGCTGGGACGACAGCGGGCAATCTGCCACCTTCAAGATTTACGTCAACTCGTTCATTAATTGGGTCTGGCTCGGCGGGCTGATGATGATCGTCGGGACGATCATTGCCGCCTGGAACAACCCTGGCCAGCGTGAAGCGACCTACGTGCTCAAACCCAGCGCGTTAACCTCTCATCCCATTTTTCAGGAGAGTTAACCATGCAAAACAAAAACATAAAACGAAAATTATTTCTGGTCTTGCTTATGATCGTTGCCAGTTTTTATGCAGTCAGCGCCGTCCATGCCCAGGAGGGACAGCCCGGTTATCCGACTGATAATGATGTCAATCGTATTGCCAAAAAACTATACTGCCCGGTCTGCCCAAACACGCCGCTCGATGTCTGCGAGACCAAAGCCTGCGAAGATTGGCGTGCACAAATCCGCGACCAATTGTCTGAAGGTTGGAGCGAGCAACAGGTCATAGACTATTTTGTCGCTCAATACGGCGAACGCGTGCTGGCCGAACCGCAGCGCAAAGGATTTACGTCGCTGGTCTGGTTCCTGCCATTGACCGCCGTTTTGATAGGAACGGGTGTTGTCTACGAGGTTCTGAGGAATTGGCGGAAGCAAAAAACGACCCCTGCTGCCGTATCGTCACCGCCTGAAATCCCCAAGGAATTGCTCGAAAAGATCGAACGCGAGATACGCGAATTGGACTAATTTTGGAGTGCAAATCATGAATAGTATTGCGATCCTGATCGGGTTGGGAATGCTTGGCATTTCGATCCCATTCGTCATCAGACCCTTCCGACAGAAATATACAAAGAATGTAAATAAAATGAACACCCATGCTCAAGTTGAAGAGAGCCGCGTCGCCGCTTTGTCTGCGTTACGAGACTTGGATTTCGATCACACGATCGGTAAAGTGACCCAGGAAGATTACATGCTTGCGCGGGCGCAACTGCTGGCGGAGGCGGCGCAATACATCCAGCAACAAGAGCAAGAGGATGATAGGCTGGAAGCGTTAATTCAAGCGCGTCGGGTTTCAAAGGGTGCAAACTGCGAACAATGTGGTACGTCCATGGAAGCAAATCAACGCTTTTGCGTAAAATGCGGCGCGCCTGTCAATAGCGCTGCCTGCCATTCCTGCGGGGAAAAAATTCGGGCTGGCGATCTCTTCTGTCCTTCGTGCGGGAGCCGGTTTGAGGCCTGCACTGAGCCGCGTCGAAGTGTCCAGATGGAGGCGCTTGGTCATTCATGAAAAAAACCGCCTTTTACTTGTTGATCGGCTTGCTGGTTGTATCGGCGGTTACGATGCGTCCAGTCCTTGCTCAAACTGAAACGCCGCCCGCTGGTGCGCTGGGCAAAGTCATGGGGAGTATCATCAACCAGAACACAGGTACGCTTGTGGCGGAAAAAATGGACATAATGCTGCACGTCCTCGATCAGGATTTTGCTGACGCAGGCATGTTGCATGGGCAATCCCAATCGGATGGCACGTTCCTTTTCACCGACGTGGCATTTGATGAACAGCTGCAATACGCTGTCATGGCGACCTATGACGGTGTAACTTATTTTTCTGAAACGACCGCGGCGGACCTGACTTCCATGCAGGTCGCCCTGGAAGTGCCGGTTTACGAAAGCACGTCCGACCTGGCAGGTGTGCAAGTGGATCAAATGCACGTGCTGTTCAACTTCGCCGAAGACGGGCTCGAAACAAAGGAGATTTATATCCTCTCCAATAGCAGCGAACGCACGGTGAAGGATGTTTACAAATTGGAAGGGGATAAGTCTGCAACATTCAAGTTCCCACTGCCGTCCGGCGCAGACTTTATCTTTTTCAAGCCCGACGATCAGGATCGCTTTGTTAAATTCGATGGAGGGTTTGCCGATACCTATCCGATCCTGCCTGGAACGCGATCGGCGCAGATCATGGTTAATTATCTCCTGCCTTTTTCTGAGAAAGGAACTTATTCGTACACGGCTCCTTTGAATATCGCTCGCATGAACCTTTTGATCGAGCAGGATGCAAATGTGTCCTTACAGGGAAGGGGGCTGGCAGGGCCGGAACAAATGGCGCTTCAGGATGGCAAATCTTATCTGATCTATTCCTACTCAGACCTGAGCGCGGGGCAGACCGTTGAGGTTTCCTTCACCGGGCAGGTCAATAGCGAAGACAAAATGGTAAAAGAATCAACCATACCGCTTGCAAGCGGCGCGGCCTTTCTCGGTATTGCGATGGTCGGCTTTGGGGTTTGGTGGTGGCGCAGACCCGGAAATGACCAGGGCGAGGACGATGAGACGGAGGTTCAACCCGGTGGGGCAACGCTGGATGAACTGATCGCCGAGATCGCCCGGCTGGACGAGGAATACGAGCAGGGCAATCTCAGCTCCGAGGAACATCAACTTCAGCGGCAGGAATCGATGCAGAGGGCGAAACGTCTCGTATAAATGAGAAGACCCAAATTTGCCATCCTGATCCTTCTGATTGTATTTTTACTGGGGATCCCCGCGGTCTATAACCTGCCTCCAGTTCAAGAACGATTGGGCTGGAGGGTTGCTGAACTGTTCGCGCGTTTCAAATATGCACTCTCACCTCCTGGACAGATTGTCTTTGTACCCGGGGAAGACAGCATGTTGTCACTTCAGACAGCATCTTCTCAATCCACTCCACCAGCCCCTTTTTCGGACACAACCACACAACCCCCCACTGCCAAACAACCTGCCTCTTCGCCCGCATCCCCAGCATTGACATCAATCCCGAAATACTTACAACTCACTGGCTTTCAACACGAATATCAGACTTGGAATAACTGCGGGCCTGCCACCCTAGCGATGGCGCTTTCCTATTGGGATTGGGAGGGCGACCAGCGTCTCATTGCCGCCTTCACCAAACCCAACCCGCGCGATAAGAACGTCATGCCTTATGAACTCGCGGCTTACGTTGAAGAAGAGACACAGCTTAGGATTGTATCCAGGGTGGGCGGTGATGTTGAGTTGCTCAAACGCTTCATTGCCTCCGGACTGCCGGTGCTGATCGAAAAGGGCTTCGAGGGGCGTGATTTCGACGGCTGGATGGGTCATTATGTCTTGGTGACCGGTTACAGTGATCAAGATCAAAACTTTACGTTTCAAGATTCCTATTACGGTCCCAACCAGGTCATGGATTATACAAACTTGGAATCGTACTGGCGGGCATTTAATTTCACCTACCTCGTCGTTTACCCGGCTGAACGCATTAAAGAAGTTATGGCAATCCTGGGTCCACAAGCGGACGAAGAGTTCAACATCCGCTACGCCGCTCAAAAAGCCTCCGATGAAATTTACACGCTTAATGGCCGGGATCAGTTTTTTGCATGGTTCAACCGTGGGGCCAACCTGGTAAGCCTGCAAGATTTTACAGGTGCTGCTTCAGCTTATGATAAGGCCTTTGCGCTTTATCCAGACATCCCCGAAAAAGAAAGGCCCTGGCGAATGATGTGGTATCAAACCGGGCCATATTGGGCCTACTATTATGCCGAACGCTATGGGGATGTAGTCGAATTGGCCAGCACAACTTTGGACGCCATGAGCGAACCGGTTCTCGAGGAAAGTTATTATTGGCGCGCTTTGGCACGTGAGGCTTTAGGCGACACTAAAGGGGCTATCAAAGATCTTCGTTCTGCACTCAAGTTTCATCCTGGCTTCGAGCCAGCTTTAACACAACTTCAGCAAATAGGCATCACCCCATAAATTCCAATTTGAGCCAATCGTGCCAGGACATACTTACATAGTGTTCCGGTTCTATAGAATGCGAGCGAGGGCCAAGGGACGACTGGTAGTCCCTTGGCTTACCAGTTGCAACTCAGCGATTCAACTCAAATCGCCTGACATCTGCCGGTACTGATCGCGAGTGATCTCGTTTTGAGTTAGAAAACATCTCCGCGCCAGCGAAACCACAGCCAGCCGATCGGGATGCCTGCCAGTCCGCCAATCAGCGCAACTCCCCAGTGATAAGGATGCGGCTGTCCATCCAGAACTGCTCTGGCGACTGCGTAACTTAAAATCGCCAATCCAAATGACCAAAAATAGACCACTGCCGGCCATTCCTTGCGCTGACCAACCTCTTTAGCGAAACGCTTTTTTGTAACTTTTACTCTGCTCATCATTTTTTCCTATGCAATCGAAATAAATACATTGGGCAATTCGTTTAATGCGCACCAATTGCCTCACAACATTCTACAAACGACAGGCTCATTCAGGCTGTCGTCGTTGCAAATAACAGCGTGATTGAGAGCGCTCGATCATTGAAGTTAGCTTTCAATTCAGCCTCCTCTCATCGAAAGAATACGCCACGCTGCGCGACAAGCATACCCAGAATAATCAGCAGCACCAGCAGAATTGCCTGCCCGATGGGATTGCTCATCATCATCGCCGTGGCGTGCATCATACCCATCGTGCCTGCCCGCCTGCCAGGAACAAGTCCAATAGGAAAAACACGATAAAGACACCAATACCGATTAAGACTAATGTTCCAATGTCCATGGTCGGCTCCCTTTGCAGATGAGAGCGGTGCTTTACATTCGCTGGCGCTTCTTCACACGCGAGATGACGATCGGCATCGAGACGATAAGACTGAGCAATCCAACCCAGACCATACCGCCGATACGGGCTACAAGCGGGTAGCTGCCAGTCAGGGTGGCAATTAAAAGGAACAGCACTGCCGCTCCGATGGAAATCGGCAGGTAAATTAATGCGCTCTTCTGTGCCACTTCTTTTTCAACTTGTTCATGTTCCATGTTTGATTTCCCTTTCAATTATTGCTTGATTGTATGAAGAACGTCCCGCAGATCGCCTAGGTACAAACTGATTTATGAAATAAATCTGCGCACGGTGCACATACCAAATTAATCATTTCCAGCCGAAGCTGTTGCAGGGTGCAATTGTGGAGTGCCACTCTCCTGTCGGGGTTTGCGTCCACGTGCGACTGACGGCTTGAAGCCTTTCAATAACAGCGTATTAAGCGTAACCGAGATGGAGCTGACTGCCATCATCAAGCCAGCCAGTTCAGGGCTGATCACTACCGAAGCGAAGGCGTAGAACAAGCCTGCGCCCAGAGGAATTCCCAACGTGTTATAGAAGAACGCCCAGAACAGATTCTGCTTGACTTTGCGCATGGTAGCCTTGGCCACTTCCAGCGCTACCACCACATCGCGAATGTCATCCTTGATCAGGATAATGTCGCCGGTTTCCTTGGCTACATCCGTACCAGAGCCAATTGCCATACCGACTTCAGCCTGCGCCAGCGCTGGGGCGTCATTTACGCCGTCACCCACCATGGCAACCTGCTTGCCCTGCGCTTGAAGCTTCTTAACCTCTTCAGCCTTATCCTGCGGTAAGACTTCGGCGAGCACATGGTCAATTCCAACTTTTCTTGCAATGGCTTCCGCTGTGCGGCGGTTGTCGCCGGTGATCATGACGACTTCCAAACCCAATTTGTGCAGGTGACGGACTGCCTCGGCTGAATACTCTTTGAGCGTATCCGCCACCGCGATCAGGCCGGCCGCCTGTCCATTCAAACCTACAAACATCACAGTCTTTCCGTCAACTTCCAACGCTTCCGCTTGCGGCATCAGCCGACTGAAGTCGGCACTACGTTCGTGCATCAGTTTGCGGTTGCCAAGTAGGATTTCAGTCCCTTCAGCTTTTGCTTCCACACCGTGACCCGGAATGGAGTTGAACGAATCGGGCCCTGCGACTTGCAACCCGCGACTCTCCGCGCCATGCACAATTGCTTCACCCAACGGATGTTCAGAATTTTTCTCAGCGATGGCCGCAAATCTCAACAACTGATCATTGCTCACTGACCCTTCGACGCGGCTCAGGGCGGGCTGCTCACTGACAACTACATCCGTTACCGATGGCTCGCCTTTGGTAAGCGTGCCGGTCTTGTCAAACACAATGGTTTGCAATTTGCTGGTATTCTCGATGGCTTCGGCGCCTTTGAAGAGCACGCCAAATTCCGCGCCCTTGCCCGTCCCAGCCATCATGGCGGACGGAGTTGCAAGCCCCACCGCGCATGGGCAGGAAATGACCAGCACCGTGACGCTCAGCAACAATGAAAATCCAAACACGCCAATCTCACCCAATTTGTAAGGCGACAGAATGAAACTCGAATTCGGATCGAAGAACATCTGGTAGCCAAAGAAGAACCAGAAGATGAATACAACCACCGCCAGCAAATGTACACCCAAAATAAAATGCCCTGCCACCCAGTCAGCCAATTTTTGGATTGGTGCCTTGCTCGCTTGTGCATCTTCAACTAATTTGATGATCTGCGCCAGCGAAGTATCTTTGCCAACACGTGTCGCTTTGAACTTGAAGGCGCCGGTCTTGTTTAGCGTTCCACCAATCACTGGATCGCCTGCTTTCTTTTCAACAGGCAGGCTTTCGCCGGTCAGCATAGACTCGTCTACTGCTGAATATCCTTCGAACACTTGACCATCCACCGCAATGGATTCACCAGGGCGGACAAGGATCACATCTCCAAGTTCGACCTCGTCTGCAGGAATTTCCTCCTCCCGATCATTTCGCATCACGCGCGCGACTTTGGGCTGGAGCTTCATCAATTTGCGGATCGCCTCTGACGTTCTTCCGCGCGTCAACGCTTCGAGCCAGCGGCCAAGGATAATGAAACCGGTCAGCAACGCTGCGCTCTCGAAGAAGGTCGCGCCCTCGCCGCCGAAGCCGGCATTGGGGAAGAGTGTATTGATCACGGCAATCCCATAAGCCGCGCCAATGCCGGTTGCGTAGAGCAGGTTCATATCGGTGACGCCGTGCCTGAGGCCGCGCCAGGAGTTGGTAAAAAACTGGCGTCCCGGGCCGAAGACAACCGGTGTGGTCAGCAGGCCGATCACCCACTTGTAAGAGAGCCACTCAGGGATGAAAGCCTTGAGCGGCCCAAGCATCTCGTAAAAGGTGCCGATCATGACGATCAGGCCAATCGTACCCGCGATGATCAGGTTGCGGCCCTGACGTTTGATCTCTTCTTCGCGTGCCTGACGTTCGCGGTCGAGGGCATCCACGCCCTCACTGCGTTCCTGCGCTTCATAGCCGACATCGCGCACGGCTCGTTTCATGCTGGAGGCGGAAACCACTCCGGGGATATAAGTCACGCGCGCCGTATTGAGTCCCAGATTGACGACTGCATCCTGTACGCCGCGCAGTTCCTTGAGCGCACCCTCCACGTGGTCCACGCACGAAGCGCAGGCGTCGCCCTGAGCCTGTCGAAGGGTCATGCCGCGCACGTCCAAAATCATTTCGGCGGTTGGGACGATATAGCCGACATCTTCAACAGCACGCCGCATGTCGGTCAGGTTGACGCGCTGAGGGTCGTAGGAGAGATTCGCTTTATTGGCCGCCAGGTTGACGGTCACTTTCGAGACGCCTGGCAATTCCTTGAGTGCGCCTTCCACGTGCGAAACGCAGGAGGCACAAGTCATGCCCGAGATGGGCAAAGTCAGATCTGATAGTGTTTGAGTTTGAGTCATGGGGTAACCTCAATTTTATGATTGGAATATTTTATGAAAGTTGTGTAGAGGGATTGCAGCCGCTTCAATTCAGCAATCCGTTGTTTGGGCGAGGGGTTGTCCAGAATGATGGCCTCGCTGGCTTGAGCCTGGCAAATAATCAGCCTGGCCCCAGCCGCGCGTATGGCGGCGTTCACCGCCCCAAGTTGATGGAGCACCTGCCCGCAGGGTTCGCCCGCTTCCGCCATTTTGATGACTGCGTTCAAATGTCCCGCCGCGCAACGCAGGCGTCGTATGATTTCAGACCGTTGATCGAGTTTCATATGTCGCCTCAACGGAAGAGGAGGGACTGGGATGGCGAGGGACGAGCATGTGCCGAACGGATGATTCCAGATGTTGATGCGAGTGCATTTCCACCGGGGTGGCAAGCGAAAGCCAGGTTTTGCCATCCTGTCCATGAATGACCAGCGTGGCAGGAGCATCCTGCTTGCGATACACAAGAAGGATGACCATCTGACAATCGCAATCAGCGGTTCCATGGTGCGGGCAGGGACAGTCGGGGTGAGCCAGACGGGCTACATGCAAATCGAACGTTTGCACAACACGGAAACCGGCATCGGTTAACTTTCCGTTAATCCACACCAGGACCTGTTCACAGGTTTGATCGAGAGTCAAAAAGGGGATTAAAGCGCTCATTTTGTACTTCCTGTTGTTCCCAGTATAGACGGACGGGTGTTAAAGCCAAAGCGCTAAATCCCCCGTTCGGAGATAGGCATTTTCGCTTATGGCATGGCAGGCCCTCTTGCGGAAATAAAATAGGGCTGTCTTTTCAGGACAGCCCCGCGGGAGGAGAAGATGCAAATACGTTATTTATTTTTACCAAGTTTGCCTGTAAGCGCCGCTACCAGTATCACTGCGAGGATAACTGGCAGAGCGATCAAGGCAAGCATGAAGAGAAATCCAAAGCCCATCATGATATATGTCTCCTTTCGTGTTTATCTAATCCCAGTATAGTCTGGCATTGTAAAGTCTTCATGAAGCTGAGGATAAGACTTATTAAAGGGAGATGCAGGCAGACAGCACCTATTTCTGATCACTCTGCACAGCATGAGAGTTTGGCGGGGTCTTTGAAGTATGAGAGTGCCGCGATCTTCAGGGCTTCGGCCTGATGCGCCTCCAACTGCGGGCGCGTCCAACTATCGTGTTTGCGCAACTGTTCCAGGATATGCAGAAGATTGAGTATAGTTTGTATATTCATGGCCATGTTCCTTTTAATCTTTTCCTTGGCTACAAGATAGCATTGAGCCGGCCAGCGGGCGAGCGCTGATTGGCTAATGAAAGGCAGGCAAAACTACCTGTTTAAAAACAAAAAGCCCGACGATTTCTCGTTGGGCTTATAACCACAGGCTTTGTGAAGAAGATGACTACAATCTGAAATCCCGTTTCCTACATTGTGATGGCGATAGGCAAAGAACCCACGATAATGAACAACAGCATCAATCCAGCCGAGAGCCATACAATTTTGCGCTGTCGAAGCAAAGCTTTTCGCGAACAAATCCCGTTGGCACAGTCAACTTCTGCCTGGGGCCGATAGACAACGTAAAATGCGATGGCCAGCATCACGAAACTGATGGTGAGGGTGATTGGACGATACCGCATAAGCACTGCAAAAAGGCCCAGGTTCGTGAATCCAAGCGTCAGCAGGATCACAGGAATCACACAGCAGCTGGCGCTAAGCGTCGTTGCTACTGTCGAGATAAATGAACTATAGTTGCTTTTCATGGTTGAAAGCTCCCTTGCACCGTGTAGCCAAGTTCCTCCACGACACCGATAATTTGTTCCGGCGTGACCTGCGCCGCGTCATACGTTACAATCAATTTGCCTGTCGCCAAGTCTCCTGTAATTTCAATAATACCCGGCAACTGCCGGATGTTCGCCAGCGTAACGGCAACGCAGCCTCCTCAAGTCCAGCCGCGCACATTGAACCCTGCCCGCATTTCCTTTGCCGCCGTGGAAGTGATTGCGGGAACAGCACTAGGTACAAACAGCGGCGTTACAGACAGCGGCACAAAGGTTGGTGATGCCGTAGGGTACGGAGTAAACACGCTCGGGCGGGGTGATGCCGCAGGGTACGAAGTAAGCACGCTTGGGCGAGGCGAACAAGCTGAGGCCAAAGCCGCCAGAACTGCTAAAAAAGGAAAGAGTATCTTTGATTTCATCACAGCTTCCAAAAAATCACATCCAACAGCCCTCTTAATTGCTCAAGAGGGCTTCCTGGTTCATCGAAAACGAACATTCTGATCCACCCTGCTTCTTGAGCCTTAGCTGGCCGTTCGAATTCCAGATGTATCCCCAAGATCAGGTTGGCGCGGCTCACATTTGCCACTGGTCGGCTGATTCGTCCACCAATAGCCTATGCCCAGAGTTGACAGAAATAAGACTGTCATAACGCCATAGATCCAGCCAGCGTATTTCGCTATCAGGATCGCGGCTGGTGTCCCAGCCAATAGTGCCAGCGCCAACGGCATGACAATAACCAGATGACATGGACAGGTGATGAAGGAAATAACAAACATGATCCTGCTTCGGATTTTCTGCCAGAGCATGGATGAATCCTTTTAGTTCGACCTTTGATTAAAAACAGATTCCGCCAGCCGACGGCCCAATTGGTACGCGTCGGCTACCGGCAGCGTCGTCGCCCCCGGATGTTTGGCCAGCCAAACAGAGGCGGCCTCCGCCGAGCGGAAAAAATTCACGTAATCACAGAAGACGCGCCGCACATCTGGCGAGGCTTCCGGGGCAACCAACGACACGACAGCCCCGACCGGCTCAACCTGCTCCACCCCTTCCAATGTCACCGTCATCCGTACCGGATCGCCAGTGCTTGCGCATGGCGACTCCACCTGAACCGTTTGTCCGATCAACGCCGGAAACATCAAGGCGTCCAGCGCACACCAGGTGAATAAGGTGCGGTTATTCAGTTTGAACCGATGAGGGGTGGGGCGCAACGTCAGACCTGCGCCCACGATGTTGCCGCTTTCGTCCCATTCAATGCTCGGCATGCTGCGGAGCGTTGCCATCACTTCCTCATGTGGCTGTCCGATTACAGTGGAAACCCGGCCTGGAGATACAGGCTGTCCTTCGGCCAACAGCAAGATCAGATGCCGGAACAGAGCGGAACCTTCGGGAGCAATACTGCCGCCGAGTCCGCTCTCTAACACTGCTGCCAGTTTTACAATCTCATCCTTGTTTGTCATGTGTACCTCCGTGCAATAATTTAATTTCGTTGTACTCTTCCCAGGCGGGGGTGTTGTCGGCTTCAGCCAGCGAGGGCCGCAGCGGGCTGTTGCAAACGCTTTATCAAGCCGCGCAAGTTGCCCAAACAGCATGAGCCTTGCGGATTTCGCAAATCACAGGCGCATTGCCCCGCCTTAATGCCTGCGTTGATATCATCCAGAATAGCCTCACGACTCTCTGGCGAGGCGGTAAGAACTTCGCCCACAGTATGTTGAAAACAATAGCAGATGAAAACATCATCGGCATCAGGTTCTTTTTGATACACCCGCTCCCGAACGTCATCCCTGCCAAACGCCTGCAGACCATCTTCAGAAAAGTAGACTGTGGAACAGTCGCGATTCTGGCAGAAGAAATACGGGGCATTCTTGACCTGATTCAGGGAAACCGACAACATTGATTTTACAGTTGCCCCATCCACAGACTTGCCTTTCTGCCCGCAAGTAGGGCAGGCGTTTTTAGCGCGTGGAGGCGGCATATGAACTTCGTCCTCTGGGATTTCGATTAGGAAACCATTTTCATCAACAGGTAAAGAACAACAACTGGTCATACTTTTCTCCTTTCTTGGGTATTGTTTCTATCTTCACTCCGCGCAACATGACAACTTGGCGGGGTCTTTGAAATATGAAATCGCCGCGATCTTCAACGCTTCCGCCATAGTTGGATAAACGTGAATCATGTCAATGTAATCTTCAAGTTTGGCTCGGAATCTCAACGCCATTGCCGCCTCATGAATCACTTCGCCCGCATTCGGCATGACCAACGAGACGCCTAACACTTCCTGTGTATCTCTGTTGATTACCAACTTTGCGATGCCGTTGGTCTGATGGGTCGCGCCTGCGCGTGGAACCAGTTCCAGCGGAATCGTTCCACACCAGCAACGGATTCCTGTTCCAACCGCCTCTTCATCCGTCTGCCCGACAACTGCCACTTGCGGGTCGGTAAAAATCGTGCGGGGAATCACGCGATGGTCAACCCTTTGATGCGCGCCTGCAAGTGCATTCTTGGCAACAATCACACCGTCATGCGCGCCAACAGGTGTGGCGGGCTGGCTTTCTGTTTGATGACCAATAACGTCCCCGGCTGCCCAAATATTTGGAACATTCGTTTGCAGTTCGTCATTGACTTTCACGAAACCCCGTTCGTCGAGTTCAATGCCCACTTTATTAAGCCCTATATTGTCCGTGTTCGGCTCTCTGCCTGTGGCGACGAGAAGTTTCTGTCCCCTGAAGGCTTGTTTCTTCCCGCCAACGCGGGCGATGACTTCAATCTCATGCTTCGATTTCTGCGAGACGCGCTCCACCGAGACGTCCGTCACAACCTGGAGTCCTTCTTCCCGCAAAGCAAAAGTCAGAGCCTCTGAAACTTCTGGCTCGTAATTGGGGAGGATGACTTGATTGCGTTCCAGAATTGATACTCGTGTGCCAAAACGATGGAACATTTGCCCTAATTCGAGCGCAATATAACCGCCGCCGATAATGACCAATGACTCAGGTAATTCTTTTAATTCCTGCGTCTCATCAATTGTCAGAAGGTCCGAAGTTAAATAAGGAACCTGATCCAGCCCCTCGATCTGCGGGATTGTGGGGCGCGTACCCGTCGCGATCAGGATTTGGTCTCCACTGACTTTCTGCCCTCCTACGAGTGCAGTATGGTTGTCAATCAATTCTGCCTGTCCGCTAAAGACCTTGATTTTGTCTTCTTCATACAAAATGGATTGATACTTTTTATCGCGATACGAGTGAACCACATCCTGCTTTTGAGAAATCAATTCTCCGAAATCGAATTTCATCTTTGCAGGTTTGAGTCCTTTATAACGGGGGTGAGAAGATTCCCAAACAATACGCGCCGCTTCGATTAAATTCTTGCTTGGCAGACAGCCGCGATTTACACAAGTGCCTCCCAAAGTCCGCATTTCGGTCATCGCGGCGGTTTTACCAAGTTCGGCGGCGCGCAAAGCGGCGGCGAAGGCAGTGGAGCCAGAACCTAAAATTAACAGGTCAAAATGATTTTCCATGAAATTTTCCTTGTGATTTCAATTAGTTTTTCGTTCTTTTACAAGATGGCAAATGCAATTTTTTCCATCTATATCATCGGTTGGGAATGTCAGTCCCAGTTTATATAGTTTCCTTAAGTCTTTTTCCATTTTTTGTAAGAGTAGAATTCGCTCGCCAATCTGGTCTGCCTTGTGCTTGATTTGATCCAGCATAGTACGGCACGGTGCCTCTCTTTGATCCTGCATGGCAAGCAACTCCGAAATTTCATCCAGAGAAAGTTCCAGAGAACGCGCTCCTGCTACAAAGTGCGCGCGCTCCAAATCTTGTTCGCTATATTCACGATAACCATTCGGAGCACGTTGCGGAGAACGCAATATGCCAATCGACTCGTAGTAGCGGATTGTTTTGGCAGATAGACCGGTTTGTTGAGAAAATTCTTGTATTTTCATAGAGTTACTCTCACCTAATATACACCTTCCAGTTACTGGAATGTCAAGGCCTGTTTTATACAATTTCAGGCCAATTCAATAAGAAATCGGGCAATTGAAGTACGTATGCAAAGCGGGCAACCACGTTTGAATCAAACGCCTCCTGAGAACAGGAGGCGTATTCATTAGTGAGAGCGCGAGTTTCAAACCGTTGCTAGAATCAGCAATCCCATGACAACTACGCCGCCTCCCAGCGCCAGTCGCACCCATTCTTTATGATGGAGATTCCAGTGCGCCAGGCGGTTTAATGTAGGACGAGCAGATGCGGCAATGAGGATCACAACCAGTGGCAGGACAAAGACCAGATTGTAAAGCACGAGATAGCTATATCCAAGTAATGCCGAAGGTTGGAGGGCCAGCAGACTGATCACGCCGAGATAAACTGCGCCACTGCATGGCACGGTACACAAACCAATCAGAAAGCCTCCCACGATCAGGGCAGGGACAGTGGCTTTTTTCGCCATATCCTGGGCCATTGTCCCAATCTGAGACGGGGCTTGCAACCGCCATCCCAAGTCAGGGAGGAAGAAGTCCTTGAGCATCCACAAACCAAATAAGATCGCCGCGAGTGCGCCGATTCGAGCAGGGAGATGTTCGCGCGTAAAGAAGTCCAATGTCTTAAGCAAGCCAATTCCAAGCGCGAGATAGGTCAGGAAAACAGCGGCAATGTAAATGCCTCCCTGACCAAGCAGCCGCGCTCGAATGGCATTGATACTTTGCCCGCCGGCGTCGCCGTGGCGCCGTGGTGACACCTGCATGGTTGCAAGCATGGCCGTGATGAAAAGGAGCAGGACCGTGAAAGCGCATGGATTGATACCATCCACTGCCGCAGCCACAATGACAGTGGGCAGGGTGATCTTGGGGAGGTACATTTGCATGGCTTCGGTTGGTGCGTTCGGATGCCAAAAGCCAGTCAGTGCGATCGCGCCCAAAGCCGCGACAGCCAATGCAGAAAGGATGAGGATGCGGCGAAATTGTGAGGTTGTTGCCATGTTATCCTTCGACAATGATCTGGCCGTTCATGGTTGGGTTGGCTTTCCCGCCGCAGCAAATGTCACAGTAGAAAGTGTAAGTGCCTGCCTTCTCCGGCGTGAAAGTGGCATAATTGGAACTTTCGGGCTGGGCGATAACATTCACACCCAGTTCATCCACAGCCCATTGATGCTTTCCGCCGCCATCGGTGTGATGTTCGTTATCCAGGCTGGTCAGGCGGATGGTGACAGGCTGGCCAGCCTTGAGGCGGATCTCTGGTTTGTCAAAGCCGCTCATGTCAGCGGCAATGTCAATCACATTGCCAGCCATGGGCTCAAGCGCTGGACGGGAGAATGCGGACTGGATGTAATAGCCTGCCAGTCCGAGTACGCCGATGACGATCACGGCAAAGATCGTTGAGCGTATACGGCTTTGTCGCCTGAGAGCTTCTTTGCGAAGTGTACGGGGAGATTTTTTCATTTTGTTAAATCCTTTTGAATCTTCGACGCATTTACTCAGCCGATATGAGTTCTGCGCGGTATTTGTGGCGGCCATCGTTCCCGGCACTAGATACTGCGTTCACCAACTCATCAGCTAAGACCTTCTTGCTGTCGTAACGGACCTCGGCCAGGGCCATATTCAAGAATACATCCACGCCATATACGCCGTCCAGCGAAAGCAGGCTGTTGCGGACGCGTGTAACGCAGTTCTCACATCCCATGCCCCAAACAGTCAGAGTTGCACTGTCGGCTTTTCGAAATTGGTCCGCCGAAGCGGTTTTGTAGATCGGTTCAACGTAGCATTTTTCGTCCATTTTTTCTCCTTGTCGATTTTTTATTCAGGGCTTACGTACCCCACCCATAAGGGCGGCAATTCCAAGCAGTACCAGGACAAGCCAATACACAACCAACGTCTGGTTCACCAAACGGATATTCTTCTTTTTTGAGACAAAATCCAGAACAACCTGCCGCAGGCCATTTATGCCGTGTGCCAGCGCAAGCACCAGCAGGAGGAAGTCGTACATACGCCAGCCAACAAATGCCCAGCGCATGGACACGTAATTCAGGTCAATGTTGTCCACGCCCACCAGTACATCCTGGATCAATACATGGCCCCAGGCCAGCGGGATCAGCAGCAGTCCACTGTAGCGCATCCACTTCCAGGCAATCATTTCACCGTTTTTTGGAAGGTTAATTATGCGCGCCATTTTCAGATCCCCAATTTTTCAAACACATTGCGTCCCATGATGAACGCGGCGGGAAGCCACAGCAGGGTTGAGATAACTAGTGTCCATTTGACCGAGTTACGTTGAGTCTTGATTTCCCAGTTCTTCAACAGATATAGGTCGAAGATGGCAATTCTGGCTCCGTTGACGCCGTGATAGATGACGCTAAAGACGAGGAAAATCTCGCCGATCATAAAAGGCACGCTTCGATATATTGCAATTGCATCGGCGTAGAGGGATGGAAAGAAGAAGACCGTGGACGTATCCACCACGTGAATGACCAGAAACAACAGGATTCCCAATCCCGTCAGACGGTGCAGGACGAAACTCAACTGACCCACGCCTCCGCGATATGTGATCAGGTTTGTCATCGCTCTTACGCTCATACCAGACCTCTAAGCTACTTCCGTTAAATAGGTTTTTCTCAAGCCTTGTGCAGACGTGAGCTCAACCTGCGCGGCATCCATGCCAACAAAGCCATGCCGATGGCAAATCCAAACACCGCAATGATCTGCGATTGCGCTAGCCCAAAGGCGATGATGCGATACGAACTGGTGAAGCCTAGGAAGAAACGCTCAAGGCTGTAGAGAGTCAAATAGACGAGAAACAGCCTCCCGTCGGGCCAGTTGCGTTTTCGCAATTGCCAGAGTACAACGAAAATCCCCAGATTGAACACGAGTTCGTAAACGGGCATGGGCGTGTAGTACACCCCAAGTTGCGGAACCATCACATTCGGGTTTGTATATGCAAACCCGAATGGGCCATTGGTTGGTTTTCCCATCGCATCACCTGTAATCACACACGCAATGCGGCCAATCGCCTGCGCCAGAACCAGGCCTGGAGCGGCCGCGTCCAGTAATTTTGGGAAACGCCAGCCGCGCCGCCAAGCGATCAGAGCGCCTGCTATCAGCCCGCCGATGAGCGCGCCCCAGATCGCCAGCCCGCCTTCCCAAATATAAAACGCGCGGATGGGGTTCGCCGCGTATTCATGCGGCCAGTGATCGAGCACGTGGAATAAGCGCGCCCCGATCAATCCGCCGGCGATGATCCAGACGGCAGCATCGTAGATATCATCTTTTTTGAAGCCTTTGCGTTCGGCCTCACGCGCCGTCAGCCAGATACCTATTCCCATGGCGATCGTGAGAATTATGCCATACCAGCGTACGGCAAAGTGGCCAATATTGAAAATGATTGGGTCAATGGAAATTGTGAACATATTTTATTTAAACCTCACGAGTGAAATATTTTCCAGGAGCAGATGCCCCGGCAAACCACAAGAATGGCGATCAACAATCCTGCCAAAACCAGCAGGCTGATCTTCAATCCGAAGAAGGGAAAAACCAACAGAGCCACCAAAGGAAGCGTGCACATCCAGATAATGATGGCCAGTGCCATATCATCAAAGTGATTTGCGAATCTTTTCAACATGGTGTCTTCTTCCTGGTAAACCTGTTGTGGTTTCCACTACTCGCGCATAAGCACGAGTCGCAAGCCCAGCCCCGCGCTCAGAAGGGCAAGCACAATGACCGAGCCAATTAAAAACGGAGGTTTGGAACGATCCAACGTATGTTGCGCAGCACTGGCTTCCATTAGCACATCATTTGCCTGGTTAGCGGAGGAGGCGATGGTCAGGTCGGCTGCCACTGTTTCGCCTTCCTCAGTCGTGGCACGCAGTAGATAAAAACCTTCAATCAGATCACCGGGGAGAGTGAAGACAGCAGTGAAGCCCGCCTCCTCGCCTTCTTTTATCGCGGCAGCCTCGCCAAGTTCGACAGTGCCAGATGCGTTTTCCAGCGTGATCTTAAACACTTCGCCATCTTCCATATCAGCCCCGATGATGGTGATTTGCTCTCCGGGGGACGCGACAGCCGGTTCTACCGTGATGATCGGTTCGCCATGGGCCAGGGCAACGCTCACTGAAAAAAGGCTCAGGAAGAGAGCAATCAAGAGACTTCGGAATAAGGTTGTTTTCATGGTTCACCTCTGTTACCCGAGATGCTCGGCAATGGGTGGGAGGCCCGCTACGATCCCGCCGATGATGAGTATGAGCAGGATGATCCCTGCTACGATCAATACCCATCTTCGCTTTAACGGGTTGAGATAGGGACTGCGGTCAATGACCGGGACGAGGAGAAGCAGACTGCCAAGAATGGCCGGCACGATGATCAGCGCTCGCGCGCCCAATGCGGCTTCCGCCGGGAAGAGCCAGACGAACATCCACCAGGGTTTGGTCACCTCCGCGCCGGGCATGCCGTGTTGTCCAATTGGGGCAGGCAGGAGCAGGGCTAATGCCATGACCGCTGCCAACAGGATCAATCCATATCCAATCATGCTTCTCAGGTGAATATCGAAGCGGGATTCGCCCTCACCCTTTGTCTTGCGGGCAGTTGCATCCGCGGTGGCTTTTGGGGAGATGCCATGCTGGTTGATCAGGTAAATATGCGCACCGATCAATGCGGCAAATGCCATTGGTAGAATGGAGACATGCGTTGTGAAGAGACGAGTCAATAACGAGGCACTGCGGCTGAACTCCGAGGTGAAGAAAGCGCCCAGTGCTCCCATCAATTCACCAGCCTCTTTGCTGTGCTGCAGGGCTTCCAATCCTTCCTGGTCATACTTAAGCACCGAGCCAGTGTAGACTGCCCCAAGCGTGACGAACAGCAGACCGAGGCCAATGTACCAATTCATCTCACGCGGCCGCTTGAACGACGCGGTATATAAAATCCGCAATAGATGCAGAACAACGGTTATAGTAACGATCTGCGCCGTCCAGAAGTGAATGGAACGGATTAAATCGCCCAGGGGAACGCCAGTGATAAGGTAGACTGCGCTCTGATGCGCGTCGCCGGGCTGGGGGCTGTAGAACTGGGCCATGTAAATGCCAGTGGCAAACAGGATCAAAAAGCCTACAAAAGAAATACCACCCAGCAAATACCAGACCTTATTTGCATGAGCGGGTATGGGATAGGTCAGTCCTTTCCAGCCTGTGCGCTCAATCAGCCATTCGCTGAATTTTCCTGGCTGGGCGGGTTGTGGTGGAGACGTAGTGATTTTCATAAGAGCCTCCTGAACATTATCCAAAATCTACCTTGCCATTGTATGACTTTGAACCTGGAAACCTAAGCGCCGTTTATCGTATTTCGGAGTAGGCTTTTTGGCTTATATAAGATGTCAGGCTCTGGTTATGACCAGAGCCTAGCAAGGTTTTATAACCGAATTGAATTTATGAACGGCGCGCAATATTCATTGATAGATACACAAAACAACAGGCGCCGATATTCTCGGAGCCTGTAACACATTAACTTTCGATTTTGTAGTTCCTCATCATGCCCGCATCCTCATGTTCGAGATTATGGCAATGATAAAGAAAAGTACCCGCATAATTCTCGAAGCGGACGAGTACCTGAACCTTTTCGCCAGGCATGACCAGCACGGTATCCTTCCAGCCATCGTCCACAAAACCGCTGCTTAAGCCCTGATACGTCGACTCGCTGCCCTGCGTAAGTTGGCGGCTGAGTATCTGAAATTGCACGCCATGAATGTGCATGGGATGGGGCATTTCCATATTCATCATGCCCATACCCATACCGCCCCCGCCGCCTTCAAGGTTGGCGAATTCCCAAATTTCCAAATCGCCAAGCCGCACGATCTCATCCCGCGCAACCGCATCCATCTCGAACAAACGGTTATTGATGGTGTGAACCATGCCCTGCATCGCCAGTATGAATGAACGTGGGTTGTTTTGATTGACCGCATCCTTTACGTCATAACGGTCAATTGTCGAGAGGCGCGAAGGCAATGGGATAACATCTTCGCCTTTCTCGCCGATTTTCAAACTCAGGATATCGAATGGCGCACCGTTGGGCAGGCTGGAACCACCGCCCATCATACCGCCTCCCATCATGCCTCCGCCGCCACTGTCAAACCCTGAAAACGGCAGGCTGACCAGACGCATTTCACTGCCCGTTCGCCCGCTGAAATCGGCCCACACTTCCACTCGTTCACCGGGCGCAAGCGTAACATAATCACGGGTCACTGGCTCTTCCAGCAAACCGCCGTCCGTGGCGATCACGGTCAGGGGCGTGCCGTTCTGCCATGCGAGTTTATAGATGCGTGAGTTCGAGCCATTCAATAATCGCAAGCGGTACGCGCCCGCTTTGACATCCAGTGTTGCGTTGGGCGCGCCGTTGACCAGAATCGTATCACCCAGAAAACCGATCATCGAATCCATCATGCCGTTCGCCAGATAAACCATCTGGTTTTGCGAGTCGAACCTGCGATCCTGTATCACCAGCAGCAGGTCGTATTCGCCATCAGGCAAACCCAGCGCGGCTTCCTCGTCGTCGCTGACGATGAACAAGCCTGCCAATCCGTAATACACCTGTGGGCCCGTCAACTGGTGCGGGTGCGGATGAAACCAATACATGCCTGCGCGGTTGATCACCTGAAAATCATATTCATAACTCGCGCCAGGCGCAATGGCACAACGCGGATGCCCATCCATCTCTTCTGGAATCAGCAGTCCATGCCAGTGAATGATGGTTGGGTCGGGAAGATCGTTCTTTAGCCGAACCTGGATGCGTTGACCTTTTTTCACCCGAAAAATCGGACCGAGATATGAGTTGTTCAACGTCTGGATAGATTCTGCGCTTCCCTCTCGAACTGACGATTGATATCGCCAAACGGAAGTTTCTGCCCCTGAGAAAATGGGGAGCGTGGCTGGTCCAGCGGTCAGATCCACGGCGAGAGATGGGGAAACTGTCGCGGGTGGGAATGGCGTCGAGAAAACAGGAGCAGTTGTCGGGGCCGCGAAGCGTGAGGCGGGTGGAATGAGTCCACAAGCGCTGAGAGTCAGTGTCCCTGCACCCATTCCCATCAATTTGATAAAGTCTCTGCGGGTAATTCGAATATTCTGGTTCATGTTCCTTCTCCAGTTTGTAAGGTGAGCCTTGCAGTATATTTTGTTCCTATAAAGAGATCATAAAGATGGCAACAAGAGATTATAAAGATACGACATCCGAAGGTGGGCTTCGGATGTCGTACGAGGAGGAGAGATGCGTTCAAGCAAACGGGAAGTTATTTCTTCTGGAACACCAACCCAGGCTGCCAGGGGGTGCCAACCTGTATAAGAAGCCAGCGGTCAAGTCCAATCCACCCTGCGGTTTTCCAGGCAAGGACGAGCATTATGGACAGAATAAGAAATACGGGGTTGACGCTGGCAGAACCCGCCATCATGAAGTTCCAATTCATAAAGCCGCCGATGAAGGCTGATAACCAAATGAAAATACCCAGGATCAACGCTGCGCCCACCAGCAGTTCACCCACAACCACCAGCTTGGCAAACCAGACATAATTGCCGCTATCCAGCATGAATTGAATGAAATTTCGATACCAATCGAAGGCGATTAGCGGGCGCGCAGGCGCTTCGGGGATGAGGACAGCGCGTGCCCAGAAACCTTTGAGCGCTTCGCCGCCCTGCATCCAGGCGGGGTTGGTGATCTTGCCCCAGCCCGATTCAAGCCACTGGTAGCCCAGGTATAGACGGATGACAAGCCACAGCCAGGACATGGCCTTGCTTGTGAACAGGGATTGAACGATTGGAATGTCAGCAAGCTGATACTCTTTGGACATGATTTGTGTAGTCATTTCGTGCTCCTTGAGAAAAATATTTTGTTTCTTGCTTTGAGCCCCATCTTACATCCAGCACAAAATGTACAACAGCGCATATTCGCTTGTTTTGAGCCACGCCTTTTTGCTTATGATGTTTATCAGGGAAAAACTATCCTGAATGTCATATATCATCAGGCTGGATGTTCGACTTCGCCCGCCATGAAAGGATCAGGATTCAACAGAAACATATCGAGACAAGCCTGCGTACAGAAATAAATCCGTTCGCCGCGATAGTCTGCGCCTGGATATTTGGATGTATCTTTTATCTTCCCGCCGCAGGCAGTTTTGAATTCTGGCTCTGGAGGAAGAGTCGTTTGATTCTGAACCACGATTATTTTTCCTTATTGTTACGATGTTTCATTTCATTTCCGAGCCAAAACGCCGTCACTGCTACTGCCACACCAGCCATCCCTGCGAGAACCACCACACCGAATGCTGAACCAAACCACGCTTTCCAAATCGAAGCGAACAAGATGACGCCGATGACAAAAGCCGCGATGCAGGAAAGGTTTGGAATATGAATTCTTTCATGTTTAATTTTATACACTCCTTAAAACACATCCCCGCGCCAGCGATACCACAGCCAGCCAATACCAATCCCCGCAAAAGCGCCGACCAACCCTGTTAGCCAATGAATGGGATGAGGTTTTACCTCAAAAATGCCTTCGCCCACAATGAGATATCCGAGAATGCCCAGTCCGAAAGACCACATGTACACAACGACGGGCCATTCTTTGTTTGCAGTTTGTTTATGTTTCACCAATTTTTTGCTCATTTGATTTTCCTTGAATATTTCATGCTTATTTTTTTGAACGATTGACCAACCATACGATCAAGACAATGATGCCCACAACTGGAACACCAATCACGAGCAGCATCATCAAAAAACCAAAACCCATCATAATGATCTCCAATCCTGCTTATTCAACCATCAAAAATATGCCGTTGACTTTAAAGGCTTCTGGATAGCATTTTATTTGAACTGCTAAAACCATAGAAGGGCAATTTTGCCCGCCTGGGTATACGCTGTTTGGCGCATGGAGAAAAGTTGACAGTTCCCCATGAGAACATTACAATATTCTAAATTTCTAATATAGTGAAGGTATCAAATGACGGACCGTCAAATATATAAACTACATGCAAGCATTTGCCATACGTTAGCCAACCCCAAACGGCTGGAAATTATAGACAAATTGCGCGCCCGCGAGTTGTCAGTAACTGCGCTGGCAGAGGCTATGAAAATCAGCCAGGCGAACCTGTCGCAACATTTGGCAATCATGCGGCAGAGGGGCATCGTCACAACGCGGCGCGAGGGATTGAACGTTTTCTACAAGTTGAGCAATCCCAAGATCATACAAGCCTGCGACTTAATGCGGCAAGTTCTCTTGGAACATTTAGAGGCTGCCGCCGAACTGGCTCGAGGAAAGTGACAGAAAAGAAACCATTTTATGACCGAAACAAAAATGACAAACTACCTGCTCATTATCAACGATGGCCCTTATGGAAATGAACGCCCCTATAATGCCTTGCGGCTCGCCATGAATCTCGCCAAACGACCCGAAGCGCATGTTCGCGTATTCTTGATGGGTGATGGCGTGCAATGTGCAACGCGCGGACAGGAAACGCCGCAGGGCTACTACACCATCGAACGCATGTTGGGTTCTGTTCTGCGTGCCGGCGAAGTGGCAACCTGAGGCACATGCCAGAAAGCCCGAGGTCTCGGGCAGGGTGTATTAATCGAAAACATCCAAAACGGGAGCATGGAATTGCTCACCGACTGGACATTGGCAGCCGACAAGGTGCTGGTGTTTTAACACGAGGAATCTGTGGCGAGAAAGATTCGCATCCAACT
>Ga0082335_1003890_pt1 | contig 23597 bp, 14 predicted proteins | sample Subgrocontami58m_FD_72375 | JGI IMG/M metagenome (GOLD analysis project Ga0082335, IMG submission 72375) | Subsurface groundwater microbial communities from S. Glens Falls, New York, USA - GMW37 contaminated, 5.8 m (SPADES assembly) (version 2) ...
TTATAATGATGACCGCGCATTCTTTATTCCGCCACACGGCCCGCTTGCAGAACAATATCCGCAGCGAGCGCGCAGCATGGTGTATGCATGGGATCAGGATGGCAGGGGAATGGGTGGACTTCCCACAGGGTACTTCGGCTTCAAGTTTCTCGAATCGCCAACGAACTCAAACAATGGTCGCGACGATGATGACGACGGCATTGTTGACGAAAGCCCATTCAATGACGCGGGCTTCTTCATTGATGGCGTCACAACGCCTGTAACGTTCGGCATCGCTGACACCGCAAAGTACAGACGCCTGTACGGTGCGCCAAAACCACGCTGGTCGGGTGATGAAAACGGAAACTGGGATCCACGGACCGATGATGTAGGCATTGATGGACTTCCAGGCACAGGCGATTTCGGAGAAGGAAATGGGAGACCGGATATCGGCCGCGATGCCGAAGGGAACATTACTGCCGAGCCCAACTTTGGTATCCGCGATGTGAACGAATCAGACCAGATCGGTTTGACAAGTTTTTGGGCTCTTATCTATACCAATTCGCTGCCAAACGTTCCGAAGAACGATCAATACTTCATTCAACTTCTTTCGAGTGACAGTATCGACATCAATCAGGAATTGCTGAGCAATCCCGGCGATAACATCTTCGTCTACGGCTCAGGTCCTTTTGCACTCGGCCCCGGCGAAACGCAGCGTTTCTCGGTTGCATTGCTCATGGGAAATAATCTGCAAGACCTCGTGCTGAACTCAGAAATCTCTCAGCGGATCCTCGAGGCAAACTACCGCTTTGCGGCGCCGCCACCCAAACCGAACGTTACCGCAGTTCCCGGCAACGGAAGAGTCACTCTGTATTGGGACAACATTTCAGAAAGTGGGATAGATCCGCTAAGCAACATCAACGATTTTGAAGGATATAAAATCTATCGAAGCGAAGATCGAACCTTCGCAGATGTCTTCACTATTACCGATGCAAATGGAAATCCTTTTCTTGGAAAACCGTTCACGCAGAACGGTATCCCTGCCCAATTCGATTTAATCAATGAGTATTCGGGACTGCATCCTACAGAGTTCATTGGCCATGGTGTGAAATATGAAATGGGCTCGAACACAGGACTCGTGCACGAATATGTTGATTCGAGCGTCAGTAACGGAAAAACGTACTACTATGCAGTCGTCTCGTACGACCATGGTTCATCGGTTGGCGATGCACAATTCCCTCCCGCTGAATCGCAGGCAGCCATTAAAGAAGACCCCATAACAAAGGTCCTCTCCTTGGACCCCAACACGGTGAAGGTAACGCCGGCTCCTCTGCCGGGCGGCTTGATGCCGGCATTCACGGGCGAGAACAGTCTCGCACGCAGAGTGCGAGGCATCGCAACAGGACCGGTGCGAGCAAAGATTCTCAGCGACCGCGCCGTCCCCGATAATGCGACGTACAACATTGATTTCTTCCGCAAGGACACTTTGCTCGTGTATAATGTCTTAGCACAAACTCCACTCGTCGAGAAATTCACTGCACGCGATACGCTGCAAGTCCCGCTCAAGAAGAGAAACATCATTACGGATGGACTTGAAGTGCGCGATGCGTCAGGCAATGTCGTTGCGCCGAACCTCTACACTATTGATACGCGGCGAGGCTTCATCAAAGGCGCTTCCGCCGGCGCGCTGCGCAACAATGCGGAGTACACTATCAGCTACAGGTACTACACGACGTTCGAGAGCACGCGGTTGAAGAACGAGGACGACAATCCGGTGTTCGATGGAATGAGAGTGTACGTGGGAAACGAGCCACTTGGTCTCGACTCAGCAAGAAGCCGCTGGACAGTTTCAAACAACAGCAATGTGAATGTGAGAATCCAGCGACCCGTGTCGCTTACGAGTACGTTCACGGTCGTGCCGCGTGATTTCGAGATCCGATGGAACTCCACTGATACAACCGCGAAGGGAAAATGGGCATTCCCCGGCGATACAGTCATCACCAACGTCGGCGCCGGTAGAAGATTCACGATTTGTCCTTTCCGCATCGTCAACGTTACTGATACCACCGGGTTTCGGGTGTTCGTCAACGGCGCTGGGCCCGACAGTATGTGGCGACCCGGAAGAGAAATCATAATTCTGAACGCGAGCGGCGCAATTCAGACGCACGTCGGCATCATGATCACTGCACCGACATCAGGCGAAGTCCGACTCCCGACACAAGGGAACATCTACACTGTACGAACGACAAAACCGCTGGCGGCGGGCGACCAATACACGTTTACGACAAGCGCAGTGAAGTTTGATGCAACGCGCGCGAAGCAAGCACTGGACAACATCTACGTCGTGCCGAATCCGTATGTTGCTTTCAGCGAGTTGGAGGTGCCGGGATCTACTTCCACCCGGCGTGGCGACAACAGATTGCAGTTCCGCAACCTGCCGCCGAAATGTACCATTCGCATCTACACCATGGTCGGCGAGTTGGTTGATACGATTCTGAAAGATGATGATACGAGCCTTGCGTCGTGGAATGTTCTTTCGTACGAAGGACAACGCCTGGCGTATGGTGTCTACATCTACCACGTCGATGTGCCAGGAGTTGGTGAGAAGATTGGACGCTTTGCACTTATTAAGTGAAAGGAAGACGACTATGAATTTATGTGATAGACCGTTCGTTGAAATAGCCACGACCTTTAGGTCATGGACAAAAATCTCTAGAACAATCCGGACTTTAGTCCCCAACAAGGTTGTTTCGCTATGGGCTAAAGCCCGAGTTGATTTTGGTTTCTTTATCCCCGACCTAAAGGTCGGGGCTATAACCATTCTGTTGTTTACCATATCGTCCCTTTCGCACGCGCAGCTTTTTCGCAGCACCGCAAAAGTCGGAACGACGGCGGCGCAGTTTCTGAAGATCGGCGTCGGTGCGCGGGCACTGGCAATGGGCGGGGCACAAGTTGCCATGACTGGCGACATTTCTGCTATCTACTGGAACCCGGCTGCGCTCTCGCGCTCAAACACATCCAGCGAGTTGACGTTCAACCACGCGAACTGGATTGCCGATATCAATTACGATTTCGCGGCAGGCACGATGCAGATTGGGGAGCTTGGCACGTTCGGGCTTTCGATCATTTCGATGCGAGTGCCTGAAGAAATCGTTCGCACAGTGGATTTTCCCGAAGGCGATGGCCGTAAGTGGGACGCAAGCTCGGTCGCAATCGGCATCAGCTATGCACGGAACCTCACGGACAGATTCTCAATAGGCATCAATGCGAAATACCTTCGAGAGAATTTGTGGAGTGAAACCGCGAACGGTTTTGCGCTGGACTTCGGCACGCTGTACATGTCCGAGATAAAGGGTCTTTCGCTCGGCGCATCCATTTCCAATTTCGGAACAAAGATGCAGCTCTCCGGACGCGACCTGTTCTTCAACAACGACCCGAACGGCAACATCGGCAGCGGACCAAACAACATACCGGCTCAGTACCAGGCGGGTGAATTCGACCTGCCGCTCACGTTCCGCATCGGTATTGCATACGAGCTGTGGTTAGCGGATGACTTCCGCGCAACATCCGCTGTGGACGCGACACATCCAAACGACAATACCGAATATGTCAACAGCGGACTTGAGCTTGCATGGCGAGAAGTCCTCTTCGGCCGTGTCGGCTACAAGTCTCTTTTCCTTAGAGACACCGAGCAAGGTTTGACCTGGGGACTCGGCGTGCATTATACAATTGAGAACTCGGCAACATTTAAGCTCGACTATGGTTTTGCTGACTATGGCAGGTTGAAGAACGTGCAGTATATTTCGCTGGGAATCGGGTTGTGAAATTGCCGATTGTAGATTGAGGATTTCAGATTGAAAAGCAAAGCCCTGTTCGAGAATTCGGGCAGGGCTTTGTTGTTGGGCGTAGAGACGTTGCAGTGCAACGTCTCTACCCACAGCCAGATGGACTCCACTTACATGTGGTTCAGGGACATGTGGAGGCCATCTCTCCTTACACATAGGAACGCTGCGCCGCCGTGTTCACACTTTGATTTGACCCGCGTAGTTGATACATTGGTCATGTACAGTTGAGGAGACCATCATGCAAACGATAGAGAGAAAGCATAAAGGCAGGAGAGTTCGTCTGAACTCAAAGCCTCGCAACAAACGTGAAAGGAAAGCGAACGTTCTTAATCACGATCATGAAGAAAAAATACCTGTGGTTCCTGGAAAGCGATTCCACAAGCTGATAGGTCTTGTGAAGCTGGGGGGAAATGCAGTTGAAGATACTGAACGATTGTACTCGTGAACGCTCCCTTCATTGATGCCAACTACATTGTAGCACTCGTTGATGAAGACGACAGCCTTCATCACCAAGCAGCGAGCCTCGCTTTGCATCTCTCCCGCGTTGATCAAATTGTCCCCGACGTTTCCTTGATTGAAGCGGTCAGCGTTCTCGCCCGACGCTCTGAAGAGAAGCGAAAGACCGAGCGCTTCCCTGCGCTTCTTGAAACACTAAACTCACTCTTTCCGGTTGCAGAAATTCTTTGGCTCAGCCCAAGCGTCCCCCGGTATTACCGAGATTGCATTCAAATGATGGCTGCACACTATGGGCAGCTCAATTTCAATGATTGCCTCTTGGTAACGTATATGCACAAGAAGTCAATAAAATGGATTGTCAGCTTCGACAAAGACTTCGACGCCGTGAAGACAATTCACCGAATTAAGTCTCCTGACGATGTTCAGCTTTACTTAACGTAGAGTTCCATTGCTGCTGATTCTCAAAACACAAAAGGCCATTCCTCACGGAACGGCCTTTCTTTTTGTTCAACTGTCACTCTATGTAACAAGGTTGTAGAATCTTGTTTTCTGAGCAACATTCTGAGAGCAAAAAACTTGTCCACGAATCTGCACGAATCCTCACTAATTCTATTTTTCTTTCCTTCGTGCAAATTCGTGTTTATTCGTGGACAAATCTTTGGTTGCCTGCCCGCTCGACGAGTCGAGTCGTCGACCGCTTCGCTTTGGCAGGCGGGCGGCTCTGCTGCGCTGTGAACTCAACAACCTCTTAACTCTACAAACTCTAGTAACTCTAATAACTCTATGAACTCCCCCCCGGCTTCACTTCAAGAGCATTCCCGCCAAAAGAGGCGGGACTCCTCCTCGTTCGTAGATTGTCATTTGAGGAGTAACATCTTATTCGTCTTCTCAAAGTTGCCGAACTTGAGCGTATAGAAATACGTTCCTGTTGCAGCGACCTTTCCTGAGTTATCTCTTCCATCCCACACCACTTTGCTCGTACCGCGATCATACTCTTCGTTGCTGATGAGCGTGCGAACTTCGCGTCCAAGCAGGTCATAAACCTTCAACGAAATCTTATCCCTGATTGGCAGATAGAACGAGATTGTCGTTGATGGGTTGAACGGATTCGGATAGTTTTGCTCAAGCCTGTAATCATCCGGCGTAATCACCGTCAGGTCTTTAGTCTCGACACCACTCGGCCCACCTCGTTCTATGATCCTGAAGTTCCAACGCTTCTGGTTCACGATCTTGGACTTCACCGTATCGTATCGGCCGGCTACCGCATTCCACGTCAGTCTGTTGATTGCCGTACTGTCCGGAGGTCCAAACCAGCCTTGGAATGGTAACAAGATATCCTGCTTGCCGTCGTTATCGAAGTCAGTATTACGGGCGTAGAGTTTCGACACTTGTGCCGACCATACCGTGCGAATGGTGTCCATCCTGCCCAGTGAATCCCTCATGCCGATCGATGAATAAATTGTCGAGTCCCCATTGTAGAGAATGCTGGTAATCCAGTTTGCGGGATTCCGTTTGTCGCCCCCCTGAAATTCCATACTGACAACGTTGAACCCGCTTGTGGCGAATCTGATTCCGCTGAAGTACAGGTTCTTCTTTCCGTTTCCATCAACGTCACCGTAGCCGAACCCCAAGATATTCGAGTTGTATACGGAACTTGTAGGTGGCCCGATAACGCTTCTGAGATTGAAGATACGAGTGTTGGTAAGGCTGTCGATCTGCGATGTGTTGCTGCCTGCGTCATAGAAGATCATGTGGACGTAGCCAATCGTATTCCTAGTGGTGTCCGAGCCGTACCATGTCGGCAAATACACCTCATCTCGTCCATCTCCGTCGATGTCAGTTGCCAAACCGCCGAACAATGACACATCGTCGTTTGGACCGCCCAAGTAAATATTTTGTTTATCTACAGAAGTGTCAGCGAAAAGATATGTATTCGCGGCTGTCACCCTGAGGGGAGTGACGTTCTTGCGGTTCCAGTTGTGCAAAAGAATTTCTTTCCTTCCTGTTCCATCAAAATTCGCCGCGATCATCCCAACGGGACTCCCACCACCAAGACCGTAGCGTGCTGGCAGTTGCGTTCTCGACGCTGCCAACTCCACATTGAAGCTGGAGAAGCCGGGATCGCCAGTAGTCCATTCACCGATAGCGCTGAAAATGTAGTACTTGTCATCCACATTTGCTGTCGCGTTGTACGCCACAAGAAGCTCTTGCTGTCCATCTTGATCAATATCCAAGGCTTCCATGTATTCAGTATTGCCTGTCGTGAGAGTGATAAATGGTGCAGCAATAAGTTGAGAGTACGCAGTACCATAGTTGTCACTGCCGATGACTCCGTCCCACTCAAAAATATAGATCCCCTGTCCTCCGACTTGAGTGATGATTTCCTTCTTGCCATCGTTGTCGAGATCGCCAAAGATCGCTACACGAGGTGTCACGTTTGCACTGCCGGTGGCCGCACCCAAAGGAGGCGACGTCCATTTCAACGCAATTGAGTCATTGCCTACTGTTTCAAACAGGTGTACCCTTCCTGTTGATCTGTAATTCGTGACGATAATCTCGGATTTTCCATCCCCATCAACATCGGCGTCAAAACTACATCCCCTGATGTCGTTCAAACCGTAGCGGATTGAATCCGTTGCACTCCCTGGAAGAAGGGGATAGTTGTATTTAGCCGCTACGCGCACTTGAGCGTCGGAGACGCTCCAAGCCAATACTGCAACGAATAGCATGAGTAGAGTTTTCTTCATAATAAACTCCTTTAATTGTAAGTTGTGAACGGTTGGTTGTGGTAAACGATTTGAGGAACGTAGTGTTTTCTTACTAACGAATCTACCAAATGAATCCATCGCAGTCAAGCATTTCAACAAAATGACTCAACGATTCCGTCCGCAATCGTTCTGTGGAGCCGCCGCCCCATCGCTGTTGATAAACTCTGCCACCCTCTTGCTTTTGGTTTTGAATTGTCTAAATTGAGAGTAGAAAACATCGCATCCCGTGCGGTGAGTTCACATTCAATCCACATTACATCTCACTCCCGCCAGAGGTCGCTGATTCGACTCGTTGAGCGGGTAACTCATTCAACACACTACACCAATAACAATTGGAGGCACACATGAAAGCAATCCGTACAAAGTTGTTGCTTGTTCTCGTCGCAGTGCTGTCCCTTTCCATTGTGGAGCGCAGCGAAGCAAAAGTATATGCTTCGCACGTTCGCTTCACACAGGATGGCTCGACAGCACCGTTCGACGGAAGCTTCGCGGACCGATCCGGCATGGCAATACGGTTCATCTTGAACCACACAGCAGACTCTGTCGTCATCAATGTCGTCCCTGCGGGCGGAGGCCCGGCGGTGAAGACGTTGCGGAAGTCCGCCGTCCCGGCTGGCGACAATAGCATGATCTGGAACGGCAGTAATAACAGCAACACGCCGGCACCGACAGGTGCGTACAAGGTGCAAATTACTGCATATCATCGCGGCTTTGCATCGTACTCGGAATACCACTTGAGCACACCGTCGATCTTTACTCGCGGTGTTGGCAGTGTGAATAACCCTGCACTTCGGTGGTTTGGATTTATTTACACCGCCAGCAACGGCGGCTATGTCACTGGAATTGGGCGTCATGCATCCTCCGGACGCCAATGGGGGAACGTACCGGATTCAGCATTCCTCACATCAACCGGTGTTCCCGTCGGACCCAGTGATCTCCGCTACGCGACCACGGTGGATCAGGATGGTTACGTGTACATTATCGGTCGCACGGCACGCAGAATCTATCGCTACCATCTCGATACACTTAATGTGACGTTGTTTGATTCCAGCGCCTACGGAATGATTATTCAGGGATTGGATGTCCGCGGAAGCGGCGCAAGCAAGGTGTTGTATGTAACGGGTGACAGCTCGATCTTTAGAATTCCGATCGGCAACCAGAACTTCAACACCATCCCGCCGACCACGCTTGCCCGCGTTGTGCCCAACAAGCGCATGGTTTTCTGGGATGCGAAAGTCGGACAGGATAGTTCCTTGTATGTCATTTGGCGGGCTGATTCCACATTTGGAAACTTCGGCACGCGGCCTCGTGGAATAGCAAAGTTCAACTTGACCACCGGAACCCTGCCGAAGACATTTGCCGATACTGTATGGACCTCCAGCATTCCCGACGGCGATCCTGTTACCCTATCGTTGTATGACGGCGCAACGACCGGTTCGGCGGACGATATTCTGTACATGAGCACCGACCTTGCCGCACCGAACACATTCAACAGCGGCATCTATGCCTACACGGGATTGAACACCTCATCACCGACTCGGTCGGTTGCGTGGGCAGATCCCGACAACAACACGACCTCATTCCGGGGTTCGATTGTAACGGACGTTCTCGGCAACATCATCTACTTTGAGAACTCGAATGAGCAAGTCGTTCTCGTCTCGCCTCCGAGCGGAGCGAACTCCTATACCTACACCTCGTTCGATCAAGTCAACGTCACGGCATCGGGCATCGCACCGATACTTCTCACCATCAGCGAGGCGCGGTTCGATGGTAACGGCGACCGCCGACCCGATCGGCTGGGCGATACGGTAAAGGTCATCGGCATTGTGAACTCCGTAAACATCCAGACGACAAATTTTGGATACTTCATCCAAGACGATGCAGCGGGTATCCAGATATTCAGGAGTGGCCTCGTAGGCGCACCGGCGCTGCGTCCTGGCGTCCGGGTTTCTGTTATTGGGAGAATCGATTATTTCCGCGGTACAACAGAAATCATCCCTGGTGATCTTGCAGCAGATATTACAATCCTCGATACGGGAAATGTGATCACTTCAATTCCGTTGACGATTGGGCAGTACATGGCTGATCCCGAACTCTATGAAAGCCGCCGTATGCTGTTAACCCTTGCACATCCGTTCAACTTTACGTCAGCACAATGGCCCGCAACAGGGTCGAGTGCGAACCTGACAATCTGGAACGGTCAGGATACGACAATCATGCGCATTGATAGTGACACCGAAATTGACGGCAGTCCGTTTCCAACCTTCCCGGTCCGCTTGACGGGCACAGCAACACAGTTTACGTCTTCATCGACTGTCGACACGAACGGCTACCAAATTACGCCGATGTTCATTGCAGACTTCGTGGCGATCAACGCTCCACCTATCAGCAACTTCAGATTGCTGACGCCGGCAAATGGCTCGTCCATCGTTCTTGATACGACCGCGAGCTACAACTTCACCTGGCGCAGGTCGATTGATTTCAATAATGATCCCATCACGTATCAATTCAAGCCCGTACTTTTCGCAGGCTCACTTTCGAACAACAGCGGTGCCGACACAATTAAGACAGTCACTGGCTCGCTGCTCAGCTCATATATGGGTACAGCAGACCAGTTTGCGCTTCGCTGGACAGTGCTGGCAAAGGATGCACCGAACCCGCCAGTATCGAGCGTTGATACGTTCTTCGTTACCTTGTACCGATCATTTATTGGACCGCCTGCAGGCTGGAATGCACAGACCTCGGGTGTAACAACAACCCTGTATTCTGTCAAGGCTGTCACGCCGGCCATTGCATGGGCGGCTGGCGCGGGCGGACGAGTATTGCGCACGACTAATGCCGGTACGACATGGACTTCAGTCGGTGGCGGCGGAATTGGCACAGCGGATATCTACGCAGTTGATGCGTTGAGTTCAACAACTGCCTTCGTCACAACAAGTCCGGCAGCTACGTACATCTTCCGCACGACCAACAGTGGTACAAGCTGGGATACTGTATTCACGCAGGCAGGCGGATTCATCGATGCCATTAAGATGTTCGATGCCACTACCGGCATCGCGATGGGTGACCCCGTCGGTGGCAAGTGGGTTGTCATCAAGACTACGAACGGTGGTACAACGTGGGCTCGACTGCCGAACGAGCCAGTACAAGTTGGCAGCGAAGCCGGTGCAAACAATGGCTTGGCCACGTTCGGCATAACCCACATCTGGATTACACCAGGCGGAGGGGGCAATCGCGTGTATCGCTCAATAAACGGCGGCGCCACATGGCTTACGAGCACCCTTCCGTTCACGTCGTTCACTGCCGGTGTGCATTTCAATAACACGCAATACGGTGCTGCCGGTGGCAGCAACGGGTCAGCCGTCCGCACAACCGATGGCGGTGCAACGTGGACTTCTGTGACACTGCCTGGCACGGGTGCGATCTATGGCATTTCGGGTTCGGGCAACGACTTCTTTGCAACACGCGGTTCCATTGTCGCTGCAAGTCAGAACAACGGTCAAACCTGGGCCCAATCCTATGCCGGCGGCATCGGCGGACTTAACCATATTAGCATGGTTGGTGTCGGGTCACAGGTCGCAGGTTGGATTGTCAGCGCTACGGGTGGAATTGCATCCTACTTTGGCACTCTGACGGGTGTTGAAGATCGGACTCCTGCAATTCCGGAAGCGTTTGCATTGATGCAGAATTATCCGAACCCCTTCAACCCGACAACCACGATCCGCTACAGCTTACCGAAGGATGCTTTCGTTTCATTGAAGATCTACAACATCCTCGGTCAAGAAGTGGCAACGTTGTGGAATGATTTCCAGAACGTCGGGACGTTCAACATTACGTGGAATGGCAAGAACAACGCGGGTCTGCAAGTTGCCAGCGGCATGTATCTCTATCGCATCGAGGCGAAGCCTGCAGACGGCAGCCAGCCATTTACGTCGTTGAAGAAGATGATTCTCCTCAAATGATTCTTATGATCGAGGAGAAATCCTGCTCGACAATGACGCAAAGCTTTGGACTTGTCATTCTGAACGGAGTCCCGATTGCTTTTCAAATCGGGACGGAGTGAAGAATCCACGTTTGGGAACTCAAGCAACGTTTTTGGATTCTTCGTCCCGCCAAAAGAAGGCGGGACTCAGAATGACAATTCAAACAGCATCATTAGTAGCGGAGCGAGGCATCTCTCCGCGACAAGTAGCAACAAGGGCGTCAGCAATGGCGCCCTTTGTTATTCCAGAAGACATTGATTTGAAGGAAGAATGGTTTATATTCCTTCGAGAACATTTGGTGAGAATATGAAAGAGATGAAGATTGTCGGAAGAAAAAGGGGGCAGCCGTCCACGCTGGAGCGGGCAAAAGGTTTCCTGCGTTTGGTCGCGAGACTCCACAGGGGAAATCCTCTCCATCCTAAAGGAGTATTCAGGTTCAGAAGTTTTGAAGAAGCAGACGCATGGACAATGAAGATGATTACCAGGGACCGCAGTCAAGGCCGCCGGAAATAGAGGATCTTGTCAACCTGTGTCGCAGACTGAATGAAGCGGGCGCAAAGTACATCGTCGTTGGCGGCATGGCGATTATCCAAAACGGCTATCTTCGTGCGACGCAAGACATTGATTTGCTTGTTGACTCATCAGAAGATAACTTCTACAAGATTCGGGAAGGTATGCTTGGCTTGCCCGATCAAGCCATCAAAGAGGTCGAGCCCGGCGATATCGAGAAGTACGTGGTCGTTCGAGTTGGCGATGAAATCCTCGTGGATCTCATGGCGAAGGCGTGCGGGATTGATTATGAAGAAGCTAAATCGCACGTCAACATTGTCGAGTTGGACGGAGTCCCCATTCCGGTCGCCAATATGCAACTTCTCTGGCGGATGAAACAAACCGGCAGGGAGAAAGACATCCCCGACCTTCTTTTTCTAAGTGAACGCCTCAACAAGAATCTCCCCCCGAGAACAATGGTTCGTGATAAACCCAATCCTCTACGAGCGCTGTTGAAAATGTTCCGTCACTGAGACACTCTGACTCTCAGGCGGTGCTCCTCAGACGTTCTCCGTCTTCTTCTTCAACTCCCTCACCTTTTCATAGAAATCCTGTAGTTTCATCTCCTTCAGATAAATCATTCCGCGAGCAGCCCTCAGCCGGGGATGATCATTCTTGAGAAAAAAATCTTTGCCAAGGCATGTCTTTATCATCTTGTACTGCTCGACCTGAATCTTTTGCGCAAGCTCGGAGAATGGACCATCATGCTCGTAGCTGGGAAACGACGCTGCACTCTGCGAGCCAAAGCAATTCATGAACGCGGTATGCATCATCGAGAGTGAATTGAGGGACACCGGAACCATCAAGTTCGCTTCCGACGGCTTGTAACGGTACCACACATTGCGATAGCCCCACACACGAACCGTCGAGTCTCCACTTTCCTTCTCGTACAGCTTCAGCGCCTCCGCAACAGCTTGCAATGCTTTGTAGTGCGTGTCCGGTCCGCTCCCTTCGGGATCGAACGCCACAGACACAACGTTGGGTTTTACCTTTTTCATCAATTCGAAGATCGGGAGAACGTCACGATCAACTTCAGGCTCTTCCGAGAAGATATCGCCTTTGTAGAAACCAAGTCGCAGCGGAAAGACCGACGACGCTTCAATGCCGAAATACGCCCAGAGCAATTCCACTTCCCACTCTCGCAGCGTTCCTTTCAATGTTTGAATATCCGGCGGGTCCTTCGCTCCGGGATATTGCGTAACGAAATACTCATGCAGCTCTCTGATACGAAGCTTTATTGCCGTCATGTCCGACGTGCGATAGACTTCAATAAGGTTTCGCAACACTCTCCGCGCTTCAGCTTCGCTCTTTCTCTCATTATTGCTCGCCGCAGCGCCGTCAAGGTACAGGTACACATCTTCCATCCGCTTCGTCGTGCTTTTGGGATCGAAGTAACCGGACTTGATTAAGCCTGCAAACGAGAAGCTATTGATATGCCCCTCAAGCTTCTGGACAATCGAGAGCGTATAGGGATTTGAAACGGAAGTGAATCCTGATGTAAGGTTTGCAAAATAATGTTGATTGCTCGGGTCGCGCACCAGGTGATAAATATGCGCAAGATAACCGAGCATGATGTCGTCATGATGCGGCTCGGTGTGCAAGAACGTCGTGTGCGATACTTGCTTCAAGCCGGCTTGAATGTTATTCACGATGCTCGAGCGTGCTTTCGCTGTTAACTCAGAAGGTGAAGCGCCGGTTTTTCTAAGCAACTCCCTTGCGAACCGTTCAGTCTCAAAATCTCCCTGACTCAGCTCCGCAAGCGGTTTCTCCTTCTTCAGTGCAAGCGAAACAACTGTTTCTTCGCTTTGTTCTTCACTAAGGTTTTGTGCCTTATTGAAGTCTTCGAACTGCCGCTCGATAAGATGGCTTGCTGCGCCACGAGTCAGATAGAAGCGAGCATTGGGTAAATCCTGAAGCACAGACGCGGGATACTGCGGGCTTTTGCTCTCCTGGATTGCTTGCGCGACGATCGGCGCTTTCGCATCACCCGCTGCAACGATGAGGGCTGTTGCAGTTGCGTTGTACGTGATTGTCGCAAGCCCGATGGTTATGACAAGCCGGCTTCTCGAAATTTCTATCCCACCGAGATCGGTTGCGGCTGTGGCTTGCGTTTCGTAATTCGTTCCCGTTAATCGCGTAACGGAATACACGCTGGAGCCTCGTACGTTGAATGCAATATGCCCATCAGGACCGATGCCGCCGAGAAAGAAGCCAATGCCTCCCATCTCGCGGATCTTCGACTCATACTCCATGCAGAATTCATCAACGCGGTTGATGACTTCTTTCTGCAGGCGTTCGAGATCCGTTCGAGTTTGGCGAACGCGCAACGACAAGTCAACATTATTGCCGGCGAAAACTTCCTGCATCGTTGTTCCGGTAGGCAAGCCAAGCGATGTCGCATCAATAAGCAAAGCCTTGTTTGGATCAAGTCCGAAACCCTGAATATAGAACTCGTTGACGTAGTAGTGAAAACTGTTTTGCTGTCGGGCGTCCATCGGATAGAACTCGTCGATCTGCACAAAGCTCAAGCTCCTCATACCTGGACGCTTCGATGTCTCGACGCCGAAACTTTCCAGCAGCGATTTGATTTCCCGTGTACCCCATCGCTCAAGAATTCTGTTTACCCACTTGATGAAATGTTCTGGAGTCTTTCCCGTCGGCAGCGAAATCACTCCCCCCGGATTCTTCAAGACCCATTCGATGAAGCGCAGGGCAGTCAACTTGCCGAGCGTCGGAAAATTGGTCACTTCTATGACTTTGATTTTCTCCGTCGGCCCGTAGAGGAACTGGCGACCGCTTGCTTTTAGCTCAAGCTCTTCAACTGTTGATGTTGCGTCGTATTTTCGTGTATTCATGATTGAATCAATTGTCGGCTGTTCTCTCAAAACTCTATCTTCAAACATCTAATTCTATTCGGGGTTCGTTGGATAATGCAGGGATCGTTCTCTGTAGGGACGGGGCATGCCCCGTCCCTACTTTGGTCATACATCACTATTTTTTCTTCCACACATTCCCAAGCTTCGATAGCCAATCAGCAAAGAACGTCTGAACAACTTCATCATGATCGACCACCGTTGGCGTGAAGTGTAATCGTCCGAGTTTGTCCTTTTCTGTCGCGCTGAGAAACTCTGTGTGTTCTTTTGAAAGATGCTCGGTGTATGCAGCATAGATTGTTGTATTGCTCGTGTTCAAAAACTTCCGGAAGAAGTCATGGTTGCCATAGAACGCATCGAACAAAAACAAATCAGTAATGTGGTCCTTTAGTCCACCACGATCGATAACGAATGCCATTGGTCGGTAGCCGCCGCTGTGCGCGCTGATGATAAGCTTGTCGAGTTTCGCCGACTTAATGACTTGTTCCTTCCTCATCGTTTCCAACACATCGTCCACCATCCGCTTGAAGCCCCCCTCATCTTCCATCTTACCACAAAATGAATCTCTTGCACGATATGGACCCTGGGGCAGCACGAGCAACGCATTTGTTTTCTGCGCAATCATTGCTTGTGGCATCAAGTGGCGTTCAAGCACCCCCATGTTGTCGTTCATGTGTCCGTGGAAGTGAACGATGAGATTTGTTCCCGCTTCAGTCTCCTTAAAATGTTCAGGCACGAAGATAACGATGCTGCTGTCGGAGTAATGCGGTTGATATGGATAGAATGTTCCGTCCTTTGTTGTCAAGCCATTCATCCGCCCTTTGTGTGGGAATGGAGCAAACGACGAGCGATAAATCAGCCAATTGCCGCCGGGAAATGCATTCCAATCAACGTGCGACGACACGACGTTGCGAGTGTTGTAGCCCTTATCGCCCGTGAAATGATTCCAGACCGCACGCGACACATACGCGCCAAGCATAACAGCTCGATTCTCTACATCATCTGAATGATCAGGATGTTTGTCAATAAAGATAGCGATGGCATATTCGACTTTGTCCGTCAGAACCAGTGCAACATCGCCCTTTGTTTCGTTGATCCAACCGGTTTTGTGTGCGACATCGAACTGCTTGCATTCATCCCCCGGCAATAGACGCGGCACCATATCATTATATTCCTGGCGCTTCAAAATCTCAAGCATTGCATCACAAGATGCCGGAGACGCAAGTGTTTTGTTGTAGAGCTTCTCCATCAGCAACACCATATCTTCCGGCGTTGACATTCCTATTCCATAGCGAAGTGCTTCAGGAGTTTGCAGCTTTGTCTTTGGAGTATAGAGCCGATTCAAGAGTTTGGTATTCTTCAACCCTGACTGTTGGAGGAAATCATTCACAACCTTCATTCGCTCGGGGTGAGTTGGCGCTAAACGATCGAGGACAAGATTCGTTGCGGTATTTTCGCTGAGCACAATCATTAACTTCACAGCGTCAAGCAACGTCATTGTCATGTCGTCCGACATAAACTGAAGCAAGCCGGGCTTCCTGTCTTCCGGCGTTAGAATAATCTTCATGCTCGAATCAATCTTCTTTTGATCAACAAGATTGAAGAACGCCGTCATGATGGGCAGTTTGATGACGCTTGCTGTGGGGAAACGCTCGGCGGCATTGAAAGAAATGGCTTCACCCGTTTTCAAATTCTTTGCGGCAACGCCAAGGTGTCCGCCGAATGCGTTTTCGAGGCGCTGAAGTTCTTTGATGAGCGTTGAGTCGGTTGTCTGTGTAAACACCCTGGGAAGGCAAAGAAAATGGAAGAACATTGAAGCAATCACATATGATACGCGCATAGTTCTCTGTAGGGACGGGGCATGCCCCGTCCCTACATGAATCAACCGCGCCAAGATTCCGGATATGCTCATATCAATCCTAGGTCAAACATCTTCTCCGAACCCATAATGATTGCTGCCGCCTGCCCCTCAATTCCAAACTTCTCTCTCAAGATACCTTCGAATTGTTCTAACGAAATCTTCTTTCCTCTCGGATTCCATCGAGAGTATTCCCACATCAGCGGATTCAACTCAATGTATTGCTGAATGAAGTAGAGCGATATGTTGTCTCGAATGATGTGGTCGTAGAACCGAGTTTGCCAGATGGGTCTGCCGACAAAATGACCAGCTTCGTGAACCGCTTTTGTCACAGCAGACTTGAAGGATCCGACCACGTCGAATAGAGTATTCTTCATCGACCGCGTCTTATGCTCTGTAGGGATGGGGCATGCCCCATCCCTACAAAGTTCCGGAAGGGTGATTATTCCGTGAATATGATTTGGCATTATCTGAGAACTTTCGAGCATCACTGCGGGATAATGTTTTGGTATCTCTTTCCAACACGCATCGGCGATCTTCCCCAATGGGGATAACTTCATCTCGGCATTCTCAACTTCACCGAAGAGACACATCTGCTTCCTGGTGCAGATGTTGACGAAGTACGATCCCGGCTCCGAGTAATCGTATTCCTTAAGGCGAATGGATTGACGATGATGAATGGCGGGATCGTACTTCATAGACTTTTCATCAGCAGACATGCTGCAGAGTTGTTTACATGCAGGACAGGGCAAGCCCTGTCCCTACCAAATACGTTTTTTGTAGGGATGGGGCTTGCCCCATCCTATCACAACCACGCCCCTATATCAGAAAGTCATTGTAGGGGCGTGGGCTTGCCCCGCCCAAATAGGTGTGTTGCATGGTTGAAATAACACATCAGCATCATTTTCCAAACAAACATTTATACTGGAGATCTGTCAGGGTTTGTTCCTTGCTTGGACAGGGCAAGCCCTGTCCCTACAAAAGAGCAATTTCACACTTTGATGAACCACTTCTTCTTCCACATTCCCCACACGACAAGATACATGAGCAGGATAAATGAAATCGCAAAAAGCGTGGATGCATTGACTGGCGATGCAATCGGCAGATAGAAATTCTCAAAGACATAATTCTTTAATGACGTGAGTGTGCCATCTGGTTTTGCGAGCTTGATCAACCCCATGGTTCTCCCTACCACACCCGAAAGCACAAATACCGCGATGGCATTCATCCCATAGATGATGAACGGCTTTGCCCATGTCGTGTAGCCCTTCACGTCAATCAGCCAATAGAACATCGCAAGACACACCAGCGCCCAGCCAGCCATAAACACGACGTATGAGCTCGTCCACATGTTCTTGTTAATCGGCATCCACATATCGAGGATTGCACCGAGAACCAACAAGAAGTTTCCGCCAACGAACATCCACGCGGTCTTCTCTTCTTTTGTGGCTGATGAACGAAGCCACTGCCCCGTTACAACACCGCATAATGTTGTAGCGATGGCTCCAAGCGTACTCAGAATTCCTTCGGGGTCAAAACCCGGCGCGGGAGCGCCAGACCAAGTGTGTCCGGCAAGCAGATGAGAATCAATGTACCAACAAAGACTACCGAGCGGCTCAAGAACTCCAGCACCATAGCCCGGGACGGGAACAAGCGTAAGCAACATCCAATAACCTGCGAGTAAACCGACAATCCACGCAAGCTGGGCGCGAAGATTCGTATTTAAGGAGATGAAACCGACAATCATGAAGCACACGGCAATGCGCTGCAAAACGCCCGGAATGCGTATCGTTGCGAAATGATGACCGAACAGCAATCCAAACGGAAAGCCGTTCAAAAAAAGGCCAAGCAAGAATATCTTTGCTGAACGCTTGACAATTTGCTTGTACAAGTCAGGTTTGGCAGCACCGCTTTCTTTCCTCTTCGCAAACGAAAACACCATCGCCACGCCGACAATGAAAAGGAAGAAGGGAAAAATCCAGTCCGTGAATGTCCAGCCGTTCCACTTTGCATGCTCAAGCTGCGGATAGATTGCGCTCCACGTGCCGGGGTTATTGACGAGAATCATTCCGGCAATGGTTGCGCCGCGGAACGCATCGAGTGAGAGGAGACGTGACTGTTGGTCGCTCATTATTTCACCAGTTGCATCTTATGTGATTGAACGTAGTTACCTGCAACAAGACGATAGATGTACATGCCGCTTGCGTATTTCGAGCCGTCGAAGGTAGCACGATACTCACCCGGCGCAACAACATCATCCAACAGAATTTCTACCTCCCGGCCAAGCACATCGTACACTCGCAATGAAACTTTCACCTGCTCAGGAACGCTAAACGCAATTGTCGTGACTGGATTGAACGGATTCGGATAATTCTGTTTGAGCGCAAACTCGGTTGGAATACCAGCGAGTTGTTCGACAGAGGTAACGATTGTCCTAAATCTCCAAATGTCCGACCACGGACTTGTGCCGATGGCGTTTGTCGAACTGACACGCCAGAAGTAGATTGTTAGTTGCGCTAGTGGTGGTAAGGCAATTGAGGTATCAGTGACACCACTTGAATCGCGGACAATGGTGGTAAAATCAAAAGTTGTCGAGAGTTGCACACGATATGAGTTGGCTGCTGAAGCAGGTCGCCACTCAAGCCTCGTGTTGATTGGAACATTCGTCGCATAGTTTGCAGGCGATGCCAGCAGCGGCGCGACTGGGAATCCGGTTCTAAAGTTGAACGCGGAAGTGAAACCACTCCACCCTCCCGCATTGATGGAGCGGACACGCCAGTAGTACGTCGTTTGTCCGATCGTACCACTCATTGTCTTGAATGTATCAACGAGGGAAGAATCGTTATAGAAGAACGCTGATGTAAAAGTCGGATCAGTTGCCACTTGAAGGTGGTACGAGCCGGCAGTCGCTGCGCCATTCCACCCAAGCGTTACGGTCGCAGGAACGTTTTGCGTTCCATTTGCCGGATATGCGAGTACAGGTGCAACCGGTGGGTTCACCGCTAAGACGCTGCTCGTTATGCTCTCATTATAGTTGCGGTCGAGGGCAGTCGCGATGTAGTACCAAGGACCTTGTGTCGCAGGTATTGGGGGCGTGCTGTACCGGCGACCTTCAACCGAAATTATGTTGCTGGCAGAATCAAGCTCGTTCGGCAGGATGTTCGAGTGATTAAATCTATACACAACGTAGCGCGAGGCTGAATCACCATCAGGCGCAATAAGAGGTAAGTCCCATTGGATTGCGGCAGTCCCGCTATTGGGAAGCCGAGCATACCGTATTCCTCTCGGAGGATACGGCGCTACGGTATCCTTCCACCGCATCACGGCGTGCAGCGAAGGATAGCGGTAGAAATCGGTCTTGCATGAATCGGCAAAGCCGAGCGTGTTCGACGGGAACATTGACGCCCGGAAGAAAACGCTCCCCTGAGTTTTCGGGTTTGCTCTGTCAATGCGGACCTGGCTGGGCAACTCGCCGTTTGTGTAACTGCCAAAAATCTTTCCCGGATAAAAGTGTCTCGCGTAGTAAGCCACGGAGTCGGACCACCACCGGGATAACGCGTTGTAGTCCTGGCTTCCGCCGATGCGCCAGTACAATTGCGGCGTAAGGTAGTCAACTGTTCCCTGTCGCAGCCATGCAGTTGCATCGCAGTAAATTACATTGTAAGCATCAAGCCCGGTAATCCCCGGGGGAACGCCGTTCTTCCAAATGCCAAACGGACTCATGCCGAACTTTACAAACGGCTTAACTACTTGAACGCTATCATGAATCATTCTCAGAAGGAGATTCACATTGTCGCGTCGCCAATCGCCGCGATTGACGAACCCGCGGGGATAACGTGCAAACGTCGAGTCGTCTTGGTTCGTGATTTGATTCGGCGGGTACGGGTAGAAGTAATCATCGGCATGCACGCCATCGACATCATAACGGCGGGTGATATCGGTTACGATCCGGGCTACGTAATCACGCACCTGCGGCAAACCGGGATCGAGCATCTTCAGCGTGCCGAATGTGAGAATCCAATCGGGGTGTTGAATGCTCACATGGTTTGGCGAGAGGGTGTAACTCCCAACCGATCTCACCGCACGATAAGGATTGAACCATGCATGAAGCTCCATGCCGCGCTTGTGCGTTTCTTCGACTGCAAACTGCAACGGATCATAAAACGGGTTCGGAGCAACACCCTGCTGACCGGAGACGTAGTACGACCATGGCTCGATGCTCGATTGATACAACGCGTCACACTCCGGACGGATCTGAAACACGACCGCGCTGATACCCGACGCTTTGAGCTGATCCAGCAGTGTGGTTAACTGACTCTTCTGCGTCACGACCGGCAATCCCGGAGCGCTGGGCCAATCGAGATTTATCACCGTTGCAATCCACGCGGCGCGAAACTCGCGCTTGGGGGTTGGTGAGGCATCAAAGATCTGCGCAAACACAGTCTGCCCGATGCAACAGATGAAAACAAACGCCGTGACGATTCTTCTGATAACTCTCATCGCCAATCCCCTAAAAGAATTTTGCCGTGCAATCTTTTTACGAAAACCAAAGACGGACACAAGGACATTGAAATATGGTACGGTCTTGTCATTCTGAGCCCCGTTTTCCAGAGGCGAAGAATCCAGAAACGTGAGCCTTTCGATGCACTATATAGATCGACGTTGATAAATCTGCCTATACTGGATTCTTTTCCGTAGGAGTCCTTCGGACACTCCGTCCCGATTTGTCCGAAGGACTCCTTTGAGAAAAACAATCGGTACTCCGTTCAGAATGACAGGGTGCAGCTAAGAAAAAGGCACCCTACTGATAACCGTCAGGTGCCTTTGAAGATCAACATCAAACTGCGTTGGTCATCGAGATTACTTCACCAACATCATCTTCTTGCTAATGCTCTGACCGTTTGCCGTCAGTCTGTACATATACGTACCGGAAGAAAGCTTGGCGGCATCGAAGTGTGATGTGTATCCACCCACTCCCAGATCCTCGTTCACGAGTGTCGCTACTTCCTGTCCGAGCATGTTATACACCTTCAACGTCACAAAGCCCGACTTCGTGAGAGTGAACTTGATTTCTGTTGACGGGTTGAAGGGGTTGGGATAGTTCTGCGAGAGTGTGAACGCAGTTGGAATCACGCTTAGATCAGGTTCAACACTGGATGGTCCAAACGTGAATTTTTCGAGCGATGGATATGAGCTTGCACCGAAACAGCCAACATACGCCGTAAGACCATCTGGGCTCAACGCAACGCCCCGCGGACGTGTGTTTGCGCTATCCGTGTTGTAGTATTTCCACTTGAGGCTGTCGGTTATTGTACCGTTTGCAGGATTCCATGCGTACCAAGTGTTGATTGAGTAATTCGTTGCAGCACCAGGATAACGATTGGGACGATCAGCGGCTGAACCTGCACTTGCCCACAAGCGCGTTCGGGTCTGATTCCACGCCATTGACTCACAATCAAATCCCTTAAACAATGTATCGTTCGGACCTACGACGTAGGGGCCAAATGAACCGAAGTCGCTATGATAACGAAGAATGCGATGCAATGTATAGGCGGGGAAGTACACATCGTTGCCATTCTTCGACACTTCAATCGTGCGAGAGAACCCGAGAGATGTATCTACAACATTTCCCAAGCTGCTGAAGTTGGAAGCAAAAATCTGGATCGGACCTGTGCCAGTGAGAACTTTGGCAGCAAAGATTTCGCCCAGAGTATCAGCCGCAACCGCCGTCAGCGTGTTATTCGCCTGTGGCAAAACCTTATTCATTCCGGCACCCGTCTGATAATTGACGCGATACAAAGCATCGAACGACGACACAAGAATATTGCCCTGATGATCGGCTTTCAATCCCCGGTTGCTATTGTAAAGGGTATCTCGCACTCCGCCAACCACAATGGTTTTGATTGGAGAAAATGATGCCTGCGTCCCATTCGGGTTGAACACGTAGAGTGCGCGGCACGGCTTAAATAGGCCCGAGGTTGCATCCTGGATACTATCGGTGTTTCCGAACCATTGAACCCAAATCTTTCCAGCAGGATCAACTGCAAGACCATGAACACCTGAACCACGCTTAGCAAATGTGGAATCGGGAAAATAGCCCGCAAAGTTCCAACGGTTTTGGGCGAAGCTCATAACGCTGAGAGCAACGATGAGCACAAAGAGTGTAGCGAGTTTTTTCATTGTGACCTCCTATATATGAATTGAAAAATGTCTCCCCTCAGACTCCTAAGGAAAGACCGTGAATGAAAAGCTACTGCCTGCCGTAATACGGTGCCCCCAATTTCTGCGTCTCAACACGCAGAGTCTTTTTTGATGCATCAGCGGGTCCCGTTTGTCCTACATACATTACCGTTCCGTTTCCATAGGCCAGACTAACATTGCGTCCTTTGAACAAACCCGTGTAGAACAACTCCGATGACTTGTCGCGGTGTATGACGACCATTGAGCCTGCGAGAGAGTCTGTGCCAACGTACATATCGCCATCACTGGCAAAGGTGATTGCATTCGCACTTCCTGCCAAACCGAACCTGCCAGAAAAGTTGAAGTATAGCTCCCGAGGTCCGACACTGTCGGCATTGAATATCCTCGTGCGCCAGATATTCCAAACGGTATCATTTTTTGCAGCAAGATACAGAGCTCCTTCGAAATACCGTACGGAACTGACATCCCCGGTAAAAGGAAACTCCCTGATGTTCTGATCGCTAACACGAACGCGATAGATACTGGTATTGCCTCCTCCTCCTGCCCAGATGTTCCCCTGTTGATCGAAATCGATGTCGGTCATATTCCCCAAACCTCCTCCCCGCACCCAAAACGCCGCCGGTCCACCTGCCGCAGGTGTAAGCCAAATCGCATTCCTGTTTGCAACACTATAGAGTCCTCCACCCGGGCCGATTTTCATCCCGCTCCAGAAGGGAATGGTCGGATTAAAAACAGGTGAGAAATCCGTCCGCGCCCCTCCGGGTGTGATTTTCTTGACACCCAATCCGGTCCCCGCATTTGAAGCGACGGAGATGTAGACATTGCCGGCACCATCGCACGTCAACGATTTCGGCTCTTCTACAGTGTTCGGCAGCCCCCCGAAATCCAATACCGCAGCTATGAGCTTATACCGTTTCGTATTACTGAACAGTTCGATACCTTGCACTGCAACTTTCAATCCCAACGAATCCGCGAGCAGGATTGGCGCCTTTACGACCAATTGCGTTGTGGAAGCTTGCAACACAGGCGCGAGCGATGCGTTGAAGTAAACGAAATTATATTCTTTCACCGGAGAAAAGTTCGTG
>Ga0082335_1003891_pt1 | contig 23596 bp, 23 predicted proteins | sample Subgrocontami58m_FD_72375 | JGI IMG/M metagenome (GOLD analysis project Ga0082335, IMG submission 72375) | Subsurface groundwater microbial communities from S. Glens Falls, New York, USA - GMW37 contaminated, 5.8 m (SPADES assembly) (version 2) ...
TTACAAAGAACCCCTTCTCCGCCCAAATGCTGTCGGGATAATCCTTCTTGAGTTTTCTCCAGGCATTTAACAAGGCCTCCACGTTGTGCGCAGCCTTGTATTCCGAAACACCAAGCCAATACTGAGCCTGCGGTGCAATATCGCTCCTTGTGTATTTATCAACTACCGATTTCAGTTGAGCGCTGGCAGTCTTATAATCCTGCTTTTCCAGCGCCATCATACCCAATCCAAATTCCAATTGTGGAATGAATTCGCCGGGCGGCAGGAAGCCGTTAAAGCGATAGTATTCCGTGCCATTGGTATCGAGAATAAGGATCGTCGGCGTCCAAAATACCCGATATTTGTTTACAATTTCTGAATTGGTTTGTACGTTGATTTGCAGTGGGATGAAATTTTTACTGATATAATTGATTACTGCGGAGTCAGGGTACGTCACGGTACCCAATGTTTTGCAGCCTGTTCAGGTGGGCACAAAGAAATCCAGCAGAATAGATTTCCCCGTTGTTTTTGCCTTAGCTATTGCATCTTCAAGGTTTTTTTCCCAGACAATGGCTGGCGGAGCACCTTTATTGTCAGCGATACCTATACCAGCAACGGGTATTATTGTTAATGCGACAAGAAAGGACAAGGCATATATTCGCATGGTCTTCCTCCTTTTCTGAAAAAGGTATGATTGGATGGATAAAAAAAGATTAATATACAATCTGTGGGGGCAATTCATGAATTGCCCCTACAACTGCCATTACGAATGTGTTTCGGAATCTCTCTTACGCTGGTTCTGGCTTGGAGCCTGAACCAAAACGTTTCGGTTCAATCGTTCGACTGAGCGCTCACGACGAAGTCTGAAAGATTGAACCAGCAATGAATGGATAAAAAATATGCTAATAAATCTATAACAAAATATTTTTATAGAGTCAATGAAATACTGTCAGTGCTCTTCCTTATCCTTGTTCTTCGAAAAGGCATCCATATCAGCTTGTATGCGAGGTTCGTCAACCTCTTTAGCCTTGTTAAAACAGAGAATGCAGATGTCTCCCTTGGTGGTAGTCATCTTTTTCCACTCGTCTTTTTCTCCGAGGTACATGCCGCATTTCCAGCAATTGGCCATTGTCTATTCCCTATATAATTTAGAGCAACTTAGTCACGAATGAACACAAATTTCCACAAACAATAAAAAAGATTAATATACAATCTGTAGAGGCAATTCATGAATTGCCCCTACAACTGCCATTACGAATGTGTTTCGGAATCTCTCTTACGCTGGTTCTGGCTTGAAGCCTGAACCAAAACGTTTCGGTTCAATCGTTCGACTGAGCGCTCACGACGAAGTCTGAAAGATTGACCCAGCAATGAAGTAGAGACAGGTTTGAAACCTGTCTCTACCATTTAACCTTACAATATGCATAGCCCGCTAACACGCATAAATAAAATGCAAATCCTATACTATAAACTTACAAACAATTCTACAAACCGTTCCACAAGATAGGCAAGATATTCTATGTCTATGTAAGCCTCTGCACTACTATCCAGAAACAGTTTGCAACTTGCCGGAAACTCCTCATCGGCTTCCCAAAAGCATAAATACAGGGGAATGCACGGCAACAGGTCAAAACGAGCGAGATAATCAGCCTTCATCTTCCCGGAAGTTTCTATTCCACCCAGTTCCTCACTGTGCGCCTTCAGCTTATCTATATGCCTGTTAAATACCGTTGCAATCTTATCTTCTGCGCTGCGTTGAAATGCCTTGACATGGGAGGCCGTATTGGGGAAGTATCCCAGGGTAACCCATTCCCCTGTTAAAGGTTTGGATCCCTTCCTGCGGATATAATCGTAAATAATGATCTTTGACCATGAATCGCGGCAATATTCGCCATTTTCAAATAACCCTTCCTTGCGCATTTCGTAAGGTTTGTTTAACATTTTCAAGCTGATAATTTCACAGCCATTATTTGTCTCAAAATGGCCGCCAATGGCAGCAGACACCTCTTTGAAATTCGTGTGTTTCGCATCGACTTCCAATTTACTGCTCACCCGCTCATAGTTATCATCCTGAGTAACATTTGGTTTCTGGGAAGACGATTCCATATCTTCCGGGCTCATATAAGGGCAATCGCTTATTTTACGTTGTGCATTTTTCACCTTGACTGCAAAGGCCATACAGGTGGGCACGCCGCATTTCCTGCAATTTGTCTTTGGCAGTTTTTTGTATATATCAATCATGTAATCCTTGTCAGCAGGACTTCTTTATCTTTTTCGATCTGCGACTTGAGTTCATCTGCCGTTTTAAATGGTATTTCGTCCCGTATCTTAAAGAGAAATTGCACCTCAAGATCCAATCCGTAAAGTGATTCTTGGAAATCGAGGATATGTACTTCGATCTCCAGGGTTTCGTCTTCACTGGAAAGCGGTTCCTTTGCAAAGGTAGGCCTTGAGCCAATATTGGTCAATGCCAGATGTTCATGTCCCGCCCATCGGACACGTGTTCCATAAACACCTCTTGGCGGCCTGACTTCATGATGCAGATTGAGATTGGCCGTGGGGAATCCCAGGGTTCTTCCCCTGCCAGACTTCTTTACTACCGTGCCCAGGATAGAAACAGGCCTGCCAAGCATACCCTCCGCTATTTCTAGTTCCCCCTTTAGTATGGCATGACGAATAGCGGTACTGCTGATTACCTGACCCCGATATATCACCGGCGGACATTCGTATACCTCAAAACCGTATGTATCGGCCAGTTTTCGAACCAGCGTTATATTTCCCTCACGGCCTTTTCCGAAATGACAATTGAATCCGAGGACAAGACACTTTACTCCCAACCAGGAAACCAATATCTCACGGATAAAATCTTCAGCGGTCATTTGTGCAAGTTTCTGGTCGAAACTAAGCACTACGGTATGATCGACTCCAAAGTGTTCAAATAGTTTTAAACGATGTTCCAGCGAGGTAATGAAGGAAGGGGGTCTATTTTCGATAATGTTTTTAGGGTGACGGTCAAAGGTAATCACTACCGACTCACCCTTTTTCTGTGAGGCGTTATGCCGTATGCACTCGATGATCTTTTGATGTCCACGGTGAACACCATCGAACATTCCGATGGTAGCGACAGGGTAGTGAATTTTCCTGGTCAATTCCTTTCTGCCGTAAATCGTTTCCAACGTTTTCCCCTACCTGTTCATTATCAATCATTTCAGTGATATTCCGTATCTTTCCGTGGTGAATTATCAGCTTCTTATTGAAATTTTGTGTATATCTCCATGTGTCGGCTGATGTCGCTCTGCCAATCAGTCAGGAAGGTCTCTTGTTTCTCATATAAATAACGCTTGGTTACGTTTTCCCTGTCCCTTTCAAAGGCTGATTTATCCGCAGATTTCTTATCCAGTAACGCTATGATATAGCAGGCCTTTTCTCCGGATGTTTCTGCGGCTACCCCAAGCAGACCCGGCTTCAGTTCGAATGCCTTTTTCGCCACGCCGGGACGATCTTCTTTGAGTGCATCAATGTATCGAGACTCCTTATTGAAAAGCTTAACAGGACGAGAAATATAGCCGGTTTCGCAAACTGAAATATCTTTTTGGGGACATTCTGCTTTAATCGATTTTACTATATCATCGAAGGGAATACTCTTGGTTGTTCCGGCATATTTTTCGGCAAGTTCCTTCGCTTTAAGGAATCCCTTTTCCTGCTTGAGGTCGTTAATTACGCTATTTCTGACCTCCTCGAATGGCGCAGGCGCAGAAGGCCTTTTATCAACAACCAGGAAAACAACCTTACCCTCTACATAATCCAAAGGAACAGAGGGCTCGTTCTTCTCCCTTTCAAAAGCGACTTGAACAATTTGGTCTGAACCGGGCAACACCTCCTTGAGATCATTTTCCGTAAGGAATTCATTTTTAGACTTCTTACCTTTCGGAATCTCATAGGTCACGTTGTATTTTGTTGCCAGGTCTTTAAAACTCGGACGTTCGGCTTTATCCATAGTCTCATATATTTCCTCGTCCAGTTTATTCATGATTTCAGCAGCCTTTTCCATTGCCATTTGTCTTGCAAGGGTCTTTCGAATCTCCTCTTTTACCTCGGCAAAGGATTTATACGTAGTTGACGGCTTTTTTTCCTGAGGTTTGCTGTCGTTCGTGGCCTCTTTTTCTTCTTTTTTTGAATTCTTCTTATCGGTTGTCGAAGCATCTTTGGTTGCGGCCTTATTTTCCTTTGATTCTTCGGGTTTTGATTCTGTGCCAGTAATCTTATATTGAATTTCTTTATTATCTTCGTAATACTTTTTCATCTCTTCTTCTTTAACCGAGACTTGTTTTTCCACATCGTCAAATTTAGCGATCAGGCATTCTAACTTGACGCTTTCAGGAAGCTTGTATCCGTGGTTCCCCGCCGTTTCACGGTATTCATCATTCTTGTACTTTTCATAGTATGCACGAATTTCATCTTCTGTTACATTAACCGAATCAAGAAAATCCTGTGCCTTTAACGTGAGCGCCTTGAATTTTACCTGTTCGTTTTCAAGAGAGTATCTTTGCCAGATTTCTTCTGTAGTCATTTTTGTTGACGATCGTAACAGGGAATCCAGCTTCTCAACAAGCAATGCCTCTCTTATTGTACGGTCGATCTGCTCCGTGTTAAGCCTGAAATTACTACAGAGGAATTGCAAAAGTCCTGACCTGGGCATATTCACCTGTCCGCCAAACATCTGAAATGCCAGTCCCTGAACTGCACTCTCTACCTCTTGTGCTGTCACAACTATCCCCATCCTTTTTGCTTCTTCTACAAACAGGAGTTGTTTCCAAACCAGCGAGACAATGGAGTCTTTTGCTTGGGAAAAGAACAATCGTTGCCATCGCCCGAGCATATCTGCAAATTCATTTTGCGTAATTTTTCTGCCAAATATCTTTCCTATGGGTTTTTTGGGAATCATCTCCATAGCGGAATAACTGATACCCCATACAAACATTGCAAAGATCATAACGATATAAACTGTCTTTTGATGCCTTCGGAACCAAGAACTAGAAACCATATCTCCCTCTTAATCAAATACTATCAATAGTGACATTGAGAAATTTATAATAAAAATACTATTTTAGCCACAAACTTTATAATTATCAAATGGATTTTTATATTATACAATACAAAAATGTCTTGACACTTATTACAACCTCTGCTTAAATCACACATTTCGAGGTTGTAAATATATGCCAAAAACTAAGAAATATATGGTCATCGTCGAGTCTCCTGCCAAGGCAAAGACCATCGGTAAATATCTCGGTTCATCCTTCTTTGTTCGTTCATCAATGGGGCATGTCCGTGACCTGCCTGAAAGAAAATTATCCGTTGATATCGAAAATAATTTTACCCCAGAATACAAAATAATCCCCAGCCGAAAAAAACTGGTGTCTGAATTAATAGTTGATTCAAAGAAAGTAGATGCTGTTTACCTTGCTTCTGATCTTGATCGAGAGGGAGAGGCAATTGCCTGGCATCTATCTCAGGCACTTGAAATACCGGACAAAAAGGCACTGCGTGTCACCTTCAATGAGATTACAAAAGACGCGATTTTAGAAGCCTTCAATCACCCCGGTCCTATCAATATGCCAAAGGTCAATGCCCAGCAGGCGCGCAGGATACTCGACCGCCTTGTGGGTTACCAGATAAGTCCCCTGCTCTGGAAGAAGATTGCCAAGGGACTCAGCGCCGGTCGAGTTCAATCCGTGGCAGTTCGACTTATTGTAGAACGGGAAAAGGAAATCAAGGAATTTAAACCGCAAGAGTACTGGAAGATTACGGCGGAGTTGAAAATTTCTCTTGGGGATAAAAAGAAACCTGAGGACGTTAAGACTTTTGAAGCTCTTTTACAGAAGCTTGATAATGAAAACGTTGAGGTAAAAAATGAACAACAAGCGAAGGACATTGTTAACGAACTTCAAAAGGCAGAGTACCTTGTTGCAAATGTAAAAAAACAGACCAAACGGAATAATGCCCCTCCTCCTTTTACTACAAGTCTTTTACAGCAGCAGGCATCCACGCGGTTACAGTTCAGCGCTAAGAAAACGATGCTCATTGCCCAGCAGCTATACGAGGGTATCGATATTGGCAAGGAAGGTTCCGTGGGGCTTATTACCTATATGAGAACGGATTCTTTTCATATTTCTGAACAGGCGCTGTCATCCTGTCGGAAACTTATTACGGATAAATACGGCAAAGATTATATTCCAGAAAAACCCAACGTGCATGCTTCTAATAAGAAAGGAACCCAGGGCGCGCATGAAGCTGTCCGTCCTACTTCTGTAGAGTATACACCCGAATCGGTAAAGGGCTTTTTAACAAAAGATCAATATAGACTGTATGAACTGATATGGAATCGATTTGTTGCCAGTCAGATGAAACCCGCACTTTACGCCGTAACAGATGTTGAAATTAGTGCAGGACGATATACTTTTAAGGCCAGAGGGAGGGAATTGCTCTTTGATGGACACACCCGTGTTTCAGGACACGAAATGGAAAAAGACGAACAAATCCTTCCGACTCTGGAAAAAGACCAGAAACTCGAATTGATGGAATTATCACCCACTCAGCACTTTACCCAGCCGCCACCGCGTTTCACCGAGGCATCTCTCGTTAAGACTTTGGAAAAAATGGGCATAGGAAGACCCAGTACCTATGCTGCGATCATCTCCACAATACAAGATCGAGGTTATGTCAAACAGGAGAAACGCGCCTTTTATGCAACAGAACTGGGAACGCTGGTTACAGAAAAACTCATTGAACATTTTCCAAAAATAATGGATGTGAAATTTACTTCACATATGGAAGACGAACTCGACAAGATCGAAGATGGGAAAATAGTATGGCTTGACGTACTTAAGGAATTTTATGAACCGTTTAAGAATGATTTAGAAAGGGCGGTGGGAGAGATGAAGAGCGTAAAAGGGACTCCTGAAGAAAGTACAAAGGTATGTACCGTCTGTGGACAACCAATGGTTATTCGATGGGGAAAACACGGAAAATTCCTGGGTTGTTCAGCATTTCCCAAATGTAAAAGCACGCTTCCCCTGGATGAAAAGGGCGAACCTGCCGCTCCCGAGACCACTGACCAGAAATGTGAAAAATGTGGCAGTGCTATGGTAATTAAAACCAGCCGTCATGGAAAATTTCTGGCGTGTTCTGCGTACCCAAACTGCAAGAACACAAAATCCCTTACCGGTGAAACAACCAAGGTTGAACCTACCAACGAAAAGTGTGAAAAATGCGGCAGCCCTATGGTTATTAGATTCAGCAAGAAAGGCCGATTCATGGGCTGTTCAGCCTATCCAAAATGCAGAAATATCAAATCCTTGCCTACAGGGGTAAAGTGTCCCAAAGAGGGTTGTGGCGGAGACCTGATACAACGTTACTCGAAAAAGGGAGGTATCTTCTTCGGGTGCAGCAAATATCCTGAATGCGATTATATTGCGAAGGAATTACCCGATACAACAACTGATACTGTCAAGGAAGAATAAAATCAGGCAGCCTTAGGAAGCACTTTTTCTTCGAGTAAAATGCTGAATTCCATCAAATGGTTGGTCTACTCTATAATACTCTTTCCATTACTAACCATTCTACCTGTGTCAGTTTCCTTGTACTATACTACCTTAAACGTAATAGCCGGTTCGAACTCCGATAGTAACAAAATATGGGCGATTGATTCCCCAAAGTCTTCATCTTCGCTTTCATGGAAGGACATAAACGATTTTGTCTACCAATTACAAGATATAGACCTGACTGCTATAGGAGATACAAAATTTGATTTGGCTATCATAGATTACTCTGAAGATGGAGGTGAATCTGGTAGATTTAGCGCAGAGGAAATAGAAAGATTGATAAATAGCGCCGGTGGTTCAAAACGAGTGCTTGCGTATGTGAGCATTGGAGAGGCAGAAAATTATAGATTTTATTGGGAAGAAAGCTGGGATTGGGATGCTGATAATGATGGTCAACCCGACGCAGACGCTCCATCATGGTTAGGACCGTCAAATCCTGATTGGCCAGGAAATTATAAGGTAAAATACTGGGAACCTGAATGGCAATCTATCATCTATGGCTCGTCCACGAGCTATCTCGATAAAATCATCGAATCAGGCTTTGACGGAGTGTATCTTGATATTATAGATGCCTATGAATATTGGGGGCCAGGCGGAGAGAGCAGGGAAGACAGAGAAACGGCTGAGCAGGAAATGGTCGATTTCGTTGTTAAAATTTCCGAATACGCCAAAGGTAAAAATCCTGACTTTGGCATATTCCCACAAAATGGCGCTGCATTGGGCGCATATGAAGAGTATCTTAATGCCGTAACAGGAATTGGACAGGAGGACATTTATTACGGTTATGACGGCGATGGGCAAAAAACATCAGGGAATATTACGGAAGATTTGGAAGGATACCTGGACGTTTTTAAAGAAGCGGGCAAACTCGTGTTAACCATAAATTATCCCTTCGCATGCTCTGAAAAGGAACCCTGTTTTAACAAGAAAACCAGGAGGAAAATAAATATTGCATATAGGAAATCAAGGGGAAATGGGTATATTCCATACTGCACCGTTCGAAACCTGAACTACCTTACCATTAATCCCGGGTATCGACCTGATTAGCATGGGTCTTTATTCTGGCAGATAAGAAATGATGTGAACTAAAACTTTATTTCAAAGTTACAAACCCTTTATTCTTTACAAAGACACTGACGGGTTTACTTGTTTCTAAGAATTCGCCCATGAGTGACATGAATTCTATGACAGAATGCACCTCTTTTGTACCTACTTTTGTAATTAAATCACCTGGTTTTATGCCGGCGCGCTCGGCGGGACTGTCCGCCTCAACATCGACAACCAAAACCCCCTTCTCATCTTCAAAACCGAGTGATTTTGCGACATCTTGATTTAAATCGTTGACCACCAATCCCAGAGAGAATTTTGTCGGTTCATCCAGCTTTCGAATAGCCAAATAAGTTTTACCCGCAAGGTCTTCGGGCTGTCTTTCTATAAAAACATCCAACGCACTTTCTACTCCGTCTCGTATGACTTTCACGATGATTTTTGTATCTACCTTTGCATGCCGAATAGCATGCTGGAGATCCGTTGTGTTTTCAATCCTTTTTCCTCCTATCTCAGAAATAACATCGCCAGGACAGATGCCAGCCTTCGATGCAGGGGTATCGCGCCACACCTCCAAAACAAATGCGCCCATTTCTAAGGGCAGGCCAAAACGGGAAATAAATTCTTTTTTATCTTTGAGGCCAAGCGATGCGGCCAACTCATCGTTAATATCGTGCGTTCCCACACCTAAATATCCCCTTACAACAGCTCCTGTAGCCATTATGTTTTCAGCGGTCTCTTTTGCAATAGCGGCGGAAATCGCAAATCCTACACCCTGAAAACCACCTGAGCGAGTAGCAATGGCGGTATTCACACCAATGACCTCACCTCTGAGATTGACAAGCGGGCCTCCGCTATTTCCCGGATTGATAGCAGCATCCGTTTGGAAAAAATCCTCATAAATAAAGGGAAGTACAAACGGAATAACATGTGTTCTCCCTTTCGCGCTAATAATACCGGTAGAAACGGTTTGCTGGTATCCAAAAGGGCTACCGATGGCAATGACCCAATCACCCACTTGCACTTCTTCGGAATCACCAAATTCGGCAGGTAAGAAATTTTCTCCTTCTATCTTGATGATTGCGAGGTCTGTATTTGGATCGACGCCAACGATCTTGACCTGTTTGATTTGTTCACCATTATAAGTAACCACCGTGATTTCATCTTCAGAAAAACCGCCGATAACGTGGTTGTTTGTTAAAATATAGCCGCGTTCATCAATGATAATACCAGAACCTAGTCCCTTTTTGGGTGTATTTTCAGGGGGATGATCGCGTTTGGGTTGAAAATCTTGATGGGGTGGCGATGGTGCGGCTCCTATACTACTTTTTAAAGATTCTTTTTTTTCCGTACTTAAACTGACAACTGAGGGACTGACGAGTTGTGAAACTTTTCGAAATGTTTCTAAAAGCGGTTTGGTTATCTTCTCGAGTTCAATGAGTTCTTGCTTTAATTTGTCTACCCCGGCATCTCGGCCTGCAAAAGTAGGATAGTTATATAGGAAGGACAGGGAGACTATTATCAATGACAAAATTAATAATTTGGCGCAATTCATTTTTTATCTGTAGGGGTTTTCAATTTACAAACTAGATACCCACTACCCGCAAATATAAATACATCTACGAAAAATGTTAAGATAACTACCTTTTTCGCTAATTTGGGATCGTTTGTCCTGTGGACTTTTGCAATTGCATTAAAGGTAACATATACAATTAAAATATATGCAAAACATACCCCTATAATCAAGGATATTTTTCTTGAAGCCTTCATTAATTAACACCGCCGTTAAGTTATATTTTTAAAGAGTGATGTTGAGAAGCAGACTTACCGAGGCGAAGCCCAGACCAATAAAAAACAAGCGGCAAGATGTAATTAAATACTTATGAATAAATGGTTGTATGGTTAATAACCATACAACATTTAAAACTTGACTCATCCCCGTTTTTACGAGGACAAGTTTGTGAAGAGAAACCGCAGATAAAGTATTTAAGGAATGGCTGAAGGTACTATATTCTCTTTAACTTCCTCTTTTGTTCCCAACTTCATCATTTCCAAGCGATTAGATAACTCAATTTCAGACTTCTGTATATCATCTAATCGTTTATTAAGGTCTTCTCCGGTGGTTTTGTAATTGGCCTCAAGACCGCAAACATGCTCATCTAAATTTTTAATTATTGTTTCTATCTCTTTGATCTTTTGTAGGATATCATTATTGCAGCTCTTTATGTTACCCATGTCATTATGGAGTCCATTCCCATCATTTACAATTAAAGAAATAGACCTTGATAAGTCATCTAACCGTTTTTCTAATGTTTGAGTTGTTTTAGAAATTTCGACTACCCTACAATCAGTATCCCTCAGCCTTTCACTCGAACTAATACTACACCCGAAAAACAGTACCGGTAACAAAAAAGTAAGATAATAGGATACAAAATTTTTTTCATTTTTTTTCATTATAAATCAATTATAAATAAACACAAAAAAAATTTATTATAAACTGGAACTTTTTTTGATTTAAATATGTTTTTACTATCAAAGTGTTCTCCTTTTTAAGCAAGCTGACTTTCGCTTTCCTCCTTTTCTACGAAAGTCGGCTTGCTGTTTTTTATATGTAGATATCTAAAAAGGAACCTAGCGGTTTTCTACGTTTTGTTTTTTCTATAGTCAGAGGATCGGCAATTCCCGTCGTTTGAATGTTCTTCGCTGTGTCTCCCTGCGTAACGTTTTTGAATGTCTGTGCAAAAACCTCACTTTTTTTCTGTATCTTCTCTATATTCTCAGAATCACTACCTTTAGGTATATTTTTAATATTATTCATACGAACATTTTTTACTTCATTTTCAAAATCACGGCTGTTAATTTCTTTTTTGGTTGTTTGTGTGGATAATCTTTTAATTTGCTCAAGAAGTTTTGATGCTGCAGGAGTCACATCATTTACCATATCCCCTCCTCCTAAAATGAATTGATAAACCCATATATTCGTAATCTTTGATTAACTCAAGCGATTTTTGTACCTAAATTTGATACAATTAATTAAAATAATGTTCATTTTTGAATAAACGTATCAAACACTGTAGCATCAATGCGAATCATAAAAATGTTTATATTATTTGAGTAGCAGATACTATTCACATAAATGTGGTAATACTAAAGCATTACGATGTTTTTTACCAAATCCATAAATAGCTCTTATTATACATTGAAGGGATGTGTAAAATGGTTTTTATCTTGTTGTGTTATGAACAGAAGTATAAAACTGTTAAATAGCGATATAATAGTTGACTACAACTCACGATAATTTACACAAGTCTGTTGTAAAATTCAACTTGTTTGTGATACTTTAGTTTTGTCAAATTGCATTTTTATGTACTAAATGTTATACTTCTTGTGTAGAATACTGTTATTAGGAATAACTATTGCTCAATTTTTCATCGAAACATAAAATCAACTATATAAAAGGGGGCGAAAGGATTCGACCGGACAGTTAGAGGTATAGGTGGCGTATTGAGGTTGTCAGGCGGCCTCATTAAAAACCTGGCAAAATGATTTAAATGCCGAACAACCAATGGCAATGGCTGCTTAATTAACAGCCACGTTTCATTAGTCTTACCTGCGAGGCTGATGAAACGACAATTAGCAGGTTAGTTCAGTTCTTCTGCTTGGTGGGAACTGAATGAACTATCAACTGGGCTGGTCTATGGAAACCCTGTCGGTTGGGGTTCCGGATGACGAGACTTAAAAAACTGACTATATACGTAGAAGCCTATGCTGAAATGTCTAGGGACGCGGGTTCAATTCCCGCCGCCTCCACCAATGAAATTAAATAGACCGATAGGAATAGAAAGGCTGACAGTAGAAATAATAATTCACTGTCAGCCTTTTTTGTTTTGAAAGTACAATAGAGGAATAAAATTTTGAATTGTAGCCGGTCTTATGATTTACTTAGGGGAAATACTACAGCTTATCAGTGCCAGCCCTCATTTCGTTAAGGAACATGGTTTTGAGTATATCAATCTTAAAGATGAAGAAGATAAAAAACCACTATTAAGACTACACTCGACTCGTTAAAACGTGATATTTGGGATGATTCCTTTATAAAAGCAAAATACCCTGAAGTTAATTTAAAAAAACGAAACCGGTATAACATTCTCTGCTTAAAATGCTATAAGGAGGGTTATGAAAAATGGCTTTGCTAAAAAATATCAAAACCTGGTATAAAGGCTGGGACGGTGAATTAACTGTTAAGCTAGGTCAATGGCTTTTCCTAAATAAAAAAACTTACCACGTATTTAACAATGTTACTCTTCCACTATTTGGCGGTGGAACTACTCAAATTGACCACATTATCATCTCTGTTTACGGCATCTTTGTTGTTGAAACCAAAAACATGAAAGGCTTAATCTACGGTAATGCAAAAGACCCTACATGGACACAAATAGTCTTCATCAAAAGATACCCATTTCAAAACCCTCTAAGGCAAAACTATAAACACATCAAGACCATTTCTGAAATTCTTAAGATCCCGGAAGACAAATTCCACTCCATTATCTTCTTTATCGGTAATTGTAAACTCCAAAGAAATATGCCTGAAAACGTACTCTTAAAAGGTTATACTAAATACATAAAAAGCAAAACTGAAAAAATTCTTACAGAAAAAGAAGTTTCTAACATCGTTGAAGGTATTACAGCATACAAATTACCTTCAAGCTTTAAAACCAAAAGGAAACACATTCAATACATCAAAAGAATTCATGATACCGAGAATGAACCTCGAAATTATGACGAACCTATATACTAACCTGGCTTAACAACAATGAGCTACAAAAGAAAAAAAATCATTAGAGCCTTAAAAGAATATGGATTCGAATTCCTTAGAGAAGGAAATAACCACTCAATCTATACAAACAACAAAATAAATATTCCTACCACTTAGCAAGTTGTTTCACTCTGTAATTATCCCGACTTGCAAAAATATATTTACTATGTATAACGGTATCCGTTACAATGTTAGCGTATGGATAATGCAAAAAGAGAGGAATCCTCGTGATAAAATCATTCCGTGACAAGGGAACAGAGGATATTTTTGATAGAAAAAACACCAGAGAGGCACGTAAAACCTGTCCACAACAAATCTGGCAAACGGCACAACGAAAGCTCGATCAACTGAATGCAGTTGTTTCATTAGCATCGCTCAAAATTCCACCAGGAAACATGCTGGAAGTCCTTAAGGATGATCGAAAGGGACAGCACAGTATACGGATTAACGATCAGTTCCGAGTCTGTTTTGTGTGGAATGATGATGGTATAGATAACGTCGAAATTACAGATTACCACTAAATGATAAGGAGAATAAATATGGTTCGTATACCAAAAAATGGCCCACCTACGCATCCTGGCGAAATGCTATTGGAGGAATTTCTCAAACCTCTGAATATGCCACAAAGCAAGCTGGCAGAAAAGCTTGGAGTTTCATATCCGCGTGTTAATGAACTGATTAATAAAAAAAGGGGGGTTACCCCTGACACTGCACTTCGTTTGGAGAAACTTTTTGGCATGGACGCACAGTTTTGGCTTAATTTGCAGTTGGCATGGGATCTCTATCATGTAACTCACTCATCAACTGCGAAGGAAATACAAAAGATAAAAAGATTGCCTGCTTTTATACACGCCTGACCACTGCTAACCCGCACTTAAATCTTAAGCTGGTGACACATTGGTGACGGTGTTTTTGAGGTATGAAAAATCACAAGTTGCTAATTAATAAATACTTCTAAAATTAATACGGCGAGTTCGATTCCCGCCGCCTCCACCAATAAAATTAAACAGACCGACAGGAATAGAAAGGCTGACAGTAGAAATAATAATTCACTGTCAGCCTTTTTTGTTTTGAAAGGACAATAGAGGAATAAATTTTTGAATTGTAACCGGTCTTATGATTTAATTAGGGAAAAGACTACAGCTTATCAGTGCCAGCCCTCATTTCGTTAGGGAACAGGTTTTGAGTATATCAATCTTAAAGAGGAATAAGATAAACAAACCACTATTAAAACCAATCTCGAATCGTTAAAACGTGGCATTTGGGAATATTCACCGAGGAAGACAAAACAACACGAAGTTAATTTAAAAAAAACGAAACCGATATAACGTTCTCTATTTAAAATGCTATAGGGAGGGTTATAAAAAATGTCTTTGCTAAATAACCTCAAAGGTTTGTATAAGGGCTGGGACAGGGAATTAACTGTTAAACTTATTCACTGGATGTATCTCTAGATAACGTTGCCATTGAGCGGCGCGGGCCACAACAGTAACAGGAAGCGCGCCGTCGTCACACCGCGTCCGCTCGAAGGACTTGTTATTTACCGTTTTAAAAGTCTTTCCCATACCGGTTTGTAAAAGTTATGCATTATAGAATCAAGAAAGATTTTTATTCTAATCACAGCTTCCTGGTCGATGGACTCCAGGTTTTTCTGAGCGTGCATCACTTGATTGCATCTGATTTGATATATCTTGTCGAAATCGGTTAGCACCTCTTCTTCAAAGCCAAAGTCGGACAGGACCTGTCTTAGTTGTTTCTTCTCGTTCGTTAGTTTCTTTACTTTCAAAAGGCGAGTCGTGCAGAAAAACTCGAATGCTTTATAGAAGTTGCTAAAGGCCTCGTTCAGAAATTCTATATCGAAAAAACTGTGGTGCAGGTTGTAAAGACCTTTTATGTATTCTTTCTTTAAACTCCGCTCATTTTCACTGGCAATTGCTAAGAATACTTGGAGGGTCCGCCAAATTAATCCTTTGGTGATATCTAATTGTTTTTCTTTGTTCTGATATTTTCCGAACTGCCCGAATATGAAATGGGAATTCTTATTGCGTTCGTCCACGAGCAGATATGGAGTTGGAGAAACAAACTGAAAATCCCATGTAAAGTGACCCAAAGTGGCAATATTGATGGCTAGCAGGAAGTGAGAAATGATGTCATGGCACTTTGCAAAGAACGCCTCGGGAGTCGGGTCATTCTCAGTCCTGTAACAAGAAAGCATGAAGAGCCTTCCTGTATCTCTGAAACTTCTATTAACAGTTCGGGTTTCTGAAAATACTCGAAAGCATCCGCCGGAAGTAAGCCGCCCGACCACCGAGCTTCGTCGATTCAAACCAGGCTTATTCCGGGTCGGCTTGAATGACTTGTTAGAAGTCACTCATTTTGATTTCCCATAATATGTTACAGACTTAAGTCCTAATAACATATGTTCCACATAATCAAACTTTTCTTCGGGATCTCCAACTATAGCCCCGATTTTCTTTATTTCTTCTTTCATTTCTGGCTTAACGACACGAACGTATCCGGAACCGTTGACTGTCCAATAGGTAATGAATGCTCCACTGGCGATAGGGATTAATTCAACGTTCTCTCTCGATGTCCAATAATATTTGTCATCGATTTTTGTTATTGTGCATTTAAATTTGGGTGCTTTGTCTTTGGTTATATTCTCAGGTACCCGATTGATGCCGCCCTCGCTAATTTTTATTTCAGGCACGCCCATGAATATGATCATTTCTTTTGCAAAAAGAGGAGCGGCAATAGTCAATAAAATAAGGGTCAGAATTGCTTTTTTCATTATCATTCTCCTTCTAACGCTCCGCATCACCAGCGGTAGGCGAGCGCGAGGCCGAAGACCTCCCCGATCCTGACGCCCGCCGTCAGGTGCATGCAGTGGTTAGGCTTCGCTAGTCTTGCGACCATTTCATTCATGGGTGCTTCAGGATTCGGGCAATCTCGCTGAGTAGACAATCAACGTCTGGCGAGAAGTCAACCTGTCGTGCGGTTGGCAAGTTTTCACTTCTTCTGATCTGGCAATGGAGATGCTGGTCTGCGATGTTCCTGGAAGAATTCTCGAGGTTGAGCATACTCGCACGGAACGATTTGGCCCCGGCGTAGCTGTTGGCAACTTCTGCAAAAGTCTTCATTCTGAAGATCGGCGGAACATGATCGAGTATCGCGCGAAGGATCATCGCGGTGGCAAGGTAGCAGCCATTTCGGAAGGAGAGGTCGAGCTCCTCAAGCAATCGGAGCAGCTTCGTGAGGTCGAAATCCGCTGACTTGAGTGCGCTCAACTCCCGGAGGCGATCAGGGTGTACGTAGGCGCCCTTGGGATTGCGGGCCTTGGAGCTTCCTCTGGCATCGGCCCCGATGTCGTGTTGCCGGATCGTAGCTCGTTCGCGGCCATTCGCGCCTGAGCGATCATGATTCGCAGCGACGCCCCGAGGAGATCCGCGGAGAGGCGCAGCGTGAGGCGTTCGAAATGAGCGAGAAACGTTCCGTGGTAGGTGGAGTCAAATTTCAGGAGCGGCGCCACCTTGCTCGCCCACTCGAGGCAGGCCTCCTGGCTCCGGAAGCCCTTCGTGAGACCGGGATCCTTAAGCAGTTCCTCAAGTTTGTCGAGCGTTTGCTTCTTTTCCATAGAACTTGCCCCTGGGCCTGCGAAGCCTAACATGAATTAGACGTACTAAAAGCCGTCTTGCTTTACGGCTATTAGTACATATAATACTCTTACAGATAACATATTATATGCCCATTTGGGCATATAATTAAAGTTTGGAGAAAACTTGCCAACATATTAAGTAGTTGGCAAAACAATGTCAATATAATTTTAATGAGCGAAAATTCACATCTTAAAACTTAACGTACCCAGCGAAGGATAGCATTTTCTACAGGTGAGAGTCACATCATAGTAAAAACCAACAAATACATACCAAATAAAAAATACTTGAAAAATTAGTAAAATAATCGATAATATTACTGTGAAGAATATTCTTGCCTAAAATACACCAATACCATCAAAATATATTCTAAAAAGGAATAAATTTGATTGAATGGAAAATCCAGAAATCTTCATATTTTGAAGCACGATTTAAAAGATTTCAAAAAAATCACCCAGGTGAAGCACAAGCAATGTTAAACAATCTTGATACTTATTTAACTGCTTTAAATGAGGGTATAAATCCAGTAAATTTAACAGCAGGCTTTATTCACCATGAACCAGATGGTATCAAAGGTATAGACCAAAAAGGTGGAAAAGGAAAATTAAAGCAAAGCAGGCTTTATATTTATCCGGATGTATCAACAAAAACAGTATATGTCATATCTGTCGGGGATAAAACAGATCAAAAAAGTGATATTAAAGAATGCAGGAATTACATAGAACCATTAAAGAAAAAGGAAAAGGAAAATGGAAAAACAAGTTAAGAAAAAATATAATAATGTTTTGGAAATGATCACCGAGATTTCCAATGACAATGATTTCAACAAATCATTAGAAAAGGAAATTAAAGGAAAACAAATAGCAAAAGCCTTATTTTCAATGAGGTGCAAACGTGGCTTAACTCAGGCTCAACTTGCAGAAAAAACAAATTTCAGTCAAGGAAAGATATCAAAAATTGAACATTCTTTTGATACAGACCTTACTATTAAAGATTTATCTACCTATTGCACAGCTCTTAACATGCAAGTCGAAATTGGCTTTTCCGATATGAGAACAACATTGGTTGATCGAGTAAAATACCATTACTTTGAGCTCGAAAATCTTCTTGATGAAATGAGAAATTTATCAAAAGGCGACAAAACAATTGAAGAAGGTGTAAGAAAATTTACAGCAGAAGCTTTTGTTAATATATCCTTCGGATTATTAAAATGCTTTCATAAAGTCCATTTTAAAGAGGAAAAAAAAGGACATATTCGCGTTTCAAATCCTATTGATTTTGAAGATTCTGTCGGAAACTCCAAAAAAGAAAATAATTACAAATTAGTTTCCCATTTGTAATTTTCTTAAAGATTTTGTCATATCGTTTTAACAAGCATCTTTGTTAATAATTTCAAAAGCTGGTCTGGTTAATTAGAAGTCAAACCTTTTCATTCTTACAAGCTTCTTTTAATTTTTCGTGTATTTCTATAAGCTGGTGACACATTGGTGACGGTGTTTTTGGGGTGCTAAAAATCTTAAGTTATTATTTAATAAAGACTTAGAAAATTAATACGGCGAGTTCGATTCCCGCCGCCTCCACCAATTTTAATGCTATTATTTAAATACGAACATTTGCACTTTCAACGAAAAAAATTGTCAAGTTTTTAATTGGTAAATCAGTGACTTCGCCATTTCAATAGCCGCTTCTTTGGTTTTTAAGTTGCCTTCGAGTTGTTCATCCTCAATTTTCGTTAGAATATCTTTAAACACAGGACCTGGTTTTAGTCCCATGGCGATGAGGTCGTGACCTGTGATAAGGGGCTTTGGTTTGACTTCTTCATGGCTCAGGTTACTGAACATCTCCTGGCAGTAGTGGTAGTCAGATAGATCACCACTGCTGGCAAGGGCATCGATTCTGCATAACGCTGCCAGTTCCGGATAACCCTCCTCTGCTAATAATCTTTTCAGTTTGCTCAGCCGCATCTTTTGGGCATCCTTAAAATACAGGTGTTTCAGGACGAGCCAGACAATGCGATCCTTTTCGGCGTTAGAAGTCTTTAATCGATCGCAAATTTTTGCCGTCATGTCAGCGCCAACCTTTTCGTGCAGATTGAACCGGATTCGGTCTAATTCCTCAAAGGTAATGGTCTTGCCGATGTCATGCAACAGTATTCCCATAGCTAACGTCCATGAAGGCCTTCCCATCCCCTGTTCAGGGACAGGGGCAAGCTTTGACAGGCACAAAAGGGTATGCACGAAGACATCTCCCTCCGGATGAAAGTTTTCAGGCTGTCGTACGCCTTTCATGCTTGATACTTCTGGTAGTATTTCTTGCAAAAGACAAAGTTCATCCAGGAGTTTAATGCCAATATGTGGGTTCGTGCCCGTTAATATCTTTTCCAGTTCCTCACGTATTCGTTCGGCGCTGACCACATGAATATTTTTAGCAAGCTGAATAATCGCCTGTCTTGTATCCTCGTGGATGGGAAAATTAAAACGGCACGCGAAACGTGCGGCCCGTATCATGCGCAGATTGTCTTCTGTAAACCGTTCGACAGGATTTCCGATGGTACGGATAATCCCTTTAGAAATGTCCTCCTGCCCGCCAACGTAATCCAGTATCTCGTTACGTAATGGATCGTAGAGCAGGCCATTGATGGTGAAGTCCCGCCGTTTTACATCGGCTTCTGGGGTACTGAAGGCTACATAATCAGGGTGGCGTCCATCACTGTAAGATCCTTCCGTGCGAAAGGTCGCCACCTCGAAGCTGTGACCATCTTTAACAACAATGACTACGCCAAACTGCACACCGACAGGGATGGTCTTCTCAAAGAGGTTTATAATGTCCTGGGGAAGGGCGCTGGTGGCAATGTCGTAATCAACAGATTCCTTCCCCATAATCATATCGCGCACACACCCACCGGCAAAAAGGGCTTTATAGCCGTGCACTTGCAGGGTTTTTACAATTTCCAGGGCATTTTGTTTAACTGTCATGTTTGAGAAAGGCAAGAAAAAATTTTGATCTAACACCACAGTGATGCATCATTCACACCGCGTTCGCGACGCAAACGCCAGAAATCACTGGCGGGCAATAACCCGTTTGTTGGATTGACTTGCTAGATGCTTTTTTATTATTTGAGCTTTCAAAGGATATTTCCCAGGATTTTCCAGGTTGTCAATTTCTAAATCAACATCCAACTCCGGCCAGTACAAATGATAGCCATGAAGCAACTGAACATTCTGTATAGCTTTTAATATTTGATCTTTGAAATAAGGATAATCCTTATAGCTCAGAAGGTATTCCTTTCCTTTTACAAAAATCCATATGCCAAAAGGAGTTATATTTTCAACGCTTACTGAAATGTTTCTGCCATGCTTTAACGATTTCATCTTTATGCTCCTCAACGATTCATCGGAAATCTTTTCAATAATCTCGTGAATCTCGTCTAACCCTTTTAGTCTTTTCTTGTTATTTTCTTCATACTTACTATTTTAGCATCTTACCCGTATTTGCGGAAGAAGTAATTTGCTATCGCCATCCCCAATAAGTAGCTAATGACGGAATTGAGCGGCAACCGCAGACGGCTCGCAGGGAGCGGACGCATGCGTTCTCTCTCATATTGGCGACGGCAAGGCGGACAGCCTGTAAAGATTTGACACCCTCAATCACGTCTTAATTTGACTCATTTGTCAAACAAAATTGTGTCTGTCCCTATTTGTAGTTTTTTTTTGAAACAGTACAATTGAAAAAAGATAGGTAGCGAGAGAAGAATTTTTGATAGAGTTAGAAAGGAGTAAGTGTAAAACTCGAAATGGTTTTCTTTAGAGGTAGAAAGCTAAATTGTTAATTCTCAGGTATTGCGTCGCTCAAACACCGTGCCGAACAGTATTGTGTCTGTCCCTGTTTGTCCCCAAAGCTTTGGTTATAGCGTTGGCATGTGGGGTTTTAAATGTGCTTGCAAATTGCGTTAGCTTTATTTTTCTAATATTTTATTCAATCTACTTTGTTTTCTTATAATATCCAAAAACACTTTGTTACGAGCTTCTGCGTCTTTAATTAATGTGGTTGCACTAATTACATAGATTGATATTCCAGGCTCTTTATAGAACCTGTGGAATATTGGGGATTCTAATGAAAACAATGGTATATAATCATCTTTTTTTAGCCTTGCAGATAATTTTTCATCAATGTCGGTGATAAGGAATGCAAATATTTCCTCAATCTTTTCTTTACTCTTAAATGCTTCTACATAATCTACTAATTGCTGAATACCTGCAAACTTTTTTCTGTCGGACTTAGATTGGTAATCGAAAGGTTTTATTTCTACAAGTACCGATTTTAATCTTTCAGGGTCATTGGGGTTATGGGAAAAGAAAATTGATAAGTCAGGTCTGTCCTCTAAGATTTCTGTATTTTCTGTTTCTTCGCCTATTTCAGTCAAAACTTCCTTGATTCTTTTTTCACTTGCTGCGTAACTATACGTTGTAAATCGGTCATCCAGTAACCACAAGTTATTTTTTCCGATTGAGAAATAATCGTCATCTGAATATCTTTCCATAAACAGATTGTGAATTATAGATTCTACTCTTTCTTTTTTATCTACAAGCGTTCTTAATCTTTCTAAAACTTGTGCTCTGTCGTTGATGTATGATACTAATTCGTTTTGCGCAATTTCGATTGCGTCATTCAGTTCCTGATCCGAATAAGAAGCTTTACCTGCATTTGTTAAAAGTTTTTCTTTTTCAATATCGAATTTCTTTTTTGCTTTTTCGATTATTTGCTTTTTATCTAAAAAGCCCGCCATTTCAATATCTTCTTCGTCAATATAGTTGACCAAATAAGGACGCTCGTTTTGAATTTCCCTTATTTTTACTATGTTAATTTTTTGAGTTTCCGGGATACCTTCTTTAACTATTTCTGAAATAGTGCTTTTTAATTTGTCGTTTATCATTTCCCAAGATAATGACGAAAACATATCCACCCTTACAGGATAAATACTAAATTCATTCCGTTCATTATTTGCATGAGAATCTAAATAATCCGATTCTAACAACAAGAAACCTGAATAACCATAGGGCAAAGACATTTTAAAATCTTTTTCAGAAAATTCGCAAACGGTTCTGTTGTTTGTGCAATAGAAAGCGTTAAGATTGCCTTGCAATTTTTCTATACGATGGTGAAGTGTAAAATCAAATGCAATTTCTGATTTATCTGTTACCTGAAACTTTTTTTCATAAAAATCGGGCACATCGTTATTTGTAATAGAAACAGTATTAGAAGTTGTACTGTCTATAAATTCAATATCTATGCTTGCTCCCACTTTTTTAAAGAAAAATAACGTTGGGATTAAATGAAGCAACACTTTGTCTCGGATAGCCGCTAAATCAAGATCTATTCTTCTATCAATGTGTTTGTAGTGGTCTAAATAAGATGGTGTTAATTTTGAAAAAGATATTTCGGTGAAATTGGCATTTGCTTTTTTTGGCGTTTTTTTTATATCATCCGTTTCAAAATCTAAATGAAACTTAAATGTTCTTTCTTCTTGTTCGTTTTTTAGTTCACTTTTGTAATGAGCGTTTTCATATACTTTTAAAAATATAAATCTTCCAACACCTTTGCAGCCTAATTCCTTTTTATACTCGGTTCGATACTTGCAAAATGAATTGTAGTTATCGTTGTTTAATCCTTCGCCATTATCAGATATTGTTATTGTATCTACCTTTTTATTAATAATTTCAACGCCATTTTCTTTCATTGGATTATCAGAAGAGTTTAATCGGCATACTATTTTAGATGCCTTAGCATGAATAGCGTTTGTAATAGCTTCAAATAAGACATCATATTGCGTAACACGAATACTAATATCTTCGCTTACAATTCGACTAATTACGGCAAGCATTTTACTCATAGTATTCTTTTTAATAAATTAAATTTCAACTGTAGATAATTATTACAGTAACAAGGGTCAAACCTTCATAATTCAATATTTTATTTCAAGCTTGAAGTTACTTGTAAATATCCCCTCTTGGTCCTATCGCTCCAATAAGAACTGTTTTCTCTTCTAGTAACTCTATAAACAATTCTCAAATCTCCCACTGCATACCTGTATTTTCCTTCATGTGTTCCCCTCAGTCTTTTAATATATAGTCACTCAAGTGGATTTCTGCTTATTGCTTCGATGGCTTTATTTATCCTTCTTGCTGTCTTGTCACCAAGGTTTTCATAATATTTGACTGCTTTTTTGTGAGGGAAGATTTTATACATTTCGCTTCACTTTTTTCCAAGAAACAAACTCATGAAGTTTGCCTTTTTTTATAGCCTTCTCCGCCTCCCCTATTTGTGCCATAAGTTCGCGACTGGACAGTATTTCAAGGGTTGCTTCCATTTCTTCTTTCTCTTTGAGGTAGTCTATGAAATCAATAGCAACTCTTACTTTTTCCTCTGATAGCTTATCTATCGCCTTTTTAGCTTCTTTCTTTAACGTAGCGCTTTGCATTTTTCCCTCCCTTTACAGG
>Ga0082335_1003892_pt1 | contig 23593 bp, 27 predicted proteins | sample Subgrocontami58m_FD_72375 | JGI IMG/M metagenome (GOLD analysis project Ga0082335, IMG submission 72375) | Subsurface groundwater microbial communities from S. Glens Falls, New York, USA - GMW37 contaminated, 5.8 m (SPADES assembly) (version 2) ...
TATGTTTGAGAGAGGCCATGACGTGCTTTATGTCTGTTACGATAATGAAGCTTATATGAATACAGGTATACAGAGAAGCGGTTTGACGCCTACTCTTTCTAATACTACGACTTCGCCCTCAGGCAGCGAATCTAGCGGCAATCCTCGCCCGAAGAAGCCGATGCCAGAAATAGCGGCTGCTCATGGCATACCTTATGTGGCTACGGCATCTACCGGTTATCCTCAGGACATCCAGAGAAAAGTCAAAAAGGCATTGAGCATCAAAGGTCCTAAATATCTGCAGATACACGTGCCGTGTCCTTTGGGTTGGAGGCATGAATCAAACCTTACGTTTGACGTTGCCAAACTCGCTGTAGAAACAGGTTTATATCCTCTTTTTGAATATGAGAACGGTAAACTGATATCCAGGAAAATAGCAGTTATCAAGCCTGTTGAAGAATACCTTAAAGTTCAGGGCCGCTTCAAGCACCTTATGAAGAACCCCGAGGCTATAAAGGAGATGCAGGCAATAGCTGACGCTAATATAGCGAAATATAATCTTAAGACGGAAGCTTAGCAGGAGGTGGGTCATGGAAAAATGGGAATGTATGGTTTGTGGTTATATTTATGATCCGGCTGTGGGTGACCCGACGCAGGGTGTACAACCCGGGACAAAGTTTGAGGATATACCCGATACTTGGGTATGCCCCGAGTGCGGTGTTACAAAGGACAATTTCAAGAAGCTATAACTATGCCGACGCCGCTTTCTATCTGGGAAGATAGCAAAGATACCCTGGGCTTTGTGAAGGCCCTGCCTAGCCTATCTTTTAATATTTTATTTAAACCCGTCGCTTTTTTTAAGGAACTGACCTTATCGGGCCCAATAGATATAAAGAAACGCTTATCGCGGGGTGTCTTTTTTGCTTTTATATTCGGGTATCTGAAGTTATTCGTAGACCTTTCCTTTTTATCCGGAGATGTTCAAAACTATCCGTTATTTTTCTTAAGGCCGGTCATCAATTTCGTGATGACGCTCGCCCTTGTAACGACAGCTATTAAACTTATCCTGGGTTTTGACAAACTGCTTGTGCCCGCTTTCCTTGTTGTTTGTTACAGGAGTGTCGCGGAAATATTTTATTTTATTCCGTTCTTAGGGCCTTTATTGGCCGGCGTATGGGGCATAGCTTTATTAGCCGTCGGCGTAAAAGAGGCCTATTACACTTCGATGGTCAAGTCTGTATTAGCGGCAGTACTTATGCCTTTTATAATGCTGCTTTTTATATTTTTGTCTTTAGGGCCTGTTGCCAATAGAATAGTCGTTGCCCTGTATCCCGAGGCCCAAAGACAGGTAGTAAAGCTAAATGATATGAACGCTTATCTTTATGTGTCTTCTATTGCAACGGGCGCTAAGGCTTATAAAAAAGACCTGGGTTTTTATCCGTCCCATCTGGGCGCTTTAAAGAAGTATCTCGGTGGCGCCGTTACCGAGGACGTTACAGACCCTAATAACGCCACAGGCTATATTTATGAGTATACTCGTGTTTCCGAAGAGCATTTCACGCTTTTGGCGCGGCCTTTTAAAAATCTCTATTCGGGAAGGTTTGTGTTTTATACTGACGAGACAGGCGTTGTCCGGTTGAATACTCCGCAAGGAGAGTCTATCCGTAGTATTAAGGATATGGAAGGCCTTGTTATGGGAGGTGTTAAGTGAGCTGCGAATTAAAAAATAAGATATATTGGGTAGGGGCTGTGGATTATAACGTGCGTGATTTTCACGGCTACGTTACTCCGAATGGGACTTCTTATAACTCTTACTTAATAGTGGATGAAAAAATAGCTTTAGTGGATACGGTCAAAAAGGGGTTCGCGGAAAGCCTGCTTGAGCATATCTCTGAGATAGTAGACCCTGCAAAGATCGACTACCTTATTGTCAATCACGTGGAGATGGACCATTCAGGCGCGACAGTTGATATATTAAAGGCTGCCAAGAACGCCAAGATATTTTGTTCGGCAAAAGGCAAGGAAGGCCTGATAAAACATTACCAGATAACTGACAGGGAATTCAATGTCGTTAAGACAGGCGATACGCTCTCTTTAGGTAAGCGTACGTTAAAGTTCATATCAGCGCCTATGATACATTGGCCTGACAGTATGTTCACTTATGTGGTTGAGGACAAGGTCCTTCTGCCCAATGACGCCTTTGGCCAGCATTTGGCTTCGCCAAAACGCTTTGCCGATGAAATAGGGGAAGCTTATTGCATGGAGGAGAACGCTAAGTATTACGCCAACATCCTCATGCCTCTGGGCTCTATCATTTCAAAGAAATTAGAGGAGATAAAGGGTTTAAATATACCTATTGAGATCATAGGCCCAAGCCACGGCGCTATATGGAGAAAAAATATACCAGCCCTGATAGATTCTTATATGGGTTGGACGGTTTTTAATGCCAAAGAGAAAGTGGTAATAGTGTATGACACTATGTGGGAGTCTACTGATAAACTTGCCCGCCGCCTGACAGAACTTATCACTGCCGCGGGTGTAGAGGTAAAGCTATTTAATATCCGCAAATCAGATGGCAGCGCTATAGTCAGGGACATCTTAGACGCTAAAGTATTGTTGGTGGGCTCACCGACATTGAACGCTGATATGTTCTGGACTGTAGGCGGTTTTCTGACGTATCTTCGCGGCCTTAAACCGAAGAATAAAAAGGTAGGCATCTTTGGTTCTTACGGTTGGGCAGAAGGCGCTTCTAAAGCCATCAAAAAAGAAATAGAGGCAATGGGCCTTGAGACGATAGAGCCGCCTTTTGAGGTCAACTTTGTTCCAGATCAGGAGGAGTTGAGTAAATTAGGGGAATATGCTAAAGTGATCGTTCAAGCGGTAAAAAACTAACACCCGGCGCTAATGACACCCCGCGCATATGGAAGCGCGGGTGTGCGCTCAGTAGCGCAAATTGCGCCGGTGTTTTGTCATTACAAAAGGAGGTAAGTCATGGGAGAGAGATTCAGGAAGACATCGGGAGTGGACCTAAAAGAGATCATCGCGGACCTTAACAAGGCCTATTGCGATGAGTGGTTGGCTTTTTACGCCTACTCGTATGCCGCGCAGGCAGTATCAGGAAGCGCCTACGAAGACATGCAGGAGTTTTTAGAGAAGATAGCCAAAGATGAATTAGAACACCAGTCAGAAGTTGCTGATATGATCATCAAACTCGGCGGCAAGCCCACGGTCAATTTTAACGACATAGAGAAGAACGCGAACGCGCCGTTCCCTATGCCTCCTAAAAAGACTGATGATTATGAAGGTATAATTGAGTTTGTTCTGGCAGCAGAAGGCGGAGCAATTGAGGTTTACAGAAAGATCGCCAAGAAGACATTAGGCAAAGAAGATGTAGTCTATCAGTTAGCAGCGCATATTTTAGGCGAAGAGGTCCAGCACGAAGAGATGTTCGAGAACCTAAAGTAGGGAAGACTCCTAGCTTAAGCGCTTGTAAATTTCACACTAAACGCGTGAAATTTACTGCGCAAGCGTCGGAGTTATCTTTGCAAAGAATAAATACCTATAATATTCAAAGTTAAGGAGGTTTTGAAATGGCTAAGGTTGTTGTAGATGCGTCGACATGTGTTGGTTGCGGGCTTTGCGAACAGAATTGTCCTGATGTCTTTAAAGTTAAGGATGACGGTATAGCTTACGTAATATCACAGTCTTGCGGTAGCTGTGATCTGAAAGAAGTTGCCGGCATGTGCCCTGTTAACGCTATAACAGTAAGTTAGTTTCAAAAATAAGACACCGCTTGCCTTTATTGGCAGGCGGTGTTTCTATTTGGACTGGGTAATTGCTGAGAAAGGCAGGTCTGTCTTATGCATGAAGCGATTTTCTATAAGAATACCGGTGGCACGACAGTCCAGTGCTTTCTTTGCCCGCACCTTTGCACTATTAGGGAAGGTTCGACGGGTTTTTGCGGGGTGCGCGCGAATAAAGGCGGGAAACTTTATACCGCTAATTATGGCAGAGTGGCTTCTGTTGCCCTGGATCCTATAGAAAAGAAACCTCTTTATCATTTCCATCCGGGTTCTTTCATACTTTCCGCTGGGACCGTAGGCTGTAATCTTTCCTGTCTTTTTTGTCAGAATTGGAGTATCTCTAAAGAGGCTCAGTCGCCAACCGAGGGGATGAGCTCGCGGGCGCTTGTTGATAAGGCCAAGGAGCTGGATTCTTTTGGCATAGCCTATACATATAACGAGCCTTTTATGTGGTATGAATTTGTCCTTGAGACGGCTAAACTCGCCAAGTCAGCAGGATTAAAGAACGTGCTTGTTACCAATGGTTATGTCAATCCTGAACCATTAAATGAGCTTTTGCCATATATTGACGCGATGAATATTGACCTGAAAGCTATCCGCGACGGATTCTATAAAAAGGTCTGTTCGGGTAGAGTGGCACCTGTCCTAGAGACCATAAAGACAAGCGCAAAGTCTTGCCACGTTGAACTTACAAACTTGATAATCCCGACGTTGAACGATTCAGATGAGGAGCTTGCTGAGCTTGTAGGCTGGATATATGACAATGTCGGTGAGTCTGTTCCTTTGCATTTCTCAAGGTATTTCCCCTGCTACAAGATGAACCTGCCACCGACGCCGCTTCAAACTTTAAAGAAAGCAGAAGAGATCGCAAGAAAAAAACTCAAACACGTTTATCTAGGCAACGTCTGAGTACCTTAGTGTGATATTCGGCGAAGTCCCGCGCGCAAGCGCGGGGTTGAGCTAGCGGGGCTGAGCGGTTATTTAATGAGACAAATCAAACAGAACAGTTTGTCTCATTACTTTACCTTTGTATCGGGGATGAAGCTGGTAAGGCGGGCTTGTTTTTTCAAATTCTCTGAAAAATCATTAAATACCTTATTGCGATTGGACTCAAGCAGTTGTTTCGCGAAGTCTTCTTTTTCTTTTTTGAATTTTTCTTCATCGAACGGTATGGTCTCTATGGATCGGATGTCGTAGAAACCCTGTTCTAGTTCTATGGGGCTTTCGTAAACAGCGTCTTTGGCAAGTTGAAATGCCGCGTCTTTTAACGGTTGCGCCATGCCAAGTTCAGATATATATCCTTCGTGCGCGAATAGCGGCGTTTCTTTGACGGCCAAGCCGCTTTCCTGGGCCGCTTTTTCAAATGACAAAGATTTTGTTTTGACGCTGTTTAGGAACTCTTTGGCGTTATTACGGGCTATCTCTTTGGATTTTTCGTTCAAGAGCGCGTCTTTTGCTTTATCTTTTGCCTGGGCATATTCAGGGACGTATGCTTCTTTTTTATCTTTGATCATAAATACATAGACCCCCCGCGGAGTCTCTATTACTTTACTTAAGTTGTCTTTGGATAGATCAAAGAGGACGCTAGAGAGTTGAGGCATCCAGCCTAAGCCAGGTATTGGGTCTTCAAATCCAAAAAGCCCTGTTTCTTTGATCTCAAGGTTTTCTTCTTTGGCTGCCTCGGCTAAGCCTTTGGTTTTTGCCAGCGCGAGGGCTTTTGTTACTTGTTCTTTTATCTTTGTTTTATCATCTTCGGTGGCGTTTTCCTTGAATTCTATTCCGCAGTAACTCGCGTTGATCTGTGGCGGGACCTTGAACTTTTCTTTTGAGCTTTCATAGTATGCTTTGGCCTCGTCTTCTGTTACAGGGGCTTTGTCTTTGTAACCCTTGGAAGAAAAGAAGACGTATTTGACGCGTGTCTGAACGTTTACCTTTTCATATTCTTTTTTGACCTCATCGTCGGATATCGCAACACCGTCCGTTATTTCTTTAAAGAGTTTTGCCATAGACAGGTTTTCGCGCAGCTGTTCTTCAAATGTCCTAGGTTGCATGTTCAATGAATACCTTAAGAATAGCTCGTATGCCTGAGGGTCAAAACCGTTGTTTTTCTGTAAGAACGGCATATTGGTAAGGGCAGTTATGATCTCAGAGTCTGATGCTCTTAGTTTGCGGCGTTTTGTTTCGTGAAGGATGATGAGCCTTTCCCATGTTGCTTGTGTCGGATTGAAAAATGCCGTGGCTATCTCTTTGGCTTTTTCGCCATACTGGAGCTTTAATTGGGTGTCCCAGGCTAACATGGCCTTGCTAAAATCATCAAAACTCACCTTTTTGCCGAAAATTATGCCGGCGTAGTTAGGGGTCTTGTTCTTCTCAATGGAGCTGGCAGAACCCCATATGATAAAAGCCGGGATGATGAGGGCGGCCAGTACATAGAATATGCGCTTGGCGACTTTTTTCCTTCTTAATAGTTTAAGCATAAGTGTTTCCTATTATACACGCCAATTTTTCCTTTACAAAGCAAATTTTCAAATGTATAATGCCCACGCTATGACAAATAAAGAAGAGAAGAAACTAAAATTAGGTATACCCAAGGGGAGCTTAAGCGAAGCTACCATAAAGATGTTCGCCAAAGCTGGCTTTAATGTGGTTGTGAGCTCGCGTTCCTATATACCTACCATTAATGACGCTGAGATAGAACCTATCATGCTCAGGGCCCAGGAGATGTCGCGTTACGTGGAAGACGGGGCTTTGGATTGCGGTATTACGGGCAATGATTGGATATTAGAGAACAAGTCAGACGTTACTAAGCTGGCTGACCTGGCTTATGCCAAACAGAGCATGTCTCCTGTGCGCTGGGTCCTTGCTATACCTAATGAGTCTGATATTAAGTCAGTAAAAGACCTGCAAGGCAAGAGGATAGCCACTGAACTTGTCGAGGTCACAAAAGATTTTTTAAAAAAGAATGATGTTAAGGCGGACGTGGAGTTCAGCTGGGGCGCGACCGAGGTCAAGGTGGCCGTAAAGCTGGTTGACGCTATTGTTGAGTTGACCGAGACCGGTTCCAGCCTGCGGGCGCATAACTTAAAAGAGATAGCTACTATTTGCACTTCTACCACACAGTTCATTGCCAATAAGACCGCCTGTCAGGACACATGGAAAAGAAAAAAAATGGAACAGATAATCCTTCTTTTAAGGGGCGCTATTGAGGCCGAAGGCAAGGTCGGGCTGAAAATGAACGTGCCAGCCGAAAAGTTAGACGACTTGATAAAGATACTGCCTGCTTTGAAAAAGCCTACGATCTCAAGCTTGTCTGACAAAAAGTGGGTAGCAGTTGAAATAGTAATTGAAGAGCGTCTTGTGCGTAAGATGATCCCTGAACTTAAAGAAGCAGGGGCTGAGGGTATAATCGAATACGCGTTGAATAAGTTGATACAATAAGGAATGGTCTAAGGGGTAAAGTATGCCTTGTGGAAGAAAAAGAAAAAGAAGGAAGATCAAGACGCATAAAAGGAAAAAAATGCGCCGCAAACTCCGTCACCTCAAGAAGAGGGACTGGGGATGATGCGCGCCCGCCGGAAAATCGCATTGGCGGGCTATGTTACGCGATCTTGATGTCGTGCAAAAAAAGATCAGCGCTGTTCTTGTGCGGCGGTGTCTTGGGTTTTCTTTTGTGTTCGTGCGCTTCGAACTCTTATAGCCTGTATTTAAAAGGGCTTTTGAGCGACAGGTCCGGAGATATAGAAGAAGCCGTTGATTATTATCGGAAAGCCCAAAGCCATGACGGCCGCATGCCGTCATTTCATCTACAGCTTGGCCTGGATTACATAAGGCTGAAAAAATATAAAGAGGCTGTAGCAGAATTTGAGAAAGCTGTCAGCGCTTCACCGGATGATGACGATGCCCGCTATGTCCTCGCTCTGCTGTATGTGCAAGTCAATGATCTTAATAGGGCCTCTCAGCAATACGAAGTCCTTCTCCAAAAGAAGATTAACGACAGGCGGACGAATATTCAGCTGAGACATATTTTGTCTCAGCTATATTTTTTGGACGGAGACCGTGTTAAGGCCAGGAAGCACTGCGTTGAGGCCTTGAAATTAGACCCTGTGGATGAGTCAGGCCTGTATCTTTTGGCAGTGTTTGATAATGAGGAAGGCCACACCGCTTCGGCCATTGAAGGTTTTAAGAAAGTTTTGACATATTATCCTGAAAGTACCGACGCGATGAATTCTCTGGCTTATCTTTATGCCGAGCAGGGTATAGAATTAGATAAAGCGCTTGACCTGGCAGAGAGGGCTGTAGAGATAGAGCCGTCCAACGGCGCGTTCTTAGATACTCTTGGCTGGATATATTTTAAGATAGGCGAGACGGATAAGGCGATAGAATTATTAGGGAAGGCCTCTAAGCAGTTGTTTGATCCGGTTATTTTAAGGCACCTTAAAGAAGCCCAACACAGAAAGTGTGGGCCTTCCTAATTCCATATAAAGGAAGGGCCCAATCCAGGAAGAAAAATGATGTTAGACCTAAAGAAGATAAGGGAGCTGGAAGAAAAGGCCCGTGAGATCCGTCTCTTGATAGTTGAGATGCTCTCAGGAGCCGGGTCCGGCCATCCAGGAGGGTCGCTTTCCAGCGCCGATATCCTGACGTGTTTGTATTATTCGGTGATGAGGCATGACCCGAAAAACCCGACATTCCCCGACAGGGACCGATTTCACCTTTCCAAAGGGCATTGTTGCCCGGCGCTATACGCGGTTTTGGCTGAGCAGGGATATTTTCCAAGATCTGAGTTGGCTAAGTTAAGAAAATTCGGGGCTATGCTCCAGGGCCATCCGGATAGGCATACGCCCGGCATAGAAGTTTGCAGCGGTTCTTTGGGACAGGGATTGTCTGTTGCTTTAGGCATGAGCCTGGCTGGTAAGTTAGACAACAAAGATTACAGAGTGTATTGCCTTATGGGTGACGGTGAGATACAGGAAGGCAATATCTGGGAGGCGGCAATGGCCGCGGCCCATTATAAGAGCGATAATCTCTGCGCTGTCCTGGACTACAATGGTTTTCAGATAGATGGAAGAGTATCTGATGTCATGGGTGTTGAGCCTTTAGCTGATAAGTGGCGCGCCTTTGGCTGGTATGTGGTGGAAATTGACGGCCACAATATGGCGGCCATTTATAAAGCATTTTCTATCGCAAAGGACATTAAAGAAAAACCGACCATCATCATTGCCAAGACCATAAAAGGCAAGGGTGTTTCTTTTATGGAGAACGTCGTTGATTTTCACGGCAGGGCACCTTCGGCGGATGAGACCGGTTTAGCTAAAAAGGAACTAGGCAAGAAGTGAGGATGGACTCCTGGCTTGAACGCTCGTAAAATTTAAGCTACTCCGCTAAATTTTACTTCGCAAGCATCGGAGTTAACTTTGTAAGGAAGGAATACCTACAATAGGCAAAGTTTATGGCTGAGATGCTTTACGCGCGCGATGTATATGGCAAGACCCTGGTAGAATTAGGCAAGAAGGACAAGAACATCGTCGTTTGCGACGCTGATCTTTCCGGTTCTACGCGCACAGCTTTATTCGCCAAGGAATTCCCTAACAGGTTTTTCAATTTTGGAGTAGCCGAACAGAATATGATGACTACAGCCGCAGGTTTAGCAAGTTGCGGCAAGGTTGTATTTGTATCTACGTTTGCCATGTTCGCGTCAGGCCGCGCCTGGGACCAGGTGAGGAACACCATTTGTTACGGAGGTTTTGACGTTAAAATAGTCGCCACGCACGCGGGTATTACAGTAGGGCCTGACGGCGCAAGCCACCAGGCTCTGGAAGATATCGCGATCTTGCGCGCTATACCGAGCATTAGGATAGTCGTGCCGGCTGACGGCCCTGAGACGCGCGAAGCTATTATTACAGCGTTTGAAACAAAGGGCCCTTTTTATATCAGGCTTGGAAGGGCTAAAGTGCCGACCATAGAAAGCAGGCCGGCATTTCAATTGGGTAAGGGATATGTATTGAATAAAGGGTCTGACGTGACCATTGTTGCTTGCGGTATTATGGTCCAGGAGGCCCTGGCGGCTTGTGAAGCGTTGAGCAAAGAGAAGATATCAGCCCGGGTGATCAACATGCCGACCATCAAGCCTATTGACGAAGATATACTTATTGAAGCCGCGCGTGATACGCGCGGGCTTGTCGTTTGCGAAGAGCATTCGGTAATAGGAGGCTTAGCTTCAGCCGTATCAGAGGTATTGTCTGAAAAACACCCCTCAAAGATCCTTAAGGTAGGTGTCCAAAATAGATTTGGCCAATCCGGAGACGAGAAAGACCTCTTACGCGAATATAAATTGACCAGCAACGATATTGTCTTAGCTGCCAAATCGCTTATATAACTCAGCCATGGTTGCCTCTACTAACAGCCTTCTTGTGCATTGTCCCGCCAAACTCAATCTTTTCCTGGATATCCTTGATAAAAGGCCGGATGGTTTTCATAATATCCAAACGCTTTTTGAGCGGATATCGCTTGTTGATACCATGCGGCTTACAGAGATCAACAACGACGAGATAGTAGTGGTGTCTTCAAGCGCGGATATACCTTGTGACCAGGGTAATATAGTATATCAGGCAGCTGACCTGTTAAGGCGTTCGCAAGGTATCAGAAAGGGAGTCAAAATAGAGCTAAAAAAAGATATACCTGTGGGAGCAGGCCTTGGCGGAGGCTCAAGCGATGCCGCTTCAACCCTTATGGGCATGAACAAGCTTTTTGGCCTGAAGCTAAGCCGCGGCACGCTTGTTTCCTATGCTAACAGGCTTGGCAGTGATGTGGCTTTTTTTTGTTTGACTAAGAAGTTTGCTATAGGTAAGGGGCGCGGAGGAGAGCTTGAGCCTGTAATATTACCCAAGAACCTTATTTTTTGGCATATTTTGTTCGTTTTACCCATAAAAATAATGACCAAAGACGTTTATGGGCTCTGGGATAAGCACAAAAACGGCAAAAAAAGTTTAAAGTTGACAAAAAAACCTCACGATGTTAATATACTAATCTCTTATTTAAAGAGAAATGATGTTTCCGCGCTTAACCGAAATATCTACAATCAGTTAAGCGAAACAGTAATGAATTCATATGGTTTGGTTTCTGGTTTAAAAGCTGATCTTTTAAAAGCAGGTTTGAAAAACGTGCACATGTCCGGGAGCGGTTCTACGCTTTTTACAACATTTAAAAAAGAAAATGAAGCGCAGGCGGCTTTTAAAGATATGAGTAACCTGTTTTCGCATAGATGCAGGGTCATTTTGACAAATACCTTGTAGAGGCAAACGGAGGCCAACTATGGATATTACTGAAGTTCGTATATTTCTGAAAGATAGTCCTGACAAGAAGTTAAAGGCTTACGCCACAGTGACTTTTGATAATGCTTTTGTCGTGAGAAATATTAAAGTAATAGAGGGCGGCACAGGCCTATTCATTGCCATGCCATCCAGAAAACTTAAGACCGCTTGCCCTAAATGCGGATTCCGCAATGAAGCCAAGAGCAAGTATTGTAACCAGTGCGCCGCGCAATTACCCGCTGTTTTGAGGCCTGTGACAGCCAATGAACATGAAGGCAATGGGGCGCAGTCTGAACACCGGGATATAGCTCATCCTATAACCCAGACCTTTAGAGACTATCTTCAGAAGAAAGTGTTAGAGGCTTACGAGGGTGAAAAAATAAAAGGCCCTGCCCCTGCTTCAAGGACTTCAAGCGATAGCGAATTTTGAGCACCTTAGTGTGTCACGGATATTAGTCGTGGGATTCAGCGAAATCCAGGCGAATATGCAAAAATTATCAAAGAGAATTTTGGCATAGCTTATGAGCCTGGGTAGGTTTTAGAGAATTGCCCGGTAGTGTAATTGGTAACACTCCAGAATTTGGGTCTGGCTTTTGAGGTTCGAGTCCTCACCGGGCAACTGAAATTTTATGATACTTTACGAAGAAATATTCCGGGCATTTCAGAAGCAAAAAGTCAAATACGTCCTTGTTGGCGGGATAGCGGTCAATCTCCTTGGTTCTTTGAGAAGTACGGCTGACATGGACATCCTTGTTGAGATGAGTGGCGAGAATCTCAGGAAAGTCGTGAATATTATGAAGAAAAAAGGATACCGTGTAAAACAGCCGGTTGATCCCATGGGAATAGCCGATGCTAAGACGAGATACGATTGGATCCACAATAAACACATGAAGGCTTTTAATTTTTATAAAATGGATGATATGAAAGAGGTTGATATTATTATAGAATCACCTGTTTCTTTTGAGAGTGCTAAGAAAAACATTGTCCGGATAAAAATAGACGATATTATATTGCCTGTCATATCAATAAACGATCTTATAAAGATGAAAAAGGCTGCCGGGCGCGAAGTAGATAAGTTTGATATTGAAGAATTAAAAAAGATAAGGAATTTAAAAAGGCGAAATGATCTTTAAGTGGGAAAGTCAGAAGCAACGATTACAGAGATTCATGAAGATCTCTCCTAAGGATAAGATGGAGTGGCTTCGTCAGATGAACGATTTTTTGCGCAAAGCGTCTACGAAAAAGCAGAGAGATATTTTTTGGTGTTTGAGAGAAAGCGGGTAATTTTTAGATGTCGAACTTTTGCGTAATAATACTGGCAGCAGGCGAGGGTAAACGCATGAAGACCTCTGTGCCTAAGGTCCTTTGTGAGATCTGCGGCAAGCCCATGGTGCGATATGTCATAGAGGCTGCAGCCAAGATAAAGCCAAAAAAGACGATCGTCGTTATCGGCCGAAAGCGCGCCCAGGTCAAAGAAGCCTTAGGCAACAGCGTGCGCGTCGCCTATCAGGAAAAACCATTGGGCACGGCAGACGCGGTAAAGGCGGCCATAAAAGATATCCCGAATGACGCGAAAGACGTTATCGTGCTCTACGGTGACACTCCTTTAATAACTGGTGAGACGATACGCGTCCTTTATGATTTCCATACATCCAGGAATGTTTCCTGCACGGTGTTAACGACATTTTTAGATAATCCCAGGGGTTACGGCCGCATCTTGCGCAATGATGCCGGGCAGTTGGTAGGCATTATTGAAGATAAGGATGCCAATTATCAGCAAAAAAATATACGCGAAATAAACACCGGCATGTATTGTTTTAAAAAGGACGACCTTCTGGAAGCCCTTAAATATGTGAAGCCCGCGGCCAATACGGCTGAGTTCTATCTGACAGATGTCTTTAGCTGGCTTTTTTCAAGGAATAGAAAGATAGATGCCTACGTGGCTGATACTTCGCAAGAGGTGCTAGGGGTTAATTCTCAGGGCCAACTACTTGAAGCCGCCGAGATATTAAGAAGAAGGGACTTGGAGGCGCTTCTTGAGTCCGGGGTCAACATCGCTGATTTCAAAACGGTCTTCATTGACTCGTCTGTCCAGATAGGCGTTGGCACAAAGATACTTCCTTTCACAGTAATAGACAAGGGAGTCTGCATAGGAAAAGATTGCACCGTTGGGCCTTTTTGCCATTTGCGCCAGGGGGCTGTTTTAAAAAATAGCGTCTCGGTCGGTAATTTCACGGAAATAAAAAATTCTTATTTAGACGAACACACCCGCGTGCGCCATGTAAGCTACATCGGCGATACAAAAATAGGCAAGAAAGTCAATATAGGCGCGGGTACGGTGGTCGCTAATTTTGACGGCAAAAAGAAGAACAAGACCACAATTAAAGACAAGGCTTTTATTGGATGTGATACGGTGCTTATAGCGCCCGTGACAATAGGAAAGAACGCTATTGTCGGCGCAGGCTCTGTAGTCACCAGGGACCATAATGTGCCAGACGGCGCTTTAGTCGTCGGCGTTCCGGCCAGAGAGATAAAAAAGAGGAAAAAGACATGAATAAATTAGAGATATTTTCAGGAAACGCTAATCCGCAGTTAGCCAAAGACATAGCCGCGGAGTTAGGCAAGAAATTAGGCGGCATGATGGTTGAAAGGTTCAGCGAAGGCGAAGTCCGCGTCAAGATAGACGACAACGTCAGGGGCAAGGATGTCTTCATTGTCCAGCCGACGTGCCCTCCGGTCAACGAGAACCTTATGGAGCTGCTTATTATTATTGACGCGTTAAAACGCGCTTCCGCTGGGCGCATTACCGCGGTCGTGCCATACTATGGTTACGCTCGCCAGGACAGAAAAGACCAGCCGCGCGTGCCTATCAGCGCCAAACTCGTTGCCAATCTTCTTACTGTAGCCGGAGCAGACAGGGTCCTTACCATGGACCTGCATGCCGGCCAGATCCAGGGATTTTTTGATATACCTCTTGACCATCTCTTCGCGGTAAATGTTTTCGTAGAGCATATAACCGATAAACTCAAACTTAAAGATTTCGTGGTGGTCTCACCTGATGTCGGCGGCATTAAGACGGCGCGCGCGTACGCCAAGCGCCTGGGCGCAGCTCTTGCCATAGTTGACAAGCGCCGCGTATCACCGGAAAAAGCCGAAGCTATGAACATATTAGGCGAGGTCTCGGGCAAGAACGCTATCCTGGTGGATGACCTTGTAGCCACAGGCGGTTCGCTTATGGAAGCGGCCAACGCTTTGAAAAAGGCGGGCGTCAAAAAGATATACGCGGCTGTAGTGCACGGCGTGCTATCCGGCGATGCCATAAAAAATATTGAGAATTCCATTCTGGAAGAATTAATAATCACCGACACCATACCTCTGGCCGATCATAAGAAAAACCCTAAGATAAAAGTTTTGACAGTCGCTCCGCTTTTAGCGGAGGCAATAAAGAGGATACACAGGGAAGAATCTATAAGTTGTTTATTTGACTAGACTCCTTGCTTAAACACTTGTAAACTTTAATCTATTTCGCTTAAAGTTTACAGCGTAAGCTGCAGAGTTAACCTTGAAGGGAAAAGAAACCTACAAAAGGCAAGATTAAGGAGAAGATTAAATGGAAGCTATTTATCTGGAAACATCAGTCCGCGAAGATGCCGAGATCGGCAAGAGCCATCTTTTGCGAAAACAAAATGTCGTGCCGTGCGTAGTATACGGCGAAGGAAAGAAGACTATCTCGTTAAAGATAGACAGAGGGCACCTGATCAAGTTCATGCACGCCCATCATGGCGGCGAGAATATGGTTATAACTCTTAAGGTTGCATCAGCCGATAGTAAGAAGGCGCAGGAAAAAGCAGTCCTGATCAAAGAGATACAAAAGCATCCTGTCACCGGTGATATACTTCATGTTGATTTTAACGAGGTGTCCTTGACTAAGCGTATTGTGGTCAAGGTCCCTATCGCCGGCAAAGGCGAGCCTGTGGGCGTCAAACAGGAAGGCGGCTCGTTAGAGCACATCCTCTGGGAAGTGGATGTTGAGTGTTTGCCTACGCAGATACCTGAAAAATTAGAGATAGATGTAACGAATTTGAAGATCGGAGATTTTTTCACGGTCAAAGACCTTGTGGCGCCGGAAGGCGTTGTAATAAAACATGATCTTGAGGCATTGGTATTTTCAGTAATGGCTCCTATGAAAGTTGAAGAGGCCGTTGGTGCTGAGGCAACCGGCGCAGAAGGCGCCGCTGCAGCTGAGCCTGAAGTGATCAAGAAAGAGAAGAAGGTCGTAGAAGGCGAAGAAGAAGAAGCCAAGGGCAAGACTGAAGCCAAGGGCAAGGCCGACGTAAAAGAGAAGTGAAATTAATCATCGGGTTGGGTAATCCGGGCGTTTCTTATAAAGCCACACGCCATAATGCCGGAGCGATGGCGGTCGAGAGGCTGGCAAAAAAAGAAAAGCTTATTTTTAAGGCGAACCGTTCTTTTAAAAGCCATATAGCTTGCGGAAAGTTAAACGACCAGGCGGTTTGGCTGGTATTGCCGCAGACTTTTATGAACCTTTCCGGCGAGGCCGTGGCAGCGCTGGCAAATAAGAAGCGCGTAGCTCTCTGTGATATCCTGGTTGTATATGATGACGTTAATCTTCTTTTGGGCCAGATCAAGGCAAAGCCTAAAGGAAGTGACGGCGGCCACCATGGATTAGCTTCTATTATTGAAAGGTTAGGCTCTCGTGATGTCCCGCGTTTAAGGCTAGGCATCGGCTGTGAGGGCCTTAAGGGTGACCTGACAGGCCACGTACTGTCAAGATTTGACAAGCAAGAAACTGAAAAGATCGAAGGTATATTAGAAAAGGCCAGCGAGGCTATCAAGACCTGGGCCATTGAAGGTATGGATAAATGCATGAATGTTTGCAATGCAAAAACTAAACGTTAGAGAGGAGCTTTGGCAAGTATGAAAAAGTATGAAGCGATGTTCATTATCAAACCTGATCTTAAAGATGAAGAGAAGACATCTGTTATGAAGAATATCAAGGAACAGATATCCAAGCATCAGGGGAATATTACTCAGGACCAGATCTGGGCCGAGAGAAGAAAATTGGCATATGATATTTTCCCCATAGGCGGCGGCACGAGGTTTAAAGAGGGTATGTATTATCTGGTAAATTTTGACAGCGATCCTTTGGCCATCGCAACTCTCAAAACGAATTACAAACTTAATGAAAATATCTTAAGATTTTTGATCTTAAAGTTAGAAGATAAGAAACGCGCTTAGAGCGCGATCTAGGGGGCTGCTATGGCAAATCTAAACAAAGTTTTTATTATTGGGAACCTGACGCGTGACCCGGAATTGCGCTATACGCCCGGAGGAACGGCTGTTGTGAACCTGCGTATGGCTACGAACCGCCGCTATAAAGATAAGGCCGGCGAGGCAAAGCAGGACGTATGTTATCTGACCGTTGTCGCGTGGGATAAACAGGCTGAGGTTTGTAATCAATATCTCCACAAAGGAAGCCCGCTTTTTGTAGAGGGCAGGCTTCAATCAAGGTCATGGGATGGCCCTGACGGTAAAAAAAGGACGGTCCTTGAGATACGCGCCGAAAGAGTCCAGTTCCTGGGCGCGCCTTCGTCAAAGGCGGATGCAGTTCCTGAAGACCATGCCGCTGTGACAGAAGAAAAAGGCCATGGAAGCGATGCTTTAAGCACCGGCCCGGATGAAGTGACATGGGGGCAGGATACAGTAGAAGATACTAATTAAAAGTGAAGGGCCTAAAAGGAGAATTGAATTATGTTTCGTAAAGATGATCACAGTGGTGGAAGTCGTGGTGGAGAACGTGGCGGCGGTGGTTTTGGCGGCGGCAGAGGCGGTGGTAAAAGCGGCGGCAAATTTGGCAGTAAGGCCGGTGGTAAGTTTGGCGCCAGGCGCAGAGAGAAAAAAGATGATGTGTTAATGGCGCGTTTTAGAAAAAAGACGTGCCGTTTCTGCGAAGAAAAGGTCAACGCGATAGATTACAAGGACCTAAAAAGGATAGAACGTTTGGTCAGTGAGAGAGGCAAAATGCTTTCGCGCCGGATAACCGGTATTTGCGCCAAGCATCAGAGGGTGGTTGAAGAAGCTGTTAAAAGAGCAAGGCTCATGGCGTTACTGCCGTTCTTAAAAAAGTAGTGACGACGCAAGTTGACACCCGGCGCTTAATGACGCCTGGCGTTGATCGGCACCTTGCCCTTAAAGGAATTGGGCAAGTGTTCGCCTCGTGGCGAATGTTGTGTTTTCTACACAAGGGGTGTATCATGCTTAAAGTTATTTTAATGGAAGATGTCGCGGGTTGCGGAAAAGCCGGAGAGGCAAAACAGGTCAAGGACGGATTTGCCAGGAATTTTCTTTTTCCGAGAAATCTGGCTTTAGTAGCTTCTGATGAGACTTTAAAACAGATAGAGCTTGACCAGAGCAAGAAAAAGGCCAAAAAAGAACTTGAGACGAAAAAGGCGCAGGAGTCAGCGTTGCGGTTGGCCGGCCTTTCAGTGACGATCACAGCCGAGGTCAATGAAGAAGAAAAGCTTTATGGCAGTTTGAATGCCGCTGATATCGCCGCGGCCATAGCCAGTGAAGGTATTGAGGTCAGCAAAAAGGCAATAGTATTGGAGACGCCTATAAAAGAGCTGGGTATCTACGATATAGAGGTAAGGCTCCATCCTGAAGTGACTTCCAAGATCAAGGTCTGGGTCGTTAAGAAGTAGACAATATGAAGAGGAACCTGAAACGTTCGGATAAAGAGGCTCCCGCGCATAGCCTTTCTTTGGAAAAACTCCCTCCGCAGAACATAGAGGCGGAGATGGCTGTTTTGGGCTCAATGCTCATAGAGGAAGATGCCATCTCTTTGGTCCTCGAGATCTTAAACGAAAACAATTTTTACAAAGACAGCCACCGCAAGATATTTTCAAGCATTGTCGGCCTTTACGATTCGCGCAAGGCCGTGGATCTCATTACTCTGGTAGAGAAACTTAAGTCTGACGGCGTGCTTGAAGAAGTAGGTGGCGCAAGCTACCTGACAGGCTTGACAAATGTTGTGCCTACAGCCGCCAACATCCTGCACTATGCGAAAATAGTCAAAGAAAAAAATATTTTAAGGCAGCTAATACACAATGCCACACAGATAGTCACTGAAGCCTACGGGACAGACGAAGACGTTAATTCTGTGCTTGACCGCGCGGAAAAAATGATATTTAAGATCTCCGATGACCGCATTGGCAAGGCCGGGTTTACGCCTATCAAAGAGGTCATAAAAGACAGCATTGAGGCAATTGATAGGCTTTATCAGAATAAGGCGCATGTGACCGGTGTCGCCAGCGGATTTACTGATTTTGATATCAAGACCGCCGGGCTTCAGCCGTCAGACCTTATAATCATCGCGGGCCGGCCTTCCATGGGAAAGAGCGCGTTTGCCATAAATATAGTTGAGCACGCCAGCATAAATGACAAGGTCCCGGTAGCCTTTTTCAGCCTTGAAATGTCAAAAGAGCAATTGGTCCAGAGGCTATTATGTTCTCACGCCAGAGTTGACGCCCATAAAGTGCGAACAGGTTATTTGTCTGCCCAGGATTGGCCTCTTCTGACAGCAGCGGCAGGAAAACTTTCTGAGGCGCCTATTTTTATAGATGATACAGCCGGTATTTCGGTCCTTGAGCTTCGCGCTAAAGCAAGGCGGCTTAAGTCCCATCATGATATTAAACTTATTGTCTTAGATTATCTTCAGCTGATGCGTGGAGGATCTAATATAGAGAACAGGCAACAGGAGATCTCCGAGATCTCAAGGTCGCTTAAGGCATTGGCAAGAGAATTGAACGTCCCGGTCATCGCGATAAGCCAGCTTTCGCGCGCCGTTGAAAGCCGTACTGACCATAGGCCCCAGCTCTCAGACTTAAGGGAGTCAGGCGCCATTGAACAAGACGCGGATGTAGTAGTACTTCTTATGCGCGAAGAGTATTACAACGCGAACGAACAGAACAAAGGCACGGCAGATGTTATCATTGCCAAGCAGCGTAACGGCCCGGTTGGCACGGTCAAGCTTTCCTTTATAAAGGAATATACGCGATTTGAGAATTTTGCTTCGCTTGATGGCCAAAACTATGACAGCGGTGGCCGTTAACAACCGCATGTTTGTATTGACTTTGCGTTTTGGCTGCCTTATAATTAAAAAATAATATGATGCGAAAGAAAATATATCCTCTTATCTGCCTTATAGCTTTATCCGTCGTATTTTCTCCAGTTGTTTTTGCGCAAAATGAAGAGCCCGCTTTAGATGCGCAAGCTCAAAAAGAAGTCAAAGCAATTGAAGTCATAGGTAATAAAGCAATAAGCACGCCTACCATCATGGCCAAGATCAAGACACGCGTTGGCCAGCCTTACTACGCGCAGACCTCGCGGGACGACATCAAAAGATTATATGAAACCGGTTTTTTCTCTGACATAAGCTTAAGACTGGTGGATCACGAAGGCGCTCTTAAGGTCATCTTTGAAGTTGAAGAAAGGCCGGTCATAGAGGAGATAAGGATCGATGGTAACCGCATGGTTGCCCGCAGTATTCTTATGCAGAAGCTTAAGTCTAAAATGGGCCAATATCTGAACTTAGCGCTTTTAAAAGAAGATATGGCAGCCCTTAAGAAAGAATATGAGAGGCGCGGCCTTTTGGATGTTTCAATTGACCAAACTATAGATACCGATCCTAATACAAATAAGGCCAAGATCATCATATCGGTCGTTGAGGGTAAGCAGGTAAAAATACGTAAGATATACATAGACAATAACTTTTGTTTCTCAGATAAAAAGATCATTAGCCTGATAAAGACAAGAAAAGCGGGCTTTTTGAGTGCCGGCTTCTTTAAAGAAGACCAATTCAGTGATGATGTTGAGCGCATTAAGGCCTTTTATCTAAAGAATGGTTACCTTGATATTAAGGTAGACTACAGGATAGACTACGACTCGAAAAAAAATATATATTTGCGTATTTTGGTAGAAGAGGGCAAGCAGTACACAGTAGGCAGTATTACCATAAAAGGTCATGATAAGTTCACTGAACCCCAGGTAAGAGATAGCCTAAAAGCGTGCCTGGCAGGAGGCGTATTTACTTATGACGCGTTGAAGGAAGATGTCATTAATATCCAGGGATTTTATTTCGGCAAAGGATATATATTCGCGCAGGTGAAAGAGTCAACAGCCTTGGATTCAGTATCAGGCAAGGTCAATATCACTTATTCTATTGAGGAGAGTATTGAAGCTTATGTGGACCGTATTGAAATACGGGGTAATTTAAAAACGCAGGATAAAGTGGTGCGCCGCGAATTAAGGATAAGGCCGGGAGAGAGATTTGACGGCGAAAAGCTTAAACGCAGCAAAGAGCGCCTCTATAACCTTGGATTTTTTGAAGAGGTGAATTACGATACTTCACCTGGCACGGGAGCTAATCAGCGCAATCTCGTTATTGACGTTAAAGAAGCTAAAACAGGGTCTTTTAGTTTTGGCGGCGGCTATAGTTCTATAGACCAGTTCGTAGGGTTCGTTGAGATAGAGCAGAAGAACTTTGACTGGAGGAATTGGAATACATTCACTGGCGCAGGGCAAGACCTTAAGCTGCGAGCTGAGATGGGGTCTGTCAGGCAGAATTTTGAGTTGAGTTTTACCGAACCCTGGATGTTCGACCATCCGGTTGCGTTTGGGTTTGACCTTTACAAACGCGTTCACGATAAAAATAGCGACGTCGGATACGGCTATGTGGAAGACAGGACCGGCGGTGACTTAAGAGCGTCTAAAGAGTTTACTGAATATATAAAGGGCGGCGCAACCTATCGCATTGAAGAAGTAGATATATCGGATGTTGATTCAACGGCTACGCAAGACCTTAAGGACGAGCAAGGCAAAAAGTTGATCAGTTCTATGGAGTTTTTCTTGACGCGCGATACGACGGATAACGTCTTTAATCCAACGAAAGGCACTGTTATAAGCGGTTCTTATGAAATAGCAGGAGGGCCTTTCGCGGGAGATAAAGATTTTAATAAATTGTTTACACTGGTCTCGCAATATGTGCCGTTGTTTGCCAAAGGCGTTTTGCAGTTTGAAGTGCGGGCCGGTATTACTCAGGCTTTTGGCAATAGCGACAAAGTGCCGATCTATGAAAGATTTTACGCCGGTGGAGCCAATACCATAAGAGGTTACGAAGAAAGAAGTGTCGGCCCTATTGACCCTATAACCCTCGATCCGTTGGGAGGCGAATCCCTGCTTGTAGGGAATATTGAGTATACTGTGCCGTTATTGGAGTTTGTCAAGGGAGCGCTTTTTGTAGACAGCGGAAACGTATGGTCCAAGGCGCAGGATTTCGGCAACGGCGGTTTTAAAACAGGCATTGGTTTTGGTGTGCGTATAAAGACGCCGGTAGGCCCTCTTAAGCTTGATTACGGTATTCCTTTGGAGGTCCAACCTGGTAAAAACAAAAGAGAAGGAAGATTCCATTTCAGCATGAGCCATGGATTCTAAATAAAAATAAGAGGCACCAGAAACACCCGGCGCTAATCGGAATTGGGCCCTTCCTTTATATGGAATAAGGAAGGCCCACCCTTTCTGGGTTGCGCCGGTGTTGTGTCTGTACACAAGGAGGAGTAAGATGTTCAAGAGAAATGCGGTTTTGTCAGGAGTAATATTGTTTTTGGCGATCTTCGGGCTTTCATTGAACGCATATGCTGCGGGTAAGATGGCCTATGTTGATCTGTCGTCCACTTTTGATAAGTATGAGAAGACGAAGGTATATGATGACGCCCTTTCTTCAGTCCAGAGCGGCAAGGAAAAAGAATTAGAGCAGATATCCAACGAGATAAAGGCCCTGGAAGATAAGATGTCGCTATTGAGCGAAAAAGAGAAGGCCTCTAAAGGCCAGGAGCTGGAAGGCAAGAAAAAGACTTTGACCCAGATGAGCCAACAGGTGGCCCTGGACTTAAGAAAAGAGCGCGACGAGAAACTAAAAGAGATCCTTCAGGATATAGAGAAGGTCGTCCAGTCTTACGCGCAGAAGAACGGTTATGATTTTATATTTAATGACAGAGTGCTTTTGTACGGCGCAGCCAGCGCGGATGTCACGCAGGATATCGTTGACCTGTTGAACGGCGGATATAAGAATAAGCCAGCTGAAAAAGCCGCAAAGAAATAACCAGAAAGTAGCATAGATGGAAAAAACGTTAAGGGAGCTCGCCTCATTTGTCGGCGGGCAGATCGTAGGCGATCCGGAAGTCAAGATAAGCGGCGTTAGCGGCATCAAAGAAGCTAAGAAGGGTGACATAACTTTTTTGGCGAACCGCCGCTATATACCCCTTATCAATGAGACAGAGGCGAGCGCTATTATAACGCCTTTGGATATTGAATCCGCCTCCAAACCTATCATAAAGACACAAGACCCGTCTTTTGCTTTCGCCCAGGTAGTAGCTTTGATGCATCCTGTAAAGCTAAAGCATCCGCAAGGTATACATAAGACAGCGGCCATCGCTAAAAGCGCTAAGCTTGGCAAGGGCGTTGCTGTCGGGGCGCACGCTGTCATTGAAGACGGAACAGCCATAGGTGACGGCACTATTATCTATGCCGGTTGTTACATAGGCAGCGATGTCAAAATAGGTTCAGGATGTATTTTTTACGCGAATGTTTCTATCAGAGAAAGAGTTTTGATAGGCGAGCGTGTTTTTATCCAGAGCGGCACAGTTATCGGCTCCGAGGGATTCGGTTACGCTAATGTAGGCGGTAAGCACCGCCTTATCCCGCAGGTCGGGACCGTGGTCATTGAAGATGATGTAGAGATAGGCGCTAATGTAACCATTGACCGCGCGCGTTTTGACAAGACTTTTATCGGTAAAGGCACTAAGATAGACAACCTTGTTCAGATAGCGCATAATGTTGTCATCGGAGAAAATAGTATTATTGTTGCTCAGGCCGGCATATCAGGTTCTACACGCATAGGCAACAACGTCACCATAGCCGGACAGGCAGGCCTTGTCGGGCATATTGAGATAGGCGACGGCGCTATTTTGGCAGCCCAGGCAGGCATAACTAAGTCAGTGCCGCCTAATACATTTGTATCAGGTTATCCGGCAAGGCCTCATAGCGAAGCGATGCGTATTTATGCCGCAATGAGCGGTTTACCCGAGTTGGTAAAGACGGTCCGTGAGTTGAAAAAAAGAATCGCGGAATTAGAAGAGCAAATAAAGAAACAGAGGAGTTGAGAGTGCAGCGAACAATAGGTAAAGAGATCTCGGTAGAGGGCATAGGGCTGCATACAGGGCACCCTGTGCATTTGAAGTTCAAACCATTGGGGACCGGCATGGGTGTCGTGTTCCAGAGAATTGACCTGCCAGGCAAGCCTATGATAAAGGCCGACGTGAGCTCGCTTTTGTCGGTTAAGAAGAACCCGCGGCGCACGACCATTTCTTTTCAGGATGCTCAGGTGCAGACAATAGAACATCTGATGGCCGCTTTATATGGTTT
>Ga0082335_1003893_pt1 | contig 23591 bp, 22 predicted proteins | sample Subgrocontami58m_FD_72375 | JGI IMG/M metagenome (GOLD analysis project Ga0082335, IMG submission 72375) | Subsurface groundwater microbial communities from S. Glens Falls, New York, USA - GMW37 contaminated, 5.8 m (SPADES assembly) (version 2) ...
TTCTGTTCTGATTCCGCTTTCAATTTTTTTAGCTATCGCAATTCCATTTTTATAAACGAAAACCCGCTCGCCTGTAATATCCAGCGCAAGCGCTTGAGTGGGAACAGTGATGGCATCTTTTGTTTCGTTCAAAGAAAGATTTACCGTTACATATGAACCCGGGAAAATATCCCCATGGTCATTAGCGCAGATAGCGCGCATTTGCAATGCTCTTGTAACAGGATCAACCTTCGGTTCGAGCGCGTAGATCTTTGCTTTATATTGTTTTCCTGATGATGTTTTAATTGTTATTGCGTTTCCGGTAGTTATTGATGTTGCATATCTCTGCGGAATTGAAAAATCTATTTTAACCGGATTATCGTTTTGAAGTGTTGCAATTTTTAATGATGGCGTAACATAACCACCTTCGCTCACATAACGCAGCCCAACTTTGCCATCGAATGGTGCGTGTATTTCTGTTTTGGCAATTTGTGCTTTGATGTTTTCAATATCGGCTTTTGCAGTGTTCAAATCATTCAATGCGATTTCATATGCTTCCTGACTTATATTTTTTTTATCAAACAAGGATTTTTGTCTAAACTCTTTATCCTCTGCAAGTTTTTTTTGTAGTCCTGCTTTTTGCAATTGCGCTTGAAGATCGGCATCGTTTACTTTTAAAAGAAGATCGCCCTTTTTTACTCTTCCGCCTTCCTTAAATCCTATTAAAATAACTTTACCTGAAATCTCTGTGCGTAAATCTATTTCTTCATTACCGATGACTGAGCCGGCAACTTGAAGATTATTTTCCATTGTTGTCCGTTTTACGATTTCAACAGTAACCGGTATTATGGCGCCGCGCACTCCTTCACCTGTCTGTATCTCTTTCTTTGAGCAATATCTCGGAATAATTAATAATCCTAAAACCACAAGAATAAATCCGGCTATTGAAATTCTTTTTATCATTCTGCTGTTCATAACACTTGTACTCACAGTTTGGTTGTTGTTCGATTTTGGGCATTAAAATAATAATAAGATTTCAACTTTCTCTGTTAATTTTTGTTAACAGTTTTTAACAGTTATGCGTTCGTTTGTAATGGAAACATGTACTTACTAAGTTTACGCAAACAATTTTATAGATGATGAAAACTCTGCTGCTTCTTTTTACAATTGCTCTTGGTGCATTCTTTCCATACGGACATCAATACACATTTTTAATACGTTACTTTTTAATGCTGATGCTCTTCTTTTCATTTCTTGATGTGAAGATAGATAAGAACATTATTAGAAAAAGTCATTTCGTTATTCTCGGTACAATAATATTTACTTCAGTCTTCATCTATTTTATTTTAAAACCGTTTAATCAAATACTTGCAGAGACCGCTTTCGTTACCGCTATTGCACCTACAGCTATTGCAGCGCCGGTAATAATAAGTTTAAAAAAAGAAAAAGTTGAGTTCGTTACATTTTCGCTTTTGTTGAATAACATATCTATTGCGCTTCTGCTTCCGTTCCTTATGCCGCTTATAATGAACAGCAGTTCCGACATTTCTGTGGGAAAAGTTTTGCTTCCGGTAATTACAACGCTTTCTATTCCTTTGGTGATTGCTCAGTTAATAAAATTTATCTTGCCAAAAATTTGGCTGCAATTAATTAACTGGAAAGATTCTTCTTTCTACATTTTAGTAATAAACATTTATATAGCAACCTCCGAGGCCTCTTACTATATAAGATCGGAACTTACAAACGGTTTAGAAATTGTTTTTCTAATAGCGGCTATATCTGCCTCGTTGTGTATTTTATTTTTTACTCTCGGATGGTTCATCGGCGGAAAGGAATATTCTTCCGAGGCGAGCCAATCATTAGGACAAAAAAATAACGCCTTCACCATTTGGATCTCGCTTACATTCATTAACCCATTAGCCGTGCTGGGCCCGGTCTTCTACGTGTTTATTCAGAATATTTATATCTCCTGGGAGCTATTCAAGCATCGGGATTCTGAACAAAACTAGCGCTTAATTTATTTCCCCTCTAAAAAATAAATAAAGACATAGCACACCTAAATCATCATAAAAAATGTGGACATTTTCTCTTTTTTAATTAAATTATTATTGTCTAACCAAAAGAAAGGATTAAATGAAGAAATTCTTAAAAATTGCTGCATATATACTTGGGGGAGTAATTGTTTTAGTTATTGCTTTCTTAATCTATTTCAATTCTTCTTTCCCAAAAATAGATCCGCCTTCTAACGAAAAAGTTGAGATTACTCCGGCAAGATTAGAACGCGGGAAGTATTTGGCTCATCATGTAACTGTTTGTATGGATTGCCATTCAATTCGCGATTGGTCTAAACTTTCCGGACCAATAACGCCAGGTACTCTTGGTAAAGGCGGAGATAAATTTGATGAAGCAACCGCCGGCGTTCCCGGGGTTCTCTTCGCTAAAAATATTACTCCGTCTGGAATTAGCAGATATACTGACGGTGAGTTGATCCGGGTAATTACAAACGGAGTTACAAAAGAAGGGCGCGCGTTATTTCCTTTGATGCCTTACCTTCATTATAATAATCTTACAAAAGAAGATTTGTATTCAATCGTTGCATACATCCGTTCACTTGAACCGATAAAAAACGATGTGCAGGAAAGTTCGCTTAATTTTCCAGTGAACTTTATTGTAAAAACAATTCCGCCAAAATCTTATACACCAGCACCAGAACCGAATAAAAATAATCCTGCTGAATATGGAAAATATCTTGTAAATGCTGCTGCGTGCTTTGATTGCCACACAAAAATGGTTAAAGGCGAATATATAATGGAAAAATCTTTTGCCGGCGGATTTGAATTTCAATTTCCGGGCGGTGTTGTTCGTTCAGCAAATATAACTCCCGAACCGGTTTCCGGTATTGGCGCGTGGTCAAAAGACGAGTTTGTTGAAAGATTTAAATCTATGGATCCGGAAAAATATCCGCCAATGGAAACTGCTGTTAATGATTTCAATTCGGCTATGCCTTGGACGATGTACGCCAGAATGTCAATTGAAGATCTTAGTGCTATCTATGAATACTTGAGAACTGTTAAACCCGTTAAGAATGCTGTTGTTAAATTCACACCTAACAAATAATAAATAATTAGTAGAGACTCGGCCAGATCGAGTCTCTACTTTTTAGAACAATTATTTAGTTACTTCTAAAATCCAATCTTTAATAATTTTTAACGCATCTTCGGAAAAAGTAGTTTCAATATTTCCGTATTCACTTACACCACCGGTTTTTGCGGGTTGGAATAAATGATTTAATCCAGGTAGTTCAATTGTTTTAAAATTTTTATTTCCACCAGTTTTAAGTGCTTCTTCTATTTTAGGTAAATTTTGAGATGGCGGGACTTGAAGATCTTTTCCACCATTCAAAGCTAGAACAGGAACTGTTACCTGCTCAATTGTTGGCTTTGGATCATATTTTACAAAAAACCTGAACCATGGGCTAAGTAAGGTTTTAACTGCCCGATCAAAACTTTCTTTTGAGTATTCAGGTTTCTTTTTCTCTTCGCTGGTTAATTTACTAATGTCTTCATCATACATCGCTAAAAGTTTTTTATACATTACCGTGCTGTCAGTTTCCTCTGATATTATATTATAATAACTTTTGTTCTCTTCAACTGACTTTTTTATGTCTTCCTCTTTCGATCCTTCAGCTTTCAATATTAATTCTGTCTGTAGAATTAAAATATCTTTTCCGGAAACACCGGGTCCTGCAAGCATTACTATAAACGAAACATCATTTGAGTTTACAGCGCAAATCGGTGCAATTAATCCTCCTTCACTGTGTCCTGCAATCCCAATTTTTTTAGGATTAACTTCTTTTCTTGTTTTAAGATATTCAACTGCAGCAAGTGCATCAGTTGCAAAATCTTCTGAGGTTGCTGCTGAAAAATTTCCCTTGGATTTTCCAATGCCTCGGTCATCATAGCGTAAGACTGCTATTCCATTGCGGGTTAAGTAATCTGAAATAATCAAAAATGGTTTGTGATTCATTAATGATTCATCTCTATCTTGCGGCCCCGAACCTGTAACCAAAACTACTGCCGGAAATTTTCCATCGCCTTTTGGACAAGTAAATGAGCCGGCAAGAGTAATGTTCGCGTATTTGTTTTCAAATGTTACTTCTTCATCATTATACGGATATGGTTTCAGCGGATTCTGCGGACGTTTTATTTCAACAAGTTTATCCATCTTTTTTAGCTCAAGCGGCATGGTCATTCCTCTTTGAGTAAAGTTTCCGCGAATGATCATACTGTCTTTTACCATAGCGCCAATATATTTTGCGCCCATTGTTTTGGATTCGAATTTCAAACTGTCTTCGTTGAACAAAACATTTTCTATCGGAATATCCTTAACACTTTGATCAGGACTATCCATAAAAGCACCGTTAGAACCGTCATTATTTTTAAAAGTCTTTATAACAATTCGTAAGCTAACTGCGCCGAATTTTAGTTTCCCTTCCCACAAGCTTGTGAATTTTTTCTCTTCTTTCTTTTGATTTTCTTGTGCTAATAAAAAGTTGTTCGCTCCCAAACATAACAGCACTGAAATCAGAGTAACGTATTTTATTAACCGTTTCATTTCATTCCTCAATTATTAATAATAATAGCTTTGTCACTTGCTAAGCTGCGGAACTTTGCCTAAAACATCTTCTATTGAAAGATTCTTTAATTCTCCTAAGTTCAATTTTTTTATTCCTTCTTCGATCTTCGCCTTATCGCCGACAACAACAACTATCATCTGATCCGGTACAATGTATTTTTTTGCTGTGTTGTTTGCTTCGCTTCCATTTATTTTCAATATGGTTGATACAAATTCTCCGAAATAATTTGATGGCAGATTATATAATACCATTTCTTCAAGCTCTCCTGCTATTTCGGCAACAGATTGAAAATTGCCGGGATAACTGAGCGCAACTAAATTTTTCGCACGGTTTAAATCAGCATCGGTCAGGGGTTCGCGAATTCCATTAAGCTCATTAAAAAATTCCGTTAATGCTTTATCGGTAACTTCTGTTTGAACGGAGGAGGATGCAATAAAACTTCCGGGTGACGGTCTGAACATAAATCTTGATGATGCGCCGTAAGTGTAGCCATGTTTTTCTCTTAGGTTTTGATTTAAGCGCGAGGTAAATGATCCGCCGAGAAGTGTATTCATAACAACAATTGCATTGTAATCGGGAGTCATTCTAGTTGTACCGATTCTTCCTATACTTATTACCGACTGAGCCGCGCCCGGTTTATCAATCAAATAAACTATACGACTTGCAACTTGGACCGGTTCATTTATTTTATCTTCTTTAACATTGCCTTTCTGCCATTTGCCGAAACTCTTTTCTAACTTTTTCTTCAGTTCGTCTTTCTTTATATCGCCAACAACAATTACAAACGAATTATTTGCAGTGGAATATTTCTTATAAAAATTCTTCATATCATTAACAGTAAAACCGTTTATCTCACTCTCGCTTGTAACTTTTCCATAAGGATGATCTTTTCCAAAAAGGATCTTATTAAATGCAACGCTGGCAATAGCTGTGGGTTGGTCGTGCATTTGCATTAACGATGTTAAGCGGTCTTTCTTTTTTCGATCTAATTCTTTCTGAGGAAAATCAGGGCGGAGTAGAATATCACTCATAATTTTCAAAGCTTCATCAAATTTGGAAAGCGGTGTGTGAAGATATACTCCCGATGAGTGCGCTCCTGCATTTGCAGAAATTCTGGCACCTAGAAAATCTATTGCGTCTGCAAGTTCAAGAGAAGTTTTTCCTGCAGCACCTTCTGTTAACATGTTCATTGTTAGTCCCGCTAACCCGGTTTTATTTTCCGGATCGTTAACGCTTCCCGTTTTAGTAATAATGTTCAACTGAATTAATGGGACTTCGTGTTTTTCCATCAACACAACTTTTAATCCGTTTGAAAGCGAGAATTGCTGTACCGTAGGTAAATTTAATTTTTGAGGAGTAGGAAGCTGCGGCGGTTTTGTTCTATCGGGAGATTGTGCGTAAAGTGAGAAACAAAATGCGGAGACGGCAATTAATTTTATCGAATTTAAAAATATCTTTTTCATATTATTTGCCCTCCGCTTTAGGTTGAACCGCAAGGTCTGTTTTACCTTTGGGAACTATGCTTAGAATTACGCGTCCGTTATCACGTAAATATGTTTGTGCAACGTTTCGAATGTCATTTACACTCAACGCTTTGTATCGTGAGAGATCTTCATTTGCATAATCCGGATTACCCGTGTAATAAAAATATTCATTCAGCTGATTTGCCTTTCCGCCGAATCCGCCCGGCTTTTCCAATGCATCTAAAAACGATGCTTCATATTGATTGACGGTACGCTGTAATTCTCTTTGCTTTGGAGCTTCGTTTTTTATTTTATCTATTTCCTGCTGAATTACATTTTTCAATTCTTCAAGTGTGTGGCCTGCGCGTGCTGTTGAAACTATCTGGAACTGTGAAGATAGCTTACTCGAACCTTGAGATGCGCGTACATCTTGTGCTATCTGAAGTTCGTAAACTAATTTTTGATATAGCCGTGAATTTTTTCCGCCGGTTAAAATATTTGCAAGAACATCAAGTTCAGCATCACCGGGTGTAAATCTCTGAGGAGTAATCCAGGTCATATACAAACGGGGAAGCTGAACACGGTCTTCCATAACTAAGATTTTTTCTTCGTTCAATCTTACCGCTGCAGGATTTTGCGGTTCAACAGGTTTACCTGCCGGAATTCCGCCGAACCATTTTTCAACAAGCTTTAATGTTTCTTGCGGATTTATATCTCCCGCAATAGAAATTGATGCATTGTTCGGTACGTAATATGTTTTGAAGAATTCAACAACGTCATCATAGGTTGCCGCACTAAGATCTGTCATAGAACCAATCACCGGCCAGCTGTAAGGATGAGTCGGCGGATAAAGATTTTTTAAAATTGTTTCTTCAGATAAACCGTAAGGACGGTTTTCATAGCTCTGGCGTCTTTCATTTTTCACAACAGCTCTTTGTGCATCAACACTTTGAGGTGTCATCGCATCGGCAAGAAATCCCATTCTATCGGAATCAAGGTAAAGAGCAAGTTCAAGTGCGTTAGAAGGAAGATCTTCATAGTAATTTGTTCTGTCTTCGGTTGTTGATCCGTTATTTTCTGCGCCTGCTGCTTCAAGCAATTTATCAAATTCTCCTTCGGCAACGTGTCCGGATCCCATGAACATCAAGTGTTCAAACAAATGTGCAAATCCAGTGCGTCCCGGTTTTTCATAACCCGAGCCGACATGAAACCATGTGTTAACTGTAACGGTTGGTGTTGAGTGATCTTCGTGAAGCAGCACATTTAATCCGTTTGAAAGAACGTGACGTGTATAAGGAATTTTGATCTGACTCTGCGCCGATAAAACCGAGCACAGAGTAATTAGTAGAACAAGAGTTTTTCTCATGCTTTCACCTCTGTTGAATTATGATTGAACAAAAAATATATATTTCTATTGAATAAGTGAATGATAGAATTAATTGAAGATTAGACGTACGGAACTAAAAAAAATATTTATTAGGAGAAAATCACTTGAAAGAATGATCAAAGTTAGGCAATTTGCAAATGCTGAACCGCAGCGATAAATGAAAAGAAAAATCAAAATAAAGAGAAAGAAAATCCGCATCCCTTTGCCGAAGCAACTAGAGAAGGTAAAAGAATCGAGCAAGATCTATAAGCGGAGTAAAGTAAAAATAATTGAGGAGTAATTTTTGTTTCTAAGAATTGATAAGTGAAAATCCTTCTTTAGATTCTTCCACAAACTTTTTAACCATTTCGTAATTCTTTCTTCCGTCTTTGGATTCCACTCCGGTATGCGCATCAACTCCGGCAGGGCGAATTTCTAAAATCGCTTTTTTAACATTGGTGTGATTGAGTCCGCCGGCAATGAGGACCGGCTTGGGAGAGATCTCAACTAATTTTCTGCTGATATTCCAATCGTGTGTTTTTCCTGTTGCACCCTCTGCGCCTGTTTCCGGATCGAATGTGTCTGTGATGAAGGCATCAACAAAATCTGAAAGTGTATCAATCATTCTTTCAAGTTCCGGATAGTTATTCTCCGCAACAACAAGACTTTTAATTATCTCGAGATTGGGTCGGAGTAATTTTGTTCTCTGCAATTCTTCTTTGGAAATTTTTCCATGAAGCTGAACAATATTAACGTTCAGTTTTGTGCAGAGTTTTACTATCTCATCGGCGTTATCAAGATAAGTTATAAGCACAGCTCTGTGCGGAGAAGAAATTATTTTAATTACTTCAACCGCTTCATCTTCGGTTAGATCTTCTTTGTGCACGGGAAGTCTAAGCGGAAAACCGAGGTAATCAACGCCCGCATTCATAAGCATTCGTGCTTCTTCTTTATCAACCACTCCGGCTATTTGTATCAGATCTTTCATATTGTCTTTTTGTTTTTCTAAAAATAGTTTTAAGAATAGTTTCATCCAAATACCTTAATGTAGAGACGTTCCGCTGGAACGTCTCTTAAACGAGACGCATCACCGATGCGTCTCTACAATTAACGCATTACAAATTTTACCGCTTGATATTGAAGTCGAAGTTGAGCAAGTTGTCATTAGAAATCTTGAGGTCGCAAATTGTGACCTCAAGAAAGTTATCGAGAATTATAATAGCAAGAGAATCTTTTTAAGGACGCAAATTGCGGCCTTAAAACAAAAGGGGTTTTATGGGGAAGAGAGCAGATTCATTATTGCCTGTCGAAAGGATCACATCAAAGATATATCTTCTGCGCGGAGAAAAAGTTTTGATTGATAGCGACCTTGCTGAACTTTATGGTGTTGAGGCAAGGAAATTAAATCAAGCTGTAAAAAGAAACATCGAAAGATTTCCAAACGATTTTATGTTTCAACTTACAAGAGAAGAGTACAATTCTTTAAGATCACAATTTGTGACCTTAAAGAGAGGGCAGCATTCCAAGTACTTGCCTTACGCTTTTACAGAACAAGGTGTTGCAATGTTGTCTTCTGTTTTGAACAGCGGCAGAGCGGTGCAGGTTAACATTGCTATTATGCGTGCGTTCGTGCAGATGAGAAAGTTCTTGCAGAGTAATGATGCACTTGCAAAGAAATTGAACGGGCTTGAAAAGGAAACTAAAAAGAAGTTTGCCAAACAGCAGGAACAGATAAAATTTATTTTTGAAGCAATAAAAGAATTGATGATGGAAAAGGAAAAACCAAAAAGAAAGATCGGGTTTTAATACTGTATGTATTTTATATAGACTTAGCATGTTGCGTTTCTACAATTAACGCAACCAAATTTTTACTGCTTGATAATGGAAGTAAAGTTCGGCAAGTTGTAGTTATATAATTTTAGCATAAGAAAATGAACTCTTTTCTTATAAAACAGAATTTTAAGGTTGACGATATAATTTCCTATACAGAATTAGTTGCCGCCGAAAAAATTCCCATACAAAGGGGAATGAACTTTAATGTAAATCTGGAATATTCTGTCTTCTTAATGTCTGTTCGTAAAAACGCCCCGTATGCTGACGTATACGATGAAAAGACAAATACAATTATTTATGAAGGTCATGATACCCCAAGCAATTTAGCAGATAATCCCAAAGAGGTTGATCAACCAATAACAACTCCAAGAGGATCTTTAACTGAAAACGGGAAATTTTTTACTGCAGCAAATTCTTATAAAGAGGGATTGCTTAAAGAACCTCATAAAATTAAGGTTTATGAAAAAATCAAAAATGGAATTTGGTGTTACAAAGGCTTCTTCAGTCTCGTAAATGCTGAAATTAAAAGCGATGGTGTTAGAAATGTTTTTAAATTTTACCTTAAGCCTATAGAATTAAAATCTTTCAAAAGAGAAATCGAAATTCCACACACAAGACTAATTCCAACAAGTGTAAAAATAGAAGTATGGAATAGAGATCGCGGTGAATGCGTAAAGTGTCATTCTAAAGAAAATCTACATTTCGATCACGATCTACCTTTTTCTAAAGGGGGCACTAGTTTGACTCCGGCGAATGTCAAAATACTATGCATGAAATGTAATTTAAGTAAATCAAACAAAATTTTATCTATACCACCAATCTTTCTATCATAAATACTTCCTCGTTACAAAATCCTTCCATCCGTTTTCAAATTGTGTGGTGCTAATTCCCAACACCAATTGTATGTTGGCGTTATATTTTATCATCTGTGCGTAGCTTTCTTTGCCCCAAGTTTCTATAATATATTCGGAGAGTAAATAACCAACTTCGTATATCTTTCTCGTTCCCGCATTAAAATCAGCTGTCAGTTCTGCAATCGTCGGGAAATTTCCCGCAGTTAGATAAGAAATATTTTTCGGGTCGTTGAACTCACCCGATTCATAAATTGCAACCGCTTCCCAAAACCAGCGCGGGTTATTCCCAAATTGTCTGTTCACATTCAACGATACTGCGTGAGCAAACTCATGCAAAACTGTTTGTGCCGCAGAACCTCTATTAAGTATTCTTACGTTTGTCGGGCTGTAAACATATCCAGTAGCTCCCCAATAATTTGTTCCAATGTCTCTCTTCATATCATTTTGAAAATGTGTTTCATCGTTCCAGATCTCAACTTTAATAATCGGCAAAGATGTAAGCTGCATATCGTTTAGTATCCGTTCAAAGTTTTGATCTATCTTTGTAATAATTGGTACAGTAATGCTTTGGGGAAGCTCATCATACAAAACAAAAGAAACATGTGTTGATTGAATTATTGGTTGATCATTCTGCAAAATTGTATTTGATGAATCAACCGAGTTCTCTTCCTTGCATGAGGTTAATCCGGCCAAAAACAATACGATTAAAAACGTAACGAGCTTATTCATCATATATCTCAAATCTTGTGTTGCATATTTCATCTTTACTGTTAAATATTCAATGTTAAAATTTAGTGTTAGAACAGCGCCATATTAGCCATATATATAGTATGGTACAATATCTTAAATAGAGGGGCGGCGGCTTTCTTTAAATTAGTATCCTGATAAACCTTTCCGTATGTTTACATCAGCAAAGGCAGTAACTTTAGATGTATTTGTAGAAGTAGGCGCACATCGTTCGAACCCTTCAGTAGATTTTAAAGCCCTGTCGTAAACAATCAATTATCAACAAATTACAAGGAGTTCTGTTATGGCAGAGCGCAAACAAGGATCAGTAAAATGGTTCAACAGTACAAAAGGTTTTGGTTTCATTTCACAAGAAGGCGGAGAAGATGTATTTGTACATTTTCAGTCAATAATTGGTGACGGATACAAATCCTTAAACGAAAACGATAAAGTTGAATTTTCAGTTACTCAGGGTCCAAAGGGCCTTCAAGCAGCCGACGTTCGATTAATCAGCTAAGAATTAATTATTCTTAAATAAGACCCCGCTTACTGCGGGGTTTTTTATTTGCTACAGTATGATGTTTCTTCCCGCCGAATCCCAGCTTCTTTATTTTACAGATTCAATATCAAAACACAACTTGTTTGGTAAAAAACCTTTCCGTATGTTTACCCCCGTAATGGCAGTAACTTTAGATGTAGATGTAGACGTAGAAGTATCTTCGAAGCCTCACCTGTTTAAAGCCTGTCGTAAACAATCAATTATCAACAAATTAACAAAGGAGCATCTGTCATGGCAGAGCGCAAACAAGGATCTGTTAAATGGTTTAACAGCACCAAAGGTTTTGGTTTCATTTCACAAGAAGGCGGAGAAGATGTATTTGTACATTTTCAAGCAATTGTAGGCGATGGATACAAAACATTAAACGAAAACGATAAAGTTGAATTCTCAGTTACACAGGGTCCTAAAGGACTTCAAGCAGCTGAAGTTAAAAAGATCAGCTAATAGCAACTCGTTTTAGATTTGACCCCCGCTTGCCGGGGGTTTTTTATTTTAAAGAATATCTAATAAAATCTCAATTCTTTTTGTCCCTCGCTAAAATTCTGAATAACTTTATAGTTTTTTCGCTGTTTTTCGACTAATAAAAGATTCTTCTTGACAATCTGATACCAATATGATATCATCACGATAGCAATAATTAGGAGTATTAAATGGAAGCAATAACTGAAAAATCAGCCAAGAAAATGAACGGATTTATCTCACTCTTATTTGTTCTCATCGTAATGTTTATTGATGTAACAATTCTGATCAGGGGAATAATGAATGATAACCCGGGAGTTCTTTGGATCTTTATTCCAATTACATTATTAATTTTTCTTTCCTTCAGCGGATTCTTGGTTGTTCAACCGAACGATTCTAGAGTGCTTGTTCTTTTTGGTAAGTATCTTGGAACAGTTCGCGTTTCCGGATTCTGGTGGGTTAATCCTTTCACTACAAAAAAATTGGTTTCGTTAAGAATAAGAAATTTTCAGAGCGAGACTATTAAAGTTAACGATCTTCACGGCAACCCAATTCAAATTGCTGCGGTGGTTGTGTGGCGTGTTGTTGATCCTGCGCGTGCGCTTTTTGATGTTCAGAATTATGAAGGATTTGTAGCGATACAAAGTGAAACTGCTATACGCGGACTAGCAACAGAGTATGCTTATGATTCATCCGAACATGATAAATTTTCTTTAGTTGGAAATCAGGCGGAGATTGCAGAAGCAATGAAAAAACAGGTTCAAACAAGACTCGAAGTTTGTGGTGTGGAAATATTGGAATCGAGAATAAGTCACTTATCATACGCACCGGAAATCGCACAAGCAATGCTTCGCAGACAGCAGGCACAAGCCGTAGTTGCGGCAAGAACAAAAATTGTTGAGGGTGCAGTAGGAATGGTTGATATGGCGTTGAAAGCTTTGAGTGAGCATAACATTGTTAAACTTGATAACGAAAAGAAAGCAACAATGGTAAATAATCTTTTAGTTGCACTTGTTTCAGAAACACAAGCACAACCGGTGATCAACGCGGGTTCGCTTTATTAATAGTTTTGATTTGTTGTGCGCAATAAGAAATATTTTACACAAGCTTTGAATTTATTTTTATGATGGAAGATCATTATTACATATACATGCTTACTAACCGGAAGAATAAAATGATTTATGTCGGTATGGTCAATGACCGCGTGAGAAAAGTGTATGAAAATCAAAGCGATCTCTTAAAGGATTTCACAAAACAGTATAAAGTAAATAAACTGGTTTATTACGAAACCGCGGAAGATGCAGGAAAAGCAATTGAGCGGGAGAAGGAGATAAAAGATTACAGCCACGAAAAGAAGAAGAGCCTTATTGAGACAATAAATCCCGGGTGGATTGATTTAATGGACCGGCTAATAAAGTAGTATTATAGAAAATCTTTGAGAAGAAAATGAAATTACTGTCGGAATATCTCGGCGAAAATATTTTAATTGCGCAAACGTCTATGTTTAAAAGAAATTATGAAATCCTGGTAAATGAAGAGCCCCTAGGTTCAATACAGCAAAAAGGATTTTTCGGAATGATGTGGAAAGTAGATATTCAAAATAAAAAATGGGAAATATATAAACCGAGTTTTTGGAGAAGTACTTTAGCTATACGCGAGGCTGGTTATGAAATGCCTATTGCAAATTATACAAGAGACGGGTTAAGAAGCCGGGGAACTCTCGCTTTACCTCTGGGTAAAAATTTTAAAATTGTTCCTCACTTATTTAAGGGTTTTTGTGAAATCAATAATGAACAGGAAATTTGTTTGGTGAAAATTATTCCGAAAAAGATCTCTTTAAAAGACAAAGCTGAGGTAGTGATAGTAAAGAAAGATGATTTACTGGATAAATATCCGTGGATAATAATTCTTGCATATATAATTACAATTGAGCAAAGACATCAAGCGGCACATTCGGCTCACTAGAAATAAAGAAGAAAGTTATGGCTGAAAAGAAAAAATTTTTACTAAGAATAGATGATAATATATATGCCTCCCTTGAAAAATGGGCGGCAGATGAATTACGCAGTATCAATGGACAGATTGAATATTTATTGAAAGACTCATTAAAAAAGGCCGGAAGATTTAAAAGTAATACAGATGAGAATGAAATTAACAACAACGAGAACAACAATCCCGGTTAATTAAATATCTGTAGGGCTGACTAAGTAATCTATTATTTCATTTCTTTCGTCATCGGCATATCAAGTACTTCAGCTTTTACTTTTATTTTCCCCGCATATTTAAATAAAAGCACTGCTTCAATTTTATCTCCAATATTCAAATCTTTCAAAACACCTAAAAGCATTACATGAAATCCGCCCGGCTTAAATTCAAATTCAGATTTTGGTTTGATCGCAATTTTCCCTGCCGGCCGCATTCCCATTCTATCATTATCTTTTTTAAATGACTCGTGTACTTCGGTCTCTTCGGCAACTTTGGATTGTGCGCCAATCAACGTGTCTATTTTGTTTCCTCTATTCTCTATTACAAAATAAAGGGCCGAGTTAGAATATTTAACAGCTGGTCTTGCCCAACCTTTTTGAATTTGAATACCCGAATTTTGAGATTTTGGCTGTTGAGCTAATGTTATCAAGTTAAAAGTGAAAATTAGTGCGATAATTATTAACAAACTTCTTTTCATTTTTTCCCTTTCTTAAAACAATCTTTAATTATCAAATACTTTATTGATGTAACTTTTTAATATCTGCAACAATTTCATCAACATTAATTGTGCTTCCTTTATAATTTTTTCTGACTTTTCCTTCAACATCTATTAACTGAATTCGATCTGTATGTATGAAGTAATAAATTTTCCTCCCGCTCTTGAAAACCGTTGAATCGTTTGGAACGGCCATCACTCCAACTTTTTTTATTACAGCATCCGTTACGGATTTATCCCCAGTCAGAAGCGTCCAGTTAGACAAGTCCAAATTTCTTATGCCGGCAAATTTTCTAAGCACTTCAGGTATGTCATTTTCCGGATCAAAACTGAGCGATACGAATTGAACATTATCTACTTTTTCTCTTTTTAGTTTCTCTTGTATCAAACGCATATTATTTGTACTGAGCGGACAAATGTCCGGACAATTTGTAAAAATGTAATTCATGACAACAATCTTGCCTTTTACAAAATCCGGGAAAATAGTTTCCTGATTATTTTGATTAATTAGTTTATAGCTTGAATTATTAAAATCATCAATCACGGGGAGTTTATCTCCACAACCGTAAATAATGAATAAAATGAATAGGGTGAATAGTCGCTTCATAAATTTTTTTTCTGATCTAAATTCAAGTGTGCTTATATTTTCACAACAAAAATAGGGAAATTGTCTTTAGATTTCTTTTCAAGAAACCAAAAGTTTATCTAGTATGCTATTATGCGCCAAATAACAAAAATATTTTTGTTCTTATTAATCGTAGTAAGTTTATTTGCCCAACAGCAAATACGGGTTATGGCATATAACGTACAAAGATTCCCGACAAATAATAATGTCGCAGCAGATCTGAAAATTGTTTTAAACCAGATAAAACCAACAATTTTGTTAACAGTAGAACTAGATGGTTCGAACGCAGTTACTCAATTTCTCGATAGTGTATTAAATACAAAATATAAAGCATCAACCGAAGTTAATATCAAATGGGGAACAGGAAATGAATGTGCGGTTTTCTATCTCGATTCACTCTTAACATATATTGGTCCCGCAAAAATAATTCCATCTGATCCTAGACCCATCGCAGAGTTCACTTTTGTTCATAAAATAACTAATGATACGTTAACCATTTTTGGTGTTCACCTAAAAGCTTATCCCGAGGATTCAACACGGAGAGCAAACTCAGTTAATGATCTTAGAAATCGGACTAAGTTGTTAAATAGCAAATCCAATTATCTCGTTTGTGGCGATTTCAACATATTTACATCAAAGGAATCCGCCTTTCAAAAACTATTAGATAAATCATCTTCAGGATATTTTATTGATATGTTAAATGTTAACGGAAATTGGAATAGGAATTTTCAATTGGCGCAATACTGCACCTGGTCAACAAGAGGCGGGACTAATACAAGATTTGATATGATTCTGATTTCAAAAGCGGTCAATGAACCGGGAGGAATAGATTACATTACTAATTCATTTAAAATTTTCGGAAATGATGGGAGTCATTTTTATACCGATGTAAACAGTGGGTCAAACTCATGGTTTCTCAATGATCCTTTGGTTGGTGCGTCGCTTAAAAACGCTTCGGATCATCTTCCCGTATATGCAGATTTCGCTTTTGGTGTTCCAACAAATGTTTTTAATACAAAAGAAATTCCAGCCAGCTATGTATTATATCAGAACTACCCGAATCCTTTTAATCCATCAACTGTGATTGACTATCGCCTGCCGGTTGCAGGTTATGTCTCACTGAAAATTTATGATCTAGTTGGTAGAGAGATTGCGGTTCTTGTAAATGAATATCGGCCTGCCGGGACTTATAATTCGCAATTCCTTTTGGGGAATTCTCAATTGCCCAGCAGTGTTTATTTTTATCAGTTAAAAGTTGGTAACTTTGTGCAAACAAAGAAAATGATGCTGATAAAATAGATGAACACAAATAAAATTCTTCTGCCCGGATTAGATAAACAAATTAGTTTCCTTAAAAAAAATTTAACCTCCGAAGTTAAAACAGCTTTGGTAATTGGGTCCGCCAGTGAAGTCCCCGCAGAAATAATTTCAAAACGCTTTAATTGTAACGTTGAAATTATCGTTGAAGATTACGAATCATTGTTAAACTCGAAATTAATCTTAGGTAAAGAATCTAATATTAAAGTAAGAATAATGAGTTTTGATGCTACTGATTTTGATTCTTTTACATTTGACCTTGTTTATGCACAGGCTTCTATCTCTTCTACAAAAAGAAATAAAATTGTAAAGGAAATAAACCGGACTCTAAAACCGGGCGGATATTTCTGTGTTGGGGAGATTGTTGCGTTAAATAAAAGCGTTCCAATGTTTGTTCAAAATATTTTTGATTCCTCAGATCTATTGCCTTTATTCAACAACGATCTAAATATTTACTATCTTGAAAGAAAATTTAAATTAACCGGAAGTATTGATCTAACAAATACTCTAAAGGAATTTTATTTACTAAATGCAGATCTACTTAAAAGCAGTAAGGGTGAACTGACCCAACAAGAAAAAAGTTATTACAAAAAGCTCGTCAATAAAATCAGTCATGAATCAAATGCTTATTTAAAACTGGGCGCAGACAAATATATCGGTTTCATTGCTCTACTGCTTCAAAGGGGTTCCGAATGAAAAAGGGGGACTTGCTCGAATTAGAAATTTCCGGTTATGCCTTTGAGGGAAAGGGGGTTGCAAAAATTATCAAGGAAGTTCATTCTTTAGATAATACAGAACCAAAAAAATTTGTTGTATTTGTTGATGGTTCATTTCCCGGCGATATTGTTCTTGCAAGAATAACCAAGATCAGAAAATCATATGCTGAAGCAAAAGTAAAAACATTTATTAAAAAATCACCGCTTCGCATTGATGCAAAATGCAAGTATTTCGGAATATGCGGCGGTTGCAAAGCACAAGATCTTGATTACGAACAACAGATAAAATTCAAACAAGAACAGGTAAAAGATCTTTTCGAGCGGATTGGTGGATTTCAAAATTTAGAAATCCAACCATTAGTAAGAGCAGACAAAATATTTTTCTATAGAAATAAAATGGAATATTCCTTTTCGGATAAAAGGTGGTTGAAAGAAGACGAGATTTCGTCAATGCAGGAAATACCTGATCGCGCGTTCGCACTAGGTTTACATATACCCGGTATGTTCGATAAAGTATTAGATATTGACGGTTGCTGGCTTCAATCAGATATCAGTAATAACATACTAAACTTCACAAGGGCATTTTTCAAGAATCAACAGATTTTACCCTATTCTTCACAAAAACACACCGGTTTTTTACGAAATTTGGTAATAAAACAGTCGTTTTTAAATAACGAGATTATGGTAAATCTTGTGGTAGCAGAAGAAAACGAACGCTTGTTCATGTTGTGCGGGGAATCATTTCTTAATTCGTTTCCATTAGTAACAACTTTGATTTTTAACATCAATAAAAAATTATCTCAAGTTGCTTATGGTGATTATGAAATTATTTCATATGGAAGCGGGTTTATCTATGATTTTATAGATAAATGGAAGTTTCGAATCAGTGCTAATTCTTTCTTTCAAACAAATACTGCTCAAGCGGAGAAACTTTTTAAAACCGCGATGGAGTTTGCTGAGTTTAATGGTAATGAAATAGTTTACGATCTGTATTCCGGCTCGGGAACCATTCCAATTTTTATTTCAGAAAAAGTTAAACGTATTTACGGATTTGAAAATGTTGAGTCTGCCCTTGCTGATGCAGCGGCAAATGTTTCATTGAACAATGTTTTGAACTATGAACCGATTTTAGCGGATTTAAATAAATCGTTTCTCCCCATAATAGATGAAAAGAAATTGCCAAAGCCCGACGTTATTATTGCTGATCCACCCAGAAGCGGTATGAATCCCAAAACTGTAAAAGATATTTTAGAATTGATGCCAAAAAAAATTGTCTATATAAGCTGTAATCCCGCGACCCAGGCTCGCGATGTTAAATTACTTTGTGACGGCGGGTATCAATTGATTAAACTTAGACCCGTTGATATGTTTCCGCATACCTATCATATCGAAAATGTTGCATTACTAACCAAATAAGATTTACGATACCTAAAATTAATTCTGTACCTTGCTTGAATTATAGGTCGAGATAAATAATTCGGATTGAGGTGAATTAGTTTTAAATGAGTGAATGAGAATTGGACGCTCCATTTTCAAGATTTTCTCTATCTCATTTTTTAATTCTCTTTTGTTGACCTTACCTGGACGAAGCGGATAATTTTCAAAAGGTATCTTAAACGTTTTAAAAAAGTTCTTTTCTTTTTCAATCAAGATTAAATCTTCTGCATTTATAGGATCAAGTAGTGAAATAATATTTTTAAAGGAACCGTTTAGAATGTAGCCCATAAATTCGTCGTCGGTTGGAAACGGAGTAAAGTAAACATCTTTTTCCAATTTAATTATAGCTCCCCTTTCAAATTCTTCAAGATCTTCAATTGATCTTGTTTTAAGTTCAGAGTTAATCGCCGCTGTTTGGTTGGATGTTTCAATAACTCTTTTAGCTATATTAACCCGGTCTTTCCCTAGATAACAATGCACATAATATTTACCGGGTTTGTTAAGTGCTAAATCTTTTAACCGGCTTAGCGCCCCTTCGTTCTCGCTTATCCATGGAAGCATTGGAATATTAATTAGTTTAATGCCAACATTTTTACAAGATTCCTGTTCCTCTTTAATTAATTTCGGTTCAAATGGAACGACCGCCTCATGCATTAAACTTATAATCGCTGTAAATTTTTTTTCTTTTAATAATCGAATTTTTGCTTCTTCCGGAAATGAACCAAATACAAACTCAGAGCCGTTTTTCGCAATTGTTTCACTTATGTTGCTTTCCTTTTGCATTAAGCTTGGATTCATCCATAACCAAACAGCCCCTGCAGAAAGAATTAATGGGAAAATGAAAAGAATTATTCGTTTGAAAATACTGTCCGATCTTAAAAAAGAGCGCGTCATAAATGATGAAATAATAAAAGAAAGAATTACAAGAAGCACCATTACAATTTTTACAACAACGTCTTCTGTAGATTGAGACCAACTCTGCATTTTTGAATAATCGGCAATCCAGCGGACAGGTCCCATCAATAACGCTGTTCCCAATACATATCCGTTCATAAGCCAAAAAAGTAGTAACAATAAAATGCTTTTGAAGCTAAGCGAAAAATATTTTTTTCTAAAACTCATTTGGTCAATTCCGATATTATTTATTGATCATAAATTGTAATGATTTTGTTATTAATATAGCTTAGAAAATATTATTATACTTATAATTGATAAAATATTTTCTGTTTTTGAAGTGCGCTATTTGAAAGTACAATTAAAATATTTATTATGAACATAATAAACTCTTGCGGCAAATTAAACAAGGAGAGGTTGGTGCGGCGGATTCTGACGTTTCTTGCTTTTTTAGTGAATTTAAGTTTATTGGCACAAACTCAACTTACTACAGATGAACTTTTTGTTAAGGCAAAAGATGCCGCTTTCAACCAGAAGGACAGAGCTCTTGCCAGACAACTTTGTAAACAAGCTCTAACTAAAAGTCCAGATTATGCAGATGTCTCGATTTTTCTCGGTAGACTTTATACTTGGGACAACATTTATGATTCTGCAAGAGTAATTTTTAATAATATTATAAAAAAGGACTCCTCTAACAGTGATGCAATAAGCGCCGCGATTGATTTAGAGTTCTGGTCGGGTAACTCCAGTACTGCTCTAAAATTTTGCAATCTTGGTGTTTCAAAATTTCCCACCTCAACTGATTTTTTATTAAAGCAGGCGAGAGTATTAGAGGATCTTGAACGATACAACGACACGTTTCTCTCATTGGAAAAAATATTTAAGCTTGATAAAACAAACACGGAAGCTTTTGCTTTAGCAGAACGGCTAAAAGATAAGACAAGAATAAATTCAATCGGTATTACATATCAATATGAAAAATTTGACAAAACATTCGATCATCCATGGCAGCTTGGATCACTTAGTTATTCAAGAAGACTTTTATTCGGCACAACTATTTTTAGAATAAATTCTGCGAGAAGATTCGAGAGTAATGCGGCTCAGTATGAAATCGATATGTATCCCAGTTTTGCGCCGGGCATTTATTCATATCTAAATTTTGGTTACTCGCCCACAAAAATTAGAATATTTCCTAGATTGAGGTATGGAGTGTCATTATATTTTAGTTTGCCACTTAGCTTCGAAATTGATGGGGGATTCCGTGCATTGAGATACACGAGCGAAACGTTGATCTATACTTTCGCTGTTGGAAAATATTGGGGAAATTATTGGCTTTCCCTAAGAACATATATAACTCCACAAGTTGAAAAAGCTTCTCATTCATATTCGCTAATCGTTAGATACTATTTATCGGGCGCAGATGATTATTTGGCCTTCTCGGCTGGAACGGGAATTTCTCCGGAAGAAAATTCTGTTGATCTTCAGGGGAATTGGCTGAGATCTGATAAACTCGGAATTGAATATCAAAACAAACTTAGTAAAAAGTTTATTTTAAGTATCTCATGCGATTACAGTCAGGAAGAATATCTTTCAAACGAATTCAGGACTAAGATTTCAGCGGGTTTTGGTTTAAAGTTTTTATTTTAATTCCTACAAAAAATGAAAAAAATAAATCTCATCTTAATTTTTCTTCTGATAATAATAATTTCTTTGCTGCCTTTAATAATGCTTGTCTCGTGGCAGCTTAAACCTAAAAAGGAATTAAAAATTGCAGTAATTGATAAAACTTCTCTTACTCTTGACAGCGACGAACACAAATCACTTAACTGGATTCTAGACAATAATAAATTTTGTAGACCCAATAGAAATTTATATTCTATTTCCGAGGACTATTTCGGATTCTTTCCAAAAGAAAACAAAAAATTTATTATTAATGATTTTGAAACCCTTGATGAGCCTCAATTAAAAAGTCTTACCGATAAATTAGATGTGGTCTATATGACCGACCTTTACGGAGCTTATAGCAAAGATTGGTACAGTGATAATTATCGCGGAGAGCGTTCGCAGTTAATCTATGGAGGAATGTCTAGAAAAGAATTATCGTTGTTAAATTTGATGAGGACCCAGAAAAAATTAATTATTACCGAGTTTAATACAATTGCTCCACCTACATCAAGAAGAGTTAAAACTCAATTCGAAGAACTGTTCGGATTAAAATGGAGCGGTTGGACCGGAAGATATTTTAACGTTCTTGATACAACATCAAATAAAGAAATTCCTATCTGGGTAATAAGAGATTATAAAGATCAGCACAATAATCATTGGCCGTTTAAAGGATCCGGAATAGTTCTGGTAAACAATGACGACAGAATAGAAATTTTAGAGAATAGAAAAGACTTAAAAGAAGAAATCCCATATATTATTTCAAATGAGATAAGCCGAAAGCGGTTTGATCTGCCAAAGAAAATAAAATACTCTTATTGGTTTGATATTATGCTAACAAAAAGATCGAACAATGTTGTATCGGTTTTTCAAATTTTAACTAACACACGCGGCGATTCAATTTTACAATCCTTAAATATTCCAAATCCATTTCCCGCAGTGATTGAACATTATGATAATGATTATAAGTTTTATTACTTCTGCGGGGACTTTTGCGATAACCCTGTGAAAATGATTTTATCAAAGTTTTGGGGAATTACAAAATTTAGATGGCTTATGTATCCTTCTAACGATCTTGCGGAAAGGGAAAGCTTTTTCTGGTTGTATTATCAACCTCTTGTTAGCACAATTTTAAATAATTATTATGATTCATTACAGAAAAAATAAATGGGTGAGTCTAATTTTATTTAAGGAGTGAATCCGGAATTAATTTTTTTGTTTGAAGCATTAAACTATTACGTCTTCTATAATCCGCAAATTCATTTTCAATCTTATTCTCAATCGTTTTGTTTTCTAGAGGAACAATTCTTAAATCATTCAGTATTTTATAAAGTGTTTTCTCCGAATAAAAATATTCTCCGTATAAATAATCAATTAGTTCATTTTTATTTCTCATCAATGGATATTTATGAATATTTCTAAATTGTCTTGTTGTATCAAGTCCAGTTCCGATAAATGTTGAAAGAGAAATTTTTTTCATTTTGTACTGATCTGCTAATAACGCCAAAAGAGTCGGAGTTATATCAAAATGTGAAGACACTGAAGAAAATTTTGCGGTGCGTTTTAACAATGGAGAGTAAATTATTAAAGGGACATGAAACCTATCAACTTGGGTGGTGATAGGAATCTCGGGCATTCTGTGATCTCCGGTAATAATAAAAATTGTATTCTTAAAATCTTCTCTCTTTTTGTATTCATTGAAAAAATATCTGAAGGCATCATCGGTATAAAGAACAGTTGAAAGTATATCTCTGTAACTTTTTACATTTGCCATAATGTCGGGAGACAAATGAAGATTTGAGTATATCTCATCAAACTGTTTACGGTAGTAGTCTTGATTATCTACTAAAAACGGATCGTGCATAGATAATGTAAGAAAGATGTTCATTTGATTTTCTGAATTGCTAGAATTTATAACGCTTAATCCGCGCTTAAATAAATCTTTGTCTCCGTATCCCCATGAAAAACCGTTTCCTTTTGCGGGCATTTTATTAAAACTGCTTCCGAAATTATTTTCATCCACAATCAGATCAACACTTTGTTTTTTAAGAAAGATATCCATCAAATCAAAGTGCGAGTGTCCGCCGTAATAAAAATGAACTTTATACCCATAATGTTTTAAATATTTTATCAAAGAAAAATTGGCAGGTTGATTTTCTGCCATTTCCAAAAAACCTTTTTCGCCAAATGGGAGCGAGCTAAATATCGAGGGAAGTGCGGCAAAAGTTCTGCCCCCGGTACTTAAACAATTTTCCCAATAAAGACTTTTGTTTGCTAGTGAATCTAAAAACGGCGTGAAGCTGCCCATATAAGCGTTTTCGCCTGAGTAGCCTCTGCCCAAACTCTCTGTAATTATAAAAACTA
>Ga0082335_1003895_pt1 | contig 23581 bp, 20 predicted proteins | sample Subgrocontami58m_FD_72375 | JGI IMG/M metagenome (GOLD analysis project Ga0082335, IMG submission 72375) | Subsurface groundwater microbial communities from S. Glens Falls, New York, USA - GMW37 contaminated, 5.8 m (SPADES assembly) (version 2) ...
CAGCTCTTTCTTGCGCGGGACGGCGTGGGCATCAAGCCGCTGTATTACGCCGAGACGCGCGACGGGTTCCTGTTTGCGAGCGAGATGAAGGCATTGCTGCAGGAGCCCTCCCTCGAGCGGCATCTGGATGCAGCCGCGCTCAACTGCTACCTGACGTTCTTGTGGTGCCCGGCACCTGCGACTGCGATTGCCGGGGTGAGGAAGCTGGAGCCGGGCTACAGCATGGTGGTTCGCGACGGCCGCGTGCTGCGCCGGCAGCGCTATTACGACCTGCCGAACGGGCGGGGCACCGTTCATCTGTCCGTGTCGGAGGCAGCCGGCAGGACTGTGGAAGTGGTCCGCGAGGCCGTCATTCGCCAGATGGTGGCCGACGTGCCGATCGGGGCATTCCTCTCGGGCGGGCTCGATTCGAGCGCGGTCGCGGCGTTTGCCAGGCGCCACACCGGGGAGCGGCGCCTGCAGTGCTTCACAATCGAAGTCGACGACAAGGCTGCGCGGGAGGAGGGCATGACCGAGGACCTTCCTTACGCAAGGAAGGTTGCGCGGCACCTGGACGTCGACCTGCACGTGGTGCGCGTGGGTCCCGAGATGGCGGACGAATTGCCGCGCATGCTCTATCACCTGGACGAACCCCAGGCGGACCCGGCGCCGCTCAACGTGCTGTTCATCAGCAGGCTCGCGCGCGAGCACGGCATCAAGGTGCTGCTGTCGGGCGGCGGCGGCGACGACGTCTTCTCCGGCTATCGGCGCCACTACGCGCTGCTCCAGGAGCGGTTCTGGGCCTGGCTTCCCCAGGGCATTCGCCGCGCGCTGGCAGGCGGGGCAAGTAGTCTGCCCGCCGGTTGGCCGCCCGGGCGGCGATTCAGGAAGGCGCTCCAGTATGCGGAATTGAACGGAGACGAGCGGCTGGCGAGCTACTTCTACTGGACACATCCCGCGCTGCTCGCGTCGCTGGCAGGCCCGGCATTGCGCGATTCGCTCGCGGGGTCGCCGCCGGCAGCCCCGCTTATCGCCTCGCTTGCGAGGCTGCACGCCGGAACGCCGCCGCTCGATCGCATGCTCTACCTGGAGGGAAAGCATTTCCTCGCCGATCACAATCTCAATTACACGGACAAGATGAGCATGGCGGTCGGCCTTGAGGTCAGAGTTCCCTTGCTCGACCCCGCCGTGATCGCGTTCGCCGCCTCCCTGCCGCAGGAATACCGGCAGCACGGCCGTATCGGCAAGTGGATCTTCAAGCGGGCGATGGAGCCCTATCTTCCCCGCGAGGCGATCTACAGGCCCAAGACCGGATTCGGTGTGCCGCTGCGGCGCTGGCTGCGGCACGAGCTGGCGCCGCTGGTGCAGGATGTCCTTTCGCCGGCGAGCCTGCGTAACCGCGGCCTGTTCGACCCGAAGGGGGTGGACGCGCTTATGAGCGCGGACCTGCAGGGCCGGGTCGACGGTACCTACACCCTGTTCGCAATGGTTTGCATCGAGTTGTGGTGCAGAATCTTCCTCGACGGAAGGGGACTCGCCATTGAATGACGACAAGCGTGCCGTGCGTGATTTCTGGGACCGGGCGTCGTGCGGCGAGGAACTGTATCTGGAGGGCCGCGGCGCGGAAGATTATCGGGCGCAGGCCGACGTTCGGTATCGGTTGGAACCGTTCATACCGGAGTTCGCGGAATTCGAACGGTGGAAGGGGAAATCCGTGCTGGAGATAGGCGTCGGGCTCGGCGCCGACCACCAGAGATTTGCCGAGGCCGGGGCATTGCTGACCGGCATGGATCTGAGTGAACGGGCGATCGGGCACACCCGCCGGCGATTTCGCGAATCCGGTTTGAATGCCAGCCTGAACATCGCGGATGCGGAAGCGCTGCCGTTCCCGGATGAAACGTTCGACTTGGTGTACTCGTGGGGGGTCCTGCACCATTCGCCGAATACGGAGCAAGCCGTTTCAGAGGTGTGGCGGGTCCTGCGTCCCGGGGGCACCGCAAAGGTAATGATCTACCACAAGCACAGCCTGGTTGGGTACATGCTCTGGATTCGATACGCCCTGCTGCGCTTCAGGCCGTTCACCTCTCTTGCAGGGATCTACTCGGAGTACCTGGAGAGCCCCGGGACAAAGGCCTATACCGTGAACGAGGCGAAACACCTCTTCAGCGCCTTTCGCAAAGTGGATATCGACACGGTGCTGACGCACGGCGACCTGCTTTCCTCGTCCGCCGGCCAGCGCCATCGCGGACTTGTGCTCACTGTGGCTAGAATCGCGTGGCCACGATGGCTGGTCCGCCGCTTGTTTCCTGAACTTGGGTTGTTCATGATGGTCGCGGCGGTAAAGTAGGTATTAATTCGAAAGGTGGGATTCCGATGGCGCATGAAAACCCGACGTGGGCGCATGTGGTCGAAGGATCCTCGAACCGCAGCTTCGGGCTGTCGATGGGCGTGGTATTTGTGGCAATTTCAACTTCAGAACTGAACTTCTACCCCAGGCGTCCCGCCCCAATGGACGTCGTTCTGAAGCGTGCTGCTTATGAGCATATGTATTGCCCATGCTTCGGAAATTGTCCGAAGCGTCGTGCATGACTTTGGCCTTCTGGACGCTGCCCGAAATGAATTCACATTTTGAGCGCGCGATCATGTGCGTGTCTGGTCTGATCGAGATCGCACGGGAGTTATACTTCCTATTCGCACGCTGCGCTTCAGGGGAGGTTCATGAATCGAGCTGGAAAGACTCTTGGCATCGACAGTTGCTTCAGAGTGGGTGTGGTCGGTTGTGGAGCGATCACCCGTCAAATGCACTTGCCAGTCCTCCTATCGCTCCCGACCGTCGAGGTTGTATGGCTGTGCGATCAGGACGACTCCAAGGCCTCAGTTCTCTCCAATGCATGCGGGGTCCGCGCTATCCCAATCCAGGACCTGTTGGCGGACGCTTTGCCGCCAGTTGACGGTCTCTTGTTGGCGATTCCTAACGGAGCGCGGCCCCGCTATTTCGACTTGTTCGCCGCCGGGCGGCAACGGCAATTTACGTGGAAAAGCCTTTTGCAAGGGCACTTGCGGAACACGATTGCCTAGCGGCACAACTTCAACCGTGGCAGATCGCAGTTGGGCATACATACAGGAGTAACGGGACTATCCGTCTGGTACAGTCCATCACACTGTCCCAGATTTTCGGAAGGGTTCAAGAGATTCGCTTTGAGTTCGGAGGGCTCGGCCGAGTCCTGACAGGTGGTGGATACTTGGGTAACAAGCAGCTTGCAGGCGGCGGACTAATGTATCAAATGGGCTCGCACTATATTGACGCGGTCCTGTTCATTACCCAGGCGCGGGACGTCTCGCTTCACGGCGGGTACGTCGAGGGGGAAGATGGACTCGATATTCATTCCGAGGCAAACCTCGCTCTGACTCTTGGGGATGGCCGAGTAGTCCCCTTTCGTGCGCTGGCGACTTCCCTACAGCGAACAAGGAACCGAATATCAATCACATATGATTGCGCCAATGTATCATTCTCGCCCGGGAATTTAGCCTCGCCCGTAGAGATAGCCGCAATTTCTGGTTCGCACGTCGGGCAGATAATCCCGACGTTGGCCCATAGTCCACTTACGGCGAATGCCACATTTGCGTTGCATTGGATGAGATCTCTAGATGCGGCACGGCGCCAAGATCCAAACGAAACGAGTGTAGACGCCTTTCGGGTCACCACGAAGGCGCTGGAACTTGTCTACTCGCTCGGGGCTCCCTCCATATGATCTCTCGACCAGAACACTCAAATTCTGGAGGATTGCCGCGGGTCGGCGTCATCGGTGCCAACGGGCAGGTTGGAACAGAGATCTGCCTTTTTCTGAAGTCTATGGGTGCTGTGGAACCTGTTGCGATCGCCCGATCTGCAGTAGGGACGGCTCTTCTTCGACGGTTGGGAGTGGAGTGCCGCCACGGTGATTTTAGTTCTGTCGAGCAAGGACGCTGCTTACTTGCCGACTGCAGCGCAGTCGTAGACCTTGCGTTGCCGTTTGGCGCCTCCCCCACCGAAACCAAGCGTATCATCTCGCGGCGGCTTGACGTGCTCTTTGGCAGTTTAGGCGAAATTCAGTGCTACATCTATGGCAGCACAATGTCAATTTACAAGCTTGATCCGTCGGAGCCATTTTACAGATGGTACGGTGCCACAAAGCGCTATGCAGAGAAACGGGCGGCCACCCTTGCGAGTCGTTCGGGGCGACGCGTCTATAATCTGCGACTAGGTCAGGTTCATGGCGAGATGCAATCGTGTAGCCTGAAACTCTTGGACGGACTCCACGATGGCGTCGTGGCGCGCGTCCCTGACATCCCGTCCTTTTCAGTATTCGTATACTCTCTTGCCGAAGCTGTCGCGAACATAATGGACGGCAAAGAGGAGCCCGGAACATATACGCTTACGTCAACTCCGGAATGGAGTTGGGAGGAGGTACTGCGCTGGTTCGCCACGATGAAGGGGGTATCGTGTGACGTGGTAACTGTCCCTGTTCACTCGGGTGAACCGGTTCTACAGGTGTGGGAAGCCTTGGTCTGTCTCGCGAGAGACTCAAAGGCTCGACTTGTAATGCACTACAAAGATCTCGCTTCCGCCGTGCTTTCGTCCGTGTCCCCAAGTCTCGAAGCACGGTTGCGATTGCGATATTCTGTTGCGCGTGCAAGAGCCGATATAGCTCTTATGAATGATCGATCGGTTTGGGAGCCTATTCACCAGGCGTTGCGCGTGCCCGGGCTGCGGCTTCGTTCGCTCAGTGACTCGAGGCACTCCATGGCGCCGCACGCCGCCCGTGTCCGGCAATTGCTCGAATCATTGGTGCCCAAGAACCATTGCGGTTGATCGATTCCTGTCCCAGGTAGAAACGGTGCTTCGAAGCATGCTCGGGGCTGGCCTACCTGAGACATGTGAGAAGCGGGTCACGTCAGTTTGGTAAGTGGCGCCCATCGAACATCGAGTAATACTTTGCCGAAGTGGCAGCCGGTCCCGCTGCGAATTCGTTTAGGAGTTACCTGCAAGGTGAGCGTCGTTCTTGGAATCAATGCCTATCACGCCGGAGCATCTGCCGCCCTTGTCGTGGATGGAAGGATTCGGATTGCTATTGCCGAGGAACGGCTCAACCGCGTAAAGTACTTTGGCGGTTTCCCATCCAATGCCATTCACGCGTGCCTGCGTTATTGCGGGCTGGAATTTTCTGATATTGACTACATTGCGCTAGGCAGAGATTCCGCTGCAAACCTCGAGAAGAAGATCGCGTACGTCATCAAACACCCGCTCCTGGTGAAGAATTTCGTCAAGATCAGGTCCACCGCAAATCGCGCGGCAAGTATTGGTGAGGCCATTGCAAGAGAGTGCAAGGCGGATCCGTCGAAGCTTCGCTTTAGGCAAGTAAATGTCGAACACCATTTGGCGCATACCGCGAGCGCCTATTTTGTTTCCGGATGGGACAAGGCTGCGGGACTGACGATCGATGGATCAGGGGATTTTGTCACTTGCATGTTTTCGGAGTGTCGGGGCCGCGAGATCCATCCTATTCACCGAATCTTCGTACCGGATTCGCTTGGTTCCTTTTATGGCATGATCTGTCAGTTCATCGGATATACCAAGTACGGCGATGAGGGAAAGGTAATGGGACTCGCGCCGCTTGGAGAAGATCGTTTCAAGGACGACATCGATAGCATGATTTCATTTGGAAGCGGGCGGATTACATTGAACCGGAAATTCTTTCGCCGCTTCGGGAGCGATCAAGGAATTTCCATAGCACCGGACGGTACGATGGTCACGCGACGCCACTTTACCGACGCGATGGTGTCCCGATTTGGTGAGCCGAGGAGCGCAGGGGGGGAGATCACACAACGGGACAAGGACCTCGCGTTTGGACTTCAGCGTCGTTTCGAAGAAATATACATGGGGCTTCTCAATCATCTCCATGAACTTTGCCCGGACGCCAGGGTCGCTTTGGCAGGCGGCTGCGCACTGAACAGCGTAGCGAATGGGAAGATCTTTGCTTTGACACCATTTACTGCCACTTCGATTCAACCTGCCGCAGGTGACGAGGGGTTGGCGCTTGGAGCGGCGCTTTACGTGAGTCATTCAGTATTGGGCGAAGGCGATAATGAGCCTCTTGGTGGCAGCTACCTGGGCTTGGAATACGACGAGGAGACAATCGAGGGCGAACTGAAGAGCAAGGGAGTGCCATATTTACGTATGTCGCCTGAGGATCTGCTCCAGCAAACGGCGCGGGAAATAGCGTCGGGGAAAATTCTGGGTTGGTTCCAGGGACGCAGCGAATGGGGTCCAAGGGCGCTTGGAAATCGCTCAATTCTCTGTCACCCCGGGTTGCCGGGGATGAAGGATATTCTCAATGCCAGAATAAAGCGAAGGGAATCATTTCGTCCGTTCGCACCAAGCGTCCTGGCTGAGCGCCAGGGGGAGATATTTGAGGAATGTCATCCGTCGCCACATATGCTGCACGTCTACAAGATTCGGCCCGCATGGCGCGAGAGGTTGTCGGCTGTAAATCACGTTGACAATACGGGCCGCCTTCAGTCCGTAGCGCGCAGCGATAATCCCCTGTATTACGATCTAATACGGGCTTTTGAAGGCCTTACCGGAATCCCGGTGGTGTTAAATACAAGTTTCAATGAAAATGAGCCGATTGTGGAGCGGCCCGTGGAAGCGATCGACTGCTTTCTCAGAACGAAAATGGACGTGCTCGTAATCGGTCCGTTCATTTGCCGCAAGGTGTCGAATTCCAATCACTGATCCGGCGGGAATGGCGCCGGAACGTGCCGTGTAACGTCGGACGCAAGCCCGTGGACGAAATCGTCTCAGAGTGGCAGCCACACTTGCGTGGCTATACGGTTGAATGGGCCGATGAGAATGGCTACATTCTTTCGCGCGGCTGCCGTTTGTTGAGCGCAGTATCGCTCGCCCGTGATTCGGGGTCTCCGATCCCTTTCACGGAGTTCCCGGCGGGAAACCTATGTCGGTTAGGCTCCCGCTTTAGATACACTCAACGAATCCTGCGGCTACTCTTCTACAACGTGCTTCGGCTGTCGGACAGTCGCTATTTGATGACCTTTGGCAAAGACGTTGCCACCCTTCAGCACGGTCGGTTGCAGCGAGTGGGTGGCCTTAGGCGCCGCGCCCGCTTTCTGCGAGGTGGCGTTGCAATCGACGGAGTTGGCGGTGCGTATTTCGGGGAGTACCTTTCCAACGATCAGCGTGGTCCAATCACGATCTATTACCTCCCACCACACGGGACGGCCGTAGAGGCTGTCTACAAATTCGGCTCTGGTGCCGTGCGGCATGTGCATGGCGTGTACCGGGATCCATTTGATGGATCCTTTTGGTGTACTACCGGGGATATCAAGAGCGAGTGCGCAATATGGCGCTCCACAGACGGATTTGCAACGGTGGAGGTGGTCGGACGCGGGGATGAGACTTGGCGAGCCGTGAGCCTCGTCTTCACCGAGACGGCAGTCTTGTACGGAATGGACGCGGAATACTGCCAAAACCACCTCTTCAGGCTGGACAAGCGGAGCGGCGTCCGAGAACGGCTCGGTGCCGTGGACGGGCCGGTCTACTATTCGACGACCCTGGGTGGCGATGCACTCTTTGGAGTTACAGCAGAAGGGTGTCCGAGCCAAGCGATCAACGCAGCGAGTTTGTGGCGCGTTGGCGGGTCCGGAGAGTGCATGAAGCTTGTTTCCATAAGAAAGGATTGGCTACCCAAGCAGTTCATGCCGGGTACCCTCCATTTCGTCCTTGGACCCGGGTTCTTGGGCGACGAGACCTACGTGTACTGGCATGGCCTTTCCGGAAGAGATGGCCACGTTCTAAAGGTTTTTCGTGATTCCTCGACTCCCAGTACGCTTGGGGCGCGGAGATGATCGCGGCCTGGGTGCAAAAGGACTGGTGGACAGGGGCTGCGACGCTTCTGTTATTGGCTGCAGCAGCAATCTATCTTCACTCTGTGACTTTCGACCCGTCGGCACCGGCCCTCGGAAACAACACGGTGTCGGTTCACGACAGCAGTGTGGCCGGGAGACCGGCAAGGGATAACCAGAGACCGATTGACGAGGTACTGGCCGACCTTCCAAGCCGAGAGCGCGGGCGGTATCCTATCGTATGGATAGGAAACTCGCACCAACATGCAATCAATGACATCAAACCTGGTGACGAGCTCTCGAGCGTCGTTTTGCACAAGCTGTTGAACGGCGATGTGTGGCCCGGCGCCCGACCGGTATTTGGTATTTCGTTTTCAAATCTGCACTTCCAGGAGCAATTGGTGCTCACGGTCGCGCTGGCTCTGATGGAGCCTGATCACAGGCCTAGGTTGATCATTCATGGAGTCAGATTTCACGATGCGCGCGAGCTAGGCGTAAGACACAGCCTTCGGACCCTGCTGACTACCCCGGAGTTCGCCAAGTGGCTCAAATCGGTTGAGGAAGCAGGACGGTATCCAGCGCTGGTGGACAGCATTAAGGAAGATGTTGCTCTGGCGAATACCGAGAAACAAAGGGACAAGGGCGCGGAGTCTTGGTTGATGGATAACGTGGCAGATCGGCTTCCGATTCTGGAAAGGCGCGGGCTAATTTACGGAAATACGCTGAACGCGCTCCATCAGCTACGCGACCGGGTCTTCATGATTGACACGAAATCGAAGCGCCCCATTCTTGCGGGTCGGTATAAACTCGCCATCGACTCGCTCGAGCTGGCATTGGCCGTTGCAAAAGAGGCGGGCATCGCGGTGCTGCTGTACAACGTACCGATTCGACCAGGGGTTGAATCGCCGTATGTCCCTGCCCAGTACAGCCAGTTTCGCGACGACCTCAAGCGGATCGCAGCACAGTCTGGTGCACAATTTGCCGACTACGATGGTTTGATACCATCCAAGCTGTGGGGTACCTGGTATGACACGGACTACCCGGACTATTCGCACTTCACCGGCGAGGGACACAGGATTCTTGCTGCGCAGGTCAGGCGCGATTTTGCTCCTTATATTGTTGATCGCAGGGTGATGTCCCGCCAAGTCCATGCTGTTCAATAGCGTAACCTACCTGGTCTTCTTGACTCTTGCCGTGCTGGTGTATTGGGCCTTGCCGATGGCTGCGCGACGTTTTTGGTTGCTTGCAGCCAGCTTGCTGTTTTACTGTTGGTGGGATTGGCGGTATGGATTCCTAATCGGTTCGTCCATTCTCCTCAATTATCTGTTTGGCCTGTTGGCGGCGGACCGGAGCAGAAAATGGACAGTGGTCGTTGCCGTAGCTGCGAATCTCGGAGCGCTGATCTACTTCAAGTATCTGGATTTTCTGGCTAGTTCATTGAATGGGCTGAGCCAACTCATTTTCGACAGAGACCTTGCAGCGGTCCCGCATATCGTTCTTCCCATCGGAATTTCCTTCTTCACCTTCCAAGGATTGTCGTACGTAATTGACATCGCCCGTGGCCAGATTGAAGCAAGGCGAAGTCTCCTCGCTGTTGCACTTTACATTACGTTCTGGCCCCATCTCATCGCGGGTCCAATAGTCCGTGCTGGTGAACTAATACCACAGTTCTACAGCGGTGCGAGGCGGGTAAGGTACTCCGATATTGCCTCCGGTCTGCAGTTGATCTTTGTGGGCCTGTTCCTCAAGGTCTTTCTTGCGGACGGTATCTCAGGTTTCGTCGACGAGGGATTCGCAGGAGGCAATTTTCAGCATAATTCCGCTCTGGACAACTGGACCCTGGCGTTCGGGTTCGGCTGGCAGATCTACTTCGATTTTGCCGGATATAGCATGATTGCCCAGGGGTCTGCGCGACTGCTGGGGATCGTGTTTCCGGACAACTTCAACTTCCCGTATGCGGCGCGCTCACCTCGGGAGTTCTGGCAGCGGTGGCACATTACGCTCTCAAGCTGGATTCGGGATTACCTATATGTGCCTATGCAGGGTCTGATTGCCGGGCAGTCTCGGTCGCGCGGGGGTATCGAAATTGCCGTGGACGAACGGCTGAAATCAAATGGCTGGCACAGGATTGGGGCACTGATCGCAACGTGGATGATCATGGGGCTCTGGCACGGCGCGAACTGGACGTTTCTTGCGTGGGGAGTGTGGCACGCCGGGCTGATTCTGATGTACAGAGGCCTCAGCTTCATGTCTGATCGAATTGGTATTCGAGAGCGTATCAATGCAGATGGCCTCCTGTTTTCTTTGGGTGGATGTCTTATTACCATGCCTGCTGCCATGGTCGGTTGGCTCTTTTTTCGGGCGCCAACGCTGGAGCAGGCATTCTCGATGGTGGCGCGCTTGCTGGATGTTCGCGCATACGGCTACCTTACGTACAAGGAGAACTTCTATCTGATTACGTTCCTGTATACGGTTGGATTCTTCGTCGCGTATGCGAGCGGCCGCATGATCGAACGCAAGCCAGTGTGGTGGGGGACTTGGGGTTGGCTTCCCAAGTCGATTGCATACACCGCAATCGTGATGCTTTCGCTTGGTTTTCTGAGGAGTCAGCAGCAATTTATCTACTTTCAGTTTTAATATCTGCAATTGGCGAACACTAAGGCCTTTCTGGCGGCAGTGACGCGAGACGCGACCCGGATAAGCCGACAATGCGCATCAACATAGGATGTGGCCAGACGCCAACAGCCGGCTGGATGAACTTCGACAACTCGCCGAGCATTCGGCTGGCGAAACTGGGAAGGATCGCCGATTGCGTTTTTCGACTCGGCCTGCTTGACCGCAGTCAGTATGAATTCGTGAAGTTTGTGCGGGCCAACAACGTCGAATATGCGGATGCAACGAAGAGACTGCCAATCCGGGATGAAGCGGTCGAGGTCCTGTACAGCTCTCACATGCTGGAGCACCTTGACAGGCGAGAAGCGGTATTGTTCTTGAAAGAGGCGAGAAGGGTGTTGGCGCCCGGGGGCGTCATACGGCTCGCAGTTCCCGACATCTGGAAGTTGGCCGAACAGTACGTCTCCGGAGGCGACGCCGATGCGTTCGTCGAGTCAACTCTGCTTTGGACGTCGACCCCGCGAACGCTCCCGGAGCGCCTTCGCTTCTTGATCGTCGGCTCCCGAAACCACAAGTGGATGTACGACGGAAGTTCGTTGAGCAAGCTGCTTTCAGACCATGGTTTCATCAACGTGAGAGTGCTCGACCTCGGAATGACGATGATTGAGAATCCCGCGTCGCTTGATCTGCGCGAAAGGGATTCGGACAGCGTCTACGTCGAAGCGATCAGGCCATGAATCCCTTACGGCATTTTTGGCATTTTCAGAGCGGTGCATGAAGCAGGTACTGCAGAACCTCAAGACCGGGGCTACGGAAGTGGCCGACATTCCCGCCCCCCGCGTTGGCTCGGGACAGTTGCTGATTGGGACCCGCTGCACGCTGGTCTCCGCGGGCACCGAACGCATGCTGGTCGAATTCGGCAGGGCGGGCCTGCTCGACAAGGCTCGCCAGCAGCCGGACAAGGTCCGCATGGTGCTGGACAAAATCAGGACCGACGGCCTTCTGCCCACGCTCGAGGCGGTACGCAACAAGCTCGATCAACCCATGGCGATGGGCTACTGCAATGTGGGCGAAGTGCTGGAGGTGGGCACCGGGGTGAGCGGATTCGCGCCGGGGGATCGGGTGGCGTCCAACGGCAGGCACGCGGAGGTGGTGGCCGTGCCCGCCAACCTGTGCGCGAAGGTCCCGGACGGCGTGGCGGACGAGGCCGCGGCGTTTACCGTAGTCGGTGCGGTCGCGCTCCAGGGCGCGCGCCTTGCGCAGCCGACGCTCGGCGAATGCGTGGCGGTGATCGGGATGGGCCTGATCGGTCTTCTGACCGTGCAGTTGCTGCGCGCGAACGGGTGCCGTGTGCTCGGCATCGATTTCGACGGCGCGAGGCTCGCCCTCGCGCGCGAGCTGGGCGCCGAGACCGTTGACCTATCCGCGGGCGGGGATCCCGTGGCGGCGGGGCTCAGCGCGTTTTCCAGGGGACGTGGCGTGGACGCGGTGCTGATCACGGCCTCCACGCAGAGCGACGAGCCGGTGCGCCAGGCGGCGCGGATGTGCCGCAAGCGCGGGAGGATCGTGCTGGTGGGAGTCACGGGTCTGGAGCTTTCGCGGGCGGATTTCTATGAGAAGGAGTTGTCCTTCCAGGTGTCGTGCTCGTACGGCCCGGGGAGATACGATGCGGAGTACGAGGAAAAGGGGCACGACTACCCGGTGGGGTTCGTGCGCTGGACCGAGCAGCGCAATTTCGAGGCGGTGCTCGACATGATGGCCGCAGGGCGGCTGGACATGGGGCGACTGGTGTCGCACCGGTTCCCCATTGTGGAGGCGGAGAAGGCCTACGCGCTGCTTGGAAGGGGCGGAGAGGGCGAGCCGTCGCTCGGCATCCTGCTTACCTATCCCGCGGCGAGTGAGCAAGCGGATTTCCAGTTGAGGCGTAACACAGTGCAGGTGTGCGCCCATGCGGGCGACGCGCTATCGGGCGTGCCCGCACTGGGGCTGATCGGCGCGGGGAACTACGCCGGCGCCGTGCTCATTCCGGCTTTCAAGGCGACAGGGGCGCGGCTGAAGACCGTGGCTTCCGCGCAAGGGGTGAGCGCAGTTCACGCGGCGCGCAGGTTCGGGATCGAGACCGCCACAACCGATGCCAATACCATTGTTGGCGATCCGGACGTGAATGCGGTGGTGATAACGACCCGCCACGACAGCCATGCACGCTTTGTGTTGGCGGCGCTCGAGCATGGAAAGCACGTATTCGTCGAAAAGCCGCTGTGCCTAACGCTTGCCGAGCTGGATGCGATCGAGCAGGCATATCGGGCGAAGCTCCAAGCTGGAAGCGCGCCGCTGGTGATGGTCGGGTTCAACCGTCGCTTCGCACCGCAGGTGCAGAGGATGACGGCCCTGCTCGCCGCCGTGTCCGGACCCAAGTCCTTCGTCATGACCGTGAACGCGGGTGCCGTTCCGGCAGGCCACTGGACCCAGGATCCGTCGGTGGGCGGCGGACGCATCGTAGGCGAGGCCTGCCACTTCATCGACCTGCTGCGGTTCTTGACCGGTTCTTCCATCACCGAGTGCCGCCGCAGTGCCATGACCGCTGCGACCGGCGACACGGTTACGCTTCAGCTCGGCTTCGCCGATGGCTCGATCGGCACGGTGCATTATCTTTCCAATGGCAGCAAGTCCTTCCCGAAGGAGCGTCTGGAGGTGTTCTGCGCGGGCCGGGTGCTTCAGTTGGACAACTTCCGGCGACTGCGGGGCTACGGCTGGCCCGGTTTCGGCAGGATGAACCTGTGGCGACAGGACAAGGGGCAGCGCGCGTGCGCGGCGGCCTTCGTGCGCGCCGTGCAGGCGGGCGGGCCGGCGCCGATTCCGTTCGACGAGCTGATCGAGGTGTCGAGGGTGACGATCGAGTTGGCGGAATCGGCCCGCGGCTGAGAGCCGCGGGGATAGGGCGGCATTCCCGTTCCGCCGCAATCCGGATTGATTTGACGCGCCGATCGGAGTGTGTGTACAATGTGACAACATCTGTATATCGCTGCGGGGAGTGCCATGGACGCAGTAGTCAAGGAAGATCGGCTTGGAATTCGGCTCGCGCCGGGAGAAAAGGCGTTGTTCAAGCGTGCGGCCGAGCTCGAACGCAAGTCGCTGAGCGAATTCGTTCTTGCTTCTGCGCGGGAGAAAGCGGAAGCGCTGCTTGCGGAGCAGAATCGGTTTACCGTATCCGCGGCCCAGATGAAGGCGCTGTGCAAGGCGCTGGACGCGCCGCCCCGGATCATTCCCCGATTGCGCAAACTGATTTCCGAGCCGGGTATCCTCGACAAGTGAGCCTGCCGCCTCTGTCGGGGCCAGAGCCCCTTGGTGAGGCGCATGAGACGTCGCTTTTCGATTGCCGCAAGCCACCGCTCAACGAGTTCCTGCAAAGGCATGCGCTGCTCGCTCAACGCGCGAATACGGCGCGAAGCTACGTGGCGCTGCGCGGTATCCGTGTCGTCGGGTACTACAGCCTGACCTCGGCTTCCATCGAGGCGGGCAGCGCTGCAGGAAGAATCACCAAGGGCGCAGGCCGTTACGCGGCGGTGCCCGCAACGTTGCTTGCGAGACTGGCGGTGGACCGGTCCGAGTCCGGACGGGGGTTGGGCAAGGCACTCCTCAAGGACGCGTTCGTGCGCTTTCTCAGTGCCCAGGAAATCGTCGCCAGCCGGGTATTGCTCGTGCATGCCATCGATGACGATGCCAGGCAATTCTATGAGCGCTTTGGCTTCGAAGCCTCGTCGGTGGACCAATACCACCTGTATCTGCTTACCAAAGACATCAAGAAGACGCTCGGGCTCTGAACGTGTTCCACCGATGGATGCTCTACTTCCACACGATCCGGTACTTGAGACTGAGCCAGGTCTTCTGGCGGGTGTGGCGGAATCTTTCGGTATTCCGCAAGCCTGACAGCGGCCCGGCGCCGGCGCGACGCCGGCCGCACCAGCCGCTCGCGGTGTTTGCGCGCAAGTCTCGCTCCATGGTGGCAGCCGACACTTTCAGATTCCTGAATGAAGAGCATCGGCTGGCCGCGGCTGCGGACTGGAACAACCTGCAGTGGGAGGCGCTCTGGCGGTACAACCTGCATTATTTCGACGACCTGTGCGCGGAGGGCGCGGTCGAGAGGGCCGACTGGCATCGTGCGCTGATCGCGCGCTGGATCGCGGAAAACCCGGTCGGGCGGGGCTGCGGCTGGGACCCGTATCCCACGTCGCTGCGCATTGTGAATTGGGTCAAGTGGGCGCTCTCGAGTGGAGAACTGAACGAGGTAGCCCAGCATAGTCTGGCGGTGCAGGCGCGCCATCTCGCTTCGCGCATCGAGTGGCAACTGCTCGGCAACCATCTCCTTGCGAACGCAAAGGCGCTCGTGTTTGCGGGGTGCTTTTCCGATGGTTCGGAGGCGCGGGGCTGGCTGCGAAAGGGCCTGGAGATTCTCGATGTGCAGCTCGCGGAGCAGGTGCTCGACGATGGCGGACATTTCGAGCGCAGTCCCATGTACCATGCCGTCGTGCTGGAGGACGCGCTCGACCTCGTCAATCTTTCGGGTAGCTTTCCGGGGGTGATTCCCGGGAACGCGGTCGCCGCGCTTCGGGAGGTGGCGGAAAGGATGCTGCGCTGGGCGCGCGTGATGACGCATCCCGACGGCGGGATCGCGCTCTTCAACGATGCGACGTTCGGGGTTGCGGCCGAAATCGGCGCGCTGGGCGCTTATGCGGAACGGCTGGGGATCGAGGATCCGCGCGGGAAGGAATCCGGAATGACGGCGCTCGAGCAGAGCGGCTATATTCGCTTTGCGCACGGGCCGCTGACGGTGCTTTTCGACACGGGCCCCGTGGGGCCGGACTATCTCCCGGGGCATGCGCATGCGGACACGCTTTCGTTCGAGCTTTCCTGCGGCGCGCAGCGCGTGATCTGCAACTCGGGGACGTCGCGATACGGGCGGGGTGCGATCCGGCAATGGGAGCGCTCCACGGCGGCGCACAACACGGTCGAGATCGACGGCGAGAATTCCTCGGAAGTCTGGGACGGATTCAGGGTGGCGCGGCGCGCGTATCCACTGGGGTTGAATTGCTCCGAGGAACTCGGCGCGCTGCGGGCCTGCTGCGCACACGACGGCTATACGCGGCTGCCCGGGAGTCCCATCCACCGGCGCACGATACAGGTTTCGGGTGATGCGGTTCGATGGACCGACGAGGTCGAGGGCGCGGGCGAGCATCGCGCCGTCGGGCGCATACCGCTGCACCCCGAGGTGACGGTGCGACGGGTGGGCGACGCGCAATGGCAGATCGGCCTGCCTTCCGGGGAGAGCCTCGAGCTGGTGGTTGAAGCACGGGGAGCTGTGCTCAATGAGGAGAAGGGCTGTTTCTCGCCGGAGTTCGGGCTGACGCGGGAGAGGACGGTGCTGGTGTGGTCGGTGGCGGGGGAATTGCCAATATCGGTCATGCTCAGGCTGACCTACCACCCCGGCGCTGCGCGCCACCCCTCCCTGGCAGGAGGGAAATAGGGCGTGCATATCCTGTTTCTGACGGACAATTTCGCGCCGGAAACGAACGCGCCGGCCTCGCGCACGCATGAGCATACGCGGCGCTGGGTGGCGGCAGGGCATCGCGTGACGGTGGTGACGACGGCGCCGAATTTTCCTGCGGGCAGGATTTTCGAGGGCTATCGCAATGCGGTCTGGCAGCGCGAGCGCATCGACGGGGTGGAGGTCGTCCGTCTCTGGACTTACATCACGGCGAACGAAGGCTTTCTGCGCCGCACGCTCGACTACGTGAGCTTCATGGTCGCGGCGATCCTTGCGACGCCTTTTCTGCCGCGGCCGGACGTGGTCGTATCGACTTCGCCGCAGTTCTTCACGCCATGCGCGGCCTACGTGGTGTCGCGATTGAAGCGGCGACCCTGGGTGTTCGAATTGCGCGACCTGTGGCCGGATTCGATCGTGGCGGTCGGCGCCATGAGGGAAACCGCGCTGATCCGCGCGCTGCGCAGGCTCGAGTATTTTCTCTACCGCAGGGCGACGCGGATCGTGAGCGTGACGCAGTCCTTCCGCGAGATCCTGTCGAAGAACGGCATCGATCCCGGCAAGATCGAGTTCGTTCCCAATGGGGCGGACCTGGAGGCGTACCGGCCCGGCGAGCGGCCCGAGGCGCTGGCGGACAAGTTCGGCTGCAGGGGCAAGTTCGTCGCGGCCTATGTCGGCACGATCGGGCTGGCGCACGGTCTGGGCACGCTGCTCGATGCCGCCGAGCAGTTGCGCGGACGCGACGACATCGCGTTCGTGCTGGTGGGGTCCGGCGCCGAGGAAAGGGCGCTGATGGCCGAAGCCGCCCGCCGCGGCTTGCACAACGTGCATTTTGCGGGTTCGGTGAGCAAGGCCGAGGTGAGGGAATACTGGCGTTTCTGCGACGTGGCGCTGGTGCTGCTGCGCGATTCGCCGCTGTTCCGGCATGTGCTGCCTTCCAAGATGTTCGAGGCGATGAGCACCGAGCGGCCTATCATTCTCGGCGTGAAGGGGGAAAGCGAGGCCGTGCTGAAGGAAGCCGGTGCAGGCATTCCGATACCGCCCGAGGATTCCGGGGCGCTCGCGGCCGCAATCCTCAGGCTGGCGGCGGATCGGGAGGCGCGCATCGCCATGGGCAAGGCGGGGCGGGAGTTCGTCACGAGGTGCTACGACCGCGACGCGCTCGCGACGCGAATGCTCGCAGTGCTCGATCGCGCCGCGCGCGGCGAGGGCGTTGCGCGATGACGGTGCTGATCGACCTCGTTGCGGCGGCGCGGCCCAACTTCATGAAGGTGGCGCCGCTCTATCACGCGCTCGCGCGCGAGTCGGCCTGGTGCAGGGTGCGCCTGGTGCACACGGGGCAGCACTACGACGCGAACCTGTCCGATGCATTCTTTCGCGACCTGCGGCTGCCGGATCCGGAGGTGCACCTCGGCGTGGGCAGCGGCACGCACGCCGAGCAGACCGCAGGCGTGATGGTCGCCTACGAGAAAGCGTGCATGGCAACGCGGCCGGACTGGGCGGTGGTCGTGGGGGATGTGAACTCGACGCTCGCGTGCACGCTCGCGGCGGCGAAGCTCGGCATTCCGGTGGCGCACCTCGAAGCCGGGCTGCGCAGCCGCGACCGCGGCATGCCCGAGGAGCTGAACCGCCTCGCCACCGACGTGCTGGCCGACCTGTTGTGGACGCCATCCGAAGACGCCGACGAGAATCTCCTTCGGGAAGGCATTCCGCGCGAGCGCATCGTCCGCGTGGGTAACATCATGATCGATTCGCTCGAGATGATGCGGCATGAGATCGAGCGCAAGGGATTGCGGGAGGCCCTCGGGCTCGCGCCGCGCGGCTACGGGGTCGTGACGCTGCATCGGCCGAGCAATGTCGATGACAGCGGGCGGCTGGTCGGGCTGGCCGGCCTGCTGCGCAGGCTGGCGGCGAAAGTTCCGCTGGTGTTTCCGGTACACCCGCGAACGCGCGCGAGGCTGGAGGTCGCGGGGGAGTGGCCGGCGCTCGCGTCCAGCGCCGGCATGCTGCTGCGCGAGCCGGTGGGCTACGTCGAGTTCATGAATCTCGTGTTCGGCGCCGCATACGTGCTCACCGATTCCGGCGGGGTTCAGGAAGAAACGACCTATCTGGGCATACCCTGCCTGACCCTGCGCGACAACACCGAGCGGCCGGTCACGGTGACGCTGGGCACCAACCGCCTGGTGCGGCCCGATACGGTCGAATCCGCCGTCGACGACGTGGTCGCGGGCCGCTGGCCAAAGGGGCGGGTGCCCGCGCTGTGGGACGGGCGCACGGCGGTGCGCGTCGTCGCCAGTCTCAAGCGCGCAGCGCTCGGCGGATGAGCGGCGCGTGAACGACGAACTGCGCGAGCGGCGGGCGGGCGGGTGGATCTTCGCCCTGTTTCTCGCACTGCTTGTCTGGACTCCCATCCCGCTCGCGAGCAACCGGCCGTGGGCGTGGTCGGTCATGGAGCTCGGGATATTCGGACTGAGCGCGATATGGTTGGCGCTCTATGCGCTTGGCCGTACGCACTTTCCGGCGGCGCTCAGGCGGGCGTGGTGGGCCGTGGGCCTGTTCGCCGCCTGGCTCTGCGTCGTGGCCATCCAGGTCATACCGCTGCCGGTGGAATGGGTGGCGCTGATTTCGCCGGAGTCGGTGGCGATGCAGGGGTTGGCAGGGGTGCCGGACGGGGCCTCGCGAGTGACGATATCCGTGGATTCCGAGGCGTCGCGGGCGTTCCTCCTCAAGAGCCTGGCCTTCTTCCTCGCCTTTTGCCTGACGCTCGCGCTGGCGGATCGGAGGTCCCGGTTGAAGGCCCTGATGTTCGTGCTCGTCGGCTCGGGCCTGCTGCAGGCCGTCTATGCGAGCTTCATGCACTTGGCGGGCGCGAACTTCGGAGTATTCCACTCGATGTATCTCCACCGCGAGTACACGGTGGGAACGTTCATCAACCGCAATCATCTGGCCGGATACCTCGAGATGACGCTTGCGGTCGGGATAGGCGCCATGATCGCGACGCTGCGTGGCACCGGGATCCGCACCTGGCGCCAGCGCTTTCGCGATTGGGTCGCCTGGGTGCTGAGCCCGAAGATCCTGCTGCGGCTGACGCTGGTGGTGATGGTGATCGCGCTGGTCATGACGCGCTCGCGGATGGGCAATTCGGCGTTCTTCGTGAGCGTGTTCGTGGCGGGGGTGCTCGGGCTTCTTCTCTCCCGGCATGCGACGCGCCAGACGATAGTGCTGCTCGTGAGTCTGATCCTGATCGACATTTTCATCGTAGGCGCCTGGTTCGGCGTGGAAAAGGTCGTTCAGCGAATCGAGAACACGTCGATCATGAAAAGCGACGCGAGGGGGGAGCAGTCCGTCGAGGAGCGGGCCGAGCCATTCCTATACGCGATCCCATTGGTACGCACCTATCCGTGGGTGGGCAGTGGCGGGGGAACCTTCTACGTCGTGTTTCCCAGATATCGGTCGCAGGAGGTGGTGAGCTTTTTCGACTTCGTGCACAACGATTACGTGCAGTTCGCGGTGGAATCAGGAATGGTGGGGCTCGCGCTGCTGGGATTGCTCGTGCTGTCGACCTTGCGGATCGCACTGAAGACCCAGAGCGAACGACGCGATCCGCTTGCCCGGGGTGTCGCTTTCGGGGTGACCATGGGCATCATCTCGCTCATGATCCACAGTTGGGTGGATTTCAATCTGCAGATCCCAGCGAACGCGCTCACGTTCGTGGTGCTGCTCGCGATGGGGTGGGTGGCGTATTCGGTGGAGAGGCGGGGAGGAGAGGAAAATGGCTGACCACCCCGGCGCTGCGCGCCACCCCTCCTACGCTTCGCGCAGGAGGGGAGTCGGGAGTCAGTCGTGCCTTGCCCCGAGGGCGTGGTACAGCTCGTGGCCGAGCGAAACCATCGCAGCCTCGTCGTTCCAGTTCGTCGGCTTTCTGGAGATGATCATGTATCCGTCCACCAGGCACGCCTGGTTGGGCAGGCCGTACACGTTGTCGCGCCCGCAATATCCGGCGATCTGCTCCTTCGGCGTCCACTGCACGGCGACGCAGGCGAGCTGCCGGTCGGCATCCTTGGTAAGGGTCATCGGCCCGGTGGCGACGCAGCCCGTGAGTGAAGCCACAGCGAAGAGCGACGCAAACATCGTGCAGTTGCGAAAGATTCCTGCCCAACCCGTGGGCTTCGGTGCGGCAAGTCTGGCGTGACCCATGTTCGTATCCCTTGTCGATGCCATTCGAATCACAAGGGCCTTGCGCTGGGGCTGCCGAACGGAGGTATGACGGTTCGCTGAACCGGCAGCCCCGCCACCTTGCGCTCATTCGAGCCTTCAGGTCGGTAGCTTTGCGTGTCCGCCTTTCAGCGAACTTGCCCTTATGAACTCCTTAACGGCCGATTTTCGACGGGCAAGAGGGCTTTCTTCCTTTTTTTGTAGTGAGGCGGGCCGCATGTCGCGTAGCTTGAGCTAAGTGCTTGTCCGGTCGATGGATTTCCGGAGCCGCCCGATCATGAACCGTCTGAATCACTTCCTCTGGATGTGCAGGCTCGTGTCGCCGTTCTCGGCCCGGGAGCAGATCATCGCGGACGTGCCCAGGCCGCTCAGCTGGGAAATGGTGATTGCCGCGGCAAGCGCCCATCTCATCGCGCCGTTCGTCTCGCCGTGCCTGGAGGAGAAGCAGTTGCTCGATCTGGTGCCGCCCGAGGCGCGCACCGCGCTCGAACAGCTCTATCTGCTGAACGCCGAGCGCAATGCCGCGCTCACCGGCCAGATCGAGCGGGTCTCGCGCACGCTGAACCATGCCGGGATCGAGCCGGTGTGGCTGAAGGGCGCGGCGCGGCTGATCGAGGGGTCGAAGTGGTCGACCATGCGGATGATGTTCGACCTGGACCTCTGGGTTCCGGATGCCGCTCTGGAAGCGACGAACAATGCCCTCAAAGCCGACGGTTACCGGATTCGGACTTCGAACGACGAAGGCGGCGATCCGCATGGCGCCGCGCTGTTTCACGACGGGGAAACCGCCCGCGTCGAAGTGCACCATCACGTCGTTCCGCAGGCGCTTGCACGGCTGCTGCCGAATGAGCGGCTCCTCGAGTGCGCGAGGTTTTTCGATTGGAGAGGGCTGCGGGTGGGCGTTCCTTCGATGGGAGATCAGATACTCAATATCGCGAGCCAGGATTTGAGCCAGATGCTGCGGGGCATGGTGGGAGCGAACCGCCCGCTCGAATTCGTCAAGCTCTGTTCCGAGCACGGCGTCGAACGGTCCGTGAATTTGATCAGGGATGCATTCCGCGAAGCAGGCGAGGCTGAATTCGCCGAAGAATACCTCGCCCTTGCAAGCGCCCTCTTTGGTCTTCCGGGCGAATTCACGGCTCGCGCACTCGTGAAGACGTTTCTGCTGCGCGTTCGTAATCCGCGGCTCTACGGCCTGTGGCTGGCCTATAGAGACCTGCGCCTGAATTTGGAAGAATTCCCCCTGCCCGCACCGCATGTATTCCTGGAGAAGCTGATGCGGCGCACCCGCGGCGCTCTGAAGCGTAGGGGAGCGTGGTGAGGGCGGCCTACGCCAACGTTCGGTCATGCGCGCTTGGCCGGGAACAGGAGGGTGTCGGGCGTTTCGGCCTAGGCATCATGGCGCCCCGGAGACGAATCGAACGTCCGACCTGCCCCTTAGGAGGGGGCTGCTCTATCCACTGAGCTACCGGGGCGGGGCATCGCGAGCCGGGATGGATCGCCGGCAGTCGACGAAGCGCGAATTATACGCGGACGGGTCGCGAATCGGGCGCGGCGGCTATTCGCGCGGTTCGGGGATCTTGTAGCCACTGCTCCGGATGATTGTGTCGCGCCGCGCGGCCTCGAGGTCGTGATCGACCATCTCGGCCACCAGCTCCTCGAACGAGGTTCGCGGCGTCCAGCCGAGCTTGAGGCGTGCCTTAGTTGCATCGCCGAGCAGCGCGTCTACCTCGGCGGGGCGGAAGTAGCGCGGATCGATCGCGACGATGCAGCGGCCTTTCTGGTCGTAGCCCTTCTCCTCCAGCCCCGAACCCTTCCAGGTAATCGAGATATCCAGCCGCCTCGCGGCGGCTTCGACGAACTCGCGCACGGAATGCTGCACGCCCGTGGCGATCACGAAATCCTCGGGTTGGTCCTGTTGCAGCATCAACCACTGCATCTCGACGTAGTCCCGCGCGTGTCCCCAGTCCCGCTTGGCGGACAGGTTGCCGACGTAGAGGCGGTCCTGTAGATCGAGCTTGATCCTCGCCAACGCCCGGGTGATTTTTCGGGTTACGAACGTCTCCCCGCGCCGCGGGGACTCGTGGTTGAAGAGGATGCCGTTGCAGGCGTAGATGCCGTAGGCCTCGCGGAAATTCACCGTGATCCAGTACGCATAGAGCTTCGCCACCGCGTACGGGGAGCGCGGATGGAACGGGGTCGATTCGCGCTGCGGGGTCTCGCGCACCTGGCCGAACAGCTCGGAGCTCGAGGCCTGATAAAAACGCGTCGTCCTGTCCAGGCCGAGGATCCGGATTGCCTCCAGAATCCTCAGGGCCCCCAGCCCGTCCACGTTGCCGGTGTATTCGGGTTGCTCGAACGATACCGCGACGTGGCTTTGCGCGCCCAGGTTGTAGATCTCGTCCGGACGAATCTGCTGGATCACACGGGTGATGCTCGCGGAGTCGCCTAGGTCGCCGTAGTGCAGCGTGAAGCGCACGTCGGGCTCGTGCGGGTCCCGGTAGAGGTGGTCGATGCGCCCGGTGTTGAAAAGCGACGCGCGCCGCCGGATGCCGTGGACCACGTAGCCCTTCTCGAGCAGGAACTCCGCCAGGTATGCTCCATCCTGGCCGGTGATGCCGGTGATCAAGGCTGTCTTGGGCATGGACGTCTGCGTAATTCCTGTGGATTAGAAGTGGATCGGCCCGTTCGCTGCCCGATCATAGTCTGCCGAGGTCATCATGGCGACCAGCTCCTGAAAAGACACGCTGGACGCCCAGCCGAGCGACTGCCTTGCGAGCGCTGCGTTGCCGACGGGCGCGTAGCCATCGATCGGTCGGTAGAACTCGGCGCTTACCGCCACGAGAAGCTTGCCGGTGGCGGAATCCCGTCCGACTTCGTGCTCGGCCTTTCCCTCCCACACGACATCGTATCCGAGGAAGGCGGCGCTTGCAGCCACGAATTCGCGCACGCTATGCAGCGCTCCGGTCGCCAGAACAAAGTCTGCAGCATCCTCGCGCTGGACCATCAGCCACATTCCCCGTACATAGTCGCCCGCGAACCCCCAATCCCGGCGCGCGTCGAGATTGCCGAGGACGAGCGGGCCCGGGATGATGTCTCGTGCCATCTGTGCCAGGGTGGCGGTCACTTTCCGGGTCACGAATTCGAGGCCCCGCAGCGGGGACTCGTGATTGAACAGGATTGCGTTCGATGCATGCATGCCGTGCGAAGACCGGTAGATGCCGGTCATCGAATGCGCGAGCGCCTTGGAGACTCCGTATGGGTTGGCGGGACGCAGCGGACTCCCTTCGTCGAGCGGGACGTCGTCCGCTGCGCCAAAAATTTCCGATGAGC
>Ga0082335_1003896_pt1 | contig 23581 bp, 17 predicted proteins | sample Subgrocontami58m_FD_72375 | JGI IMG/M metagenome (GOLD analysis project Ga0082335, IMG submission 72375) | Subsurface groundwater microbial communities from S. Glens Falls, New York, USA - GMW37 contaminated, 5.8 m (SPADES assembly) (version 2) ...
CGTCCTTCAAGAGCTTTTCCACATCTTCCTTTTTCGTGTACAGGGTCACTTGAACCTTGTCTAAAATAGCGCCAAATTCACCATGGAATTTGGCATGAATGATACTTCCTATGTGTTTGATCCTGAAACCTGCTTTAAAGGCTTCCTTACTGATACGATGGCGAATCATGTCCCTCTGTCCCATATGAAATAATCCCTGAGCCTCACCTAAAAATCGATGCATCTGCCGTTCAAAAATGGGTTCAAAATCTGGCTGCATCTTTCGACCATATACTTCTACCATTATGCCTAAAGACACACCGGGACCTGGCTTAATTTCGTCCAAATCAGGACCTATAACCAGTATTTTACCGTCTTCAACCTCATGGCCTTCTTTTGTGCAGACATACTCAAAGGCTGGCACACCAGGACCACCGATTTCAATTTGCATGTCCTCTCTTCGGATACGTTCACCCTCAAAGGCAGGACCATAAGCTACTGGGATATCCAACTTATGAATCGAAATCTTTAGGCCGCGTACCTCGACACATTTGTCAACGATCTTGTCAATAGGCACCCTTGAGACCACGTGTTCATACGTACAGACACCTGTTGGTAATATTTCCGGAATATCAATATTGCTAATTGTAGGGAAGCCGTAATTGATTGCGCCTGCGGCATTCGCATATTGCTCGTCGGTAACTCCCGTGCCAATCGCCATAACGAAAGCAAAAATTCGGTTTTTGTTATAGAGGAGATTTCTTCTAAAATCACCCGGAGGCACATTCCCAAACGAAAGGGCGGCCCTGTTCGCAAAACCAAGCGCATAGACAGCCGCTGAAGTTTCCTTTCCAAAAGGTACCAATCGGGTATCCCACCCCATTTGGACTCCCTTTTCTGCCAGTTGTTCGGCAAACGATACCCCTAAATTATCTGACACCATAAAAACGTACAAATTCTTTTGTTGAAGCTCGCGCGCAATCTTAACTGCGGTATCTGCATCAGGCGCACACCCCACAATAGCAGCAAAACCAGGCGCAGTGCCATCCACGAATTCAATACCGCGTTCACGCATAATAATATCATCAGCAGCGCCTAACCATATTCCGTCGACGGGATGAGGTCCAATCAGATATTTACAGACTTCATAAATCTCTTCCGCAAAAAGCGTTGCCATGCCCGCATCTAATGTATGCCCCAGGTACGGAACCCAGTGGTGTTCGGCAGGTAGCGGAGGCAACATGCTTCTTGCCAGACCTAACACATGGACACAATCCTCCAAAGTTTTTACCGGTATGCCGGTCATTGAGTAAATGATCGGCAAATAATAGGCTGTATTGGGGAATTCTACTTTACAATCACGCCCTTTTTGCGCAATTGCTTCTGAGAGCTTTTTATCAGCCTTATCTACAATTTGATATGCACCGCGAATGGCGGCGGAACAGATAATCTTCGACATAAAAAATTACCCCTTTAGATCTTTTTGTTAATGATGTCCTCCTGGAACAGGTTTACACTCCCTTTCCAGCGCCCTTCTTTCTGCCATATCGTATAGCTTTCTTTCCTTTTTCACGTTTATACCAAGTGCGTCTCTCTTCTTTTCTATGTGATCCATCACCATCTTGCCTATTTTCTTCAGATCACGTTCAAAATCCCATCTGGCGCCAACCAACTCTTCCATTTCTTTTGTTAACAACCTCAACATATCCGGCGCACCCGATACAGGTGAATTCATACCAAAGACCGTATAAACACCCGATGCTACAAAAAATTGGCCAATAGCAATTGCCTTTTCACTCATCCATTCGAGACATACCCCTGCAACAGGCAAATCACTGATATCATTTCCTAAACCCCCTTCTTTCGCCATCTCAGACACGGCGATAAGAATACGGCTGTTGTCTACACAGGCGCCGGAATGTAACACCGGCGGTATACCCACTGCCTCACAAACTTCCTTGAGGCCAGCGCCGCAAGCGTCTTTCATCTCAGGAATCATCAATCCGCCAGATGCACATTGTCCGGCAGCACACCCGGTCGCCACAACCAATACATCGTTCGCTATCAACTCCTTTACCAGATTTACATATGATTCCGCACCCGCTTCTACCCTTGGACTCGTACAACCCGCGATCCCAACTACCCCACGAATTCTTCCATTTATTATATTGTCATTTAAAGGTCGGTAACTCGCCCTATATCTCCCACCTAACATATATTTAATAGTCTCGTGGCTAAAACCAGCAATAAGGTTAGGCTCTGCGCTACTGGGTATAAATACCTTTTTAGGATCGCGGTTTTTATAATTTTCAATAGCCATCATGATAATCTTCTTTGCCGCTTCAAGGGCATTTTCATCTTCGAACTCCACATGCTCCGCACCAGCGATCTTTGCCTTTGATAAGGTTGTAACAAGTTTTGTATGGAAGTGCTTTGCTGTTTCGGCAAGCGCTTGCATTACACACTGGATATCAACGGCCATTAACTCAACTGCCCCCGTCGCTATGGCGCCTTCCTGCATGGTCATGTGTCCGGCCATAGGAATACCATGCCTGACAAGAAGTTCATTTGCAGTGCAACAAAGACCGGCAATTACGACACCTTTTGCACCCACTGCTTTTGCTGCTTTTTCAACATCAGGATCACTGGAGGCAAGGACGATAGCTTCGGCAAGCTGAGGTTCGTGCCCGTGCACAACAATATTTACATGATCCTTTTTTAAGACACCCAAATTTGATCTTCCCTGTACGGGCTTTGGGGTACCGAACATAATATCCTGCAGTTCGGTTGCTATCATACAACCACCCCAACCGTCTGCTAATGACACTCGCATAGCTTGTTTGGTAAGATTTCGATAGTCCTGGTCGCCGCCCATCCCCGTTCGGTGCATACTTTCAGTAACCTCTCGATCAATCGCCCTGGGGGCAATGCCTAATTTTTCCCATATTTTTTGGCGTGCCTCCGGCGCCCTCTTCAGAAACAACAACGTCCCGTAAGGCTTCCCGAACTCCATGAGCGCCATTTCACCGACTTCCTCAGCAATCTCATTTACCTTGCGGTCCTTCGTCTTTACCCCGAAACACTCAGCAACCATCATGAGTTTTTCTACGTCCTTGATCCGGTAGCCCGGCGCTTCACCCCTTGCTGTTGCTACCAACAGATGCGCAGCAGCGCGTGCATGATCGGAGTGACATGCAGTGCCTGCGGCGCTCATACGCAGATAGTGTCTGGCTGCAAAGGTATTAGCATCAGCGCCGCAAACACCTTTTTTCGGTCCTTTCCCGAATGGATCGATATTGCAAGGACCATAATTACAATGACGACAGCACAACGCGAGACTACCATATCCACATTGTGGAAGCTGCGCCTCGTATCTATCATACATACTTTCTACTTTGATTTCTTTCATCCGATCAAGCATTACCTGATCTACGGTCTTTTGTTTTTCTTCCATAAATATTCTCCTAAACTTTTTCTGATACCAGTCGGCTGATGGCATTAACCATGCAGTCGCACTAAATATCCGTCCCCATTTAAGGGGAGTTAGAACAAATCATTATAAATTTTAATGGATTGAAATCAAGGGAAAATACTAACTTTTACTTGATTTTTATACAATCTTCCAACCGAGTTTTTATTTGCCTGACTTCTGACAATAACTGGTTATTTTCAGCGAAAGCAGCCCGTCCTACAATATCCGACTCAAGGACTTTATCGTTATACGAAATAAACCCTAAAACCGGAATGCCATTCAGTCCCTTTTCTATCAATGACCGATGGCTGTCGGAGTCCACTTTGTTACCCACGGCAAAAATCGATTTGAGCCCTATATCGTCAGCCAGCTTTTTAACCTGAAAGGCAGTTTGGATACTTTTGGAACCTGGCTCAACGATTACAATTAACGCATTCACTGACCTTACCGTAGCACGACCGAGATGCTCAACCCCCGCCTCCATGTCAACAATCACTACCTCGTCTCTTTGCACGATAAGGTGACTCAGCAGTGCTCTTAAAAAAGCGCTTTCAGGACACGCACACCCACCGCCCCCGCGTTTTATAGCACCCAATACCATAAGCTTTATTCCTTCATGTTCCAGGGAAAGTTTTTCAGGCAAATCAGAAACTGTGGGATTAAGTGAAAAAAATTTCCCGTATTCATCTGAAGCGCCCGTGCGTTCCTTTATCAATTCCTTCATCTGGCTGATTGGTACTATCTCCGATACATTTTTGATACCCATGGTCACTGCCAGATTAGACACAGGGTCTGCATCTATTGCGATAACCTTTTTCCCGTTCTCCGCAAAAACCTTTGCGAGTGTAGCCACAAAGGTCGTTTTCCCAACACCACCCTTACCTGAAACCGCAATTTTCATAAAGTTTACCTTTTGAATTCAAACAATAATTGTGTAATCATTACTATTTACCAATAAATATTGCATCAAATTCTAACAAAGTCACAGAAGATAAACCACGAAATTTTTAAAAAACAATTTTTATTTTTAATGGTTATTTGTTTTGCACAGAAATCTTCGAACTAAGCTATGAAAATCCCCATGAACGACCGTTCCTAAATGGGACACGAGAGAGATTACTAAAGGTAGGTAATATTAGGAATTACCTTTTGGACGGGAGTAATTTATTTATTTTCTGATCAAATTAGGCTGCCAAAGGCAGCGACTTTATAGCTCCCCTCTAAAAAGAGGGGTTGGGGGTGTGTTTCGGCAAACTTACACACCCCTTTATCCCCTCTTTCTAAAGGGGAAATTATACAAGATTGAAATTCCTGTACATCAAGCTATTCCTTTGAAAGCATCGACAAAATTGCCCTTTTGCAATCCATGAGATTGGAAATGGTTAGACCAAAGATGCGCTGTCCAAAGTTAGGAATCCATGCCCGTATGGATAACCGGCAACGCCGTTTCCCGCCTTCTTTTGTGAGGGATGGGTAAATTGCCACGTCGTATCCAGACGCCTCGCGGAAGATATTCTCGTGCTCCCGATGCCAGACCTTTTCATCAACCTCCAGATCAAGCCCGAACCTGATAAAGTACTCACCCAGCGGCGCTTCGCAATACAGCCTTTCTTCCCCAGAATCATCCTTGAACTTTACCAAAAATACCCCATTCCAATTCCCATCAAAGGGGAAGTCCTCTGATTCCAGCTTAAAATCATGCTTGGCACATGCAAAATCCAGTATCTGACTTCTGACAGCTTCCAAATCCGATCTATTTGGTCTTCTTTTTTCTTTCATATCTTACAACCCTCTTGTATATTCTTTAGAAATATCGCAACACTTTAGTTTTTTGAAGAACTAATGAAGAACTAATAAAGAAAACATATCAAAAGACATCAAAACAAACAAGAAATAAATTCCCTTGAATACCTTGGAAATGCCCAGAATATCAAAGAATATCGGAACACGTCAAAAGCCGTAAAAAAGCAAGGAAAATAAACAATGCATATTTTTAATCTATTGCGATAGCGGACAGTGACATTGAAATGCATGGCTTTTCCTTGACCCTGAAGCAATTTAGCAGTAATATTGCAGAGTCGATACCACACGCATAGCGGGTGGTATTGACTCAGGAAAGGAGTGTATTCATTTACATGAAAGAACCGGAATCCTTATTTTTGCCAGAAAATTCACTTGGTATTGTTACCGACTTATACCAGATTACCATGGCTGCCGGATATTTTGACCAGCATAAGCAGGATATTGCAACCTTTGAGCTGTCAGTTCGTCACCTACCTAAAAATCGTTCTTATCTCATTGCATCGGGACTGGAACAAGCGCTGCACTATCTTACCCATATCAAGTTTTCAGCAGAGGCTATTCAATATATAAGACAATTACCTATCTTTAACCACGTAAGCCACAAATTCTTTGAATACTTGAAGAATTTTACCTTCAGCGGCACAGTCCACGCCGCGCCTGAAGGAACAATCGTCTTTGCAGAAGAACCCATACTTCGAGTTACCGCTCCTATTATAGAGTCACAGATTGTGGAAACGTATCTTCTTTCTGCCATTAACTTCCAGACATCGATAGCAACCAAGGCGTCAAGGGTCGTATATGCTGCGAAGAAACGCGAGGTAATTGATTTTGGCACGCGCCGCGCCCACGGCCCACAGGCTGGAGTTCTGGCCGCAAGATCAAGTTTTATAGGCGGCTGCAATGGCACGTCAAATGTATTCGCGGCTTATAAACTGGGCATTCCCGCCGTCGGAACCATTGCCCATTCATGGGTAATGGCCTTTGAAGATGAACAAGACTCATTCCGCAAATTCCACGAAATATTTCCAGATAACACCATCCTCCTTATAGACACATACGATACCCTGGCTGGCGCAAGGCATGCAGCATTAATCGGCAAGAAGTTGAAGTGTGTCCGTATCGATAGTGGGGACTTATTGAAACTGAGCAGGGAAGTGCGAAAAATTCTCGATGCCGAGGGATTACCACACGTCAAGATCGTTGCAAGTGGAGATTTGAATGAGGAACGTATCGATGATTTGCTCCGGAATGGCTCACCTATTGATTCCTTCGGTGTAGGCACTGAGATGGTCACCTCCAAAGACGCTCCGGCGCTTGGCGGCATATATAAATTAGTTGAACGGGAACACGATGGGGAAACCATACCAATGATGAAATTCAGCGAAGACAAACTTACGTATCCGTGCAAGAAACAGGTGTACCGTGCTGCTGATAAAAACGGCAATTTTATGGGTGACGTAATCGGGCTTGAAGGTGAAACCATAGATGGAATACCCCTTTTGATACCGGTTATAAAAGATGGTAAGATATGTTACGATTTGCCAACGATACATGAAATCCAGCGCACTGCAACAGATAACCTTGCACGCCTCGCTGAACCCTTCAAACGCCTGAAAGACGCCAAAACCTATCCTGTAATTAAAAGCAATGAACTGGAGGCAAAAAGACAGGAGGTCGAAAAGCTACTGAGGAATATCAATATAACATAAAATTTATTTGCTAAACACAAAATCACATATTAAATTAAAAAAATGAAAATTGCACTGGCACAGATTAATCCGACCGTTGGTGACTTCCAAAGGAACACCGAAAAAATCTGCTCGTTCATTGACCGTGCTAGGAACCAGGGCACCGATCTTGTCATCTTCCCGGAATTGGCCGTTACGGGTTACCCTCCAAAGGACTTTCTGGATATCCCCGCATTTGTCGACGAAAATCTAAAGTTTTTAGGTAAAATAGCACGCTGCGTATCCGGTATTTCTGCTATTGTGGGTTTTGTCGACAGAAACAAACGACCACAAGGCAAGCTTGTCCACAACGCCGCTGCTTTTATTCAAGACCAGAAGATTGTTTCCGTCCATCACAAGTCACTCCTGCCGACTTATGACGTATTTGATGAATGCCGTTACTTTGAACCTGCACATACCATTTCTCCGGTAAAATTCATGGATTATACATTAGGTATATCAATCTGTGAGGATATATGGAACGATGAAGAATTTTGGACGCGTCCTTTATACGAAGTAGACCCCATCGAAAACCTGATTTCTAACGGGGCTAACCTCATTATCAATATCTCTTCATCGCCATTTGCCGTTGGAAAACATGACAAAATAAGACTTCGCATGCTTACCCACGATGCCGTGAAGTATAAAGTTCCATTCATTTATGTGAATCAGGTGGGCGGGAATGACGATCTCGTCTTCGACGGAAACAGCACCGTAATAAACGCACAAGGCGTGCTCATAGCGCAGGCTGCTGCATTTGAAGAGGACTTGATGATAGTCGACCTCGAAAACCCGGCAGTGCATGTCAGTCCAAGGTCATGCGACCCTGTCGAAACCATCCACAAGGCATTACTTGTGGGACTTCAGGATTATGTAAAAAAGTGTGGTTTTAAAAAAGTGGTCATCGGCCTCAGCGGAGGTATCGATTCCGCCGTCACTGCTGTGTTGGCTGTGCAATCACTGGGTAGTGAGAATGTCATTGGCGTACTCATGCCATCGCAATTTTCTTCACAGGGTAGTATTGATGATGCGGTGAAACTTGCCAGAAACCTTGGGATTGCCCATAAAATTATACCGATTGAAGATGTATTTGAAACATACCAGAACACCCTGAAAGCTGAATTTAAAGGGCTTCCGTTCGATAGTACCGAGGAAAACATGCAGGCGCGCATCCGGGGAAATATTCTCATGGCCCTTTCCAACAAGTATGGATACCTTGTCCTGACAACGGGAAACAAATCAGAACTGGCCGTCGGGTATTGCACCCTTTACGGAGATATGAGTGGTGGCTTAGCTTTAATCTCGGACGTTCCAAAAACAATGGTGTATGAATTGGCCAGATACATAAATCGGGAAAGAGAAATTATTCCACAAAATTCTATTGATAAACCACCTTCTGCGGAATTAAAACCTAATCAATTCGACCAGGACACCCTGCCTCCTTACGATATCCTGGATGGCATACTAAAGGCTTACGTGGAGGACGCAAAGGGTGTTGATGAAATCATTCAAATGGGGTATGATGAAAAAACAGTGCGTGATATTATCAGAAAGGTAAATAGAAACGAATACAAGCGGCAGCAGGCAGCGCCCGGTATCAAAGTGACGTCCAAGGCATTTGGCTCAGGCAGGCGAATGCCCATTGCCCATAATTTTATGTGTGAATGAGTATTTTCAACGCAAATTGTAATTAAATTAGGTTTGATTTTGCAAAGCAAAATCAAACGACTTGATATTCTTAAAAACCGTATTGGTAGGAGCCGTCTCCCGACGGCGATTGACAATGCACAACGGCGTACATGTGCCCGGTCGCCAACAGGAGTTGGCTCCTACCAAAAACATTGAAATTCCTGAACATTGAATTAAGGGAAGATGTTTCAATTTTAGGTAAAAGCCCAAAGGTGGAGTGGTTCGATAAACCTAACACCTGCTGATATTGATAGCCCAAAGGGCTTACATAGGAAAGCCCAGGGTAGCGCCCTGGGTAAGAGTACAACATATTTTAAGCTCTGAAAGAGCGTAATAACAACGAAGGGGAAATAATGTCCCAATCGTTAACAAATATCCTCGTTCACATTATATTATATTAAAAACCAAAAGGCGCATCACAAAAATAAAACGTTCCAGGAAGAATTCCTGGAGTTTCTGAATACATATCAGGTGAACTATGATGAACGATACCTATGGGATTAATATACCTTATTATATAACCCCTTCAGGGTTTAATTCTGCTTATTTTTCTTCCCAGGGCGTTGCCCTGGGCTATCTTATCACAGCCCTATTGGGGCTGTAGGAAGTTGACTTTACCTTTGGATCACTCTGACTATCATTTATAAATCCTCGTTTATTATAATTATGAACACTCAAAGTTTTGAAACAGAATAGATAAAAATATACTTTCATGGACAATCCAAGCGCTAAACTCCCGATAGGTATCTTTGATTCCGGTATCGGCGGCATATCCGTCCTTGCCGAGATAATCAAGATACTGCCATATGAGGAATTTATTTATTTTGCCGATACACTTCATGCCCCATACGGGGACAAACGAGAAGATGTCGTCAGGGCATTCTCCATAAAGGCCGCTGAATTCTTATCATCTATCGGAATTAAATGTCTGGTCGTTGCCTGTAATACGGCTACAGGCGCTGCTATCAACGAGATTCGCAAGATATGCGCTTTTCCTGTTGTTGGAATGGAACCAGCCGTAAAGCCTGCTGCGGAGCTTGGTATCAAGGGTAAAATCCTCGTCATGGCCACCCAGCTCACGTTAAAGAGCAAAAAATTCAATGAATTGATACGTCACTACAAACATCGTTCTGAAATCGTTCCGCTTCCTTGTCCAGGACTGGTGGAGATTATAGAGCAAGGCCATACCCATGGACGAGAAATTGAAGAGTATCTTTCCCATTTATTTTCGTCTGTAAACAAAGAAGATATTTCATCAATCGTCTTGGGATGCACTCATTATGTTTTAATAAAAAAAGAAATTATGAAAGTGATGGGTATGGAAATCAGTATAATAGACGGAAATTACGGAACAGCCAGGCATACAATGACTGTCCTTCAAAAGGAACAACTACTCAATAATGCTATCGAAGAAAAGCCCAAAACACCTTTAAAAGCACTGGTAAAGTTTTTTATCTCGGGGAATGGAAAAGAGGTAGTAAGGAGGTGCAGGCAATTATTGCAAAATGAAGGAATCGTCTGTGAATCGGAATTTTCACATGTATAGGATTTTTCATTTTATTTAAGCGGGTTATACGAAGTATGGCATTGAGAATCCCCCTTAGAAAAGGGGGCTAGGGGGTTGTAAAATAACCACGGAAAACACACAACCCCCTGAATCCCCCTTTGTTAAGGGGGACTGCATAGGAATAACTTAAAGAGAAAGGAGAAACACCATGTCGTCGATGGACAATTTGAAGAACGCCTTTGCGGGTGAATCGCAGGCCAACAGAAAATATCTCGCCTTCGCCAAAAAGGCTGAAGAGGAAGGTTTCAAACAGGTTGCAAGTCTCTTCCGTGCAGCGGCAGAGGCCGAAACAGTGCACGCGCACAGCCATCTGCGGGTGATGGGCGGCGTAAAGAGCACAAAAGAAAATATTCAGGAGGCAATTGGAGGAGAAACGTTCGAATTTACAAAGATGTATCCTCAGATGATTGAGGAAGCCAGGAAAGGAGGAAATAAACAGGCGCAGCAGAGCTTTGAATTTGCCAACAAGGTGGAAAAGATACATGCGGAACTTTATCAAAAGGCATTAAATAGTCTGGGCAAGAACGAGGCTGTAGATTACTACGTTTGCCAGGTCTGTGGGAATACCGTTGAAAACGCTGCACCGGATAAATGCCCCATCTGCGGCGCATCAAAGTCCATGTTTATAAAAATTAGTTAAATCCTACCATAATTTTTACACCACCAAGACACTAAGTCGCAAAGAAAAGACTTAGTGTCTTGTGACTTTATGGCTATTGTAAAATCCTTATATAGGGGCAAGCTGCCGCGTGCCCATTTAATTATGTAGTGGGTAGAGCGTGTGCAAAACCCAACATCCACCATTGCGGCTATTAAGCGGGTTCAAGTTTGCAACTTGAACCCAGGGGTTTGATTCACCCGCTGGTTTGAATTCCTGACAGTATTCACCTATAAACTATAGGGTTCAAGGTTGCAAACCTAAACCTGCTGTGGGATTGAACCGGCAGAAGCCGTGTGGAAACAGCCACCATTTTGCATAATTTAATTCCGGCACACAACGTGCCTTTTCTCGTATATCTCGCTTTTAGCAGGATATACGGGTCTGTATAATAACTTGCTAGACGGTCACCCATTAAATATCGGAGATCCATATGACAAAAGATAATAGCAAGAAAGATGAATATCTTGATGTAAGCCATAATATGCGAACTTATATTAACATGCGCTTTGCTCAATTAACTTTATTTATAGCAATAACAGCCGCTTTGCTAAACGTTATTTATGGGAAAGACAATGGGTTATCGCAGAATATTTATATTGCTTTAAAATTTGGTGGTTTACTTTCTGCTTTCATTTTTTTGATTATGGAAATACGAGCAGCAGATTATTTCCACCACTATAAGCGCCGAGCAATTGAATTGGAAGAGTCTTTAGGGTATAAGCAGTATACTCTCCGCCCAGCAAAAAAGGTATTTACTGCCACGAATGCGGTCTATTTATTGATTGGAGCAGTTTTTATATTCTGGGTCATAGTTCTAATATGCCCATCTTTTTAATGCCGTCTAACTACCAGTTGAAGCTGACGGCTCGCTTTTATTTTCTATGAGCGCCCGCAGCTTAACTGGAGCGTTATGCCTCCCCCGCGGGTTCGCGTTACAAACCAGAACCCGCAATGGGGTAATGTCTTTCCAACGGTAGTTGAAAAATGGTATTTACTCCTGAAATACATTACCAGTGATCTGTACGATTAGAGAAGATACTCGAACTCCATAAGCAATTAACATCGGCAAATACGGATCACGACAAGACCGTCATCCAACGCCAGATTGACCAGTTGGTGTATGAACTGTACGGTTTGACGGAAGAGAAAATCAAGATCGCCGAGGAGGGTTTAACATAAAATGCCTTTGTATAGTCACGCTTAAGCGGGTTCAAGTGTGCAACTCGAACCCAGGAGTTTGATTCATCCGCCGGTTTGAATTCCTGACAGTATTCACCTATAAACTATAGGGTATCAGGTTGCAAACCTAAACCCGCTGTGGGATTGACCCGGCAAAAGCGGTGTGGAAACAGTCGCCACTTTGCATAATTTAATTCCGGCACACCGTGCCTTTTCTCGTATATCTCGCTTTTAGCAGGATATACAGGTCTGTATAATAACTTGTTAGATTTCGAAAGGCAAAACCCGTGACACTGCTTCAACAGATTCAAATGGAAGTCGTGGATTCCTCCAGCGATCTCGCAAGCGTCTTGCGTAAATGCCGTATTCTTGCGCAGCGGCTGGGTCACGAGGGCTTCAAAGAATGGGTCATCCATGAGATGGAGGGTTATCCCATTGGTAGCGAACTACCGGAGTACAGAGTCTCCTCCCGCACTGTAGTATTTGGGCAATTCTTCGGAGCATTCGGCCGCCAAATGAACAACGTCCAGATTCCGGCGTCCTCGATCCCCGAGGAGTTAAGAAAGCCTCTCACGCAAGTCCGCTTTCACCAGGGAGTCGCTGCAATCAAGCAGCAGCTCGACTCAAGCGAGAAGGGCAGTCTGCGGTTCGCTTGGCCAGCCGAGGCCTATCGGATAGTTGGGCAGGGAGACATTATCGAGGATATGAACCTCATGCAAGCTTTCCAGGTACTTTCTGCCGCCGAGCTGGCTGGTGTTCTCGATAGGATTCGAAACAAGATACTGAACTTCGTCTTGGAGCTGGAAAGCAGAAACCCAGAAGCAGGAGAAGCCGTGAAATACAAAAATCAGATTCCGCCCGAGCAGGTGCAGCACATATTCAACACCGTCATCAAGGGTGATGTCACCAACATGGCGCAGGGAAGCTCCCACTTCAGCCAGCAGGCGATGATACAGGTCAAGAAAGGCGATATCGATTCTCTGATCCGTACCATATCCGAGCTTGGGATTGATGCAGAAGACGTCGACGAACTACGCTCCGCAGTCACCGACGAGTCAAATGCCTCTAAAGCGGGTTTCGGCAAGAAGGTGACCGCATGGATTGGAAAGATAGTGGGTAAGGCCGCGCAGGGGGCTTACACCGTTTCGACGAGTGTCGCTGGGAGCGTCATCACTGAGGCCCTCAAAAAATATTATGGAATCTAACTAGGCGGCTCCAGTGGACAGCGGGATGGCGTCTCTGCTTCATGTCGGACGTGTTCGGCCCGCCGCCACTGAGCCGCAGCGTTATGCTTCCCCAGCGGGTTTACGTTACAAACCGTTCGGCTGAGCTCACGACGAAGCCAGAACCCGCGATGGGGTAATGTTTTCCCAACGGTAGTTGAAAAATGGTATTTACTCCTGAAATACATTACCAGTGATCTGTACGATTAGAGAAGATACTCGAACTCCATATGCAATTAACATCGGCAAAGACGGGTCATGACAAGACCGTCATCCAGCGCCAGATTAACCAGTTGGTGTTCGAACTGTACGGATTGACGGAGGAGGAAATTAAGATCGTCGAGGAGGGTTTAACATAAAATGCCTTTGTATAGTCACGCTGTTGCGTGCCCATTTAATAATGCCGGGTTTCATTCCCCAACACAGGCTTTTCACTGAAGATCATGTATCCAAAAATAACGCACCTCAGTAATCCGGCGAAGCGCTTGCAAGGCGAAACGATCTTTGCCGTGCTCGGCTTAATAATCTTGTCTTTTGCCGCATATCTGAATGCGTTATCCAATACATTTGTTTTTGACGACGTCTATGTTATTTCCGGGAATTATTTTATCCGGGATTGGCAAAATATTTTTGGGCTTTTTACCAGCAAGTATTTTGCAGCATCGGGCGAACTCAGTTACCGGCCAGTCGTGACCCTGTCTTATTTGTGGATTACTCTCTGTGGCATCTGAATCCGCTGGGGTACCATCTCACCAATATCGTACTTCATACCCTGAATTCGACCATCTTATTTTTCCTTGCTCAGCGTATGGTAAGAAATACGCCCACCGCCTTTCTGGCCTCGCTTTTCTTTATCTGTCATCCTGTCTTGTCAGAGGCTGTAAACGCCGTGAGCTACCGCGAAGACCTCCTGTCTGCTGCTTTTTTTATCACTGCCTTTTTTCTGTATGTCAAGGTGCTCAACCTCAACAAGTTTTACCTTTATCCCCTTTCCCTCCTGTCGTATCTCTTTGCGCTTTTTTCAAAGGAAATGGCCATTACCCTGCCCTTCCTCATATTTTTCTTCGACTACCTAATAGGAAGCTGTCGTACTTTTACGAATCGTATATTGCGTTTTTATCTGGGTTATATCCTTGTTACTATCTTTTACCTTCTTGTCCGATTCCGGTGGTTTCATAACCCCGTTGAGTCCGGCGTCTCTTATCCACAAGAAAATCTTTGGTTTAATTTCCTTACCATGCTCAAGGTGCTGGCGTCTTACCTCAAGCTTCTCTTTTTTCCCGTGAATCTCAATGCCGATTATATTGTTCCTGTTGCTTCCTCTCCCTGGGATATGTCTTGTATCCTGTCTCTCCTCCTGATTATCTCTATCGCAGTGATTGGCTACAGGTTGTTTTTTCATTCCAAACTTTTATTTTTTTCTCTCCTGTGGTTCTTCGTTGCCTTACTTCCTGTCCTGAATATTGTACCTATTGGCAATATCATGGCCGAACGGTATCTCTATATTCCCGTGATTGGATTTTGCATTATGGGCAGTTACTTCATTATGCACATGAGCGCCCTTCGTTTACAGCCCTTTCATATTTCTGTTTGGTTCCTCACTTTAAGCATACTTTTTGGGTTCGTATGGCAGACCTCTTCGCGGTCGAGGGACTGGAGGGACGAATTTACTTTGTGGTCAAAGATTATTGCACGTGAGCCGAATAGCTACAAGGCGCACAGCAGTTTGGGAATTTTGTTAATCAAGAGAGGACAGGAAGAGGAGGGAATATCAGAGCTGCGGAAGTCGTTGTCTATGAATCCATCGTATCCCGATGCGCACAACAACATGGGCACACTGTATGAACAAAAAGGCATGTATGATGATGCGGCAAAAGAATATCGTTGTGCCTTGCGTCTTAATCCTAACCTGTCAGAGGCGCACTATAATCTTGGCAACACGTACTTAAAGACAAGCAATTACGACAAGGCAGTCACCGAATACAAACATTATATCTCAAGCAAGGGCAACCACCCTATAGTCCTTTACAATTTGGGCGTTGCTTACATGAAACAGGGAATGCTTGATGAATCTGTTGCAGTCTTTCAGAAGTCATTACAAAGCAATCCCGATAATGCTGATGTCCATAACAATCTTGGCGTTATATTTACCAGAAAAGGTCAATTACATGATGCCATAAGAGAATTCAGGGAGGCATTGAAATATAATCCTGCCCATCCTGATGCCTTAAGCAATCTGGGAGCTGTGTCCGAATTACCATGATACAGAAGAACTGCTATTTTTTCCGATAAATGTTTAAGCCGATCTTTTCTTCGCGATCTGGAATAGTGACGTTTCCTTCCGATGATGCGACAATGATGTTCTTCCCCGACGAGGAGGGACCGAATTCCTTTGATAAATCTATCTTAATGGTAAGCATGTTTCCTTCTACAGAAAATTCTACGTTTTTCATTTATGAGACCTCACTTTCTATAAAAAATATTCAAAGTTTCCACAATCGAACACAATTGCCATGTTACTATGGAACCGAACTGCCAGGAGACTTGTCATTCGGCATGACGATTTCTGAAAGGTCGGCTATCTTTTGAGAGTATAATTCGTTAATCTTCTTCATGAGCGAGAGCCTGTTGTTGCGAACGGTTTCATCTTCAACATTCACAAATACCCTGTCAAAAAAGGCGTGAACGGGTTTGGCAAAGACATTACAATATTTCTCAGATGCTTCTTCATAGCTCTTTTTATCCATCATATTATTGATATTTGCTTCGTTATCTTTGTATATTTTCCACAATTCGCGTTCTTCCAGTTCGGTAAATATACCCTCGTTTACCGACCCACTGCTATTCGCCTTTTTACCGATATTAAATGTTCTTTCGACAACAGTAACCAAATCAGGCCACCATTTCTCCTGAGAAATATGAGATACGACCTTTAATCGTTGTGAGAAATTATGGATATCATCAAATCCTACTCCGGCGTTCAAGACGGCATTTACCAGGTCATAGCGATACCCCCTTTCAATGTTTATCTGGAATAACCTATCTTTAAGGAAATCTTTTATTCTAGGCACTAATTTATCAAGGATTACTGGGTGGTAGTGCAAGTCGTGTTTCTGTTCGAACATGGGAAGTAAATCCAATGACGTATAAAGTATCTCTTTGATATCTAACGTAAATCCATGTTCTTCTATTATCCGTATAATGCCGTAGGCATGTCGTCTTAAAGAATAAGGGTCTTGCGAGCCCGTAGGGATTAAATCCAAGGCAAAGCAACTGGATATCGTATCGAACTTATCGGCCAAGCCCACAATAGCGCCAATCCTCGATGCGGGGATGTTATCGGTGGCATAACGAGGCATATAATGCTCAGAGATGGCAATGGCGACAGGTTTTTCCTCACCGTCCCATTCAGCATACCCTCTTCCCATAATTCCTTGCAATGATGGGAATTCTCCTACCATTTGAGTGAGAAGGTCTGCCTTACACAATTCCGCCGCACGTTTCACAAATTCAATATTAACGGGTAAGTTGTCAATAGCAATTAATATTTCTGATATATATTTGGAAAGTTTGATAATCCTGTTTGTTCTCTCATAGTAATTTCCCAGCTTTTCGAGGAAGGCAAGGGTTTTTAAATTTTCCACTCGTTTTATAAGCGGAGTCTTTCTATCCTCTTTCCAGAAAAATCTGGCGTCGGAGAGTCGTGCTTTCAATACACGTTCGTTACCCCGAATGGTAGTATTGGCATTGCTTTCATTGCGATTGAGTACTGCTATAAATTTATTTAAAAGTTTTCCGTCTCTTTTTTTTATGGGAAAATATCTCTGGTGCTCCTTCATGGCTGTTTCTATGACATCCGCAGGAATATCAAGAAACTCTTCGTCGAAACTACATTCAATGGCATTGGGGTATTCTACCAGATTGGTGACCTCATCCAGCAACTCTTCGTCATCAATAGTTGCGCCATAGGGCGCCATGAGTTGTGTTATCTTTGTCCTCAGTGTCTCGCGACGCTCGGTGATATCAACTACGACATGTTCCTGTTTAAGCAGGTTTTTGTATAATTCCCAATCGGCCTCAGAAATTTCAATCTTCTTCCCGGATAAAAATGGGTGTCCAAAGATGAATCTGTCCGCCTTAATCCCGTTGATTTCTATAGAAACGACTTGGTCTCCGAATAGGGCAAGAAGTGAACGTATGGGACGGGCAAAAAACAAACCGGATCCTTTCCATTTCATGGATTTAGGAAATGAGATATTCTTGATGATTGCAGGTAATAAGTCTGGCAAAACATGGAGCGTTTCGTGTCCCTCTATTTTCTTAATTGCAAAACAATATTCCCCTTTAGGAGTCTTTTTTATCTGAAGGTCTTTTATATCGACACCCTGGGATTTGGCAAAACCCAGCCCTGCCTTTGTCTGATTCCCCGCCTTATCAAAGGCAACCGCTGCAGAAGGTCCCTGGATTTCTTCCGTCACACTCTCTTGCTTTTGAGGTAAACCTTTTACAAACAGGGTCAGTCTTCTCGGTGTGCCGGTACTATAAATAGAATGCATTTCCAGATGCTGTTTTTTTGCCTGCTCGGTAAATAATGTCTTCATCTGATTGAGCGCTGGCTCGATATAGCTGGCAGGTATCTCTTCTGTGCCGATTTCAAAAAGCAGGTCTGTCATGTTAGAGTCGCACAATATGTTTTTTGTTAATACCCTTCAAGGCATTGCGGGTATCGACGATCAGTTTGGAGTGGGATACAATGAGGTCATAATTAAAATTGCTGTGGTCTGTCACGATAACGGAACAATCGACCTTCGATAGCAGTTCTTTAGTCAATGGCTTTGACCTGGCAGTAAGTGCATGATAATCAATCTCTGGAATATATGGGTCAGTATACGATATCTTAGCCCCTTTGAGCCTCAGGATGTTCATAATTTCAAGGGCAGGCGACTCCCGAATATCATTAATATCCTTTTTATAAGCGACGCCAAGAATATGGATATTGGAGCCTTTTACGCTCTTTTCCACACTGTTCAGCGCATCCGTGATTTTTTCTACAACAAATTCAGGCATAGCGCTATTTATCTGGTCTGCAAGCGCAATAAATCGTAGTTCAAACCCGTTCTTTTTTGCAACCCAGGAAAGATACAGTGGGTCGATGGGGATACAGTGGCCACCCAGCCCCGGACCAGGATAAAATGACATAAAACCAAAAGGTTTGGTCTTTGCAGCATCGATAACTTCCCAGACATCGATGCCAAGCCGTTCGGCCATAATGGCGATCTCATTGACCAATGCAATATTGACGTTCCGGAAGGTATTCTCCAGGAGTTTTACCATCTCCGCTACTTTCGGAGACGAAACAGGTATAATCGTTTCAATGATCTGACTGTATAAACAACGCGCCAGTTCTGTGCATTGTTCCGTTACACCCCCTACTACCTTTGGGATGTTTTTGACGGAATACCGCTTATTTCCAGGATCAATACGTTCCGGAGAAAAAGCAAGAAAGAAATCTTTCCCTGCCTTCAAACCGCTCTCTTCCAATATCGGTTGAACCAATTCTTCCGTTGTTCCCGGATATGTCGTACTTTCCAAAATGAAAAGTTGGTCTTTATGCATGTACTTCTTAACCTCTTGACTCACATTGATTATATAAGACATATCGGGGTCTTTCGTCTTCGTTAACGGTGTTGGTACACAGATGCTGATAGTATCTAAATCTGACAATACGCTGGTGTCATCGGTTACGCTTAAAATACCTTTTTCGACGAACTGCGCAATGTCTTCGTCTCTCACATCGATTACATACGATTTTCCCTTGCTCAGCGACTCGACGCGTTCCTTGCTCTTATCGATACCTGTCACACAGTATCCACTTCGAACAAATTCAAGTGCAAGCGGCAGTCCGACATAACCAAGCCCGATGACGCCGATTTTAGCCTTTTTTGTTTTAATTTTTTCCAGTAACTCACTCATTTACTTCATTTTGCCTGCAATGGATATCTTTGGTAAATAATAAACACGAAATCAAATATTAAACAGTTAAACAACGGTTTGCAATAAAAAAATGCAGGCTCAGCACTTATACTCCTTGACATTGACGCATTACTTGCGTAAAATCCATACAAACATCCCAAGTAATAAGTCACTTGTACTCTGTAATTATATGGATAGCAAAAACTGCAGAAAACGAGACTTTTCCATTTTAAAATCACAAATCATTCTCTATTAATTGCTTGCTTTATGAAAACAACGTCTTATTTTGTAGCCTGGAAAAAACGACTGTCAGAAAAGACTATAGCGCTTGAGCAGGAAAGAAAAAATATCCTTTTAAATTTGCCAGATGCCATACGGGATTTTACAAAAGAATTTGACGTAAAAAAGATATACCTCTTTGGTTCCTTAATAAATGGAAATTTTGATAACCAATCCGATATTGACTTAGCGATAGAAGGGCTTTCTCCCCGCTTGTATTTAAAAGCCCTCGCATTTCTTTCAGATTACTTTAAAAGAGAAATTAATCTTATTCCATTAGAAACATGCAACAGTAGCCTAAAAGAGGTTATTTATTCCGATGGACGACTCGTTTACTCCAGCCAGTAAAAGCCAAAAGTTTATAAGACTAAAGGCCGAAATCCTTCGAGAATTCAAGGATATTGAATGTTGCTGCTTTGAATTAAAAGAACTCTTGGGTATGTGTATTCCTGGAAAACATTTCCCGTTGCTTGTAATTTAAACAATAAGAATCACTAATTTTGGATTAGGACACTAATATAAAATGCCACGAACCTATATATCCAGCCTGAAAAGCGGTGAATCTTTGGAAGACGTCTTTCTTGTCCTGAAAAAGGAAGTCAAGGAAACAAAAGAAAAGAAACCGTATCTCAACCTCCAGCTCGCAGACAAATCCGGTTTCCTTGAGGCGCGGAAGTGGGATGCAACACCGCAACTCTGTAACAGTTTTAATAAAGATGGCTTTGTAAAGATAAAAGGGGTTGTTGAAACCTTCAATAATATCCTGCAAATCCGGATTAATGAAATCTGTCCCGTTCCTGATACACAGGTGCAGATGGGCGAATTTATCCCCTGTACGGAAAGAGACGTGCCTGAGATGATGAATGAACTCAGGCAGATTATCAAAACAGTTAAAGACCAGTATCTTTCCAAACTGCTGAACGCATTTTTTTCAGACGAATCCTTTTGCAAGGTATTTTCCACCACACCTGCCGCTACGCAATACCATCACGCCTTTCTTGGCGGTCTGCTGGAACATATCCTTTCCGTTGCCAGGCTGGCAGTAAGCTTTTCAAATTTGTATCCTGCGATAAAAAGAGATTTATTAATCACTGGCGTGATTTTACATGATATTGGGAAAACACGGGAATTGTCCTGCGACCGCAGTTTCCAATACACCGACGAGGGACAACTTACCGGGCACCTCATCGCAGGCGTTCTTATGGTTAATGAAAAGGCCTTAAAAATAGAAGGGTTTCCATCTGACCTGCTCAACGTCCTTTTCCACTTAATACTCAGTCATCATGGCGAATATGAGTGGGGTTCACCGGTAAAACCCGGTACACCCGAAGCCATTGCCTTACATTACCTGGACAATCTCGATGCAAAGGTACATGCTGCCACTAAGGCAATAAGCGAGCATAAAGACGCAAACAGCTCGTGGACAGATTACATGAAAATGTTTGAACGCAGACTTTATAAAAAATAAAGGGCTTTTCAGGAAATCGTGTGGATATCAAAGCTTGATGTTAAGGAAATTCAAAGTTTTTGGTAGGAGCCAACTCCTGTTGGCGACCGGGCACACCGCGCTGTTGTGAATTGCCGGTCGCCGTCAGGAGACGGCTCCTACCTGCACGTTTTAAGTTGCCGAAGGCCTAATTTAACCCGTAGGGGAAAATTGCCCATAGGCAGGCAATTTATTGCCTGTTTACAGGTATACAAAAATAGAGTCCCGTAGGGACGATCGAGCATAAAGGATTACTTATGGCAAACACCTATATAAACATTCTTATTCATACCGTTTTCAGCACAAAAAATCGTGAATCATGGCTTTCGTGATGAATATCTAAAATTTCTTAGAAAAAACAACATAGATTTTGATGAAAAATATTTGTGGGGGTAAAGACTAAAGTGCACCCCAGTCGTCCCTGCGGGACTAATTTCCAATGTTATTAAAGCACAGGCAATAAATTGCCTGCCTAGTATCGTATGCCCCCAATGGGGCTAAATAATTCGCATCTTATTTATTTGTTTTGAGACAACTTTTTTGTAAATTACCATGATCGAGACTGCCATTATCATCCGATTTATCCAAAGCAAAAAATACAGCCCCATGACAGCCGCTGAGCTTGCGGAACACTTTGAGGTCAGCGATGCTGAATACAGGGCGTTTTGTGATCTTCTGCACGGGCTGGAATTTTCAGGCGAGGTTGTGAAGGTCAAGCAAAAACAATACGCCGATCCGAAAAAAGTGCACCTCGTAGTGGGTACCCTTGACTGTAATCCGAGGGGATTCGGTTTTGTGGTTCCAGTTAAGGAAGATGTCGGCGAAGATATCTATGTTAACGAAGAAGACATGGGATCTGCCATGCATGGAGACCTTGTGGTAGTGCGGCTTCCTGCCACGATCCAGATTCCAAAAAAATGGAAGGGGAAAAAAAGAGGCGCTTCCGGACAAATTGTTAATGTGCTGAAACGCGTGAATGAGCTTGTCGTAGGAACCTTTGAAAAAACAAAACGGCTGCGATTTGTCTCCCCCGATGAACCAAGATTGTTCAGAGATATCTACGTTGCAGAAGAAGTTTCAATGGATGCACAGCCTGGCGACAAGGTGGTCGTGCGGATCACAGAGTGGCCGTCCAGACATCTCAATCCAGAGGGTGAGATTACGGACGTTTTGGGGAAAGAAGGAGACCATAAGGTTGACCTCCGTTCGATTATGTATCAATTCAAGCTGCCGCACGCCTTTGGCCAAAAAGTGGCAAATGAAACGAAACATATTTCCCATTCTATATCTCAAACCGAAATTCAAAATCGGCTCGACTTGCGCAGCAAACTGATTATTACCATCGATCCGGAAGATGCTAAGGATTTTGACGATGCGGTGTCCCTCGAAAAAGACAGGCATGGACACTGGCAATTGGGCGTACACGTTGCCGATGTTTCATACTATGTAAAACCTGACACGGCGATTGACGAGGATGCCCGCTACCGCGGTACGAGTGTCTACTTACCGGGCGAAGTTATCCCTATGCTGCCAGAAGTATTATCGAACAATCTCTGCAGTCTGAAGGAAGGGGAAGACCGTCTCACTAAAAGTGTTTTTATGACCATCGACCACAAAGGGCATCTCCTCAAGTCGGAGATTAGACATTCCGTTATTAACGTTTCCAAACGCCTGACGTATAACCAGGCCACCGCTATCCTCAATAAGGAAATGACTTCGCACATATCAGACAACGTTGCAGAGTTATTAAAGAACACAGCGCATCTCGCCCAATTGCTTTTTAGTAACCGCTTGGAACGCGGCGCCCTGGAACTGGACATCCCTGAAGTATCAATAAAATTGGACGAAAAGGGCCGTGTCAAAAACGTCGAGAAGGTGGAAAGAGATATCTCCCACAAATTAATAGAGGAATTTATGCTTCTGGCCAATGAAACGGTTGCAACGTTCATGTACGAAAAGAAAATGCCGCTCTTGTGCCGTGTCCATCCTGAGCCTGACGAGGAGGACATGCGGGAATTCGCCGATTTTGCACGAGGGCTGGAACATACTAAAATAGACCCCTTCAAAAATAAGCAGTTGCAAGGATTATTGGACAAAGTGCGCGGGAAGCCTGAGGCATATACCATAAACCTGGTGCTGTTAAAGTCCATGAAACAGGCCGTCTATAAGGCAGAAGGCGGGGGGCATTTTGCGCTTGCAATGGATCACTATACCCACTTTACGTCGCCGATACGACGTTATCCGGATATGATCGTCCACAGGATTCTGGACCAGTATTTCTCAGGCGAATTGTCATCTCCCCAGGTGAAAGGTGCATGGGCAAATTGTTTGCCCGATTGGGCGGCACATTGCTCCATGACCGAACGCAGGGCAGACGATGCTGAAAGGGAAATTACCAAACTCAAATTGCTCCGGTTCTTTGAAGACAGGATTGGCGCCATCCTGGATGGCGTTATTACCGGTGTTCAGGAATATGGATTCTTTGTTCAACTCGATAAGTACCTCGTGGAAGGGCTCGTCCACATCCGCACCCTGTCTGATGA
>Ga0082335_1003897_pt1 | contig 23581 bp, 23 predicted proteins | sample Subgrocontami58m_FD_72375 | JGI IMG/M metagenome (GOLD analysis project Ga0082335, IMG submission 72375) | Subsurface groundwater microbial communities from S. Glens Falls, New York, USA - GMW37 contaminated, 5.8 m (SPADES assembly) (version 2) ...
CGTTCAGCTTCTGCGGCAGCACGACCTTCACCGTGACGTAGAGGTCGCCGTGGCCGCCGCCGCGCTCCTTCGCGCGCGGCATCCCCTGGCCGGCGAGCCGGATCGTGCGCCCGTTCTGCGTTTCCGGCGGCACCCGCAGGCTCACCGGCCCCTTGAGCGTGGGCACCGTGATCTCGGCGCCGAGGAGCGCCTCGTGGAACGCGACCGGCAGGTCCGCCCGAAGGTCGTCGTCGTCCCTCCGAAAGAACGGATGCGGGCCCACCTTCATTCGCAGGTAGAGGTCCCCGGAGGGACCGCCGCCCGCGCCCGGCGAACCCTGGCCGGCGAGCCGGATGCGCTGGCCGTCGCGCACGCCGGCCGGGATCTTCACCTCGAGCGTGCGCGTGCCGGCACCGCCGCGGACCTCGAACGCGCGTTCCGCGCCGCGGTACGCCTCGGCGAGCGAGACCTCGACCTCTTGCTCGAGGTCGGCCCCCGCCGCGCGGATCCGCGAGCGGCCGCGCCCGCCGCCGTTGGGCTCGAAGCCGGCGCCGCCGAAGACCGTGCGGAAGAAGTCCGAGAAGTCGGTCGTCTCGCCGAAGGGATCGGCGCCCGGCCGGCCGCCGGTCCAGTGCATGCCGCCGCGACCCGGGCCGTGACCGCCCGCGAACTGCTGCTGCCAGTTCGGTCCGAGCGTGTCGTAGCGGCCGCGCTTCTCGGGGTCGGAGAGCACCTCGTTGGCCTCGTTGACCTCCTTGAAGCGCTCGTCGTTCTTCGCGCCCTTCGCGACGTCGGGGTGGTGCTGCCGGGCGAGCTTCCGGTAGGCCTTCTTGATCTCCTCGGCGGTCGCGGTGCGCGGCACGCCGAGCGTCTTGTAGTAGTCCTTGAACTCGACCGGCACCGCCCTCCCTCCGCTAGTGCGCCGGCGGCGCGACCGCCGGCCGTGCGGCCTCGAGCTGGGCCGGCGTCAACGCCGGCCCGGAGAAGAGCGCGATCTTCAGCACCTCGTCGATGGTCGCGACGGGGCGGACGTCGAGCGCGTCGAGGATCTCCTTCGGCACGTCCACGAGGTCCTTCTTGTTCTTGTCCGGAAGGACGAAGGTCTTGATGCCGGCACGGTGGGCGGCGAGCATCTTCGACTTCAGCCCGCCGATCGGGAGCACCCGGCCGCGCAGCGTGATCTCGCCGGTCATCGCGACGTCGCGGTGGACCCGGCGGCCGGTGAGCGCCGAGACGATCGCGGTGGCCATCGTGACCCCGGCGGAGGGGCCGTCCTTGGGGATGGCGCCCGCGGGGACGTGGATGTGCAGCGTGTGATCCTCGAAGTAGCCCTTCGGGATACCGAGCTCGACGCTGTGCGAGCGGACGTAGGAGAGCGCCGCGCGGGCGGACTCCTCCATCACCTTGCCGAGCTGGCCGGTGAGCACGAACTCGCCGCCCTTCCCGTCGATGACCGTGGCCTCCACCGTGAGGGTGTCGCCGCCGTACTCGGAGACCGAGACGCCGGTCACCGCGCCGACCTGGTCCTCCTCCTCGGCGAGGCCGTAATCGAAGCGCTCGGGCCCGAGGTAGGTGTCGAGATCGGAGACGGCGACCGTGACGGCCTCGGCCTTGCCCTCGGCGATCGTGCGCGCGACCTTGCGGCAGATCGCGCCGATCTCACGCTCGAGGTTGCGGACGCCAGCCTCGCGCGTGTAGCGGCGGATGAGGGCGCGGAGGACCTCGTCGCCGAGCACGAGCTTGCCCTCCTCGAGCCCGTGCTGCTTCAGCTGGCGCGGCGCGAGGTAGCCGGTCGCGATGTGCATCTTCTCCTCCTCGGTGTAGCCGGGGAGGCGGATGATCTCCATGCGGTCGCGGAGCGGCGCGATGATCGTGTCCTCGACGTTCGCGGTCGTGATGAAGATGACGCGCGAGAGGTCGTAGGGGACCTCGAGGTAGTGGTCGGAGAACGAGTTGTTCTGCTCGGGGTCGAGCACCTCGAGGAGCGCCGAGGACGGGTCGCCGCGGAAGTCCGCGCCGACCTTGTCGATCTCGTCGAGCATGAACACGGGGTTCGTCTCGCCGGCGGTCTTCATGTTCTGGAGGACGCGGCCGGGCAGCGCGCCGACGTAGGTCCGGCGGTGGCCGCGGATCTCCGCCTCGTCGCGGATGCCGCCGAGCGACATCCGGATGAACTTGCGGCCCATCGCGCGGGCGATCGACTTGCCGAGCGAGGTCTTGCCGACGCCGGGCGGACCGACGAAGCAGAGGATCGGCGCGCGGAGGCCCTTCGCGAGCTTCCGCACGGCCATGTACTCGAGGATGCGGTCCTTGACCTTCGGCAGGCCGTAGTGGTCCTCGTCGAGGATCTTCGCGGCCTGCGCGATGTCCCAGTCGTCCTCCGGCGCCTGCTTCCAGGGGAGCGAGATGAGCCAGTCCACGTAGGTCCGGATGACGCCCTGCTCGGGGGAGGCCTGGGGGATCTTCTCGAGGCGACCGAGCTCCTTGAGCGCCTTCTCCTTCACCGGATCCGGCATCCCGGCGGCCTCGATCTTCTCGCGAAGCTCGCGGATCTCGCTGCCGCCCTCGTCCTCGCCGAGCTCCTTCTGGATCGCCTTCATCTGCTCGCGGAGGATGTACTCGCGCTGCGTCTTGTCGAGCGTCTGCTGGACGTCGCTCTGGATCTTGGCCTTGAGCTCGAGGATCTCGTTCTGCTTGGCGAGGAAGACCGAGAGGAAGCGGAGCCGCTCGATGACGCTCTTGGTCTCGAGGAGCTGCTGGCGCTGCTCGAGCGTGAGGTCCGGGCTCGCGGCGACGAGGTCGGCGAAGTGCGCCGGGTCGTCGGTGTTCTTCGCCGTCATCGTGAGCTCCTGCGGGACGGCGCCGCCGTTCTGCACGTACTCCTCGAAGAGGCCGCGCACGCTCCGCAGGAGCGCCTCGCGCTCGATCGCCTCGCCGAGGTCCTCGACGATCGGCTCGAAGGTCACGCGGAGGTGGGCTGCCTCGGGGAGGTATCCCGTGATCTTCACGCGCTGGAGACCGGTGACGATGATCTGGGCCGTGCCGTCCGGGATGCGGAGGAGCCGCACGATCTCGGCCACCGTGCCGGTGCCGTAGATCTGGTCGCCGGTGACATCGTCTACCTCGGCGTCCTTCTGCGCGGCGAGCACGAGGTAGTGCTTCTCCGTGCCCATCGCCGCGTTGATCGCCGCCACCGACTTCTCGCGGCCGACCCCGAGCGGGATGACGAGCTTCGGGAACACGACCGCTTCCCGCAGCGGGACCAGCGGCAGGTCGTTCGGATACTCGCGCGTGCTGTTCTCGGTCATGTTCCTCGCCTCTCCTGTGGCCTGGTCTGGCCTCGTTCGCTCGAACCGCCGGCCCGCTCGGTCCATTCCGCGTCGCGTGCGCTCGTCGCGGCCCCGACGCCCTCGCGCTCGGCGTCGGCCGCGTCCAGCGCGTCGGCGAAGTCGCGCATGAGGTCCGCGATGTCGCGGAGCTGCAGCACCATCTTCACGCCGGCGAGGTTCACGCCGCGGACCTGCGTGAGGTAGCGGATCATCCGCACGCGCATGACGTCCTCGTCCGAGTAGAGCCGGATGTTCGACGGCGTCCGCACCGGTTCGAGGAGGCCCTCCTCCTCGTAGATCCGCAGGGTCCGCGGGTGGCAGCCGGTCAGGCCCGCGGCGATCGAGATGATGTAGACCGGCCGACCGCCTCTGGCCATGTCCCCTGTATATGACCTGCCAATGGCGTTGTCAAGATACCTGCCCGCAGCGGGGAAGGACTAGCCGAAGAGCGCCTTGCGCACGTCCCCTTCGGCGGCGGTCGGCGAGAAGACGATGATCCGGTCCCCCACCTCGAGCCGGACGGCGGCGTCGGCATGGAGGATCGTGCCGCGGCGGACGATCCCGCCGATCAGCGCGCCCGCCGGAAGCGTGAGCGCGCCGACCGTTTTCCCGGCCGACGGCGTGCCGGCGGCGATCTCGGCCTCGATGAGCTCGAGGTGCGAGCCCGTGAGCGGCATCAGCGGCAGGAAGCCGCCGGTCGGCAGCTCCTGCTCGATGACGCTCATGAGCAGCCGGGTGGACGAGACGGTCTCGTCGATGCCGAGGGTCTTGAAGACGATCTCGTTCTTCGGGTTGTTCACCCGCGCGATGACGCGCTTCGCCTTGCACTGGAACTTCGCGACCTGGCAGATGATGAGGTTGTCCTCGTCGTCCCCGGTCACGGCGATGACGGCCTCGGCGCGACCGCAGCCGGCCTCGACCTGGTAACGGCCCTCGTCGGCCGCGGCGTTGATGACGACCGAGCCGAGCTGCTCCTGGATGTACTGGGCGCGGCGCCGGTCGCGCTCGATGAGCATGATCTCGTGGCCCGCCTCGAGCAGGGCCTTCGCGAGGTGGAAGCCGACCTCGCCGCCGCCGGCGATGACGAAGTACACCTAGCCGCCCGTCTCGCGCGCGAGCTCTTCCTCGTGCCGCATCGCCTCGGCCACGAGCCGCGGGCCGAGGTCCTGGTTGCCGGTCAGGATCGCGTGGAGGAGCGTGCCGAGGATGGTCGTCCGCGACCAGGTGTAGATCCCGTGCGAGCGGTAGGTGTGCGCGCGGATCGGGTCGTTCACCTTCGCGAGCACCTGCGGCACGCGGAAGATCTCCTTCGCGACCTGCGCCGCCATGAGGTTGCGGTTGTCGCCCTGCATGAGCGAGAGGAAGGCGTCGGCCTTCTCGATGCCCGCCTGGCGGAGCACGTCGAGGTCGGTCCCGTTGCCGAGGAGCGTCGCCCCCTTGTAGCCCGGCGGCAGGCGCACGAACGCCGATCGCTCCAGGTCCACGATCGTGACGGGGTGACCGCCCTCATCGAGGAGACCGGCAAGGAAGGCGCCCACGCGGCCGCAGCCGATGATGACGACGTTCACGATGGCTCTTCCTGACGATACGCGAGCACCGCGCAGGGTGCCTTGACGTAGACGGTCTGGACGGTCCGGCCGACGTAGACCCGCCCGAGGCGGCGCCGGTACGGCATCCCGATGATGATGAGGTCGCTCTTTCGCTCGCGGGCGGTATCGACGATGGCCGCCGCGGCCTCGCGCGCCTGCAGGAGCTCGGTCTCGACGGTGACACCCAGGTCGTGACCGACCTTCGCCGCATCGCCGAGGAGGGACTCGCCCCGCTCCAGCTCGGCCTCGAGGACCGCGTCGAGCGCGAGGTTCCAGCGCACCTCGATGACGTGGACCGCGAGGATCTCGGCCTTCGCCGGCTTCGCGATGGCCGCCGTCAGCCGGATGACATCCGGATCGACGACGGTCCCGGAAAGCGCCACCAGGACGCGCTTGATCTGCATCGGCTCCGGCAGTTTAGTCCGGGGGCGTCGCCTTCGACGCCTCGTCCGTGGCGGCGCGGTCCCGCGCGACATCCTCGAAGTGGACCGGCACGTCGATCACGACGGTGTTGGCCCGGAACAGGAGGCTCATCTTGATGCGGAGCGCGGTCTGGCTGTGCAGGACGAACTCCCACCAGTTCCGTGGCACGAACTCCGACAGGACCACGGTGATCTGGCGGGGGTCTCGCTCGGCGATCCGCTCGATGTACTTGAGGAGCGGCGGGACGAGCGAGCGGTACGGCGACTCGATGACGTCGAGCGGGACCTGGGCCGCCCAGCGCGACCAGCGTGCGCGGAACTGCGCCGCACCCTCCGGATCGTAGGAGATGTGCACGGCGCGAACGTGAGGAGAGATGGACCTGGCGAAAACGACGGCCTTCGCCGCGGCGCGGTCGAGCCGTGCGACCGGCACGAGGACGACCGGCGGACCGACCTCGGGGAGAGGCACGGAGAGATCGGGAATGAGCAGCGCGTCGGCGATCGCGATGTAGTGGCGGCTGATCTTGTAGAGGAGGAGCACGAGCGCGGGCAGGAGGATCAGGACCATCCAGGCGCCGAGGGTGAACTTCGTCACCGCGACCACGACGAGCACGACGCCGGTGACCGTCCCGCCGACGATGTTGATCGCCATGCTCGACCGCCAGCCGGGGTTCCGCAGCCTCCACCAGCGGCGCACGAGTCCGCTCTGCGAGAGCGTGAAGGCGACGAACACCCCGATCGTGTAGAGGGGGATGAGATTCGTGACGCTGCCGCCGAACGCCGCGAGCACGATCGCGGCCATGACCGCGAGCGCGACGATGCCCGTGGAGAACGCCAGCCGGTCGCCGCGGAACGCGAACTGCCGCGGCATGAAGCGGTCGTTCGCGAGGATCGAGGCGAGCCGCGGGAAGCCGGAGAACCCGGTGTTGGCCGCGAGCAGCAGGATGACCGCGGTGGTGACCTGGACGGCGTAGTAGAACGGCGTGCCGTCACCGACGATCGATCGCGTGAGCATGCTGTTGACCGTCTCGACCTCGTGAAGGTCCGGCTGGATCCCGATCCTCGTCGCGAGGAACGTGACGCCGAGGAAGATCGACGCGAAGAGCGATCCCATCGCGACGAGCGTGATCACCGCGTTGCGGGGCTCGGGCGGCTTGAAGTTGGGGACGCCGTTCGCCACCGCCTCGCTGCCGGTGAGGCCGACCGCCCCCGAAGCGAAGGCACGGAGCACCAGGAGCATGGAGAGGGCGGTGATGCCCTCGACCTCGAACGCGTCGCGGGGCACCACCGCCACAGGCACGTCGCCGGAGATGACCCGCCACAGCCCCACCCCGATGAGGGCGAAGATCGCCAGCATGTAGGCGTAGGTCGGGAGGGCAAAGAGCAGGCCGGCTTCGCGGATGCCCCGCAGGTTGCCGAGGGTCAGGAGCGCGATGAGCAGGAGCGCCCAGAGCACACGATTCTCGTGGAGCGCGGGCGCGAAACTCGACAGGGCGGCGACACCGGCCGCGGTGGAGACCGCCACGGTCAGGACATAGTCGATGAGCAGCGCGGACGCGGCGACGAGTCCCGGGATGACCCCGAGGTTCTCCTTCGCGACGATGTACGAGCCGCCGCCGCCGGGATACGCGCGGATCACCCGTGATTCGCTGAGGACGACGATCGCGAGCACGCCGACCACGGCGATCGCGACCGGCATCGTGAGCGCCAGCGCGCCGGCCCCGGCGAGCGCGAGCACGCGCATCGCTTCCTCGGTCGCGTAGGCGGACGACGAGATGTTGTCGGAGGCGAGGATCGCGAGTCCGGTCTTCTTCGAGACGCGCTCCTCGGCCTCGGCCTCGGTGTGGAGGCGCCGACCGATCAGGAGGCGGCGGAGCGTCTCGTAGGCCCGCCCCGACCGGCCGCGCGGCCGCGTGACCTCCTCGGTGGCGACGTACCGCCCGCCCTGGCGCCGGAACTCGCGCGCCGCCGGGCGGACGATGCGCACGTAGCGGTCACCGGGGAGGCGACCGGTCTGGGTCTCACGTTCCTCGAGCGACGGCGTGGATTCTTCTCGCGGATCGGTCACCGCTGGCTCACGCGCCGGCGTCCGGACCCGCGTCGGTCACGTGGAAGGGGACATCCACGACGACCGTGTTCGGACGGACGAAGAGCCTGAGCTTCAGGAGCAGCGCGGTCTGGTTGTGCAGCAGCCCCTCCCACCAGTGCCGCGGAACGAACTCGGCCAGGACGACGACGACCGGGCGGCGCGGGTCTCCCTCGTCGATCGCGTCGATGTACTTGAGCAGCGGCGGGAGGATCGCCCGGTACGGCGAGATGACGGTGTCCATCCGGATGTCCGTCCCGACCGTGGCCGCCCAGCGGCGTCTGAACGCGGCCGCGCCGTCCGCGTCGTAGGAGATGTGCACCGCGGCGAGGTCACCGCCGAGCCCGCGCGCGATGCTCAGAGCGTGGAGCGCGGACCGGTCGAGGCGGCTCACCGGAACGATGACGCGCGGTCGGGTCACGACCAGGCGTGCCCCCGAGTCCGGCGGCACGAGGAGGCGGTCCTCGAGGTCGCGGTAGTGCCTGCGGGTGGCGTGGAGACCCGCGACGATGAGCGGAAGGACCGCGATCACGAGCCAGGCCCCGAGCGCGAACTTCGTCACCGCCACGATGAGCGCGACGACGGTCGTGACCGTCGCCCCGAGCGCGTTGATCGCCGCGCTTGCGAGCCAGCCCCGAGATCGCGTGCGCACCCAGCGCCGCACCATCCCGGCCTGCGAGAGCGAGAAGGCCACGAAGACGCCGATCGTATACAGCGGAATGAGTCCGGTGACGCTTCCGTCGTACAGGACCACGAGGAACGCCGCGACGATCGCGAGCGCGATGATGCCGGTGCTGAAGGCGAGCCGCTCGCCACGTTGGGCGAATTGCCGCGGCAGGAACCGGTCGTTCGCGAGGATCGAGGCGAGGCGCGGGAAACCGCTGAAGGAGGTGTTCGCGGCGAGGATCAGGATGATCGCCGTCGACGCCTGCAGGAGATAGAAGTACGGACCCTCGCCGACGAGCGACCGCCCCAGGAGGCTCAGCACCGTTCGCGTCTCGCTCGCGTCGGGCTGGACGCCGAGGCTGGTCGCCAGGTAGGAGACCGCGAAGAACAACGCACCGAAGAGCGTGCCCATGACGACGAGGACGATCCCGGCATTCCGCGCCTCCGGCCGCCGGAACGCTGGCACGCCGTTGGCGACCGCCTCGGTCCCCGAGAGGCCCACCGAGCCGGAGGAGAACGCCTTCAGCACGAGGAAGACCGTGAGCGCCTCGGTACCCGACGCGGGAAACGCCTCGATCGGAAGTGCGGGCGGAAGCGTTGCGCCGGTGGCGATGCGCCAGAACCCGAAGCCGACGAGCCCGAGGACGGTGACGACGTACAGGTAGGTCGGCCCCGCGAAGAGCAGCCCGGCCTCCCGGATGCCGCGCAGGTTCCCGAGCGTGAGGAGCGCGATGAGGAGGACCGCGAGACCGACGCGGTCGCCGTGCACACCGGGGAACGCGCTCGAGATCGCGGCGACGCCGGCGGCGACCGAGACCGCTACGGTCAGCACGTAGTCGATGAGGAGCGCGGCGGCCGCGACGAGGCCCGCGAGCGTCCCAAGGTTCTCGCTCGCGACGATGTACGAGCCGCCTCCACGCGGATAGGCCCGGATGACCTGCAGGTAGGAGCTCACGACCACGACGAGGATGACGATGATGGCGACCGTGAGCGGCATCGTGAGCGCGAGCGCGCCCGCGCCGGCCAGCGCGAGCACGCGCATCGCCTCCTCGGTCGCATAGGCGGAGGAGGAGATGTTGTCGGAGGCGAAGATCGCGAGGCCGGTCGTCTTCGAGAGGCGCTCTTCCCCCTCCTCCTCGGTGGCGAGCCGTCGGCCGAAGAGCGCGCGCCGGATGGCCGCGAGCGCGCGCTCGAGGTTGCCCCTGGACGCGAGCGCATCCTCGGTGGCGACGATGTTCCCGCCCTCGCGCCGGAACTCGCGCGGCCGCACCACCCTCACCCGCCGGTCGCCGGGCAGCCGCCCCTGGACCGCCTGCAGACGCTCGAGGCGTACCTGGTGGGCGGCGCGCTCCTCCTCGGGGGGATCCTCGTCGGTCAAGACCCGATTATCCCGCGTACCCGTCAGAGCCCGTACGCGAGCCGGTCCGCCAGGATCGCCGGCAGTCCCCGCGTGTGGATGCGGCGCTGCGTCTCCGCGACGCCGTAGGCGACGCGACGGAACGTCACGCGCGACGCCTCGAGGTCGATGAGCGCGAAGGCGGCGCGCGGGTTGCCGTCGCGCGGCTGGCCGACGCTCCCCGGATTCACGAGGGCACGCTTGGGCAGGTCGAAGGACGCGCCGTCGCCCGGCTGCACGTGGCCGAGGGATGTTCCGTCCCCGCCGAAGAACGCCGGCACGTGCGTGTGGCCGCAGCAGCCGTGCGCGGTGGCGGCCCGCTCGAGGCAGGCGGCCGCGGCGCCCGGAGTGAAGACGTACTCCCAGAGCGGGTCGCGCAGGCTGCCGTGGCAGAGCGTGAACGCCGCGCGCTCGGCGGTCTCCGGGAGCGCGGCGAGGAGGTCGCGCTCCTCGGCGGAGAGCCAGCTCGCGTGGAGCCGGGCCGCGTCGGCCGCGTTGTGGTTGAAGAGCTCGAGCCCGGCGCCGGTGGCGACCGCGCGATCGTGATTGCCCGCCACCAGGAGCGCGCCCCGCTCGCGCAGCAGCGCGAGGACGTCGGAGGGGTCCGGACCGTAACCCACCGTGTCGCCGGTGACCCAGAGCTGCTCCACCGGAGGGAGCGCGGCGAGCACGGCCTCGAGCGCGACGAGGTTGCCGTGGACGTCGGAGAGGAGCGCGATGGTCACGCCGCGCGCACCGCGGCGGCAGCGGCCGCCGCGCTCGCGTCGGCGAGCGTGAAGCGCCCGTCCGCGAGCGCACGGCCGACCACCGCCGAGGCCGCACCCCAACGTGCGAGCGCGGCGACGTCGGTAAGGTCGCGGATGCCGCCGCCGGTGTGGAACGCGACCCCTGGCCCCTGGTCCGGTCCGAGCGACGCGCGCACCCGCTCGAGCAGCGCGAGCGCGGGGCCGCCGAGCCGGCCGTCCGTCGTCACGTCGATGACGTAGAGCGACCGCACGCCGGCGGCGACGGCGGCGCGCGCGGCCTCGCCGATCTCGCGCCCGCGCGCGCGCGCGGCGAGCCGCGGGTCGCCGCCGCGAGGCTCGAGCGCACCGTCGGCGGCCTCGAGCTCGACGATCGCGGTGTCACCGAGCCCGGCGACCTCGCCGAGGAGGCCGTCGTCGCCGAAGACGGCCGACGAGAAGAGCACGCCGGCGAAGCCCGCCGCCAGGACCTCGCGGGCCCGGGCGAGCGAGGCGATGCCGCCGGCGAGCCGGCACGGCACGCCGCACTCTCGCGCGATGCGCGCGAGCAGCTCCGCGTTCGCGTACTCGCCCCGCTCGGCGCCGTCGAGGTCCACGAGGTGGAGCTCGCGGGCGCCCATCGCGACGAACCGCGCCGCGAGGTCCGCCGGCGCCACGTCCGCGCCGACGCTAGCGCGGAACGCGACCCGCCCGCCGCGGACATCGACCGAGGGAATGATCAGCACCGGTGCCCACGCACGCCGGCCGAGGGCACGATCACCACGGGCGTTCCCTCCCGCCGCACACGTCCACGGACGGGACGATCACCACGGGCGCTTCCGCATGTCGAGCGCGCGGCGCGGATAGCGGTCGGGCGTGGGACGGGCCTTCCGCGCGACGACGAGGTGGCGGCCCGGCAGGACGTCGCCGAGGCCGAACGCGGTGGTCGCGGTGATCGCGAGCGTCTCCCCGCCCAGCGCGGCGAGCGCGCGCTCGGCGCCCACGAGCTCCGCGTCTACCCGGCCCTTCCAGATGATCGCGTCGCCGCCGACGCGCAGGAGCGGCAGGAGGTACTCGAGGTCCGCGCCGACCGTGCCGACCGCACGGGCGGTCCCCACGTCGTAGGCGGCGCGGCGGGTGCGGCCCAGCTCCTCGGCCCGCTCGTTGCGCACCTCCACGTCCGCGAGACCGAGCGCCGCGATGACCTCCTCGAGGAAGCGCGCCTTCTTCCCGACCGACTCGACGAGCGTGACGCGGAGGCCCGGGAGGGCGATCTTGAGGGCGAGCCCCGGGAACCCGGCCCCGCTGCCGACGTCCACCAGGCGCTCGCGGCCCGTCCAGCGGCGCACCGCGACGGCGGTGAACGAGTCGAGGAAGTGCTTGTGCGCGATGTCCGCCGGGTCGGTGATCGCGGTGAGGTTCACGCTCGCGTTGCGGTCGATGAGCAGCGCGGCGAAGCGCTCGCAGAGCGCGACCTGCGCCGGGCTCATCGCGACGCCGGCGCGAGCGGCCTCGGTCCTCAGGGTCTGGAAGGGTGACGCGGCCGCCGCCATGGGCACGGCCGCTATCGTAGGGGCGTGGACGGGCCGAACGCGCTCCTCATCGGCGGCACCGCGCTCGTCGTGATCCTCCTTGGAAGTGCGCTCTGGCGGCTCCGGTCGCGCTGACCCGGCGCCGCCGGGTGCGCTTCGCGCACCGCAGCGAAGTGCGCTTCGCGCACCTCCTCGATTTCTACCGCATCCGCTGGGAGTACGAGCCGCACACGTTCGCGCTCCGAGAGGACGAGGCGGGGACCGTGCGCGAGGCGTTCACCCCCGACTTCTGGCTGCCGGACCTCGGCGTCTACGTCGAGCTCACGGTCCTCCGGCAGAGCCTCGTCACGCGGAAGAACCGCAAGGTCCGCCGCTTCCGCGAGCGGTACCCCGAGGCGACCGTCCGCGTGCTGTACCGGCGCGACCTGGAGGCGCTCGCGACGAAGTACGTGTGACAATGACCCGACCGATGGTGTCGCTGCGTCCGCCCGCCGAGGACATCGCCCGGATCCTGCTCGACGAGCAGCGCATCGCCGCGAAGGTCGCCGAGCTGGGCACCCGCATCGCGAGCGACTACGCGGGCACGGATCTCGTCCTCGTGAGCATCCTCAAGGGGGCGCTCCCTTTCCTGGCCGACCTCATGCGTCGCATCCCGCTCCCGCTGACCCTCGACTTCCTCGAGGTGTCCTCGTACGGCCTGTCCACCGAGTCGAGCGGCGTCGTCCGCATCCTCAAGGACCTCGCCAACCCGATCGAGGGCCGCGACGTGCTCGTCGTGGAGGACGTCCTCGACACCGGCTTCACGCTGAACTACGTGCTCGAGCACCTGCGGGGACAGCACCCCGCCTCGCTTCGGCTGTGCACGCTCCTCGACAAGCCCGCGCGCCGGATCATCCCCATCGCGGTGGACTACCGCGGCTTCGAGATCCCCGACGAGTTCGTCGTCGGCTACGGCCTCGACTACGCCGAGCGGTACCGGAACCTCCCGTTCATCGGCGTGCTCCGGCCGGAGGTCTACCGGAGCGGGTAGGTGAGACTCCGCTGCGCGCTCGGCCTCGCGGTCATGGCGGTCGTCGTCGCGAGCGTGACGAGCGCGCCGCCCATCGCGGTGGCCGCCCCGCCCCTCGCGCTCCCCGCGACCGTGCGCGTGAACGTCGCCGGCCTCGGCCTCAGCCGCGTGCTCGTCTCGACCCCCTCGATCCTCACGGTGACCGGCCCCGACGGCCAGACCCTCTACACCGGCCGGGGCCAAGCGCTTGCCCGGCTCGGCGTGCGCCGCGGGACGGTGAGCGGGGCGCCCATCCCGCAACGCGGCACCGTGCGCGAGGAGCTCGAGAGCCTGCGGACCGCGATCCGCGAGGCGCGCCTGGAGGCCGCCGGGCTCTCGGTGGCCGAGGTCACGACCGTCCCGTTCGAGGTCGCCGTGCTCGAGGGCGACGCGGACGGGACCGGCCCGCCGCTCGTCGCCGCGAAAGCGGTCGTCGGCGTGCGGTTCACAGCCGACGCGGGCTACCTCGCGCTCAACGGCCGGCTCTTCCGCGGCGCGCTCGAGCTCGCGCGGGACGACGAGGGCGACATGATCGTCGTGAACACCGTGGCCACCGCGGACTACCTCGCGTCGGTCGTCGGCGCGGAGGTCCCCGCCTCGTGGGAGCCCGCCGCGCTCGCGGCGCAGGCGATCGCCGCTCGCACGTACTTGCTCACCCACCTCGACCGGCACGACGCCTACGACCTCGAGGGCGACACGCGCGATCAGGCGTACGACGGCCTCGAGAGCGAGGCGGCCGCGACGATCGAGGCCGTGCGCAGCACCGCGGGGATCGTCGCGACCTACCGAGGCGCCGCGATCTCGGCCCTCTACTCGGCGAACGCCGGCGGCGTCACCGAGGACTCGGAGAACGTGTTCCCGAACGCGCTCCCCTACCTCCGGAGCGTGCCCTCACCGGGCGACGAGGTCGCGCGCGCCTCCGACTGGGGCCGCAGCGGGCTCGAGTGGACGCGCGAGCTCACGCCGAAGCAGCTCGGCGTTTACCTTGCCGTGCGCGGCATCGACGTGGGCGAGCCGCGGACGATCGAGATCCTCCAGAAGTCGGCTGCCGGACGCGTCATGCGTGCGCGGGTGACCGGGAGCACCGGTTCGCGCGACATCGGCAAGGATCTGAGCCGCTACTACTTCGGTCTCAAGAGCGGCCTGTTCACCGTGGTGCGGCGCCCGAGCGCCGACATCGAGCTGGTCGCGCGCTGGGAGCGGGATCGCCTCCGCGAGCTCGACGCGCTCGGCGCCACGCTCATCGGCCCGCTCTCCGAGCCCGTCCCCGGCTCCGACATGGAGCCGATCGAGCTCGTCGTCGTCGCGTACCTCTACCGCGTGCCGGACCGCTTCGTCTTCACCGGCCGCGGCTTCGGCCACGGCGTCGGCATGTCGCAGTGGGGCGCCCAGGGCATGGCGCTCGCCGGCGCGAGCTACGAGCAGATCCTCGCCCACTACTACCGCGGGACCGCGCTCACGCAGGTCGGCGGAGGGTAATGGGCCGACCCTCGCGTCGTCCGCGGCAGCACGCTACTGGGGTGAGTGAGGGTCCGCAGGACCCTCACTCGGGGCCCAAGACGACGAAGGCGAAGCCGAGGAGTACCATGTAGTCAAACGGACTACAAGAGGTGCCGGATGGGCGAAGGGACCACCGCGAAGACGCGTACGCGGAAGGCAGCGACCATACCCACATCGCCGATCAACTTCCGAATGCCGCAGCCACTGCGGCTACGTCTGCGGCGCTTCGCCGAGCAGCGCCACCTGGCCGAGGCCGAGGCGCTCCGGATGGTCGTCTCCGAGCATCTCGACGAGGCCGAGACCGAGCGCGAGCTCGCGCAGGCGGAGCGCTGGCAGTTCGAGCAGGCATACGCGGCCTGGGACCGTTTCCGTCGTGGCGAGGGCCGCGCGGTGTCGCGTGAGCGGATCCAGCGGATCTTCGCGGACGCGCTCGCGCGGCGGGAGCCAGTGGCGCGATCACGGCGGGAGCCCCTGGCGCGATCGAGGTAGGCGGTGCCGAGCATCGCCTACCAGAACCGGGGAGCGCAGCGAACCCGGTTCAAGTACAGCGAGCGGCGTAGCCGCGAGTCGTACCGGGAAGAGTTCGCGGGTGACCTCTCGAAGGAGCTCGCGTACCTCGTCGACCGTCGGGAGCTCTCCTGGGTCACGACCCTTCAAGAGGATCTCGCCGACCTCGAGGGCTTGCTCGCCACGTTTCCGGAGGCCGGTAACGCTCCGCGCGAAGACGCTCCGGTGCTGCGGAAGCTGCGACTGCGCCGCGCGCCCTTCTACGTCTGGTACGCCTTCGACCCACGCCGGCGCGACGCTCCCGTCACGCTCCTGCGCCTCTTCCACGTGCGACAGGACTCGCCGGAGCCGCGTGCGCCGTAGCGCCCCGTATCGCGCAATCGAAGGTTCGAATCCTTCCTCCCCAGCCGATCCTCGGTCCTGCCCAATGTTCACGCGGTGATTCGCTCACTCACGCGCTCGCGCCGACGAGCCTCAGGTCGCCTGGCTTGAACGATGGCCTAACTCCGCTTCCCCCGTGGTCCTTTGCGCGCTCGGCCTTGATGTACGGAGCAGGGGCGTCGGCATGTCGAGCTTCGTGCCCGCCAGGAGCTGCTCCACCGTCATGGGCTGCGTCCCGGGGTAGCCCCTGCCGGTTACGGGCGCTGTGTACGCGCCAGAGTGCTGGATCGCGTCCTCGACCCCCCGCGTCGGCTCCTCCAAGCTGCTGAGCATGCCCATACCGGCGCGCTGCGTCTCGACCCTGCCGATCAGGTCGCAACAACCATGCCCGGATTCAGTACTCGCCCCCCTTGATTGGCACGAGCGCGCGTCCGATCCCGCCTGATGGGGCATCTGGCCTTGGCACATGGCCAAGCGGCCACTAGTGGACCAGGGCGTTTCTACGGAATCGATTGGGCATTGAAAGCGTAGTTCCCGAGCCGCCGGCGTGCGTAGCGCCATCAATCTAGCTGAGGGGCTTCGTCCCCCGGGGCTTCAATGCTGTGTAAGTGAAGAAGTCGGCGCGCGACTCTTGCTCGCTTCTTGCGTTCGGCTCCGCCAACAGCGGTTCAAGGTCGGCATACCGTTCTATGTCCGTGAATCCAGCGTCTCTTAGAAGACCTTCAAGTTCCCCTCGCCCAAGGGGATAAAGAGTTAGATCGTTGTCTCCAATCCGCGCAGCTTCAATTTCGCGAGAGTTCTTGGGACGCGGGTCGTTTCGATAGATTCGCCAGAGAATCCGATCGTCCATGACTTCCCAGGGGCAACCGCGCACCTTCTCTCCGCAGTACATGACCTCCCAGGAGCACCGGAAGCCATCTGGAAGGCTCGCGGGGACCTTTCCCTTCAGCGACATGATGTACCGAAAATTGCGCTCGTCGATGATTATCTTCCCTCCGGGATTGAGGACCTTGAAGAACTGTCTGACACAGCCCAGGCGTTCACTTGGCTCGACAAGGCAAATCGAGTTTCCAATCACCAGTGCGGCATCGAATCGCCGGCCGCCGGGCATCATTTCCGTCAGCCTCTCCCAGTGGCATCGCTCCAAGTCAATAGTTCGACCGGTGCTGCTGTGCTGCTTTACGTATCTGTCTGCGGCCTCTGTTAGCGAGCCATCAATCTCGTTCGATGTCACGCCAAACCCCGCCTCCATGAGGAAGAGGCTGTCACAAGCAATGCCCGCGGCGGCATCGAGGATCGTGCCTTCACCTTCGTAAGGTGCCAATTCGCGCAGAAGAAAGGGAGCCAACCGACCCGTGATTCCAAGCCGCTTGTCCGGCCGAACGTAGTCGGACCACTGGGACGCGAGTACCCGTCCTATCGGGCGTTGGAGCGGCACACGTTCAACCGGCGAGGCTTCCATCTCTAGTTCACGGAGGTACGAGCGCGCACTCACGTAGTCAGGTTGACCAGCGAACGCTATTCGCATGCCGACCTGTGACTTCTCTGGGATCGGTTCAAAGAAGACAGCGTAGTTCCCATTCCAGATGCCCACCTCAGCGGTCCGAAGGCCGTGCGATTCTTGCAACCCCCTGGCTACGACCGGGTCAACCCACTTCAACTCGACCTTGTGGTCAACATGCCAGCTCAAGAAGTTCTGATACTCGGCGGCGCTACCAAGCCAATCCCGCGTCAGAAGGCGATCTGTCGTCAGAAGGATTCGTGTCCCGGGTTTGACGAACCCCCGCTGGAGGGCGGCCTCATGAATCTGCAAGTAGCCTACGTAGACCTTGTAATAGTCACTCGGAACGTGGCTGTCTGCCCCATCGTACTTGCCGTGGGCGAACTCGAAGAACAACCTCGTCCATTGGTCTAGCGCCGTGATGTTCTCAATCATGCCTGGACCCGTTGACGAGACGAGGCCGGCCAGTCTCGCAGCCATTTCTCCGAGGCGGCGGTTCGCGAAATCGAGGATCAGACCGCGGTGTGGGCCGTGAGCGGTCGCGGCGATCTCTTGGACCTTCGGTAGCATCGAACCTAGGCCGACGCTCCGCATGACCCAAATGAAGATGACGGAGAGGGTCGCGATCGAAATGTCGAGGAGCAGTTCGACCTGGACGTTATCCGTGCGCACTCCGAGACCCACAAGAACGAGGCGTGCCACGGCCACCAGCAGCAGAGGAAGGAGGAATCCAGTTATCCATGCGCTATGAGAGAGCGAACGGAGCCAAAGACCGATCAGACTTTCCCAGAGTGACCTAATATTGCCCATCCACCGACCGTCTCTCATGCTATCGGGCCACATGCGGGGCTCTACCGAGGGGCCACTGACGACTCTGACATTGACCAAGGCTCGCGTGGCCCGATCGCGGAAAAGTCATCCCGCCGCCCCCGGGCCGATGTGCATTCCGGGGATTCTAGCAGCCAACCGACTCTTACCCTGACGAAGTCTTACCCTGACGAAGCCGAGTGTGATTCCGGCGGGGCTCATTTCGCGGCACATCTGCAGAAGCTGATCGATGAGGCGCCAGAGGGGACGTCATCACATCCCATAGGCCCGACGTTAGCGCGGCACTCGACAAGCCGCACATGTCGCAATGATCGTCTGACACGCTCTCGACTTCAGGCCGCTTGGGACCGCCCGCCGCGCCGATTCATTCGATTGTTCGCGAAGTCACCGAACAACGCGCCAGGACGACGCTGGATCAGTCGATCTCGGCGAACTTCCGGGCGTTCCCCATCGACGGCCAGACCCGGGCTTGGACGACGGAGAGCAGCTGCTTGGTGTGGTTGCGGTCGTGGTGGACCCACTCGTGGAGGAGGTCGCGCACGGTGAGGTCGCCGACCGTCGCCGGCGAGAGGTCGCTCAGGTGATCATCCGCGACCCGGGCACGATCGGCACCCGTGCGATCAGCACGGTCCGGCCGTCGGGGCGCGTCTCCTGCGTGGCCTCGCCGCGGAGGAGCCCGACACGCTCGCCGCGCGAGAGACCGGAGGCGAGCTCGCCCGGATTCGCGAGCGCCTTGCCGTCGCTCTGCACCCGGATCTCGACCTGGTCGTCGCGCCAGTCCATCGCAACGGCGAGGTCCTTGGCCTCGGCCTTCTGGACCCGCTCGACGAGCGCATCCTGGACGAGCCGGAAGACCGAGACCTCGTCGTCGCTCGGCAGGCGCCGGTCACGTCCGACGCTCGAGAAGTCCACCTGCACTCCGTACTTCTCGACGATGGTCTGGATGTAGCGGCGGAGCGTTGGCACGAGGCCGAGATCGTCGAGGATCATCGGCCGGAGCTCGAAGATGAAGCCGCGGAGCTCCTGGAGCGTGCGATTGACCATCGCGCGGAGGGCCGCGAGCTCCTGCCGCGCGCGGTCGGCGTCCATCGCGAAGACGCGCTCGGCGATCTCCGACTGGAGGACGACGTTCGCCATCGCCTGCGCCGGACCGTCGTGAACGGCGCGGGCGATCCGGCGCCGTTCCTCCTCCTGGGTGGCCACGACCGCGCGGAGCAGCCGGGTTTCGTCGATCGGCGGGCTCGCCGCCGGCGCGGCGGTCTCCGCGAGCTGCCCGAGGTGGCGCAGGGCGCCGGCGAGCTGCGCGTCGAGACGGTCGAGGAGCGTGCGCTTCGCCTGGAGCGCGTCGAGCTCGGCGACCATCGCTCCCCGCCGGCGCAGCACGGCGACGAGCTCGTCCGACGCCGCGAGCGCCTCGCCGGCGGTCGCACCGGCGCGGTCGCGCACCGCGGCGACGGCGGCGGTGGCCTGGTCCTCGCGCGCCTGGAGACGCGCCACCTCGCCGCGGGTGGACTCGATGAGCGCGTCGATCTCGCGGATCTCGGCGGCAAGCCGCCCCTGCTCGGCCGCGAGCTCTCCGAGGAGCGGGACGGAGGAGACCGGGCCGGCCATCAGGCCTCCGGCCCCTTGATCCAGCCCTGCCGCATGGCGTAGACGACGGCCTGGGTGCGGTCGTTCACCGAGAGCTTCCGCAGGATGCTCGACATGTGGTTCTTCACGGTCTGCTCCGAGATCGCAAGCGCGTAGGCGACCTCCTTGTTCGTGCGGCCCTGGGCGATGCTGTCGAGGATCTGCACCTCGCGGGGCGAGAGCGGCGAGAAGATCTTCGCCGCGCCGGACCCGTACACCGAGAGCTCGCGGAACTCGGCGAGGACCTTGGAGGCGACCGCCGGACGCGTGAACACCTTTTCGTTGATGATGAACTGACCGGCGCGCACACGCCGGATCGCGTCGACGAGCTCCGCGGCTTCGCAGTCCTTGTTGAGGTAGGCGGCCGCTCCCGAGCGGATCGCCTCGAAGAGCGTCTCCTCCTTGTCGTCGGCGGCGAGGATGACGACGCCGACGTGTGGGAGCTCGCGCCGGATGCGCGAGGCGGCCTCGGTCCCCGTGATCGGGCGGAGGTCGGCGTCGATGACGGCCACGTCGGGCTCCAGCTCGACGACGCGCGCGACCGCCTCCTCGCCGTCGTTGACCGCCGCGACGATCTCGAGGTACGGCTCGTGCTCGAGCACCTGCCTGAGGCCGATGAGCGTGAGGCGGCTCGACGCGAGGACGACCCGGATCTCGCTGCGGCGCTCCCCACGCGGCTCAGCCATTCGCGGCTCAGCCACTCGCGGTTCCGCCGGCCGGAGGGATCGTGATCGTCACGACGGTGCCCGCGCCGGGCGCCGAGCGGATCTCGAGCGCGCCGCCCGCGAGCTCGGCACGCTCGCGCATCGAGGCGAGGCCCACGCAGTGCGGCTGCCGCGCCGCCTTCGCGATGTCGAAGCTGATGCCGTCATCGGTGCAGTGGAGCACCCAGCCGGCGGCGGTGCGCTGCCAGACGAGGCCGACACTCGCGGCGCGCGCGTGCTTGTGGACGTTCTGGAGCGCCTCCTGCGTGATGCGGTAGACGGCGAGCTCCTGCGTCGGCGTGAGGCCGGTCCCGGCCGTGTCGAGGTGGCAGGCGACCGTGAGGCCGTGTCGGACGCCGTACTCGCCGGCGTAGTTCCGCAGGGCCTCGGCGAGGCCCAGCGTGGCGAGCTCCGGCGGACGGAGGTCGTAGATGAAGGCGCGCACGGAATCGAGCGACGTCCGGAAGGTCTGCCGGAGGCCGGCGAGCTCCGCGCGGAGCGTCGTCCGCACTTCCGCCGGGGCGCGCTCGGCGATCCGCTCGAGGTACTCGATCTCGAAGATCGCGTTCGCGAGCACCTGCGCCGGGCCGTCGTGGACCTCACGCGACAGCCGCGCCCGCTCCGTCTCGAGCGCGTCGAACCGCGCGGCGAGATCCAGGGCGGGGGCCGGCGTGGGGCGGGGCGACACCTGATCCTTGATGAGCGAAGTATGGAGTAGGACTTTGGTAGGGGGGCGGGCCCCCTCAGGGCACGCCGATGAGGAGGTAGTCCTCGGCCCGGGAGCGGACCGTCCAGCCCAGGTCGAGGGCCCGGACGGCCACCGGATCAGCCGGCCGCACCAGGAGCCAGCGGACACCCCGGCGCGCGAGGACCTCACGCCAGCCGGGCGCGGCGGCGAGGACCGTCCGGTACTCGCCGAGGGTGGTGCCGAGGTACGGCGTGAGCCGCCCGTCCACGAAGACCGGCGTCCGCGGGGCGTACCAGATGAGGAAGCCGCCCCAGTCGTACTGGGCGAGCAGGCCCGGACCTTCCGGCAGCGTGGCGAGCGCCCCGGCCGGGAAGCCGGCGAGGTCGGGCTCCGCCGGCGCGGTGGCGACGCCGCCGGCGAGGAGCGCGAGCGCGACGAGGCCGCCCGCGAGCGCCGCCCGCGGCCCGGCGGGCGGGCTCGGCGGCACGCGCGGCCAGGGCAGGCGCGCCGCGATGAAGGGCGCGGCGGCGATCGCGAGGTACGGCGTCTGCCGCACCGCGGTGAGCGAGAGGAAGGCGACCGGGAGCAGGAGCGCGGCGTCCGCGAGCGGCGCGCGGGGCGAGACGAAGGCGAGCGCGAGCGTCGCCGCGAGCGCGACCGCGTAGAGGATGCCCGGGAGAGCGCGTACGTCCACCACCGCCCACTCCTGGATCTCGCGCGGCGGCTGCGTGAAGTGGAAGCCCGGCGCGGTCCACCCGCCGAGGCCGGCCGGGGTCGCGAGGCTCGCGACGAAGGCCGCGAGCGCGACCGCGAGGTACACCCGGCGGCGTGCGCGGTCGCGCAACCAGCCCTCGGCGCAGGCGATCCCGGTGAGGACGACGCCGAGCGCGAACGAGCCGTGGAGGTTCGCCCAGAGCGCGATGAGCGGCACGGTCGCGACCAGCGCGCGGCCGCTCCCCCTCCGGCCGCGCCGGAGCAGGACCACCAGGAGCGCGAAGCAGGCGAAGCCGAGGAGCTCCGGCCGTTCCACCGAGACGAAGCGCGAGAGGAGGATCGCGGGCAGCGCAGCGAGCACCGCCGCGAGCGGCCGGTCGCGCCGCGCGTCGAGCGCGGCGAGGACCACGAGCGCGACGAGCGCACCCACCGCCAGCGCGCGGAACGCGACGACACCCTGCCATGAGCCGGCGAGCCAGGCGCCGTAGAAGAGGAGCTGCCCGAGCCACTGGTCGCTCGCGAGCGGCGCACCCGCGGCGGTCCACGAGAACGTGTCGCCACGGCCGAAGCCGCGCGCGAGGAGGTCGCGCGCGGTCGCGAGCTGCCAGAACACGTCGCTGTCGCGCACGGCGACGCGGGTCGAGACGAACGCGAACACGCCCCCGACGAGCAGCGGCAGCGCGAGCACGCCGGTCATGGTCGCTCCAGCAGCACGAACCCGTCACCGCTCGCGAGCGTGCGCCAGCCGTCATCCCGCAGCACCTCGACGAGGGGCCGCTCCGGCCGGAGGAGCGCGAGCCGGATGTCGCGCTCGACGAGCGGCGCGCGGAAACCCGGCCGCAGACGCACCGCGCGCTCGAACTCGTCGAGGACGCCCGGCACGTAGAGGAGGGCGCCGCGACCGTCGAGGAACACGGGATGCTCGGGCGCCTCGCGGATGAGGAAGCCGCCCCAGTCGTACTCGTTCAGGAGGTTCCCACGCGCCGCGCGCAACGCCGGCAGCGCACCGGCCGGGTAGCCGCTGAGATCGGGCGTGCGAGGCGCGGCGAGCGCGGCCGTCGCCACGACGGCTCCCGCGAGCACGAGGGCCGCGAGCACGCCGAGCCGGCGCGGGACGAGCGGAGAGCACGCGGGCGCGCGGCCGAGCGCGGCGGGCACCGCGCCCGCGACGAATGGCGCGAGCACGACGCAGGCGAGCGGGAGCTGCCGCTGGATCGCGAGGCCGAGCAGCGCGAAGGGCACGACGAGGCCCGGCCAGAGGAGCGGCGCGCCGAGCGCGCGGCCGATCCCCTCGCGGCCGAGCGCGAGCGCCGACGCGAGCGCCGCGAGGAGGAGCGCTGCGAAGACGAGCCCCGGACCGCTGAGGATGTCGGGCGGCCGCTCCTCGACGATGAAGCCCGCCGAGGTCGCGGCGTACGCCGCCGCCCAGCCGAGCGCGCCGCCCGACGCCGGGTTGAGCTGGCTCGCCATGACCGCGGCCGCGAGCGCGAGCGCGAAGGGCCGCCAGCGGGCGCGCGCGAGCGCGGCCTCGATCGCGAAGACCGCGACGAGCGCGAGGCCGACCGGGAACGCGCCGTGGAGGTTCGCCCAGAGCACGAGGAGCGGCGGCACGAGCGCGAGTCGCCGCAGGCGACCGTCAAAGCGTGCCGCGAGGAGGAGGTCGAGGACGAGCGGGAAGAGCGCGAGCGTGAAGAGCTGCGGTCGGTCGCCCCAGACGATCTTCGTCACGAGCAGCGCCGCCAGGAGCGGCGGCGTCGCCCAGGCCGGGTGCGGCTGGACGCGGAGGACGGCCCGCGCGAGGAAGAACGCCCCCACCCCGACGAGCGCCGCGCGGAGGACGTCGATGCCCACCCAGCCCCCGGCACGGAACGCGAGCGCGAGCGCGAGCTGGCCGAGCCACTGCCCTGAGGCGTAGGGGGCGCCGGCGCGCGTGAACGAGAACACGTCGTGGTCGAGGAGCCGGCCGTGGTCGAGCATCCAGTCGCCGCTCGCGAGGTGCCAGAAGAGGTCGGGATCGCTCGCCGGGAGCGTGACCGCGAACGCGGCGGCGAGGGCGGCGACGACCGCCGCAAGGAGCGTGCTCGCCCGCATCCCGCGCGCGCGGCCGGCCGTCGTCGCGCTCACGGGACGCACGGCGGCGGCGTGCTCACAGGACGCACGGGGCCGGCGCGCTCACGGGACGCACGGGCCGGCGTGCTCACGGGACGCACGGCGGCGGCGCGACGACCGGGAAGACGCGCACCGGCCCGCGCTCGATCGCCGCTCCGAGCCAGGCCGGCCGCTCGTCGCCGCGGTAGAGCGCGTCGTAGGCGCGGAAGTGCGCGGCCTCGAGCACGAGCGAGCCCGCGGCGTACGCACGC
>Ga0082335_1003899_pt1 | contig 23576 bp, 23 predicted proteins | sample Subgrocontami58m_FD_72375 | JGI IMG/M metagenome (GOLD analysis project Ga0082335, IMG submission 72375) | Subsurface groundwater microbial communities from S. Glens Falls, New York, USA - GMW37 contaminated, 5.8 m (SPADES assembly) (version 2) ...
CAAAATATCCCATTGCGCACCTCCTCCTATTTTTGTTACTATTTACCCACCCTTCATTCTCACATTGTACCATGAAGAGCGCACTCGGAGGTGCCTTCTATATGATTATCAATCTTGCAGACTTCGACTGAGCGCTCACGACGAAGTCTGCAAGATTGAACCAGCCAAGAAGGTTTTATTTGCCGTCATGCAGCGCAAGTATCTTCATTCTATTCGAGTGGTATTATCAATTTACCTGAAATTCTTTGTTTGTACCTTTTTTGATTCTGATAGTCCTGATCAGAAATTTGAATTTCTGCGTTCCCACTAAAACTTATTTTTATGTAAGTGCTTTTAATATATGCAGTGCCTGAAACATAATTAACCCAGAAATCCACGATCTGCTCTCCACCACCCGTTGTAGAAAAACAATCATCTAAATCCAACGCTTCCTGTACAGTTGCTCCATTCTTTTCCAGAATTCTTGCAATAACATCGGTCATCGAATTTTGATCTAATTCTATTCTGACATTCGTTTTACTTCCACCGCCTCCATCCTCCTGAGGTTCGGCATCTACCTCTATTTCCTCTTCATCAAGGGCATCGCCACATTCTGTGTCCTCTGTTCCAAACTCAAAATTAAAAGTTGCGCTTTCGAAGGTGCTACCACCGCCGGAATCATCATGGCTCGATTTGGTGTTTCCCTTTTTAATAAACTCCTCTTCTTCAGACATAGTAATGTCTACCGTTCCAGACACACCTTCTTTTAGTTTCTTTTTTCCCACTTTCACCTGAATGGTTCCATCAAAATCATACGTTTCCTGCGCAAATACCTCGTATGCTGAACTAAAAGAAGCTACAAACAAAAATATAAAAACACCGATCAGATACTTCTTCATACCAACCTCCTTTCAAAATAAGTTTATTGTACCCTCATGGTTGGTTCAATCTTGCAGACTTCGTCGTGAGTGCTCAGTCGAACGATTGAACCATATGTTTCGAATTGGTCATAGGATTTGAACTCTGCAATAAGACAAAACTATGCCAACTGTTTCGGTTCAATCTACAAGATTGAACCAGCTTTGAATACCCCTCACCCAGACCCGCTCCCACAAGGGGCGAGGGAACTTTCCCTCCCTCCCCCTTTATCCCACTCTGAGAGGGGGACAGGGGGAGGGATTAAGGGAGGGTGAAATATTTTTATGCTCTTTTGTAATTCTTTGGCTCATGAGGGTTTATCCTGCAAAGACTTCTTTTCCCCATTTTCATTTTGTTGCGTTAACTCATGACGAAATAATTATGCTAGTTTTTTGGACTCGAGTATTTCTATACGTTTTTTTATCGCCTCCAGTTCATCCACATTTTGTGACGTATTGAATGTGGAATTGAAGTCCTTATTTGTTGTCCACCAGTCCATCCCCATTTCCTTTGCCTTTTCTACTGAGGCAATCACAAGGCGTATCTGTATGGTCAGGAGTTCGATGTCAACGAGCTTAATCTTAATATCTCCTGCAATGACCAGTCCTTTGTCGAGGACTCGTTCCAATACATCGGCGAGCGTTGCTGAGTTGGTCGACTGTGTTATAGCGGTGCGCTGTCTTTCCATTCATATCCACCTTTCTTAGGCACTTACAAAAAATATTTTGACGCTTCTAGAAAAATTTACGATTTACGAATTACGCCCCCGATAGATTCATCCGGGGGCTAAAATCGTAAATTCCCATTCAAGGACTCTTCCGACTTGTTCGGGTTAGGATATTGTGATAACGGGTTTATACCTGACTGTCTTGCAGTTTCCACAGAGGTTAATAATGCCCTTAGCCCAATGTAAATCAGGTCAATGTTAGCCACTGATATCGTGATGTCACCGTGGACTACCACGCCTGTATTTAGCACGCGATCAAGTGTTTCACAAAGAGAGATGCGCTGATCTTCCAGTAATGGGGGGATATCAAAGTCACCCGTTCTTTCTTCCTCCAGGGCATCTCCGCCTTCGCAAGTAGAAAACGGCGAGGGTTGAAATCCATCCCCTCCCATACCCTCCCCCATAAAGGAGGAAGGCTGGGGAGGATGAGTTTCCGGAGGAGGAATGAGGAAAAAGCGTTCTCTTAAGATTATGTATACTTTATATAGCAGACCAAACAATTTTTTAATGATATTCATACAATTCCCTGCCAAAATTTTCCAGGGCCTTTACTCCACACACCTCTTTCTCCTGTTTATGAATGACGTACGGGGTTCCCACAGGAAACAGGTGTTTAAAATTATCGAAGGTCTTTCTTTCGTATGCAATTCTATTGATACATAGCGCACATTCGGTGGCTGTTATGCCACTTGGGGATGGGGGGTGCGCCATATTCAGTATCATTTGACTCAGCGGAATTTTAAGCTTCCTGAGAGCCTCGACAAGGTCACTCGTTTCATGGTAAGCCATTTCAGTGGGAATGGCGATGGGAATAAAGAGCGACTTTTCATTGTCACGGAGCAGGGTCAAAAGCTTTTTAACCTTTTTTGAAAGATCGACCAGGAAGGCCGATAGTTTCGGCATATGAAAGACATTTTTATATTTTAAAAAAAGGTTAAAAAAAAATTTCAACCAGTCGAGCACCAATTCCGGCATTTCGAGAAACCGTATGAGATGCCCCGTCGGCGCCGTATCCAAAATAAACAAGTCGAACTTCCCTTTATCCATATAGTCAATAATCGTGGCAATGGCCATAACCTCGTCTATGCCAGGCGGGGTCATATCTATAAACGATTCCATGATCTCTTTCTCGAATACCACATTTATGGCAGCATCCCCTTTTACAAATGCGGTCATAATGTCTTTGATTTCATCTGAATAAAGGCATTTTAATTTTTTATATTCTTTTCCAGCATCCATTTCCTGTACATAAAGATTATTTTTAAGGGATAGAACGTCTTCTCCAACAACCACACCCAAACAATCGGAAAGGGAATGGGCAGGATCGGTTGAAAAAAGCAAAACGCGCTTTTCCGGGTAGATATCTGCCAGTGACAACGCTGAGGCGCTGGCAATGGTTGTCTTACCCACACCTCCCTTACCGCCAAACATCAGGAATTCTATAGTGGTTTTTGGTATAGGAAAGCGCTTTCTCTCGTGAGAAAAGGACACTGAATCTCCTAAGCCTCCGCTTTCTAAAGGTGGATCAGGAGGTGTTGTGAAAGGGTGATTGATGGGAATTGCGGAGTGGAATATCTCATTTGTATGGAAAGTATTTTGAAGATGAGCCTCTGTACCATGATGGAGGGTGGTCTCTGTCATCATTTCTGCAAAATTCAGTAAGAAATCTCTCCCATGGATTTCTTCTTTGTACAGAGGCATCATCAGTAAATTGTACCCATCAAAACAATGCTTTATATCATCAATATATTTCTTTTGTAACAAATATTGTCCATTACAAAAGGAACAATCGCCAAAAGGGTTGACGCGATTTACAATAATGTCTTTTACGGGGATTTTGTGCCCTCTTAACACAGATAAAAAACGTTTTGTCTCGTTAACACTGAGCGCTTCCGGCACCATTACCGGCACAAATTCGCATGACTTATCCCGCAACACCCGTTCAACCTTTTTTGCGCCGTTGGAAAATGCCTCAATGAACGCATCGGTATCGTCGGATTGATAATGCCGCATATACAACTTTGACATATAACGATGCTTTTCCATCATCAGATCCAGTAAATGAGTCCATTTCTTTATGAGATGGGGCATTTGCAGGAATTTGACGGTATGTCCTGTTGGGGCAGTATCGAGTACGATGGTGTCGTAGGTATCATTTTCCAATAGATCAACCAATTCGATCATGCCCATCAGTTCGTCTATTCCAGGCAGGGAAGTGGAGAGAAGCGCAGATATATCGGTGTTATCAAGGAGGGTGCCTCTTTCCATAATTATTTTTAACGTGTTACTGTGTCTCTTCATAAATTGCTGGAATGAGGTATATGCATCTATTTCCCATACCATAAGATTCTTGAACAAATCCTTATCTATTAGACTATCCATGAGGGAATGGGCAGGATCGACGGAAGCCAGCAGAATACGCTTTTGAGGATTATTCTTTGCAAGATAGAGCGCCGTTGCTGCCGCAGAGGTTGTTTTTCCTACACCGCCTTTGCCCCCAAAACAAATCAGGGATAACTGTGGATTTGTAAGAAATGAAGTACCTTGTGCAATGTGTTCAGTCTTCTTATTCAAAGTGTTTTCAACCTCAGGCTTAAGCGCCGCTACGTTATTCATATTGATATGTGTTAAAAGCAGAATTACACACCCGATGCGGGTTCAGGTTTCAAACCTGAACCCGCACGAAGGTATCATTCATTGTTTTTGCGGTTTCTAGAGCTTTTAGTTCTTTTTTTATTCTTTCTGACCACTACATTCCTTACTTCATCTTCGTCTTCGCTCTCTTCATTTTCTTCACTTTCATCTACTACTTCAAAGTGTTTCTTTTTGTATTCTTCAATCTGTTCTAACCGATTCAGGAGTTCCGATTCCCTGTTATTAAATTCCTCTTCGGTGATCTTTCCTGTTTCAAGCATCATGTAAAGCTCGGATAATTGCGCAGTAACACCTTCTTCGTTCAAAAACTCTTCTTCCGCGGCTTTGTGAATCTGTTTAAAGATATAAAACAAACCCTTTGCGGGTGAAAGCAAGACATCATCTATCAAAAACATAAAAGCCTCTTTCTTTGTAAGTATTGTGCAAACAGCAAAGATGAGGTATGAAGTATGAGGTAGAATTATCCTACCTCTTACCTGTGTCCATTATTTATGGTCTCAGTATATTTCAATCACATCAGGCTCGTCCTCGCCGGGCAAAATTTTCTGACTCCTCGTCTTATTCATCGCTATCTCAATCTCCACGTCCTCCCCTTCTTCCAACTCTACCGTTTTCTGCGCTGCCTTATAAAACTTCTTCTTTGCCACAATCCTGTATTTACCCGCTTCCAAATCCGTAAACTCAAAAAAACCATCACTGTCCGTCGAGGTTGATTTCTTTATCTTTGTGCGAATCTCACTAAGCTTTAACCTCACGGATTCTATCGGATTTCCCCTGATGTCCGTCACATACCCGGATATCGAACCCTTCTTGACGGCAACCATGGTAACCGACTCAAGCTGCACGTCCTCCCCTTCCTCTACAGTCACACCCTGGGTCTGCGTCTCATACTCCGTCTTCGTGTACGTAACTATGTAATCCCCTGCCGGAACATCTTCAAATTCATAATATCCATCTCCATCGGTTTTTCCACTATCTGAGTAATCATCCCCGTCAATTTCTACCGTGACACTTCTTAATGGATTTTCATCTTCGTCATATACGTACCCGAACACTATCCCTGTGCCTGACTGAGAGGGCGTTGGCGACGGGGTTGGGGATGGCGTAGGAGAAGGTGATGGTGATGGCGTTGGAGTAGGAGTCGTTATGGTTGTGCTACCCAGATTCAGGCCGTATACCTGCACGGGGGTTGAACTGTCTGTATAAGTCCCGTCACCCAATTGGCCATATCCATTATATCCCCACGCCCAGACCGTCCCGTCTGACTTCAGGGCTAACGTGTAATAATGCCCCACTGCAATGGCAGCAACCCCGCTCAGACCGTATACCTGCACGAGGGTTGAACTGTCTGTATAAGTCCCGTCACCCAATTCTCCATAACCATTATATCCCCACGCCCAGACCGTCCCGTCTGACTTCAGGGATACCGTGTGATAATGCGCCGATGCAATGGCAGTCGCCCCGCTTAGGCCGCTTACCTGCACGGGGGTTGAACTGTCTGTATAAGTCCCGTCACCCAATTGGCCATATCCATTATATCCCCACGCCCAGACCGTCCCGTCTGACTTCAGGGATGCCGTGTGATAATGCGCCGCTGCAATGGCAGTAACCCCGCTCAGGCCGTATACCTGCACGAGGGTTGCACTCTGTGTCGTAGTCCCGTCACCCAATTCTCCATCACTATTATATCCCCACGCCCAGACCGTCCCGTCTGACTTCAGGGATGCCGTGTGAAAAGCTCCCGCTGCAATGGCAGTCGCCCCGCTCAGGCCGCTTACCTGCACGGGGGTTGAACTGTCTGTATAAGTCCCGTCACCCAATTGGCCTCCACCATTAGATCCCCACGCCCAGACCGTCCCGTCTGACTTCAGGGCTAACGTGTGATAATGCCCCGATGCAATGGCAGCAACCCCGCTCAGGCCGTATACCTGCACGAGGGTTGAACTGTCTGTATAAGTCCCGTCACCCAATTGGCCATATCCATTATATCCCCACGCCCAGACCGTCCCGTCTGACTTCAGGGATACCGTGTGATAATACCCCGCTGCAATGGCAGTAACCCCGCCCAGGCCGTATGTCTGCACGGGGGTTGAACTGTCTGTATAAGTTCCGTCACCCAATTCTCCATAACCATTATATCCCCATGCCCAGACCGTCCCGTCTGACTTCAGGGATGCCGTGTGATACCCTCCCGCTGCAATCTGCGGCGTGGCTGCCAGCGATGTGCCATTGGCTGCTATCACACCAAAGAACGATGCTATGATTATAAGGCAAGCAAGAAAAAACCCTCTATCCGTATAACTGCTATACCTCTTTATCATCATAATTTACTCCCTCCTTTCAGGAAAGAAGTGAAATAAACCTCATGCGGGTTCGCTCATCGGAATCAAGGCTTTATGAGAAATTATCCCTCCACCCCTGACTTCTCTTCTGTTCCTGAAAACCATCGGGTCCATATCTGTGTCCAACCGTTAATTCACAAATTATACGGTTCTACAGCCAAAACCTCGCGGCTCACAGTATAGCACCGCTTACCGCATACTTCTTACCTCCGACTTCTTTCCTAAAGCAAAATGCCTTGCGCCCTTTGTGCCTTTGTGGTGAATTACCGGTGTTTACGCCGTCTTCAGTTTTATGTCAACGAAATTGTGAGGCGCCCAGGGGCCGTTAAAATCAAAGGCATAATTATCATCAAATTCCTTTGCCGCCTCGAAGACGCCCTTTTCGAATTGTTCCAGTTTTGTCTTTTCCACAAGACACGCCAGCTTCATTATCGTATTTTCATCTTTGGGTTTATTTACTTTTATCTCGCAACAGTAGTCTTTCAGAATATCCTGTACCGCTGTTATGTGCTTTTCACGATCTTCATTCAGGATGGTTTCAAACATCCTTCCCAGTTCCAGTTTTTCTTCCTGCGTGGCTCCTGTCGGCTTTAAAAATATGTTGTCCCTGAATAGCTCAAGTGTGCGATGTTTCCTGACCATGAACTCGAAGATATTCTCGACGTCCCAGTTAATTTTCAAACCCATTTCGACCTTGCCTTCCATCCTTTTCAACTGGCTTATAAAACTATCATGATTGAGCTTTAATATCTTTTTAATGCTTGCTTCATTGCCTGCCACAACACCAAAAGATACCGGGAGAATGGTTAATGTCTTCATGATTTCTTTGATCACGCTATGATGGGCGCTCAGATTCTTCCGTTCCGGACGGAGTTTGCCATCCGGTCCATCGCTGACCACAGCGGCAACACCATTATCGGATATTGCAAAAATTGGCTTGCCATCAATACCGTTTATAGCAGAACTGAGTGTTGCATCGCCTCTCGTAAAACCATAAATATATTTCCCATTGCCAGACATAAAGATTCTCCAATTCGTGTAGGTATTTAAAAATAGTGACGTGTGACGAATGGCGGGTGACGAGAGAAACGTCACTCGTTACCTGTCACTCGCCGCCTGGGTCATTTTATACTATTTTCGGTGACGACTATGCAGTTCTGGTTTCTTCCGATACAGGATGAGGTGTCTTGATGTATTTTAAAGATTTCAGCTTGCCTACCTTCACCTTAATATCCAGGACACCTCCACAGACCCAACACTTAACCTCTCCCTCGTAATCATCATAGGTATCGTTCAAGTCGAAATTATGACCGCAAAGAATACAATTTATTTTCATCACTCAATCTCCTTAAGCAAAATTCAGTACGTGTCTGTGTATTGGGAACGTGTTCCATTGAAAAATAAGCCACCTGCGGCGCTTATTCCGCTGTAACAAACGTTCTTCCTCGCGAAATATCATTGCCCTATCCTCATGCGATATTGAGACACCCGTAGACATACGGCCAGAACGGTAACTCTTTACATTCCGCATGGTGTGGATATGATTTGAGGTTTTTATTGATAACATTACAATACTCCCTTCAAAAACATCAAGTTAATCCCACAGGTTAACCAGGGGGACTCAAAGGATTGTGGTTTTTCCGGGAATTTCATAACCACCTTTGTCCTCACTGGCGGAAGTGCAGGGGTAACTGTCCCCCGCTGGCGGGGGTGCAGGGGGTGGACTGGACATCTCCATCTCTTCCACCACCCTTTCTATCTTCTTCATAACACCGTTCATATTCTTTAATACTTCCTCATCGGTAAACCTGATCACCTTAAATCCCGCGCTTTCCAGATCGCTGGTCTTCTGTTTGTCTTTCTCCCCGGTTTCGTCATCTTGATGTGTTATCCCGTCTACTTCAATCACCAGTTTTAATTCCTTACAGAGAAAGTCAGCTATATATCGCAGCACCGGCCTTTGCCTTCTGAATTGATACCCCTTCATATGGCCAGCATGCAGGGCGTATTTCCACAAACATGCCTCGGCTTTTGTCATTTCCTTCCGCAGCTTGTTTGCAAACGGTTGTAATATTTTGTTGTAGGCGTAATTGTTTGTTGTGTCGGCTTTCAATTTTCCACTCATTGTTTCCACCCCCTGCACCCCCGCCAGCGGGGGACAACCATCCACTGTACCTCCAACGGCTTTTTGTAATGTTGTAAGTTACAAGACAGGCACGGACAAATCGTAGGGACGAACATCCGTTCGCCCGTACAGTCCATGCCACCCAATAACCCGCATAAATAAAATGAAATCCTATACAATCAAGTTTTAGATGCGCGAAGCCAGGAGCTAGCAGCCAGAAGTCTTGCATCTTGCATCCTGCCTCTTGTTTTTTATCGGTCTGAGGCACCGCCTCGCTAGTACCTGAGCACCAGCCCTTTGTTCTTATCAGTTGTTTTTTTACTTACAATGCTACTTTCTTTTGTGTCTGCCTTGATGCGATTCATGAGGCCGTCTGTTTCGGTCTCTATCTCTTCTAGTCGTTTTTTAATAGCTTCGATGCGCCGACGCGAGTTTTCCATTTCTTTGATGCGGTGCGCCTTCTCCATCTCCAGGCAGGAAATTCTCATAAATGCCTTGTGAGGTAGAAAAGTCTGGCCTACAGTACCAGCATGGGTCTTTATATCATTCACACTTTTTCGTTTCATAGGCGCTTTCATTGTTTTTTGCTCCTTTACTCCCCTGCGGCTGAGCCACAATACGTTTCCGGAATAAATGTTAATTTTTCTATATTTTTCCCATGCCTCGCATTACATACTTTTTGTATTATGTCAGAAATCTTTTCCTGCATGAGCGCCTTTCCATCACGGGTGATCTTAATCGTATTGGTGTTGAGCACATCCTGACAGATGCGAAGGAAAATCGGATCGTTCCAGGCGGCATGTCCGCCGCGATGGGCAAGGATGCGCGCAATCATAATTCCCGTACGAATGCTGGGCCGGTGGTTGTTGACTCCCATGTTTCTCAGCTTCCGGATAATATCGATGATTATTTCTGCGTCTTTCCGCGGAATACCCGATCTGGCTTCCACAATTTTAATCTCTGTTTCCCGTTCAAAATGGTGAATTTGTATCGTTACAAGCCTATCCATGAGTGCGTCCTGTGTCTTGTGTACACCGGCATATTCCTCAGGGTTTGAGGTGAAGATGGCGCGGAAATCGGGATGCACATCGAGGTGGCCGCTGCCGTACCTGCTCCGTTTCGGTGCGCTAAGAATACCCTCCTGAAGGACGCTGAGCAGGACGTTGTTTGCCTCAGGCCTTGAGCGATTGAATTCGTCGTAAATAAGTACGTGACCGGCCTTGCATGCACTGGTAAGACGGTTATCTGTCCAGATGGTTTGCATATCTTCTTCAGACTTCACCACTGAATGGATGAAATTGTCATAAAGCTTTCTCTTCCGGTAACCGTCATGGCTACCAATAAGGTCTGATGTCTTGAATTCCTCATCGCCATGAATCAGCGTCACGGGTCTCCCAAGCCTTGAGGCTACGTGGAATGCCAATGTCGTTTTTCCTGTTCCGGCAGGACCCGAAAAGTGAACGGGATAGCCTGCTTGAAGATATGCAAGCGCGGATTCAACAATTTCCTCTATATGCGGAGTAACCGCAAATCCGTTACTTGGCTCCAGAGATACTCCCGATTCCTGAGACTGCTGGTGAGTTTCAATTACCACTGTGTTCATTCACGCATCTCCTTAATTATTGTTATTACTCATAATTTGGCAGTTATAGCAAACGATTAAAATATTCTGTAATTACTTCAAAGAAACATATCCCCTACCCCGACAACGTAAACAATACATTGCAGAAGCTGATTGATCATCGCCGGAACCACAGCACACCGGGCATATACGGGTATCCTCTGTAATAATCGGCAGAACGCCTTTACCCATACATGCAGTGCATGTCAGTGTCTTGACAGCTCCTGTGCCGCTGCAGTGGGCACAGCGACTATACGGCGAGGAAGTCGTGACTATTCCTCTTCCCCCACAAACGCAACACGTAGAAAGGTATGACATAATGCCAAAAGGGTCATTCCCGCTGCCCCTGCAAAATGCGCAGGTGATGCTAACCAGTTTCCTTCCCTGGGAAATACCAGGCATTCGATTTTTTCCTAAAAAGATTTTCTTGATAACCGATAATATCGTAATCATGTATGCGTATTCAGCCCCATTGTTTTGTTCATAACCACACAGGGCGTATGCAACCAGTGTCAATTATTCCAAGACCGCTCCTGCATGGAATATCTTAAAAATAACCTACATTACCTTTTGCGAGAGGATTTTCTCCCAAAGAAGGCTTCATGAGCACTATTCATGTCGTTTCTGAAATTAGTAATAAACCGCCTTGTTTCATCAGCCTCTTGTTTAACCGTATCCTGGATTCCTTTGATAAAATTGTCACGAGACACATTCATTGTCTGGATTTCATCTACAAGTCTTGACATTGCATCCGTAAGATTACCCATAAACTACTCCTTTCCCTGGGAAAATGAAATTTCCCGATACATTAAGTTAAAGATGGCCGTCAATTTAAGAATGACGGCCATCTTATCACCATCCATACTAAGCCGGCGAAGCGGCAGTTGCCGTCAAACCAATCGCCTCTGCGTACTTCAGATACGTTTCAACTGATGCGATCACGACCCTTGCCTCTATTGAAAGCAGCTCAATACCTACAAGGGACACCTTTACCCATGCATCGATCACAATACCCTTGTCAAGTATTCTATCTACAACCTCAGCAAGACTGGACGAATCGGTGGATTTTTGTACCTTTGCCATGTTGTTACTCTCCTTTCGTTATTTATATATAGAATTTTACTTTTGAACATGTAGAGGTAATTCATGAATTACCCCTACCAGATTGAAATCCTTTACATTATGCTATGCCGGCGAAGCGGCGGTTGCCGTCAAACCGATTGCCTCTGCGTACTTCAGATACGTTTCAACTGATGCGATCACGACCCTGGCTTCAATTGAAAGCAACTCGATACCTACCAATGACACCTTTACCCATGCATCAATCACAATACCCTTGTCAAGTATTCTATCTACAACTTCAGCAAGACTGGACGAATCGGTGGATTTTTGTACCTTTGCCATGTTTATCACCCCCTTTCATTGATTTTAAAATTTACGTAAAGATATGGAACGAACATTTATCAGAATTAAGATTCCGGTAACTACACGAATTACAGACATTCCCAGCCCATCAAGGGGGAGGAACTTTTTGTTTGAAATTCCTGAGCATTGAAGAGTTGAAAATCTTCAGCCCCTGCATGCTGTATTTAATTCGTGATACCGACATTCAATCTTGTTGTTATCGTTTATAAGCCAAAATCATGCCTCGCGTGCGTATTAAAATAAATGATTTCTTAATAAGTTGTATCTTCTATAAAAAGTGAGAGTTGAATACTTTATTTATTTGGGCTGGAAATTTTTGTGTGAGTTGTGTATGCCCTGAATGAAAAAGATTCTATGGTAGGGTTTTCATAATTATGATATTGATTCCATAGGGACGAAGGACGAAGGACGAAGGACGATTTACGAGGGACGATTTACAATTTTATTAAATCCCAAATCGTACTTCGTAAATCGTACCTCGTAAATCGTTATTCGTAATTTGCCAATACTATTGCGATGGCGCAATCGTTTCTATGGCCGAACGTATTTCTGAAATGTTAAAGGGTTTGCCGATAAAACCGTCGAAGAGGCTATTGGCAAGACCCTGCTGGACTGCTTCGCTGTCACGGTAATAATAACCGGAAATGATAATAATTTTTATTTGCGGATAGTGCTGTTTGGCAAAACTGGCAAACTTTAGACCGTCGATGTCGGGTAGTTTGACGTCCAGGAAAAGCATGCCAATATTTGGATGCAACTGCCGGATCAATTCGAGTCCCTCTTTTCCGCTGGTTGCGGTATGCGTCTTGTAACCTTCCAGCATCAATATATTTTCCAATGCCCAGCACATGTCCACTTCATCGTCTACAATCAGTACCCGTGGTTTTTCTGACATTACGGTTTCCTCTATGTTTATTTTATTACACTAGGGAAAGAATTACGATTTACGAAGTACGATTTACAATTTACGATTTATTTTTGGAAGTCTTTATGGCTGCTGTAAAAATAGCTACCAACTCATTCGCCTCTTTCAGTAAATTCTCTAATAGTTTGAAGTCCATAAGGTTTAAATCTGCAATAAATTCAAGCCAAAACAGAGACTCGTCAGATTCTTCCTCTACAATTTTTAGTTTGTTGATAAAATCTGCCCTTGACTTAGCTCTGCAAGCCGCTCTGTAATTTGCTGCAACTGAGGTAGATGCTTTTATAAGTTGATAAATAATTACTTCAACGCCTTTCGACTTAGGCAGCTTTTCGACCATCTTAAAACCCTAAGCGCAAAGTTCTTTGTTCTGCTTTGTAGCTGAACTTTGTCCATTATCTTTAAAAGCCCAAAATCGTAATTCGTAAATTGTAAATCTAAAATATTTTTATCACGTCTTCTTTATCGGCAATTTGATCGTAAAGGCAGTCCCTTTTCCCACAGCGCTTTCCACAAGGATAGCGCCTTCATGATGTTTGATAATACTGTAGGTGATTGACAGCCCGAGTCCCGTTCCTTTGCCCACGGGCATCGTGGTAAAAAACGGGTCAAATATCTTATCAACATTTTCAGATGGAATACCGCAGCCGGTGTCCCTAAAGCCGATCATAACGCTATTCTTTCCGTCAGTGGCGGTTGTTAGTGTCAAAGTGCCGCCGTCCGGCATGGCGTTAGCCGCATTGAGGAACATATTCAGGAATGCCTGCTTCAGGAGATTTTTCTCCGACTCAATGAGGGGAATATGGCAATCCAGATTTTTTTTAATCTCGATTCTCATGAGTACCAACTGTTTTTCAATTAAGGTCAGGGTTTCCATAATCGCATCGTTGATATTGGTAAGCTCAAAACGTCCTTCCGAAGGGCGTGAAAACTTCAGCAATTCTTCAATGATCTGCGATGCGCGTTTGATGCCCGAATAAATTTTTTGCGCGCATTCCTTCCTGAGTGTCTCATTTTCTGGATATTCCAGCAAAAGCTGGGCAGCGGCAGAACTGATGCCTAATGGATTCCGGATCTCATGCGCTATACCGCCGGCCATTACTCCAAGGGAGGCCAGCTTTGCCGAATGAAATAATTGCGCCTCCAGTTCACGTCTCTCGGCAAGGTCTTGCCCAACGCCCACAATGCCAACCACCGCTTGCGCATCATCCCGCATGAGAGCGAAACTCCATGAAATGGGGATCATCTTTCCCGTCTTTGTTTTGAGGCCTAATTCGATGTGCTTTACCGTTTTTCCTCTCGAAAGACCCTCGATGATGGAAACCAGGGTTGCCTTTTGTGTGTCTGCACAGATTGTTGTCAGAGGCTTACTCAACAATTCCCTTTCTATGTAACCGGAAATCCGCTCTGCCGCATTGTTCCATGTCAGGATCATTCCCTTTGGATCCAACGAGGTAACAATATCGTTGGCGCTTTCTACCACGCCGGCCAGATGACGCTCCGTTTGCCTGACTTTCTCACGCAAACTTACCTGCTGGGTAATATCATCCATGATGAGCATGACGCTTTCGACGACCCCCTGGTTATCTACGAGGGGGGTCAGATTATAATAATAAACCCTGGTTGGCAGACCGGGCGACCTATAATACATCTCCCGTCCCCGGTCTCCCACACCTGTCTCAAAAACTGTTCGTATTCTTTCTGAAAGACGGGTATATTGAAGGATAACGCTGGGAAATATATCGTCAACGTGCTTTCCGATGGTTTCATATTCGGTTCGGCGTGATTTTTCCAGGAAGTTCTTGTTGGCAATTACCACACGAAGGTTGCGATCAAACATCAGCAATGATGAGGGAATGCACGAAAAGATCATCGTGCAAAGACGCTCATATTTTCTTTCTGACAGGCTCATATTATCAAAATCTGTACTTTTCATATTATTTCCTATAGTTATTCTCTCCCATCTCCAGGAGAAACAAAATGGTATGGCGGCCAGGGACCGGAACACAGAAAGTGGAGTTCGTTCAAACTGGACTTGAGGTCGTTAAATCTGTTTTTAAACTCATTCAAAGAATCCTTGTGGATCAAATAATTCAAAGATACCCCTTGAGAAAAAGATGTATGGGTGTCTCTTTTGTGCTTTATGCAGATATCTTCAAATTGCGCGTGACAGGTCTTTACAATTTCATGAACCCATTCATCGTTCCCATCCCGAGACGCATAATAGATGCGTCGCTGTTGTAAATATGACATGGCAGGGGATGCAGGTGATTGGAGATCAGGGATCGGTGACTCTGTCGACTGTTCACCGACTCCAAATTCCTGTTCCACGCCGGATTGAATTGTAGAGACAGGTTTTAAACCTGTCTCTACAGAGGGGAGGTTTGGGTGGAGGTGAACTGTTATTTTATTCTGAATGACACGTATTCCCATTTCCAGTTTATCGTGCAGTTGCCCCAGGTCTGAAACAAATGCCGCATAACGATTCTTCAGGAATTCGAACACTGCAGTATCTCCATGAAACACTGATGAAAATCGCATAGGTAGGACAGTCTGTTCTTTTTGAACGGTTTCAATCACCGCTGCATGGCGTAGCGCGTTTCCATTTGATACGGGTATTTTGGCCATTACCACGTCAGATAAAATGGCCACAATGTCTTCGTACTGCAAAGCATGGACATTAGCGTTTCCAATGCCAACCACATTTATGAGTGGTTTGTACAATTTCCTCGTTATGCAATATAAATAGTAATACACGATAATGCCTTACCTTTTCCAGTTTTGTAGAAAACAGATTTGCAAGCTACTATAAAGCTGTCCATTCAAATAAATATTTCTCGTTATACTCAACGTTGAAACTTTTTAATATTTTCAAATATTCTTCCTTAAACGATATCTTGATATGGTGTCTTTCCTGGTTCTGGATATATTTAACCACCTTATCAATTTGTGAATTTGAATATGAAAATGCCCCAAAGCCTTCTTGCCAGTAAAATTTACCGGATACCCATTTTTTGTCGTTTATAAAATTTGTTGAAAAATGCTTTACGTCTCTTACTAAATCAGAAATCGCAATATCCGGCTTCATCCCAATGAAAATATGAATGTGGTTTGGCATCCCATTGATGCAAATAAGTTTTTGTTCTTTGTTTTGAATTATTCCTGTGATGTATTTATAAAGTTCGTCTTTGTGGTTGTTACTTATTAAATTGCCTCTACCTTTCACTGCAAAAATGATATGGATATATATTTGAGAATATGTATTAGCCATTTATCCGTTCGGACTCTATAAATATATTGCTCCGCTGGAGCAATTGTTGTCAAAAAATCCCATAGGGATTTAACATTTGTTGTTTATCTTTGTTCTTAAATAAAATGAAAATTCCTATACAATTTAATTAGGCCTTCGGCTACTATTTCTATTTGCATGTAGGGGCAATTCATGAATTGCCCCTACCAGATTGAAATTCCTGAACATAAATATAAAACTCCGATGGAGTTTCGCTTTGCTTGTTTATCTTTGTTCTATAAATATATTGCTCCGCTTGAGCAATTGTTGTCAAAAATCCCATAGGGATTTAATATTTGTAGCGGTTATTTCCCATTTCCATATACACTCCGTAGGAGTAAATTCTTTCTATAAATATGTTGCTCCGCTGGAGCAATTGTTGTCAAAAAATCCCATAGGGATTTAATATTTGTAGCAGTTATTTTCCATTCCCATATAAACTCCGTAGGAGTTTAATATGTTTTGCTTTATAGTTTCTCACAACGCCGGACAAAAATTATAGGGAGGCCACGGGCCGGAGAATTCAAACGCCAGTCCTTCATTCCTATACTTTTCAGCCAGCATATCTAAAGTATCTTTAAACATAGTAAAGGTCTGCTGTTCTACCAGAAAGGCCGTGTTCATAACCATATCAAGCGGCCTGCCATGGATACTTTTATCAGTGCACTGCAAGTGCCGGTAGCTCTCGGCAAATTGAGATAATGTGAAATCAATATCCTTCAAATACATTTGAAGGTCTTGCTTAAAATTTTCTTCCTTTATCTTACGCATCTTCTTTGCCAATAAATACGCCTCTCCAGGTAATAATGATGTCTGAGCAGTCGTTGCGGAGGGTTCTTTATCTTTGTCAAAATATTTTACAAAAATTGTCTTGTCACAAAATACCTTTACCGACCATTCGGTCTTATCGGCAGTATAATCCAAAAAATTTATGATCTGTTCCTTATGGGGCATTATGGTCTCAAAGAGGCCTTCCTGGTTTTTATAAATCGTGCAAAACCGCAAGGGAACAACCGGGGTGTGTTGCCCTGTTGAAATATCTTTTTTTGATAACAGTACACCTCCTCCCCCTTTCTCCCCCTCAGTGAGGGGGACAGGGGGAGGAATAGTCAGGGGTGAAAGGGGGGAATTCGAGATAACATGCTGGTTCAACGTCGCATGCGTCATAACAAACTCTATCACCTCTTCGTGTCTCTTCGCCCTTGGGACAAGCCACGCCATATCAGTTATATGTTTATCAAGCGCCGCTTCGCTGTATTCCTTTAAGGATACATCACTGAGTATGGCGAAAATACCATCCTGTTCCGCAAGGTAAACTCCATGTATACCATCAATGCCCATTATGGTATGAGGAAATGATACCCGTGTCCTGGTAAGACAGTAGGTGTAAATCCCAAGAGAAGTGTCTGATAGAATAGTATTCGCTTGATTTGTATAGACTATTTTACTCATTATGATACCCTTACCCGAACGAGTCGGGAGTGTCCTTGAATGGGAATTTACGATTTTAGCCCCCGAATGAATCTATCAGGGGCGTAATTCGTAAATCATACCTCGTACTTCTTACTTCCTCGGATTTGTCTTCTTTATAGACTTTGTAATATTTCCAAAAACTAAATTGATACGATCGAATTATCCAATATTTCCCTGACCTTCTTTAAAAGCGCCGTTTGAGAAAAGGGTTTGGAAATAAAATGGAACCCTTCTTTAAGGACGGTTATTTTGTGAATAGAACTCTCAGAATAACCGCTCATAAAGAGCGCTTTTATGTCGGGTCGTATTTTCCTTATTTCTTCATACGCCTCCCGGCCATTCTTTGTTGGCATAATCACGTCCAATAACAGAAAATTGATAGTGTCCTTGTTCTCCATGAATTTATTTATCGTGTCATATCCATCTACTGCTTCTATAATCTTATAGTCAGCCTCTTCGAGGAGTGACTTTGTAAGATTTCTGACATCTTCCTCATCCTCTGCCAACAGTATCATCTCCGTTCCATTGAGGTAAGCTGGCAGTGGTGTTGGTTTTCCTTCTTCAACTGTTGATTTAATCAGTGGCAAATAAATCCTGAATGTAGCGCCCTTGCCCGGCTCACTTTCAACATTTATGTAACCCCCATGCTGCTTTATAATTCCATACACAATTGATAGTCCGAGACCAGTGCCCTTTCCCACCTCCTTGGTTGTGAAGAACGGTTCAAAAATCCTCTGTTGTGTTTCTTTATCCATACCCATACCCGTATCAAAAACAGATATACGCGCATATTCCCCAATTTCACCGTATCCATGGGTTCTTATAAATTCACTGCCCAATTCCACAATATCAGCCTGTATGGTCAGCTTGCCCCCGTTGGGCATGGCGTCTCTCGCATTCGTTGCAAGGTTTATCAATACCTGCTCCATCTGGCCACTATCAGCCATCACGATGCAGTCTTTTTTTGCAGGTACAATATCGAGTACAACATCTTCACCAATAAGCCTCGAAAGGAGATTTTTTACCGGAAGCAGGATCCTGTTTATCGGTGCAGGTTTCTGGCAGCTTCCCTGTTTCCTGCTAAACGCAAGCAGTCCCTGAACTAAATTAGTAGCCCGTTCTGCGGACTTCAGAATTTTTTGAATATAAATCCGGGATGGAATGCCTTTTCCTGTACTCTTTTCCAACAGATTTCCATAGCCTATGATTATTGACAGGATATTATTAAAGTCATGTGCGATGCCTCCCGCCAGGGTGCCAACTGATTCTAACTTTTGTAAATGATAGAGATGTTCCCTCAAAGTATTTTGTTCCTCTTCCATCCGCTTCTTCTCTGTAACGTCCACCCAGTAACCAATGATTTCTACAGGATTTCCCACCGTATCTCGCACTAAATCCAGTTCATCGTACATTGACCGATAGGTTCCATCTTTGTGCAAAAAACGGTACTCAAGAGCCATAGTATCAACCTCTGCACGGTGTGAGAGTTTATCAAGAATATGCGGGAGGTCTTCAGGATGGACGTGTTCAATCCAAAACCTCGGATTATTAATAAATTCCTCAGCGTAATGGCCAAGCTGCAAACTGACATTTTCGCTCATAAATGTGACGCGATAATCGTCATACTTAGCGGAATAAATCATTACCGGACTCACCTTGAACAGGAATTCAAGTCTGTTCTTCATTGTCAGTAAATTCTCCTTTACACACATGTGATCAATGCCAAGGGCTATTGAGTCCGATACTGTCGCCAATGCTTTTAAGGTAATTTCCGTAAGCGGTTTTTGAGCGAATATTGCCATAATTCCCACTAGGCGGTCATCGACAGTCAGTGGATAACCTGCATAAGAAACCATTCCTGTCTGTCTTGCCCATTCCTGATCGGGCACTTTTGGATCACCGGTTACTGAATTTGTAAAATAGGGTTTCCGTTCCTCAGCAATAAGACCGACCTTGAACATGCCTACAGGTATGCGGTTGTGTTGACCGTCAGTGTGGATATATATGCCGGCACTGCTTTGTAGTTCCAGCATGTTTGTTTCTTTATTGAACGTCCAGATGCGGGCAAATGACACATCAAGATTTCTAACCAATGCCTCTGCGCATTTCTGCAATATGTCCCTAAGATTGCCGTGTTGTACAAGGGCAATACCGATATCTGCGCCTAATGCCGTCACGCATGACTGCTCCTCTAATGTACTTTCTGTCTTCATACGTTTAGCCCTAAAAAGAGTGATAAAGAGCGCAATGCCCGCTATGATGATAATACCGGCGGGTATGGAAGCGCTCATGAGCATAAGTCTCATAAAAGAAAGTATCTCTTCCTCGTCAATCTCAGTCATCAAAACCCATCCCAGTTGAGGAATGGGTTTTGATGCCCCCGCCACCACGATACCCCGGTAATCTTTATAAAATCCGGCCATTTCTTTCTTTGTTGTCAAACCCGTTACAACTGGAAGTGTGTTAACGGTCTGTTTCAATACAGCGTCCTTTACAAATATGGAATTTGTAATCATGCGTTTATTTTTATTTACCAGATAGACCTCTATGCCCTTCCATCTTCCTTTATCCCATAGAATCGAATGCTGTTCCATACGATATTCTCCCGATAACATCTTATTCAACTCTGAAAGGCGGATGGTATTGACAAGGACGCCGATTGCCTTTTTTTTACCCATGCTAAAAACAGGGGCAGAGACTGCCAGTTCCGGCATTCCCCCGCATCCGTCCGGATTTTCTACCAGGGCAATAGCATCCTTCCCTTTTACAAAAAAGGTCTTATTGGATAAATCCTTTCCAATTTCAGAGTTGTCTGTGGATGCTACAACCCGTCCTTCCATCGAGAGGATATGGATTGTCTTTATACTCTCGTCAAGGGTAATCTTGTTTTCTGTAAGGTATTTACTAAGATTATTGACGGAAACTTCCCTTCCACGAATTTCCTTTGGAAGCTGAGTTATTATAAAACCGTCACTGGCAAAATCCTGGGCGCGTCGTCTGGTCATCTCCAGAAACTGACAGACCTGTCCTCTATACGACTCCGCAATGACAGCTATATCCTTGAGTGCGGCATTTTTTGTATGAGCTTTAATTAGGTAGTAGCTCAGAAAGAATGCTGCAGGCACAGAGAGGGCTATAATGACAATTGCCGGTAATGACTTTTTTAACAGCGAATTGAGTAACTTAATTTTAATAAATAACATATAACAAGAAATAAAACTTGTCCTCATGAAAATGGGGAAATGTTTAAGTGTTTTTTGACGATTTATTTTTTCGGGCAGTTTCTATACTTCTCACAAAGATTGAAATCAATTCTTTGCATTCGGTAATACCTTTATCAACTTTTTTATTGCCGTCACTCATCCTTTTTTACTTTTTAATTGTTCATTTCTTGTTATATGTTATTCATTTCTTTTATAGTCAAAAATAACACCTGTTGAGCAGTAACGTTTTTTCTTTTCTCTCGTTCCCAAGCTCCAGCTTGGGAACGTGCCTGTACTAGAAGCTCTTGCTTCTTTTCCAGCTCAATTTCATTTTTATAATTCAAAGCGAAGCTTTTGTTGCAATCCCGTTCCCAAGCGGGAGCTTGGTAACGAGCGGCCAATTAGTGGGTTGTAACTCTGCGCTCTTCGCGCCCTTCGGCTTTGCGGTGAATTATAGTGAACCCTCGCAATGACAACTTACTTTTAGCGTCTACTATATTACCTCTTTTTTACCTCTTCGACGGCATGAGTAAAATCATTTTCTGTTATCACGAGTTCCCCGCTGCTTGTGCTCTGTTTACTGATGGTATTACGGATGGTCATTAATGCAGCCTTTTTGCAAATCAACTCTATGTCAGCGCCTGTCATCCCTTCGGTTTCCTGAGCAAATTTTTTAAAATCAATCCCCTTTTCCAGAGGTTTATCTTTCGTATGTACCTGAAATATCTTTAAACGGGTCTCTTCATCGGGGATGGGAATTTCTATGAGATAGTCAAATCGGCCTGCTCGCAGCAGGGCCGGGTCTATCTGATCCATCCGATTCGTTGCTGCAAGCACCAGGACGCCTTTCAACTCTTCAATACCGTCCATTTCTGTAAGAAACTGACCGATGACACGCTCTGTTACATGCGAATCGCTTCCTTCTCCGCGTCTTGGGGTAATCACATCCAGTTCATCAAAGAAGATAATGCAGGGCGCCGCCTGTTTTGCCTTTTTGAACATATCTCTGATGCCGCGTTCCGATTCGCCGACATATTTCGAAATCAGGGCAGGTCCCTTGACCGATATAAAATTGACCTTTGTCTCATTGGCCACGGCCTTTGCCAGGAGGGTCTTCCCCGTTCCCGGAGGACCGTAAAGGAGAATTCCCTTTGGCGTATTGATCTTTGCCTGTTTGAACAGGTCGGGATACTTCAGTGGCCATTCCACAGCCTCCCGAATTTGTTGTTTGACAGTATCGAGTCCTCCAACATCCTCCCAGCGTACATTGGGAATTTCCACGAATACCTCACGCAAGGCAGACGGTTCTACCTCTTTCAGCGCTTCGATAAAGTGTTCCATGGATACTTTGAGATTCATCATGGTTTCGTAAGGGATATTTGATGTGCCTAAGTCAATCTCCGGTATGACTTTTCGCAGGCAGAGCATGGCAGACTCACGGCAGAGCGCCTGGAGGTCTGCACCCACAAAACCGTGGGTAATTTCGGCCAGTTTATTGAGGTTTACGTCTTCAGAGAGGGGCATCCCGCGGCTGTGGACTTCGAGGATGGTGAGTCGAGCATTTTGATCGGGAATGGGTATGGATATTTCCCTGTCAAAACGCCCCGGACGGCGCAGTGCGGGATCCAGCGCCCCTGGTATATTCGTCGCGGCGATGACAATTACATGTCCCCGGTTATCAAGTCCGTCCATAAGCGCCAGGAGTTGCGCCACTACCCTTTTTTCCACGTCTCCCACGACATGTTCACGTTTCGGGGCGATGGCGTCGATTTCGTCAAGAAAGATAATGCTCGGGGCATGTTTTTTTGCATCTTCGAATATTTGTCGAAGCCGGGCTTCACTTTCTCCATAGAACTTGTGAATAATCTCCGGCCCGTTGATCGTAATGAAGTGCGCATCGGTTTCATTGGCCACAGCCCGTGCAATGAGAGTCTTTCCACAGCCTGGCGGACCATATAACAACACCCCTTTGGGGGCATCGATCCCCAGCCGTTCGAATACTTCAGGATGCTTTAAGGGAAGTTCTATCATCTCGCGTATCCGATGTATTTCATGACCGAGGCCGCCGATGTCTTCATATGAAAATTTTAAACGTTCCGCAGTTCCCGGCTTTTTCTCATTGATTTTTAACAAGGTCGTGGGATTGATAACTACGACACCTTTTGGAATCGTAGTTTCAACTACAAAATCGGTAAACCGGCTGCCAAAAAGCGTGGCGCGTATCCGATCGCCTGCAATAACAGGAAGACCGTCAAGGAGACTGCCAATGTACTTGCTATCACGTTCAAGGTTAACTGCGTTGACAGGAGTAAGGACGACATTATCTGCAGGATTCCAGGCTATTTTTTTTAGAGTGACCTTTTCATCAAGACCTATATGAGCATTACCACGGGTCGGGCCATCGATCTGGATAATTCCTTTCCCGCGCTCCTCTTTAAAGGCAGGCATTACCTTTGCGACCGTACGCTTCTTGCCCGCGATTTCAACAATTTCTCCAATCGAGGTATGTAATCTTTCGATATCGGCAGGGTCGATTCGTGCTAGTCCTCGTCCTACATCCTTTTTTACAGCCTCTGCAACCTTTAAGGTTATTTCATTCATTATCCACACCTATTCCTGCCACTAAGGCACGAAAACACAAAGAAAAAAATTAAAGCATGATTCGCTTGATGTTCAAGGAATTCCAAAGTAGCCACAAAATCACCTGATCAGTAAGGGCACGGAGCACCGTGCCCCTCCCTATAATAATATGTTTGTGACTTGGTGTCTTAGCGGCTAGATAGTTTCTTAATAAAAATATTTTTACATTTTCGGCAAAAAAAATTTAGCACCGACCCTTGTGTAGCGCGAACTTCAGTTCGCAGGACAGCGACATAAATGTCGCACTACATGTTCCG
>Ga0082335_1003900_pt1 | contig 23567 bp, 13 predicted proteins | sample Subgrocontami58m_FD_72375 | JGI IMG/M metagenome (GOLD analysis project Ga0082335, IMG submission 72375) | Subsurface groundwater microbial communities from S. Glens Falls, New York, USA - GMW37 contaminated, 5.8 m (SPADES assembly) (version 2) ...
TGGTTCTTTGCGCTACCATTTTCTGATCGGGTTAATCGGTCTGGGGCTCATTGTTCCTTTGGTGCTTTTGGGACTCCTTTCCCTGGGGATGGGCGTGGCGTACTTGATGGTGATTGAAGGGCTTCTGCACCTCTCGGGCGTATTTTTCCTGCGGTATGTTATTGTGAGGGCCGCGGTTCATGCGCCGCCCTGTTGATCCGGCAGCGGTTAAGATTGTGGAGGTGAAAAAGACTAGTGATGTCTGCATGGGGAGTGCGGCATCCCGGTGGACGGAGTGGTTGTGGACGTCAAGGTGGCCCGTAGTGTCCCAGCAGCCAGGGCAAAACATGTTCCAAGGTAAGCGCCGTCATGATGCATAGCGTTCTGACGAGCTCTATTGCTGGAATTGTAATGCATCCACCAGTTATTTTTCCGAACGGTTTTTTCTAGCGGCATCGGCGTTGCAAGGAGGTTTGGAATGCAGAAAGAGGATCTTTGGATACACACTGTTTGCGAGATGTGCAAGGGAGACTGTGGCATCCTCGTCCGCCGGGTGGATGGGGTGGTGGTGGACATCAAGGGTGATCCCGATTGCCCGAACAGCCGGGGCAAGAATTGCGCCAAATCGATTGCCGGAATCATGAGCCTATATGATCCCAACCGGTTGACCAGGCCCATGAAGCGCACCAATCCCGAAAAGGGACTGGGGATCGATCCGGGCTGGTCGGCAGTCTCCTGGGACGAAGCGCTGGAGATCCTGCAGGAGAAACTGACCAAGGTCAGAAATGAAGATCCCCGCAAGCTTACCTTTGTCGCGACCCCGGCCTATAACTGCAACAGCTGGGCGGGGGCCTTCGGAACGCCCAATACGGGCTGGCAGGGCTATTACTGCGGGCAATACCTCCACTCTTCCATGTACCTTACCAACGGTAGCTTCCATTGCGATTTCGATGCCGATTACATCAATTATCTCCTGTTGTTTGGCAACCAAGCTGGTTTCGGGGCCGGTCTCAATCCCAATATCACCTCCCAGAAAATGGCGGTGGCTAGGAAAAGGGGACTCAAGGTGGTGGCGGTGGATCCCGTCGGCACCCATGCCGCCGCCAAAGCTGACCAATGGGTGCCCATCCGGCCCGGAACCGACGCCGCCCTGACGCTGTCCATGCTAAATGTCCTGCTCAATGAATTGGGTATTTACGACCGCGAGTTCATCAAGCTGCATACCAACGGTCCCTACCTGGTCAGGCCCGACGGTTTCTATCTGAGAAGAGAAGATAAACCTCTGGTCTGGGACGCTGAGGAGGGGAAGGCGAAGCCTTACGATGCCGTGGTTAAGGAGTACGCCCTGGAGGGAAGCTATCCGGTAGACGGCTCGGAATGCCGGCCGGCCTTTCAAATGTTGAAGGAGCATGTCCGGAAGTATACCCCGGAGATGGCGGCGGAGATCACAACGGTTCCGGCGGCGGACATCCGCCGCCTGGCTGAGGAATTCGGGCGGGCGGCCCGGATCGGCTCTACCATTGTGGTTGAGGGGATGGAGCTTCCTTACCGGCCGGTGGCTGTGAACATCTACCGAGGGGCGGGAGCCCACAAGCACGGCGTGGCCGCCGCCCTAGGGGTACAGCTGCTGAATCTGGTGGTGGGGGCCTTTTACGTGCCTGGGGGCCATCGCGGCATGAACATTGTGGGCCCGGGCTGGGAGTGGGCGCCAGGGAATCACGAGGGATTGATCGCCCCCTCGGGCGTGCAGCACAAGGCCGATTATTACAGTTACGAACTCAAGTCACCGGAGCACGCCAATCTGAGCGATCTTTATCCCATCTCCACCAACTGCTCGCCCATGTACCTGGCTACCGGCGTGGATCATGAAAAGTACAAGCTGCCCTACCAATCGGAGGTCCTCCTCACCTGCCGGCGCAACATGTTCATGAGCGGCTGCGACTACGAGATGACGGCCCGGGCGCTCAAAAATTATCGATTCATCGCGGTGGCTGGCACCCATCTGGACGAGATGTCAGACTTTGCCGACCTGGTCTTGCCCGAAACCACTTATCTGGAGAAGTTGACAGCTATGCCCAATTCCCTGACTTGGAGCCACACGGCGCAGACCGGTTATTTCTATTGGGGGGTCCGGCAACCGGTGGTTCCCTCCGCCGGCGAGGCACGCGACTGGGGGGAAGTCCTCATGGAGCTGGCAGAGAGGATGGGTTTCTTGGATGATGTCTATCACCGCATGAATGGAGAGTATGGCCTGAAAGAACCCTACAGACTCGACCCGTCGAGCAAATATACTCCGGAGGAGATCGGCGACCGGAGATTCAAGGCCAGATTCGGGGAAGAAAAGGGCCTTGCTTGGTTTAGGGAAAATGGGTTTACGAGTTTCCGGCGTACGGTGCGGGAGTTATATCCCCTGCCTTGGATGAAGACGCGTTTTCCTCTCTACTTTGAGAACGTCAAAGCCGCCGGGCAGCGGATACAAGACTTGACGGAAAGTATAGGTATGAAAGATTGGGACGTCTCCGATTACGATGCCCTACCCGACTGGCATCCCTGTGCTTCGTATACACCATCGGGCGAATTTGACTTGAAGGCCTGCAACTTCCGGGTTCCGACGCACAATTTTTCGGTAACTGCTGAAAACCCCTGGCTTTGCGAGGTGGCTGAGCTTAACCCCTATGCCCAGACGATCCTCATCAACACCCGGACTGCTCAGCGGAAGGGGATCAAAGACAAGGACCGGGTCTGCGTGGAGTCGGCCGTGGGCAAGGTCACCGGGAAGGCCAAAGTGACGGAATGCATCCACCCGGAAGCAGTGGGCATCTCGGGCCATTTCGGCACCTACGCCAAAGGCATGCCAGTAGCCTACGGAAAAGGCACCAATATTAACAGGCTTACCCCTTTCGATATAGACCCGGTGAGCACCGGGATCGATTCTTGTGTGCAGGTCCGGGTCTATAAGGCCGGAAAGGAGGAAGTCCAGTGGTGATGCAGAGGAAAATCGCCCGTCGCGGAGTATTGTTTGCGATACCGAAAAACAGGAGGTGAAGAATGGTGAGAAGGAGCTTTCCAGTGTTCATCGTGTTGCTGATCGTTGTTTCCCTGCTGTCAAACCTGGCTGTTCCAATATCGAAACCAGTAGCAGCCGCGGCCACGACGGCAAGTGCGGTTCCACCGGCCTGGAAAACAGAGTGGAACAAGACTGTCGCCGCCGCGAAGCAGGAAGGCAAGGTAGTCATTTTCGCGACGGTCGTAAAAAACACCCAGACCAACTTGACCTACGCTTTTGCCAAGGAGTTCGGCTTTCAGCCGGAATTCCGGGTCATGACCGCTACAGAATATATGAGCAAGCTGTTCGCAGAGCGGCGGGCGGGCATTTATTCCACGGATCTTTATATGGGCGGGCTGACACCGCCCTATTCCCAGCTGCGACCGGCCGGCTTCTTGGATTCGCTGAAGGATGCCCTGATTCTGCCCGAAGTGACTGATGGCGGCAAATGGTATGGGGGGAGGCTGCCTTTTATCGATAGGGATAATACCGTCTTGGCCTTCGGTGCCACTGCCCAGTCATACGTAGCTGTCAACACAGAGAGGGTGAAACTGGGGGAGATTGGTGGTTATGCAGACTTATTGGATCCCAAATGGAAGGGGCAGATTGTCATCAACGACCCCACCATTTCCGGACGGGGGCTTGACTGGTTCCAAGTCATGGACCGACTGCTGGGACCTGACTACATGAAGAAGCTTCTGGACCAGGAACCGGTGGTCACCAGGGACCGGCGCCTCCAGGTGGAGTGGTTGGCCAGGGGCAAGTATGCCGCCGGTTTGGCGCTGGACACGAGCGTCACGCAGGAATTTATCAAGAAGGGGGCGCAGATCAAGTTCGTCTGGCCAAGGGAAGGCGTCCAACTGGGTGCAGAAAAAGGAGGGCTGGCACTGATCAATAAAGCCCCCCATCCCCAGGCAGCCAAGGTATTCGCCAACTGGCTGTTGACCAGGGAGGCCCAGGGTCTTTGGTCCCGGGATGAAGGACTTCAGAGTGCCAGGACGGATGTGCAGGTGGACTTTCTTTCCCCTGACCAGGCGCGTGATTCGAATAAGAAATATATGTTCATGGTGGATGAAGAGTGGTTTGCGACCAAGCAGAAAACCATAGAACAGGCCAAACAGGTTTTCAGCCGCTTCCTAAAATGAAACCATCTGATTATGCAAACCCCGTCTTGTGCGAGCAGTAATTAGTGATACACAATGAAGGAGTAGCGGGGAGATATAAATCTTAAATTCTTAAAGGAGCGAAACCATGTCTGATCTGATAACAAAGACTGCGGTTTGCGCCATGTGTCATGCCCGTTGCCGGGTGCTTGTAACGAGTGAAAACGGTCATTTGGTAAGAATCGACGAGGACACCTCCTTCCCCAAGGCGGGAAAGACCTGGCCAAGGGTGAAAGGGTGTCTTCGACTGCGGGGCGCCAAGGAATGGATGTATCACCAGGAGAGGGTGAACTATCCCCGCAAGAGGATTGGGGAAAAGGGGACCGGCCAGTGGCAGACCATTTCCTGGGGGCAGGCCTTCGAAGAGATAACAGCGAAGCTGTCAGATTTAAAGCAGAAATATGGACCTGAAACCATGGCTTTCACCGGCGGCACCGGCCGTCCCATGTCGGAATATGTATTGCGTTTTGCCAACGTTTTCGGCACGCCCAATCATACCGGTCCCGGCCAGATCTGTCATGGTCCCGTGGTGGTCATGGCCCAGACGATGTGCGGTTGGGCGCTCCGGCACCGCACGGGCCTGACGGTAGAGCAGGGCGAAGGTAAAAAGCCGCTCACCAAATGCATCATGCTGGCGGGGATCAATCCAGCCCACAGTGTGTTGCGTCTCTGGAATTCTTTAAGGCAATGCAAGGAAGCGGGCGTTAAGATTATCGTGATCGACCCGCGGCGCACGGAGACGGCCGAACTGGCCGACTTGTGGCTTCAGCTAAGGCCGGGCACTGATTATGCTCTTTTCCTGGGCATGATCAATGTGATCATTCAAGAAGAGCTCTACGACAAGGAATTTGTCGCCCAATGGACCCACGGTTTCGACAGGGTCACGGCGCGGGCGGCGGACTATGCTCCGGATAAGGTCGCGGAAATAACCTGGGTACCGGCGGATAAAATAGTCGCGGCAGCACGGATGTATGCCGCCAACACACCGGCCCTCTTTCCACACGGCATGGGGACAGAGCATCTGCAGGATGCTTCCAGCGCCATCCAGGCAAGGGTTGTCCTCTCGGCCATCTGCGGGAATATCGATGCCCGGGGTGGGGAAGCCATGTCCGGTCCCAACGGACACTGGATCGCTCCGCCGGAATTCAGCTTGGAAAGAATGCTTACCGCCGAACAAAAAGAAAAACAAATAGGCCATGACCGTTACAGGCTTTTCAGTTTTGCCGGGCGTGACCTGATTCAGGAAAACATTGAAAAAATGTGGGGCGTTCGTTGCGGTACAGCCCCTCCCTGCGGCGCCATGGCCCACGCCCCCTCGGTATACCGTGCTATCCTTACGGGAAAACCCTATCCGGTGCGGGCTCTCTACACAGTGGCCAGCAACCCGATGGTCACCATGGCGAATACCAAGCTTGTTTATCAGGCCCTGAAATCCCTTGACCTTTATGTGGTGAATGACTTCTTCATGACGCCCAGCGCTGAGCTCGCTGATTATGTGCTGCCGGCGGCCACCTGGCTCGAACGGCCGCGCGTCTTTGACAATGGTGGTGAAGATTCAGCTCTGTACGCCGGCGAAGCTGCCCTGCCTGCGTCTATCGAAGGGGAATACGATCATAAAACGGATTACGAAATCTTTCGCGGGCTGGCCTTGCGCCTGGGACTAGGGGAGTACTTCCCCTGGAAAACCATGGAAGAAACCATGGACTATCGCTTTCAGCCTATGGGGCTGACCTTTAAGGAGTTTATGGCCAAAGGCGGATACGACTTCCCACCAGATTCCTATAAGAAATACGAGCGGATGGGCGGTTTTGCCACGCCGACTGGGAAACTGGAGCTATATTCCACGATCATTGCTAAGCTTGGCTATGAACCTCTGCCGCCTTACCAGGAGAGCTTTGAAAATCCGGTGAGCCGGCCGGATCTTGCGGAAGAATATCCCCTGATGCTGATCACGGGCGGCCGTTTCCGCTGGGCCTTCCACAGCGAATATTTTCAGGTACCTTCCATTCGGCAAAAACATCCGGACCCTCTGGTGCAGATCCATCCCGAGACCGCTGCCCGGCTGGGCATCAAGGAGGGCGACTGGGTATGGATTGAGAATTCCCGGGGCAAGGTGCGCATGAAATGCCTGCTCTTCGACGGTCTGGATCCCCGAGTCGTCCACGCCGAGCATGGTTGGTGGTTCCTGGAAAAGCCGGGGGCGGAACCATCGCTGCACGGCGTATTCGAATCCAACATTAATGTGCTAACGGACGATGAACACTGCGATCCGGTACATGGCGGCTGGCCGCTGAAAACAGCATTGTGCAAAGTATACATGGAAGGGGGGAGAGGATGATGTCCAACATTTTCAGGGGGGATATATGCAAAACCTGTTTCATCTTGGCCGGATGTATTTTGCTGCTTCTTGTCTGCTCCGCCGGTGGCGCAGACTTGCCGACCAAGCAGGCCAAACAGCCTGCCGCTGCCTCGGAAGCGAAAATCGAACCGGGCGGCTGGGGGAAGGTTATGGAAACTGCCAAAAAGGAAGGCAAGCTGGTCATCTATTCGGCTTTGGCCAACAGACCGCGGCAGGCCGTGAGTAAGACCTTCAAGGGCAAATATGGTATCGACCTGGAATGGTTGAGCGGTCAGGGTTCCGCGCAGGTTACCAAGGTCGAAACGGAAAGGCGCGCCGGTATTTATATCGGCGACGTGATGATGGCCGGTGTGACTTCGCAATCTCTTTTTAAGGAGAAAGGCTTCCTTGAATCCATGGACAATGTTCTGATGCTGCCGGAAGTGAAAGACCCCAAGCAATGGATGTACGGCAAGCTGCCTTTTGTTGATAACGAACGCATGATGATATCCTATTTCATCCATGCCGGTTCCAGTGTTGTCATCAATACTGAGTTGGTGAAGGAAGAGGAGATTAAATCCTACCTCGATCTGCTTGCCCCGAAATGGAAAAAGAAGATTGTTATGCAAGACCCCACGGTTTCCGGTGCGGGCAATGTCTTTTTTACCATTAACATTTTGGAAATCATGGGCAGGGATTTTGGTTACAAGCTGGCCCGTCAGGAACCGGTTATCACCAGGGATAAGCGATTGTCGCTGGAATGGGTGGGCCGCGGCAAGCATCCTCTTATTCTGGCCCCGGACACGAGTTTCTTAGGTGAACTTACCAAGGCGGGCGCCCCGTTGAAGCATATCGTCCCGCGCGAAGGCACATACAGCGGTGGCGGGTCGGGGGGATTGGCCATGCTGAATAGAGCGGTCCATCCCAATGCTGCTGTGGTTTTCATCAACTGGATATTGAGCAGGGAAGGACAAACCATTATGGCCGAGGCCCAGCCTGACCAGAGTGTCCGGCTGGATGTATCGACTGAGTTTATCGATGCTGATCGACGGATTTACCCCAATGTCAAATACATTGATAGTGATGCGGAGAAATACTTAAAAGGGAGGTTAGATTCAATAAATCTGGCCAAGGAGATGTTTGGCCTTTAATGAAGAAGGCCATAAAAGGAATGCTGAGATGTCCGATCCGGTAACCAAGACCGCCGTTTGCGCCATGTGCCATGCCCGTTGCCGGGTGCTCGTGACGAGTGAAAACGACCATTTAGTAAATATTGAAGAGGATGCCTCCTTTCCCAAGGCAGGAAAAACTTGGCCGCGGGTGAGAGGGTGTCTCCGGCTACGGGGGGCCAAGGAGTGGATGTATCACCCGGAAAGGGTAAACTATCCCCGCAAGAGGATGGGTGAGAGAGGCGCCGGCCGTTGGCAGACCATATCGTGGGAACAGGCCTTCGACGAAATAGCCGCCAAGCTCACTGAATTAAAGGATAAGTATGGTCCGGAGACACTGGCCTTCACCGGCGGCACTGGCCGGACCATGTCGGAATATGTGTCGCGTTTCGCCAACCTCTTTGGCACGCCCAATCATACGGGGCCCGGCCAGGTCTGTCATGGACCGATCGCCGTCCTGGCCCAGACGATGTGCGGTTGGGCGCTCCGGCACCGCACGGGTCTGACGATCGAACAGGGGGATGGCAAGAAGCCGCTCACCAAATGCATCATGCTGGCGGGAATCAATCCGGCCCCCAGTGTGCTGCGTCTCTGGAATTCTTTGCGGCAGTGCCGCGCTGCCGGCGTGAAGGTCATCGTCATTGACCCGCGGCGGACGGAGACGGCCGAACTGGCTGACTTGTGGCTTCAGCTACGACCGGGTACCGATTATGCCCTTTTCCTGGGTCTGATCAATGTGATCATCAAAGAAGGATTGTACGATAACGAGTTTGTGACCCAATGGACCCATGGTTTTGACAGGGTCACTGCCCGGGTGTCGCCCTACACTCCGGAGGCGGTTGCGGAAATAACCTGGGTTCCTGCCGAAAAAATCCTCGCCGCCGCCCGGATGTATGCCACTAACACTCCCGCTCTCTTCCCCAACGGCATGGGGACGGAGCATCTTCAGGACGCCTCCAGCGCCCTTCAGGCGAGGCTTATTCTCTCTGCAATCTGCGGCAATATCGATGTCCGGGGAGGGGAGGTTATGTCCGGTCCCAACCGGCACTGGATCACGGCACCAGAATTCAGCCTGGAACACATGCTCTCTGCCGAACAGAAAGACAAAATGATTGGTTCCGACGATTACAGGCTTTTCAGCTATGCCGGCCGGGAAATGATCCAGGCCGGGATCGAAAAGATGTGGGGCGTCCGTTGCGGCACCGCGTCACACTGCGCCATGGCCCACGCTCCCTCGGTATACCGCGCTATACTTTCCAGTAAGCCTTATCCGGTGCGGGCTCTTTACACGGTGGCGAGCAATCCCATGGTCACCATGGCTAATACCATGCTTGTCCAACAGGCCTTAAAGGCCCTTGATCTCTATGTGGTAAATGATTTCTTCATGACGCCCAGTGCGGAGTTGGCCGACTATGTACTGCCGGCGGCCACCTGGCTGGAGAGGCCTCGTGTCTATGACAACTCCGGAGAGGATTCCAATTTATACGCCGGCGAGGCGGCCCTGCCTGCGTCTATCGAAGGGGAATACGACCATAAAACGGATTACGAAATCTTTCGTGGGCTGGCCCACCGGCTCGGGCTGGGAGAATATTTCCCCTGGCCAACGATGGAAGACAGTTTTGACTATCGATTGCAGGCGATGGGGATCAGCTTTAAGGAGTTCATGGAGCGCGGCGGCTACATTTTCCCCCCCGATTCTTTTAAGAAATATGAAAAGATGGGCGGTTTTGCCACGCCTACGGGGAAATTGGAGCTCTATTCCACCATTATTGCCAAGCTCGGTTATGAACCCTTGCCCCCTTATCAGGAAAGTTTTGAAAATCCCTTGAGCCGACCGGATTTGGCAAAAGAATATCCCCTGATGCTGATTACGGGCGGCCGTTTCCGCTGGACCTTCCACAGCGAATATTTCCAGGTTCCTTCAATTCGGCGCCTCCACCCGGACCCGCTGATACAGATCCACCCCGATACTGCTGCCCCGCTGGAAATAAAGGATGGCGACTGGGTATGGATCGAAGGTCCCCGGGGCAAGGTGCGCATGAAATGCCGCTTCTTTGACGGCCTGGATCCCCGCGTTGTCCATGCCGAGCACGGCTGGTGGTTTCCTGAAAAGCCGGGGGCGGCGCTTTCGCTTCACGGTGTTCTCGAATCCAATATCAATGTGTTGACGGATGATGAACATTGCGATCCCGTGCACGGTGGCTGGCCGCTGAAAACAGGATTATGCAGGGTATACAAGGAATGATCTGAGGAGGAATAAGTGCCGAAAGAAGACATTTGGATTCATAGTATCTGCGACGTATGTGAGGGGGCCTGCGGCATACTCCTCCACCGAGTGGACGGTGTGGTTGTGGATATTAAAGGAGACCCGGATTGCCCGAACAGCCGGGGCAAGACTTGCTCCAAGGCCGGCGCCGCCATTATGCACCTGTATGACCCCAGCCGGGTGAAGACGCCGCTCAAGCGCACCAACCCGGAGAAGGGGATTGACATCGACCCGGGATGGGTGCCCATTTCCTGGGGCGAAGCCTTGGACATACTTGAGGAGAAGCTGACGGCGGTCAGGAATGAAGATCCTCGCAAGCTGGTGATTACCACCTTTGACACCGCTTCTCTGGAAAAAATGAAACTCTGGAGCAAAGCCTTCGGAACTCCCAATCTCGGCTGGTCAGGCTACTACTGCGGGCAGTATCTCCATTCTTCCATGTTTTTGACCAACGGCAGCTTCCACTGCGACTTTGACGCCGACCGCGTCAATTACCTTTTGCTTGTTGGCAACCAGGCGGGCTTCGGCGCCGGCCTTAATCCCAATATTACGGCGCAGAAAGTTGCCACCGCCCGTAAAGAAAGGGGACTCAAGGTGGTGGTGGTGGACCCCATCTGTACGCCGGCGGCATCGAAAGCCGATGAATGGGTGCCGATCCGGCCCGGCACCGATGCCGCCCTGATGTTGGCGATGATCAACGTTCTCCTGAATCGGGCAGGCATTTATGACCGGGATTTTATCAAAAAGCATACCAACGGTCCCTATCTGGTGAAACCGGACGGCTACTATCTGAGGCGGGAAGGCAAGCCCCTGGTCTGGGATGCTGGGGAGGGGACGGCCAAACCTTACGATGCTGCGGTCGGGGATTATGCCATTGAGGGGAGCTATCCCATTGACGGCAGCGAGTGCCAGCCGGCCTTTGGTTTGCTCAAGGAGCATGTAAAGAGGTACACACCGGAAATGGCAGAGGAAATTACCACCATACCCGCGGCGACCATTTGTCGCCTGGCCGAGGAATTCGGAAAGGCCGCCCGTATAGGGTCGACTATCATGGTGGAGGGGGTGGAATTACCCTACCGGCCGGCGGCGGCCAATATCTATCGGGGAGCAGGTGCTCACAAGCATGGCGTAGCCGGCGCCCTGGCGGTGCAGATCCTGAACATGATCGTGGGCAATTTTTATGTGCCCGGTGGGCATCGGGGCATGAACCTGGTGGGTCCTGCCTGGGAATGGGGGCCCGGGGAATACGACGGGCTGATCACGCCGCCGGCGGAACCGGAGATCGGGCACAATGCCAATTACTATAACTATAAAGTCGGGCCGCCGGAGAATTTGAACCTCAAGGAACTCTTTCCCATCAGTACCAATTGGGCGCCTATGAACTTGGCGGCCAGTCTCGATCCGGAAAAGTACAAACTGCCCTATAAACCGGAGGTTCTCCTCTCCTGCCGCCGCAACCTGTTCATGGGGGGCTGCGACTACGAGGTAACGGCCAGGGCGCTGAAGAACTATAAGTTTATCGCCGCCTTCTGCGTCACCCTCGATGAGATGAGCGAATTTGCTGACCTGGTCCTGCCTGAGGCGGTGGGGCTGGAGAAACAGCAGTTTATGCCTAACCTTCTGGTATGGAGCATGACGGCGCAAACTGGCTATTTTTATTGGGGTATCAGGCAGCCGGGCGTTGCGCCATTGGGGGAAGCCCGGGACTGGGTGGATGTCCTTACGGACCTGGCCGACCGAATGGGTTTTCTCGGTGATTTCTATGAGCTTTACAATCAGCGCCATAAAATGAAAGAACCCTACAAACTGGAGCGGACGGGCAAGTACACCAAGGAGGAGATCGGCGACCGGAGATTCAAGTCGCGGTTCGGGGAAGCACAGGGACTGGACTGGTTCAAGGAGCATGGCTTTGCCAGTGAGAAAAGGAAAGTCGATGAAATGTATCCCTTGCCCTGGCTCAAAGCCCGTTTTCCTCTCTATTTTGAGAATATTATGGCTGCGGGGGGGAAAGTAAAAGAAGCAACAGAGAAGATGGGGATTAAAGACTGGGATACCTCTGATTATCAGTCGCTGCCGGAATGGAAATCCTGCACCAACAAGGCTCCGGCCGATGGCTTGGACCTGAAGGCCTGTAACTTCAGGATTGCCACCCATGCTCAGTCCTGGACGGCCCAAAATCCCTGGCTTTCGGAGGCCGCCGAACTTAATCCCTACGCGCAAAAGATCCTTATCAATACCCAGACCGCCAAGAGCAGGGGGATTAAAGACCGGGACAGAATTTGCGTCGAGTCGTCCGTGGGCAGGGTCTTTGGTCTCGCCAAGGTAACGGAATGCATTCACCCGGAAGCAGTGGGCATATCCGGCCATTTCGGCAGCCTATGCAAGGGAAAGCCGGTGGCCTACGGCAAAGGCGCCAGCTTTACCAGGTTGGTACCTTATCACACGGACCCGGTTAGTACGGGAGTGGATGGCTGTGTGCAGGTCAAAGTCTACAAGCATGACGGTTGAAAAACCCGTTTTTTATGAAAAGGAATCGCGCTCCTCGCAATGACACTTGTTGACACATTCTCCCCGGGGGGAATTCCGGAGGGTCAAGCGATACATTTTCTTCGACTACGTACGCCACCCGGCCAAAATGGCCGAACCTGGGATGAATGCCCTTTCTGACCCATGCGGCAGTGGAGGAAAAGGTCGGCGCTTTCCCCCAAAACCAGGCCTTGTAAAAACCGAGGAATGCGTATCATGAGGAAACCATATAACACTCAGGTGTAATCCCTTCGTCCGTTCATTATGCTTAATTTACATGAGTTATAGAAATTATCTCCTTGCGTGTAATCTGGAAAATGAAGCGGAAAACGAATTTATCAGGAAACCGTATAAACTATGGTTATAAGGCGTGTCCCATGGGTTACAGGCGTTTATTGCCTTGCTTCCGGACCAAAGATCGCCCTGGCCTCCTTTTCAATAACGGCCCGCTCGAGGGCGAAATCTTCCAAGGTGGCGTTGATGTAGTTGACCCCATGCCGACGGATCAGCTGCGGGTCCAGATGGTCGGTCGGCACATCCAGCCGGGCGCTTTGGATCATGAAAGATTTGCTGTAGATGGTTTGTCCTTCCCGGCCCAGGAGCCAGTTGACGAACACCTTGACGGCATTGGGATGTGCTGGCCTGTTGATGACGCCCATGGTTCCGGGGTTGCACGTTGCCCAGTTTACGTCGGAAGTGGTCAGATAGGCAACGGGAGCGCCCGCTGCCATCAATTCACCCACCGCAGCTTTTTGCGGCCCCAAAAGCAAGGCATATTTACCCCGAGCCACCCATTCCGTTTGCAGCCGAAGGTCCCGCGCGACCGCTGGTTCCTGTTTGGCCAGTTTCCTCATAAACTCACCGCCCAGAGCTTTGGAAACCATTTGATACCACTCCTGGCCCGCTCCCGTTGTGGTAGGATCGTTGATCACCATTTTCCCTTTCCAGCGAGGTTGCAAAAGGTCGGCGTGCGATTTAACATCCCCCGGCTTGATCAGGTCCGTATTGGCGAGTATGGGAGGCTGGGGGAAGAAACAGAACCCGATCACATAGGTCTGCTCCTTATCGAGGTAAATGGGGCTGCCTTTCCACCATGCCTTGGGATCCAATGCCTCCGGCGTAACCAGCAGCGATTTGATGGGATCAAAGACCCCGGCCGGTTTGAAGTCGATGAGCATGCCCGAGGCACCCATCATGAATAGGTCGGTGAGATACATGCCGCTTTGCCGTTCCCGGAAAAGTTTTTCCCGCAGTTCCGCTCCTCTGCCTGAGAGGAATTCTATCTCCAGCCCGAAGGCCTTCTCAAAACCCTTCCGTAAGGCCGCCAGTTGTCCAGGACCGGAGGTAGTGTAGATGGTGACTTTCCCCTCTTTTTTTGCCGCCCCCACTGTTTTGTCCCAATCCGGGTTCGAAGCGGCCTCAGCAGTTGCAATTAATGAAAAACCCATGATTACAGACAATAATAGTACCTTTCTGATCATAAGATCCTCCTCTAAGTCGCCTCCCCAAAGGCTTTTGATAATAAATTGACTTTTATGTGCAAATAGCCTAAGACAAAGGCCATCGTGTGTCAATAACTAATCACTGAATCTCCTGAGAACCTTACCGCCCAGTGGTAAACATGCGGGCTGGGGCAGCAAAAGAATTACATCGATCAAAGCGGAGGAAAAAATGCAGAAGGAAGACATTTGGATCCACAGTGTCTGCGATGTGTGCATGGGGGAGTGCGGCATACTGATTCATCGGGTCGACGGAGTGGTAATGGATATTAAGGGGGACCCGGATTGCCCGAACAGTTTGGGTAAGATGTGCTCCAAGGCCGGCGCCGCCATCATGCATTTGTATGATCCCAATCGGGTGAAGACGCCGCTCAAGCGCACCAACCCCGAGAAAGGTTTGGGGATTGATCCGGGCTGGGAACCGATTTCCTGGGACGAAGCCCTTGGCATCCTGGAGGAAAAGCTTAGCCAGATCAGAAAAGAAGATCCCCGAAAGCTGGTGTTTACCACCTTCGACATGGGTTCAGGTGACATTTTCAACGATTGGTCCAAGGCCTTTGGGACGACCAATACCCACTGGTCGGGCTATTACTGCGGGCAGTACCTCCATTCTTCCATGTTTTTAACCAACGGCAGCTTCCACTGCGATTTCGATGCCGACCATATCAAGTATTTAATGCTGGTTGGCAACCAGGCGGGTTTCGGGGCCGGCCTCAATCCCAATATCACGGCCCAAAAAGTTGCCGCCGCCCGGAAAAAGAGGGGGCTCAAGGTGGTGGTGGTGGATCCCATCTGTACGCCGGCCGCCTCCAAGGATGAATGGGTACCCATTCGTCCCGGCACGGATGCCGCCCTGATGCTGGCGATGATCAATGTTCTGCTCAATCAGTTGGGTATTTACGACGGAGAGTTTATCAAAAGGCATACCAACGGCCCCTACCTTGTCAAAGCGGACGGCTACTATCTCAGGCGGGACGGTAAACCTCTGGTCTGGGATGCCGGGGAGGAGAAAGCCAAATTTTATGACGCCGAGGTTGGGGATTATGCCATTGAGGGGAACTATACAGTTGACGGCAGCGAATGCCGGCCGGCCTTTGACTTGCTCAAGGAACACGTAAAGCGGTATACCCCGGAAATGGCAGCCGAGGTAACAACCATTCCGGCCGCCACCATCTGCCGGTTAGCTGAGGAATTCGGACGGGCCGCCAGCATTGGTTCGACAATAGTGGTGGATGGGGTGGAACTGCCTTATCGGCCCGTAGCGGCTAATATCTACCGGGGAGCCGGCGCCCACAAGCATGGCGTGGGCGCCGCCCTGGCCGTGCAGCTGTTGAACCTGATAGTAGGGGCCTTTTATGTGCCCGGAGGCCATCGCGGCATGAACCTGGTCGGTCCGGCCTGGGAGTGGGAGCCGGGAGAATATGACGGCCTGATAACGCCGCCGGCCAAGGAAGATGTGGGCCATGGGGCCGATTACTACACTTACAAGGTCGGCTCGCCCACCAATGTGGATTTGAAAGAGCTGTATCCCATCAGCACGAACCGGTCGCCGATGCATCTCGGGGCCAGCATGGATCCGGATAAGTACAAATTGCCCTATAAACCGGAGGTCCTCTTCTCCTGCCGGCGCAACCTGTTCATGGGCGGCTGCGACTACGAGGTGACGGCCAAAGCCCTGAAGGAATATAAATTCATCGCCGCCTTCTGCATTACCCTTGACGAGATGAGCGACTTCGCCGACCTGGTCCTGCCCGAAGCGGTAGGACTGGAGAAGCTGCAAGTCATGCCCAACTCCCTGGTTTGGAGCAATACGGCCCAAACAGGTTATTTTTATTGGGGGATCAGGCAGCCGGGCGTTGCCTCGCCGCTGGGCGAAGCCCGGGACTGGGCGTCAAATGTCCTGCTGGACCTGGCCGAAAGAATGGGTTTCCTCGAGGCCTTCTATGAGAATTTGAATGACCGCTACGAGTTAAAGGCACCTTACCGGCTTGACCCATCTCGCAAGTACACCAACGAAGAGATCGGGGACCGGCGTCTGAAAGCCATGTTCGGAGAAGACAGGGGGCATAAGTGGTTCAGTGAGCACGGCTTTACCAGCCTTAAGCGGAAGGTGGACGAATTGTACCCCCTGTTACGGCTCAAGGCCCGCTTCCCCCTCTATTATGAGAACATCCTGGATGCCGGCCGCCGGGTCAAGGAAGTGGCGGAGCGCATTGGGCTCAAAAACTGGGACATCTCCGATTATGAGGCCCTGCCTGAGTGGAAGGCCTGTGCCTCCTATGCCCCGGCGGCCGATTTTGATCTTAAGGCCTGCAACTTCCGGCTGGCGACGCATGCCCAGTCCTGGACGGCCCAAAACCCCTGGTTGGCCGAGGTAGCCGAGCTAAATCCCTATGCCCAGAAGATCCTCATCAATACCCGGACCGCGAAAAGCAAGGGGATCAGAGACCGGGACCAGGTCTGTGTGGAGTCGGCCGTGGGCAAGGTCATAGGCTTGGCCAAGGTCACGGAATGCATCCACCCTGAGGCGGTGGGCATATCCAGCCATTTCGGCAGTCTGTGCAAGGGCAAGCCAGTGGCCTGCGGCAAAGGCGCCAACTTCAATAAATTGGTGCCTTATGACACGGATTCGGTGAGCACGGGGGTGGACGGTTGCGTCAGGGTTAAAGTCTATAAGGCCTGAATTTTATTCATGGGATGGTTGCATGAAGCAAAAAACGATCTTCTGGTGGCTAACAATTGTTGGGGGACATACCTTTGCTTTTTGAAGCCCGTTTCACGGGGATGGCGGAGAAGGTTTGGGGTTACGGCCCTCTCCCGGGCTACAACTACAGTGAGAGCGGTGAATTATTCAAACGCACAAGGTTAAAGTAAGTTTGCCGATCTTAAAAGAGCAGGCATATCCAACCCGATATCTTAACGATTCCATCAACCTAGAGGAGGCAAAGATGAAAGAATTACGAACGTTACCGTTTACCGTATTACTTTTGTCGGTAATGCTGATCGTCAGTTGGGCTACCTGTGCTCTTTGCGCCCCTGCCCCCAAAGGTGGGCTGCCGAAATGGGACAAGGTAGTAGCAGAAGCAAAAAAGGAGGGGGTGGTCGTTATCTGTTCCTCCGCCGGGCCGCAGATCCGGAATGGCTTCAGCAAGACTTTCACGGGGCGGTATGGAGTTAAGTTAGAGTTCATCTCGGGCAAACCGGCGGAACTCGTTCCCAAGATACAGGCCCAGCGCCGGGCGGGGGTCTATGCCAATGATGTAATTTTAGCCGGTACCGGCACCGTGGTCCCTTCGCTGGGGCCGGACGGCGCCCTGGAATCATTGGATAGCGTTTTAATGCTGCCGGAGGTGACGGACGGTAAAAACTGGTGGGGCGGGGAGCTCCTCTGGACGGACCCTGCTCACCGTCAAGTGGCTTTTTTGGCCTTTCCGGGGATAACCACAACAATTAACGCTAGCCTGGTTAAGGAGGAAGAGATTAAGTCTTACCGGGACTTGCTGCATCCCAAGTGGAAGGGCCGGATCCCCTGCCTGGATCCCACCATCGCCGGAGAGAGCAATAGTTTATTCACCTTTCTTGCTGAAACTTCCTTAGGTTTAGATTTTCTGCGTGACCTGGGAAAACAGGAAATGGTTTTTACGAAGGACGGCCGTTTACTTATGGAGTGGGTAGCCCGTGGCAAGTATCCCTTGGCCATCGGCACTAAAACGGAAGTAATCACAGAGTTTAAGAAGGCCGGAGCGCCCATTAGTATTAAAGGAATGGCCGAAGGTTCATATATAGAATCGGCAGGCGGTGGCGTCCTCTTGATGAACAAAGCGCCCCATCCCAATGCGGCGGCGCTTTTCATTAATTGGCTCTTGAGCAAGGAGGGACAAACAGTGGCTTCTGAAGGGTGGGGGGCTCAAAGCGCCAGGGAAGACGTCCCGACGAACTTCCTCGATCCCATGGCCGTGCGGCAGCCGGGGATTAAGTATTATTCTCTTATCGGCGAAGGGATGGAGAAGACAAAGAGGGGATACATGAAAGTGGCCGGGGAGATGTGGGGGCATCTGCTGAAGTAAGCAAAGTTATCCGCAAGTGATATCAAAAAGGGGAGGGGAAGGATGAAGAATCTGAGAATTGTGCCCTCTGTCGCGCTATTCTTTTACGTTACGATGATGATATCTTGGGTTTCTCCGGCGCTTCCGGCCCGGCAATGAAGAACTGGCAGCCGAAATGGGACAAGATCGTGGCGGATGCTAAGAAGGAGGGTGAGGAACCTGGATTCAGGCTTCCGCCGGAGTGACAAATTGAAACAGCAGATCAAAGTCAATGGGTTTACCAATCACGAACGATACCGTTCGTAGAAAAACAGAGAGGGGGAGACGAAATGAGGAGAAGGTATGTGTGGTTATGGTCGGCATTCATCTTTTTTTTCCTGCTGGTTCCCTGCAGGTCCCTGGTTGTGAGCACCGAGGCCGCGGCCGATCCCGCTGCGAAGGTGAAATCGGACCGTTCTCCGGGCTGGGAAGAGGACTGGAAGAAGACGCTCGATGCCGCAAGGAAAGAGGGAAAGCTCCATATATACAGCGTGGCTTCCGGCGCGGTACGGGGGGCTCTTTCCAAGGCGTTTGTCGCAAAATACGGCATACAGCTGGAGTTCATCACCGGAAGAGGTCCGGAATTTACGGCCAAGATTTCAGCGGAACGCCGTGCCAATCTCTATCTGGCCGACATGCATATCGGCGGCTCCACCACATCGACCATGGAATATAAGCCGAAGGGATTCCTGGCTCCTCTGAAACCGCTTATCGTCCTGCCCGAAGTTTCGGAGGCCAAAATATGGTATGGGGGCGGTCTGCACTTCAGCGACAAGGAAAGGCAATATATCGCCTGTCCCATTTTGACGGCTTCCAACAATTATCTTTCCGTGAATACCGACCTAGTGAAACCTGGAGAGATAAAATCCTACAAAGACCTCCTTAACCCGAAATGGAAAGGAAGGATCATCATGAATGACCCGACCGTCGGCGGCGCAGGATCGCGATGGTTTGCCGTCGTTGCCGACCAGTTTATGGGATTGGACTACATGAGAAGCCTGGCCAGCCAGGAACCGGTCATAACCAGGGAGCAAAGACTCCAGGTGGAAAGCCTGGCCCGCGGCAAATATGCGATCGCCATCGGCATGCAACCGGATATCCAGGCGGAATTTGTCAAATACGGATCTCCCATCAAAACCGTCGTCCCCGAGGAAGGCGGCTGGCTCGGCGGCGGACCGGGACTTATCGGCTACTTTGATCGTGCCCCTCACCCCAATGCGGCAAAAATATTCGCCAACTGGTTTTTGAGTAAAGAGGGGCAGACCTTGTACTCCAAGACAGCTCTGGCCGAGAGTGCCCGGCTCGATGTGCCCAATGACCACATTGCCAGGGAGGACCGGAGAATTCCCGGAGTCAAGTATTTCATCGGCGACGACGAAGATTTTCTCATCAAGAAGACGGAGTACGAGCACAAATGGGCTAAGGAAATTTTCGGTTTTCTGGTGAAATAAAGGGGTTCGTCAACGTGGTCGCCGGGCATGGCCCGGCAGTCGGAACAATGAGATGTAAGCCCCATCTTTACGGCTTGGGACATCGTTTGTTTCTTTACACACCCGCGCCCATTCTATATGGCGGAATGCGCAGACGGCTGGCGACTGGATCTGATTCCCCGGGGCCCTGGCGACGTTGATTGTGGGCGCGATTGCGGGAATGATTGCCGGGTTGTAAACTGGGAAAAATGCTGCCAGTTATTCCTTGACACACGCCACGCTTTTCACTATATTTGCCGCACTAAAATAAAGCTTGTCACGGTAACCTCAAGTTCCGTTTTCTTGGCAAAACTATTCAACCCTCTTTACTTACTTGAGAATAAAGGAACCAAGACAACACAAAAGGGGGCGAACTGTCAAAAACTGGAGGGAATTGCTTCCAGAAGGTTTCGCCGAAGTGAACGAAAAATATAAAGCCTACGTGCGTAATAAGTGTAAAGTGGAAGGGAGGGGAAAATGCATTGGGGAATGGCCATCGATCTGAAGCTGTGCATCGGGTGCAATACCTGCGTGGTGGTGTGCAAGATGAGAAACGGTACGCCGCCGGGTATTTTTTGGAACCGGGTTCTGGAGGAGGAGGTGGGGACTTACCCCGCTGCCCGCCGGGTGTTCTGGCCGGTGCGCTGCATGCATTGTGAAGACCCGGCCTGTGTGGAGGCTTGCCCTACCGGCGCGTCTTATCAGCGGGAGGATAAAATAGTGCTGGTGGAGGCGGAGAAATGCGTCGGCTGCAAGGCCTGTATCCTGGCCTGTCCCTATGATGTTCGCTCTCTCTGGAAAGATGAGGGCGGCTACTTCAGGCAGGGTCTGACCCCTTTTGAAGAGCAGGCCTATGCGAAGCATGTAGGCGGCGCGGTTCAGAAGTGTGAGTTTTGTGCCAGCCGCCTGGATGAGGGCCTGAAGCCGTCCTGTGTGGAAGCCTGCCTCACGGGAGCACTGATTTTCGGCGATCTGGACGACCCGGAAAGCGAGGTAAGCAAGGCCATCAACGAACCCCGGATTCACCTGCGGTTGCGGGAGGAACTGGGGACCCGTCCGTCCATCTATTATTTGACCTAAGCGAGGAGGCACCATGGAAGTGAGAGAATTTGTTCTTGAGCAGCGGCAGCAACAGGAGTGGCGGGAACTGGTGATCGTGGCGCTGTTTCTTACCGGCACCGGGTCGGGCTTATTCCTGCTGTCCTTATTTCCGGGTTTTGTGCCGGGGATGGCCCTGGGAGTGGCCCTGGTACTGGCCGGGGCCCTGTTCCTGTTTCTGGACCTGTCGCGCCGTCTGGCGGCCTGGCGCTTAATCGCCCGACCCCAGTGCTCCTGGGTGAGCCGGGGCGTGATCGGCATTACGAGCTTTGCCGTTTTCGGCTTTTTTCACACTGTTTCCCTTGCCCTGCAGCCCAACGGCTGGTCGTCTCTCGGGGCGCCCTGGGTTCAGGGTCCCGGCTGGATGGCGGTATTGGGCATTCTGGCCGGCTTGGCGGCTTTTTTTGTGGCCATTTATCCGGGGTTTCTCCTGGGCAACATGCGCTCTATCACTTTCTGGAACAGCGCCTATATACCCGCCCTCTTTCTGACCTCCTCGCTGATCGGCGGCTTCGGAGTTCTGTACCTGCTGCCCTTTAACTGGCAGGGTCTGCCCTGGCTGCCCTTTCTCAAAAGCGTTGGCGCCGGCGTGGTCATCTTCGAACTGATCCTGCTTTTGGGGTTGATCTGGCTGTCCCATCCCGGGAGCACCAGGGACTCGGTAAACCTGCTGACGCATGGTTCTTTGCGCTACCATTTTCTGATCGGGTTAATCGGTCTGGGGCTCATTGTTCCTTTGGTGCTTTTGGGACTCCTTTCCCTGGGGATGGGCGTGGCGTACTTGATGGTGATTGAAGGGATTCTGCACCTCTCGGGCGTATTTTTCCTGCGGTATGTTATTGTGAGGGCCGCAGTTCATGCGCCTCCCTGTTGATTATGCGGCAGCAGTTGCGATTTAGTATGTTTGGAGGTGAAAATGCCTAAAGAGGACATTTGGATTCACAGTGTCTGTGATGTCTGCATGGGGGAGTGCGGCATACTGGTGCACCGGGTGGAAGGAGTGGTCGTGGATATCAAGGGAGACCCGGATTGCCCAAACAGCCTGGGTAAAACTTGTTCCAAGGCCGGCGCCGCCATTATGCATTTGTATGATCCCAATCGGGTGAGGACACCTCTCAGGCGCACCAATCCCGAGAAAGGGTTGGGTGTCGACCCGGGATGGGTGCCGATTTCCTGGGACGAGGCCATGGATATTCTCGTGGAGAAACTGGCCAAGGTGAGAAAAGAAGACCCTAGAAAATTGGCGATTACCACCTTTGACACCACTTCTTTGCCTGCCATGGGTCTTTGGGCCAAGGCCTTTGGCACACCCAATTGCCACTGGATCGGTTATTACTGCGGGCAGTATCTCCATTCTTCCATGTATCTGACCAACGGCACCTTCCACTGTGATTTTGACGCCGACCACATTAATTATCTAATGCTGGTGGGCAACCAGGCCGGTTTCGGAGCCGGTTTGAATCCTAACATCACGGCTCAGAAGGTGGCGGCGGCCAGGAAAAAAAGAGGGCTCAAGGTGGTGGTGGTGGATCCTATCTGCACCCCGGCGGCCTCGAAAGCCGATGAGTGGGTACCCATCCGTCCCGGCACCGATGCCGCCCTCATGCTGGCCATGATCAATGTGCTTGTAAACCGCTTAGGCATTTACGACCGGGAATTCATTAAAAGGTATACGAACGGTCCTTATCTCGTTAAACCGGATGGCCGCTATGCCCGGCAGGAGGGTAAGCCGCTGGTTTGGGACGTGGTGGAAGGGAAGGCCAAACCCTACGATGCCGAGGTTGCGGATTATGCCCTGGGAGGAAGCTATGCTATCGATGGCAGCGAGTGCCGTCCGGCTTTTGAAGTTCTCAAAGAACACGTGAAGCGGTACACCCCGGAAATGGTTGAGGAGATTACCACGGTTCCCGCTGCCACGATCAGCCGTCTGGCGGAGGAATTCGGGCGGGAAGCGAGAATCGGTTCCACCATCGCGGTGGACGGAGTGGAGATGCCTTACCGGCCGGTGGCGGCCAACGTCTACCGGGGCGCCGGGGCCCACAAGCACGGCGTCGGCGCCGCCCTGGGGGTGCAGCTCTTGAATCTCATCGTGGGGAATTTTTATGTGCCGGGGGGACACCGGGGGATGAACCTGGTCGGTTCTTCCTGGGAATGGGAGCCGGGCGAATACGAAGGGTTGATCACGCCCCCGCACACGGAACTGGGAGCAGTGGAAGATTACTATACTTACAAAGTCGGGCCGCCGGAAAATATTGATCTGAAGGAGCTTTATCCCATCAGTACGAACCGGTCGCCCATGTGCTTGGCTACGAGCATCGATCCGGACAGGTATAAGCTGCCCTATAAGCCGGAGGTCCTCTTTTCCTGCCGGCGGAACCTGTTCATGGGCGGCGTCGACTACAAGGTAACCGCCGAGGCTTTGAGGAATTATCAGTTCATCGCCGCTTTCTGCGTGACTCTCGATGAGATGAGCGAATTCGCTGACCTCGTTTTGCCCGAACAAGTGGGGTTAGAGAAACTGCAATTCATGCCTAACTCTTTGGTTTGGAGCAACACGGCGCAAAGCGGTTATTTCTACTATGGGATCCGGCAACCTGCCGGTTCACCAATTAGTGAAGCCCGGGACTGGGCGGATGTGCTGACGGATCTGGCGGAGAGGATGGGGTTCCTTGGCGATTTCTATGAGAACTTCAACCAACGTATCGGCTTACCGGAACCCTACAAACTTGACCCGGTATGCAAGTATACCAAGGAGGAGATTGGGGACCGGATGTTCAAAGCCAAGTTCGGGGAGGAAAGGGGACTGGAGTGGTTCCAGGAGCATGGGTTCGTCAATATCAAGAGAACGGCGGATGAATTGTATCCTTTGGTCCGGCTCAAGGTGCGCTTCCCCCTCTATTACGAGAATATCAAGGATGCCGGGAACAGG